>Ga0335070_10003801_pt1 | contig 17608 bp, 16 predicted proteins | sample Lox_Sample_13_FD_206722 | JGI IMG/M metagenome (GOLD analysis project Ga0335070, IMG submission 206722) | Soil microbial communities from Loxahatchee National Wildlife Refuge, Florida, United States - Lox_Sample_1.3 | ecosystem: Environmental > Terrestrial > Soil > Wetlands | place: USA...
CATCCTCGGCCGCCCGAACGTCGGCAAGTCGAGCCTCCTGAACGCGCTGCTCGGTCGCGAGCGCGTGATCGTCTCCGAGATCCCCGGGACGACGCGCGACTCGATCGACACCGTGCTCGAGCACGGTGGCCGCACCTTCGTCCTCGTCGACACCGCGGGGCTGCGGCGCAAGCGCCGCCACCGGCAGGGGATCGAGTACTACTCGGAGCTGCGCGCGCTCGAGGCGGCGGAGCGGGCCGACGTCGCGCTCGTCCTCATCGACTCCTCGCAGGGCGTCGTCGAGCAGGACCTCGCCGTCGCCGACGTCGCCCGCAAGGCCGACTGCTCGACGCTCGTCGTCCTCTCCAAGTGGGACATCACGCAGGTGCGGATCGAGGACGTGCGCGGCCACCTGCGCCGGCGCCTGCGCCAGCGGCCGCCGTTCCTCGCCGTCTCCGCGCAGACCGGCCGCGGGCTCGAGCGGCTGCTCGACACCGCCGCCGACCTCTTCGACCGGCACACGTCGCGCGTGTCCACGGGAGAGCTGAACCGCGCCCTCGCCGAGCTGCGCGAGGCGCGCCAGCCGCCGTCGCGGAACGGCAAGCGGCTGAACCTCCTCTACGGCGCCCAGATCCGCGTCCGGCCGCCGCGCTTCCGCCTGTTCGTCAACGACCCGGGTCTCGTCACGCGCGACTACGGCTACTGGGTCGAGAACGAGCTGCGCGAGCGCTTCCACCTGGAAGGGGTGCCGGTGTCCATCGATTTCGTCCGGAGGACGTAGGGGAACCTGCGGTTCCCCTACGGGACCCCTCCCTCGGCGCTCGTGGCGGAGGGCCGGGTGGCTCCGGCGAGAGCACGGTCTCGCCTTCGCCGTCGGAGGGCGATCCACGCATCAGCGGCTCCTGGCGGGTTGCCTGCCCCGGCGCGTGCGGGTGTGCCAAGGCATACCCGCACGCTCGTCCGCCTCGCGCGAACGCGCCTGCGGCAGCGTTCACGCGAAGCCTCCGCCGCACCGGTGCGCGCATCGGCGATCGCCGGGTGCAATCATGGGAGTTGGAAAGGAGGCACCACGGCGGTCGCGCCCCCGGCTCCCGCGCGGTACTGGCACCGGCTCGCGGACGGGCGGCTGGAATGCGACCTCTGCCCGCGCGCGTGCCGGCTGCACGAGGGGCAGCGCGGCTTCTGCTTCGTGCGGGCGCGTGAGGGCGACCAGCTCGTCCTGACGACGTACGGGCGGTCGAGCGGCTTCTGCGTCGACCCGATCGAGAAGAAGCCGCTCGACCACTTCCTGCCCGGGACGCCGGTGCTCTCATTCGGCACCGCGGGCTGCAACCTCGGCTGCCGCTTCTGCCAGAACTGGGACATCTCGAAATCGCGGGAGACCGACACGCTCGCAGACGCGGCCTCGCCGGAGGAGATCGCCGCCGCGGCCGAGCGGCTCGGCTGCCGCAGCGTCGCGTTCACCTACAACGACCCGGTCATCTTCCTCGAGTACGCCGTCGACGTCGCCGACGCGTGCCGGGCCCGCGGGATCAGGGCGGTCGCGGTCACGGCCGGCTACGTCTGCCCCGAGCCGCGGGCGGAGCTGTTCGCCCACCTGGACGCCGCGAACGTCGACCTGAAGGCGTTCGACGACCGCTTCTACCGGCGGATCTGCGGCGGCGCGCTCGCGCCGGTGCTCGAGACGCTCGAGTACGTCGCCCGCGAGACGGGCGTCTGGCTCGAGCTCACGACGCTGCTGATCCCGGGGCTCAACGACTCCGACGCCGAGCTCGACGCGCTCACGCGCTGGGTGGTCGATCGGCTCGGCCCCGACGTGCCGCTCCACTTCACGGCGTTCCACCCCGACTGGAAGCTGCGCGACCGGCCGCCGACGCCGGCGGCGACGCTCCGGCGCGCCCGCGGGATCGCCCGCGCGAACGGCGTCCGGCATGCCTTCACGGGAAACGTCCACGACCGGGCCGGGCAGTCGACGTGGTGCCACGCCTGCGGCGCGTTGCTGATCGAGCGCGACTGGTACGAGCTCGGCGACTGGAACCTCACGGCCGACGGGTGCTGCCGCTCGTGCGGGGCGCGCTGCGCGGGCGTCTTCGAGCCGCAGCCGGGACGGTGGGGCGGGCGCCGGCTGCCGGTGCGGATGGCGGCGTGAACGGGGTGCGCGCACCGGTCGCCGCCGGCAGCTTCTATCCGGCGCGGGCGGCGGAGCTGGCGGACGTCGTCGACCGGCTGCTGGTGGAGGCCGAGCCGCCGGCGGTGCCGGGCGAGCTCCGCGCGCTCGTCGTGCCGCACGCCGGCTACGTCTACTCGGGCGCCGTCGCGGCGGCCGCCTTCGCGCTGCTGCCGGCCGGCGCGCCGGGGCTCCGCGTCGCGGTCGTCGCCCCCTCGCACTTCGTCCCGCTCATCGGCGCGGCGGTGACGGGGGCCGCGGCGTGGCGGACGCCGCTCGGCGAGGTGCCGGTCGACGACGGCCTGCGCGCCAAGGCGCTCGAGGCCGGCGCCGTCGTCGACGACCGGCCGCACAGCGCCGACCACGCGCTCGAGGTCCAGCTGCCGTTCCTGCAGCGGCGGGCCGCGGCCGACCTGAGGGTGCTCCCCGTCGCGGTCGGGCACGGCGGCGCCGATGTCGTCGCAACGCTCGCCGCCGACGCGCTCGTCGTCGTCAGCACCGACCTCAGCCACTACCACGACGACGTGACCGCCCGCCTCGTCGACCGGCGCACCACCGACCGGGTGCTCGACCTCGACGCCGAGGCGATCCAGGATCTCGACGCCTGCGGCGCCGCCGCCCTGCGTGCGCTCCTTCGCCATGCGCGGGCTGCGGGCTGGACGTGCACGCTGCTCGATCTGCGCACCTCCGCCGACGCGACCGGCGACGTCAGCCGCGTCGTCGGCTACGGCGCGTTCGCGTTGACTCAATAGGATCGCCGGGTGCGGTTCCTCGTCGTCGGCGCAGGCTCGTGGGGGACGGCGTTCGCGCGCGTGCTGCTCGACCGCGGGCACGGGGTCGTGCTCGCGTGCCACACGCCGGCGCAGGCGCGCGCGATCGCGGAGACCGGGCGCAACCCGCGCTACCTGACGGGCACGGACCTCGGCGGCGTCGACGCGGTGCCGCTCGAGCAGGCCCCCGGCGACGTCGACGTGATCGTCGTCGCCGTGCCGAGCCGCGCGTTCGCGGAGGTCGCCGCCGGCCTTCCCGGCGACGCCCCCGTCCTCAGCCTGACGAAGGGGCTCGACCCGGCGACCGGCGAGCGTCTGTCGACCCGCGTGCGCGGGCGCGGCGTCGCGGTCCTCTCCGGCCCGAACCTCGCCGAGGAGATCGCGCGGGGCCTCCCGACCGCGGCGGTAATCGCGAGCGAGGACGGCTACCTCGCCGGCCAGCTCCAGCACGCGGTCAACTCGACCGCCTTCCGCGCGTACGTCAATCCGGACGTCGTCGGCGTCGAGCTCTGCGCCGCCGCGAAGAACGTGATCGGGCTCGCCGCGGGGGCGGTCGACGGCCTCCGGCTCGGGGACAACGGCAAGGCGGCGCTGATCACGCGCGGCCTCGCGGAGATGTCGCGGCTCGGCGAGGCGTTCGGCGCGCGCCCGGAGACGTTCGCCGGCCTCGCCGGCATGGGCGACCTCATCGTCACCTGCTGGAGCCTCCACGGCCGCAACCGGCGCGCCGGCGAGCTGATCGCCCGCGGGCTGAGCCCGGAGAAGGCGGTCGCCCAGATCGGTCAGACCGTCGAGGGGATCACGACGGCACCGGTGCTCCGGGAGCTGTCCCGGCGGGTCGGCGTCGAATTGCCGATCACGGAGGGGGTCTGCGCGGTACTCTCTGGGGAGAGCCTGTCCGAATTGGTGTCAAGGCTCATGGGGCGACAGCCGACAGAGGAGTGACGATGCGCGCTCGGACGATCCTCGGGGCGGCGGCCGTCACGGCCGCCGCGGTGATCCTCGCAGGCTGCGGCAGCGCCTCGGGCACCGGCTCGGGCGGCGACCTCGGCGCGGGAGCGTCGGTCGCGCCCGCGGACGCCGCCGCGTTCGTCGCGATCGACACCGACGTCTCGTCCTCCCAGTGGCAGGCCGTCGACGCGCTGCTGCAGAAGTTCCCCGCGCACGACGAGCTGCTGACGAAGCTCCAGCAGACCCTGACGCAGAAGACGGGCCTCGACTGGGCAACCGACGTCGAGCCCGCACTCGGCTCCGAGCTCGATCTCGTCGTCCTGCCGACGGCGTCGAACGGGAAGCCGCAGCTCGTCGGGCTCGTCCAGCCGGGTGACGCGTCGAAGCTCGACGCGCTGCTGCAGAAGATCGACGCGAAGAGCGGCAAGACGCTCGTCACCGCGCAGGTGAAGGGCTGGACCGCGATCGCGGGCAGCCAGGCCGCGCTCGACGCGGTCAGCGGCGCGAGCTCGAGCCTCGCCGACAGCAACACGTACCAGGACGCGACGTCGAAGCTCGCCGCAGGCCCGCTCGCGAGCGTGTACGCGAACGGCGCCGAGGCGATGCAGCTGCTCGGCTCGCTCGGGACGTCGATCCCGACTCCGGCCACGGGAGCGCAGCTCCAGTGGGTCTCCGCCGGCGTCGTCGCCGCGGGCGACGGCCTCGAGGTCGACGGCTACGTGCGCACGCAGGGCGGCAAGGCACCGGCCGCGCCGTACGCGTCGACGCTCGTCTCGAAGATCCCGTCGGGCGCGCTCGCGGTCGCCGACTTCGACGCGACGTCGAGCGCCCTGTCGCTCCCGAAGAGCCTCGGCACCGTGCTCGGCGGCGAGACCGCGCTCTACGTCAGCGCCGGCTCCGGGATGCCGTCGGTGACGCTCGTCACGCACCCGGCCGACCCGCAGGCCGCGGCGGCTGCGCTCGACAAGGCCGTCTCCGGGGCGCTCGCCGGCCTCGGCACCGGCGGCACAGGCTCGAGCCCTTCGGGCCTGAGTGGGATCCTCGGGAACATCCACCTCTACCACGACGTCGTCGGCGACACGCTCGTCGCCGCGACGTCGCAGCAGGCGATCGCCGACTTCGAGGGCGGCGGCGCGAAGCTCGCGGACGACGCCACCTTCAAGGACGGGACGGCCGCCGCCGGGATGCCGGCCGAGACGAACGGCTTCGTCTACGTGAACCTGAAGGACGCCCTGCCGCTCGTCGAGGGCCTCGTCTCGATGGTCGGGAAGGGGCTCCCGTCCGGCCTGCAGGCGAATCTCGCGCCGCTGCACACGCTCACCGGCTATGCGACCGCGGCCGGCGACGAGGTCCACTTCGCGGCGTTTGTCCAGATTGGATAGCGGCCCCATCCGGTAGCCTGCTCCCGTCATGGGAGCCCGCACCTTCTCCTTCACCTCGGAGTCCGTCACCGAGGGCCATCCGGACAAGATCGCCGACCAGATCTCCGACAGCGTCCTCGACGCCGTCCTCGCCGACGACCCGACGGGGCGCGTCGCCTGCGAGACGCTGATCACGACCGGGCTCGTCGTCGTCGCCGGCGAGATCACGACGTCGACGTACGTCGACATCCCGCGGATCGTCCGCGAGCGGATCCGTGAGATCGGCTACACGCGCGCGAAGTACGGCTTCGACGCGGAGACGTGCGGCGTCGTCGTCGCGATCGACGAGCAGTCGCCCGACATCGCGCAGGGCGTCTCCCACTCGTTCGAGGAGCAGCACGGCGACCGCGACCCGCTCGACCAGGAGGGCGCTGGCGACCAGGGGATGATGTTCGGCTACGCGTCGAACGAGACGGACGAGCTGATGCCGCTGCCGATCATGCTGGCGCACCGGCTCGCACACCGGCTGTCCGAGGTGCGCAAGGCCGAGGTGCTGCCGTACCTGCGCCCGGACGGGAAGACGCAGGTGACGGTGCGCTACGAGGAGGACGAGCACGGCCGCCGCCGGCCGGTCGAGATCGAGCGCGTGCTCGTCTCGACGCAGCACCGCGACGGGCTCGACATCGAGACGCTGCTGAAGCCCGACCTGGTCGAGCACGTGCTCCGTCCGATCCTGCCGCACGACCTCTACGACGAGCGGCGGCTCGAGCACGACGGCGACTTCTTCTACTGCAACCCGACCGGCCGGTTCGTGATCGGCGGGCCGATGGGGGACACCGGCGTCACGGGCCGGAAGATCATCGTCGACACCTACGGCGGCGCGGCGCCGCACGGGGGCGGCGCCTTCTCGGGCAAGGACCCGACGAAGGTCGACCGCTCGGCCGCGTACGCCGCGCGCCACGTCGCGAAGAACGTCATCGCCGCCGGCCTCGCCGACCGCTGCCAGCTCCAGGTGGCGTACGCGATCGGCGTCGCGCACCCGATGTCGATCCTCGTCGAGACCTTCGGCACGGAGGCGATCCCGGTGCCGCGGATCGAGGAGCTCGTGCGCGAGCACTTCGACCTGCGCCCGGCCGCGATCCTCCGCAACCTCGACCTGCGCCGTCCCATCTACGCGAAGACGGCCGCATACGGCCACTTCGGTCGCTCCGACGGCGACTTCACGTGGGAGCGGACCGACAAGGCGGCGGCGCTGCGGCGCGCCGCCGGTCTCGACGGCGACGCCCCTTCCGCTGAGGCGGCGGCGGCAGCCGCGCCGAGTGGCGCCTAGCTCGGTCCTCGTCACCGGCGGCGCGGGATTCATCGGCTCGCACCTCGCGGACGCGCTGCTCGCGCGCGGAGCTCGCGTGCGCGCGCTCGACAACCTCACGCCGCAGGTGCACGGCGACGGCGGCCGGCCGGACTACCTCGCCGCGGACGTCGAGCTCGTCGTCGGCGACGTGCGCGACCCCGACGCGGTGCGGCGCGCCCTCAGCGGCGTCGACGCGGTCGTCCATCTCGCCGCGCGCGTCGGCGTCGGCCAGTCGATGTACGAGATCGCCGACTACACCTCGGCGAACAGCGTCGGCACCGCGGTCCTGCTGGAGGCGCTGGCCGAGTCGCCCGTCGAGAAGCTCGTCGTCGCGTCGAGCATGAGCATCTACGGCGAGGGGCTGTACCGCGACGCCGCCGGCGCGGAGGTCGAGCCGCCGGAGCGGACGCGCGCGCAGCTCGAGCGGCGCGAGTGGGAGCTGCCCGGCCTCGAGCCCGTGCCGACGCCCGAGCGCAAGAGCGCCGGGCTGACGTCGATCTACGCCCTGACGAAGTACGACCAGGAGCGGGCGTGCCTCGTCTGCGGCGAGGCCTACGGGATCCCGACCGTCGCGCTCCGCCTGTTCAACGTGTTCGGGACGCGCCAGGCGCTCTCGAACCCGTACACCGGCGTGCTCGCGATCTTCGCGTCGCGGTTGCTCAACGACCGTCCGCCGCGGGTGTTCGAGGACGGGCTGCAGCGGCGCGACTTCGTCTCGGTGCACGACATCGCGCGCGCGTTCGCGCTCGCGCTCGAGCGCGACGGTGCCGACGGGCTGGCGGTGAACGTCGGCAGCGGCCGCAGCCTGACGGTGCTGGAGATCGCGGAGAACGTGGCGGCGGCGACGGGGAAGGAGCTCGCGCCCGAGGTGACGGGCGAGGCGCGCGTCGGTGACATCCGTCACTGCTTCGCCGACATCGCGCTCGCCCGCGAGACGCTCGGCTACGAGCCGCAGGTCGCGTTCGAGGACGGCCTCGCCGAGCTGGCGGCCTGGCTCGAGGGGCAGGTCGCGGACGACCGCGTGGACGTCGCGAGCGGCGAGCTTGCGCGACGCGGCCTGACGCTCTGATCGTGGGGGAGCGGTGTTCCCCCATGAGCCCCTCCGTCTGGCGCTCGCTCGAGCGACGCTAACTCGCTCTGACGAAGAGGCCGGCTGCGGCCTTCTCCGAGATCGAGCGCTCGTTCTTGCCGACGCGGACGACGAACTCGTCCGCCGCCGGTTGGGCCGACGTGACGACGAGCTTCTGGCCGGGCACGAGCCCGTGGTCGTAGAACCAGTGCAGGAGCTCGCCGTCGTGCTCGGCGAGGCGGACGATCGTCGCGCGCGTCCCGGGCTGGAGCGCGGCGAGCGGGGCGAGATGCTCGTTCTCGGCCTGCTCGACGTCGGGGTCGACCGGCCACCCGTGCGGGCAGCGCTCGGGGTGGCCGAGCTTGTCGTCGATCCGGTCGATCATCTCGTCGTCGAAGGTGTCGCCGAGCTCGTCGGCGCGCTCGTGCGCCTCCGCGCCCGTGTAGCCCATGAAGTCGGTGAGCAGCCGCTCGATGATCCGGTGCTTGCGGACGACGCGCTCGGCGCGGGCGCGCCCCTTCTTGGTCAGCAGCGCCTCCTTGCGCGCTCCGCGCTCGATCAGGCCCTCCGCCTCGAGCCGCTTCAGCATCTCGCCCGCGGACGCGCGCGAGACGTGCAGCATCTCGGCGACGCGCGACGCGAGCGGCGGCGTCCCGGCGCCGTGCGGCGTGTACTCGCCGATCGGGAAGGCGAGGAAGTAGATGGTCTCGAGGTACTCGTCGACGGAGTGGCCCTGCGCCATGCCGGTATATTGCCCCGCGAGGCGTGTAAGGGCAGCCTTACAACCGGAGTCGCACCTCAACCATGTCCACAGCTCAGATCCTGTTGCTCGGCGCGATCGCGGGCGCGACGATCTTCCTCGGCCTGCCGATCGGGCGGCTGCGGGGACTCTCGCCGGCGACGCGGGCGGCGCTGAGCGCGCTCGCGACGGGGATCCTCGTCTTCCTGCTCTGGGACGTGCTGACCGGTGCCGTCGACCCGATCGAGTCGGCGCTGACCGCGCACGACTGGGGCCGCTTCGCGTGGCTCGCCGCGCTCGGGCTCGGCGGGTTCGCGCTCGGCCTGATGAGCCTCGTCTACTACTCCGACTGGATGAAGCGCCGCGGCAACAACCGGCGCGCGTCGACGCTCGTCGGCCCCGGCGCCGCGGCAATCGACGAGTTCGAGGAGCGCGGGTGGCTCGACGGGCTGTCGCCGGGCGAGCAGCTGGCGCTGCTGATCGCGATCGGGATCGGCGTGCACAACTTCGGCGAGGGACTGGCGATCGGGCAGGCGGCGACCGCGGGCGAGATCAGCCTCGCGGTGACGCTGATCATCGGGTTCGGCCTGCACAACGCGACCGAGGGCTTCGGCATCTGCGGCCCGATGAGCGGCGAGGGGACACGGCCGACCTGGCGCTACCTCGTGCTGCTCGGCGTGATCGGCGGGGCGCCGACGTTCCTCGGCACCGCGCTCGGCCAGGCGTGGTCGAGCGACGCCGTGTCGGTGGCGTTCTTCGCCGTGGCGGCGGGCTCGATCCTCTACGTCGTCCAGGAGCTGTTCGCGGTGAACCGCAGCTACGGCCACCCGAAGCTCGTCACCTGGCTCGTGCTCACCGGCGTCGCCCTCGGCTTCGCGACGGACTTCGTCGTCACCGCCGCCGGCGTCTGAGCCCACACCCCCACCCTGGGTGGGGTCGCTGGTCCCCCTCCGCCCTCGGCTTCGACGCTAGCGCGGAAACCGGCACGTGTCCGTCGCGGGTTTCCGGCGGATGAGTGACGGCTGCGGCTCCGTTCCGGTGAGCCGCGGCGCGCGTCCGGGCTCGCCGACGGCCGACCCGCCGCTAGCGCGCGAGGATCGCGTGGAACACGGCCAGGTCCGCGCGGATGTCCGTCGCGGTCGCGTCGAAGCCGGCCTCGCGGAGCCACGCGAGCTGGTCGGCGACCGTGTCCGGGAGGTCGATCTCCCAGTCGATGAAAATCTGGCCCTTCTCGCCCTGGCGGGGCACGACGACGTCGCCGAGCACGAAGCGGCCCCCCGGTCGGAGAGCGTCCGCCACGCGTGCGAACAGGTCGCGCTTCCCGTCGCCGTCGAGGTGGTGCACCGCGAGCGCCGAGACGACGAGGTCGAACGGCCCCGGCGGCAGCGGCTCCTCGAGCCGGCGCACGAGCAGCTCCGCGCCGGGCACCCGCTCCCGCGCGCGGGCGAGCATCGCCTCGCTCGCGTCGATCCCCGTCCAGCGGGCATCGGGATGGCGCGCGAGCACGCGCACCGCGGTCTCGCCGGTGCCGGTTCCGAGCTCGAGGATCTCGTGCGCGTCGAGCTCGTCGGTGGTCGCGGCGACCGCATCCTGGAGCTCCTCGTAGCCGGGGATCCCCTCGTGCATCACGTCGAGGTAGGTGTCCGGGTCCCAATCGATCTCCGGCATGCGCCGACCATACCCGCGGCTACGCTCGCCGTGTGACCCGGCTCGCCTCCGTCTACCCGCTCGTCACCGCCCGCGCGGTCGCGCGCCCGTTCACGTACGAGGTGCCGGACGAGGCGGAGAAGGGTGACGTCGTCGAGGTGAAGTTCGGGAACGCGCGCCGCCGCGGAGTCGTGACGGCGATCGGCGTCGCTCCGCCCGAGGGCGTCAAGGCCGCGCCGGTCGAGCGCGTCGCCGAGCGGCTGCCGGCGGCGCTCGTCGACCTCGCGCTGTGGCTCGCCGACTACTACGGCTCGACGCCGGCGCGCGCGCTCGCGCTCGTCGCGCCGCACGCCCCGCGTCGGCGCGGCGAGCGTCGGCACGCGTCCGCGGCGGGAGCGCTCGCCGGCGAGGAGGAGACGCCGGCGCGGCTCTCCGAGTCGCAGGAGCGCGCGCTCGCGCGCATCGTCGCGCTGCTCGACGGCGGCGGCGGCAACGTCCTGCTCGAGGGCGCGACCGGCAGCGGCAAGACGGAGGTGTACGTACGCGCGTGCGAGGCCGCGCTCGCGCACGGCCGCGGCGCGATCGTGCTCGTCCCGGAGATCGCGCTGACGCCGCAGGCGCTCAACCGCTTCCGGGCGCGCTTCGGCGACCGCGTCGCCGTGCTCCACTCCGCGCTGACGGAGGCCGAGCGGCGCGACGAGCGCGAGCGGATCGCGTCGGGGGAGGCGCCTGTCGTCGTCGGCGCGCGCTCCGCCGTGTTCGCGCCGGTGCCCTCGCTCGGCGTGATCTGCGTCGACGAGGAGCACGACGCGTCGTACAAGCAGGAGTCCGACCCCCGCTACGACGCGCGCACGGTCGCGGCGAAGCGTGCGGCGCTCGAGGGCGCGCTCGCCGTCTTCGGCTCGGCGACGCCGCGGCCGGAGTCGTGGGAGCGCCTCGAGCGGCTCGAGCTCGGCGGCCGCATCGCCGCCCCGATGCCCTCGGTCCGCGTCGTCGACCTCCGCCGCGAGGCCGGCTACCCGCTCTCGGCGCCGCTGCTCGCCGAGCTCGGCGGGCTCGCGGAGCGCGGCGGCAAGGCGATCCTGCTCCTCAACCGGCGCGGAACGGCGCCGGCCGTGCACTGCCGCGCCTGCGGCGCGACGCGGCGGTGCCGCAGCTGCGACGTCGCGCTGACGCTCCATCAGGACCAGACGCTCCGCTGCCACCACTGCGGCGCGGTCGAGGCGATGGGCGACTCCTGTCCCGCGTGCGGCTCCGCGGAGCTCGCGCGCATCGGCGCCGGGACGCAGCGGCTCGAGCGGGAGCTCGAGAAGCACGTCCCGGAGCTCGAGCGGATCCGCCTCGACGCCGACGCGATCGAGAAGCCGGAGCAGCTGCGCGCCGCGCTCGAGCGGTTCGCCGCGGCCGACCGCGCGGTGCTCGTCGGGACGCAGATGGTGGCGAAGGGCCACCACTTCCCCGGCGTCGAGCTCGCGGCGGTCGTCGACGCGGACACGGGGCTCGGCCTGCCGGACTTCCGCGCCGAGGAGCGGACGTTCCAGCTCGTGACGCAGCTCGCCGGCCGCAGCGGCCGCGACGCGCCGGGCCGCGTGCTCGTCCAGACGTTCCAGCCGGACGCGCGCGCCGTCGTCCACGCGGCGCGCCACGACGTCGCCGGCTTCCTCGCCGGAGAGCTGGAGCGGCGGCGCGCGCTCGGGTACCCGCCGTTCTGCCACCTCGTCCGCATCGTCGTCTCCGGCCCCGAGCAGGGAGACGCGATGCGCGCGCTCGAGGAGCTGAAGGCCGGCCTGGGCGGCGAGGAGCTGCTCGGCCCGGCGCCGCTCCTCCGCCTGCGGAACCGTCACCGGGCGCAGCTCGTCGGCAAGACGCAGCGGCCGCGCGCGCTCGCCACGCGTGCCGCCGCGCTCCTCGCGGCGGCCGCGCCCGCGATGCGCCGCGCAGGGCTCAGCGCCGTGGTCGACGTCGATCCGCAGCAGCTGTAGCTACGAGCGGCGGGCGCCGTCGAGATCCGGCGGCCAGCGCGCGAGGATCCAAGCGGCGTCGAGCGCCTCGCGCCGGTACGGACGGCCGTTGATCCTGACGAAGTCCCGGGTCCGCGGGTCCATCGCCAGCCGCGCCTCGGCGGGGAAGTTCCGGTTGTGCCGTGCGATCAGCTCGTTCACCTCGGCGAAGTTCCACCCGTGCGCCGTCTCGCGCCAGCGCCGCGCGAACTCCGCCGCGCCGTCCGTCTCGCGCGCGAGCGCGCGCCACGCCTCCCCGAGCTCCCGCTCGTGCACCTCGAGCTCGACCTCGATCGCGCGCAGCCGTCGCATCCAGATCGTCGGGCCGCCGAGCGCCCGGACGGCGGAGTCCGGGTCGGGGCGGAAGTTGCGGAGGCGCCGCCGGAGCGGCTTCCCGGTCACCGGGCTGCCGGCGAGATCCTCCTCGAGCACGCGCCGCTCCTCGCGGTCGCGCGGCGTCTCCGGACGGATCGCGCCCTGGCTCATGATGTCCTTCAGCTCCCTCGGATCCATCCCGGACAACGGTACTCTGCCGTCTGCATGTCTGACGTCGAAGGCCAGGTGAAGCACGAGCACGACGAGCTCGACCCCGAGCGCGCCGCCCGGCGACGCCTCGCGCTCGCGCAGATCCGCCAGTACCCCGACGCCGCGCTGAAGATGCCAGCGCGCCCCGTCGAGGAGTTCGACGACGAGCTCCGCAGGCTCGTCGAGCGGATGAAGCTGCTGATGCGCGACGCGAGCGGGATCGGCCTCGCGGCCACCCAGGTCGGAGTCCTCCAGCGGCTGTTCGTCTTCCAGGTGAACGAGGAGGACATCGTCGCCGTCGTCAACCCGGAGATCACCGAGCGGAGCGACGAGAGCGAGGTGGACGACGAGGGCTGCCTCTCGATCCAGGGCGTGCTCGTCCCGGTCGAGCGGTCCGCGGCGATCACGCTCGCCGGCCGCGACGAGAACGGTGCCGAGGTCGAGTACCGGCTCGAGGACATCTACGCGCGCGCCGCGCAGCACGAGAACGACCACCTCGACGGTGTCCTCATCCTCGACCGGACGACGCCCGAGGCGCGGCGGGAGGCGCTCGCGCTGCTGCGGCCCCGCATCGTTCTCGGTTAGCAATGGCCCGCCGGATCGCCGTCGCGGCGACCGCCCCCTTCGGCGCCGACGTGCTCGAGCGGCTCGCGGCGCGGCACGACGTCACGCTCCTCCTCACCCGGCCGGACACGCCGCGAGGGCGCGGCCGCAAGCTCGCGGCGCCGCCGGCGAAGGAGGCGGCGGAGCGGCTCGGCATCCCGGTCGCGCAGCCGGCGCGGCTCGACGAGACGGTCGAGCTCGGCGCCGACACCGTGGTCGTCTGCGCGTACGGGCTGCTCGTCCCCGACTCGCTGCTCGAGCGGGCGCTCTGGCTCAACGTCCACCCGTCGCTGCTCCCGCGCTGGCGCGGCGCCGCGCCGGTCGAGCGCTCGCTGATGGCGGGCGACACGCGCACCGGCGTGACGATCCACCGGACGGTGGCGGAGCTCGACGCCGGGCCGATCGCGGCGCAGCGCGCGTTCGACATCGGGCCCGACGACGACGCGGGAACGATCTACGCGCGCTCCGCGGAGGTCGCGGCCGAGCTGCTCGACGAGGTGCTGGCGGAGGACGAGACGGTGTTCACGCCGCAGCCGGAGGAGGGCGTCACCTACGCGGAGAAGATCCGCCCCGAGGACCGCGAGCTCGACCTGTCCCGGCCCGCGCAGGAGCTCGTCGACCGCGTGCGCGCGCTGTCGCCGCACATCGGCGCGCGCGCCGTCATCGACGGCGCGCCGCTGATCGTCTGGAAGGCCCGGGTCGGTGCGGACGGCTCGTTCGAGCCGCTGGAGGTGCAGCCCGAGGGCCGTCGCCGGATGACGGTCGACGAGTACCTGCGCGGCCGCCGGTCATGAGCGTCTCGCCGGCTCGTCGCGCCGCGTACGAGGTGCTGCTGCGCGTGTTCGAGCACGGCGCGTACGCGGACCGCGTGTTCCGGAGCGCCGCGGCCGGGCTCGACGAGCGGGAGCGCGCGTTCGCGCACCGGCTCGCCTACGGCTCCGTCCAGCGCGTCCGCACCCTCGACTACGCGATCGAGACGCTCGGCAAGCGGCCTGTGCGCAGGCTCGACCCGCAGGTCCGCGCGGCGCTCCGCCTCGGCGCCTACCAGCTCGGCTACACCGAGACGGCGCCGCACGCAGCGGCGAACGAGTCGGTCGAGCTCGTCCGCCGCGCGCGCCTCGAGCGGGCCGTACCGTTCACGAACGCGGTGATGCGCCGTCTCGCCGCCGGCATCCGGCCGCTGATCGGGGGGCTGCCCGACGGGCCGCTGAAGGAGTCGTATCCCGACTGGATCTACGACGTGTGGGTGCGCGACCTCGACGCCGGCGACGCGCTCGCGCTGATGCGGGCGATGAACGAGCCGCTCGAGACGGTCGTCCGGCTCGTCCGGGGCGACCCGCCGCCGGGCGCCGAGCCGACCGACATCCCCGGCGCCTACCGCGTCGAGCGCGTCGACGACCTCGCCGTCGCCGAGGGACGGATCTGGCCGCAGAGCCGAGGCTCCCAGCTCGTCGGCCTCGTCGTCGGCTCGCAGGACGGCGAGCGCGTGCTCGACCTGTGCGCGGCGCCCGGCGGGAAGACGACCCAGCTCCGCGGCGACGTGACGGCGGTCGAGCTCGACCCGCACCGGGCCGGCGAGCTCCGCGAGAACGTCGCACGTCTCGGCGCGGACACCGTCACCGTCGTCGAGGCGGACGGCACCGCGCTGCCGCCCGAGCTCGGCGGCTTCGACCGCGCGCTCGTCGACGCTCCCTGCTCCGGCCTCGGCGTCCTCGCGCAGCGGCCGGACCTCCGCTGGCGCGCCCAGCCGCTTCCGGAGCTCCAGCTCGCGCTGCTCCGCTCCGCCGCGGAGCGCGTCCGCCCGGGAGGCACGATCGTCTACTCCGTGTGCGCGATGAACGCCGACGAGAACGAGGCGGTCGTCGAGGCGAGCGGGCTCCGCATCCTGCCGCTCGGCGAGGAGTGGCCGGCGTTCGCGCACCCGCGGCGGCGGGAGTTCCTGCTGACGCTGCCGCACGTCCACGGGACGACCGGCTTCTTCGTCGCGCGGCTCGCCCGCGACTAGGACCTCCGCCGACCGGTGCGCGTCGTACGATCCGGGGGCGGCGATGCCCTGGCGGGACTGGATCCGGACGGTCGAGGTCGAGCCCTCCATCTTGGCGGCGGACTTCGGCCACCTGGCCGAGCAGCTGGAGACGCTCCTGCGGACCGGCGCGCGGATCTTCCACTTCGACGTCGGCGACGGCCACTTCGTCGAGCCGATCACGATGGGCCCTCCGGTCCTGCGCTCGATCGCGCCGCTCGTCCACTCGATGGACGGCGTGATCGACTGCCACCTGATGGTCGACAACCCGGTCCGCCATTTCCCGCAGATCGCCGAAGCGGGCGGCGACAGCGTCACCTTCCACTACGAGGTCGTCGACGACGTGCCCGCGACGATCGCCCTCGCGCGGGAGTACGGCCTCCAGGTCGGCGTCTCGTTCGACCCCGAGAGCGAGCCCGAGGACGTGGCCGCGGTCGCCGCCGACGCGGACATCGTCCTCTGCATGAGCATCCACCCGGGCTTCGGCGGCCAGGAGTTCATGCCGGAGGCGCTGGACCGGATCGAGCGGCTTCGCGCCGCGCTGCCGGAGCAGGTGCACGTGCAGGTCGACGGCGGGATCGACAACGACAACGTGCGCGCGGTCTACGACGCCGGCGCGACGCTGATCGTCGCCGGCACGGCCATCTTCCGGAGGGAGGATCTCCCACGCGCGTACCGGCGGCTGGTACAAGCTCTCGCGTGAACTGGTTCGAGCGCGCGCTCGAGCTCGCCGAGCGCGGACGCGGGAAGGTCGAGGATCATCCGCTCGTCGGCGCCGTGCTCGTCCGCGAGGGCGAGGCGGTCGGCGAGGGCTGGTACGAGTACGCGGGCGTGAAGCACGCGGAGGCGATCGCGCTCGAGCAGGCGGGCGAGCGCGCGTGCGGGGCGACGCTCTACGTCACGCTCGAGCCGTGCTCGCACCACGGCCGGACGCCGCCGTGCGCGGACGCCGTCGTCGACGCCGGCGTGGCACGCGTCGTCGTCGGCGCGCTCGATCCGAATCCCGTGGTCGACGGGCGCGGCGTCGCCCGGCTGCGTGAGGCCGGCGTCGAGGTCGAGCTGCTGGACAGCGTCGAGGCGAGGCGGCAGAACGAGGCCTGGCGCACGTGGAAGTCGCTCGGGCGGCCGTTCGTCACCTACAAGGTGGCGATCACCCTCGACGGCCGGGTCGCCGTTCCCGGCTCGCGCTGGGTCACCGGCGAGGAGTCCCGCCGGCTCGTACACGAGCTGCGCGCCGCCGCCGACGCGGTCGCCGTCGGCATGGGCACGGTGCGCGCGGACGCGCCGCGGCTCGACGCGCGCGGCGTCGGCGCGGCGCGGCAGCCGCGACGGCTCGCGTTCGGGCGAGGCCCGCTCCCGGACGGCTCCGAGCTGCAGCTGCGCAGCGGGCCGCTCGAGGAGGAGCTGCGGGCGCTCGCCGCCGACGGCGTCCAGTCGCTCCTGCTCGAGGGAGGCCCGACGCTCGCGACGGCGTTCCTCGCCGCGGATCTCGTCGACAAGCTGCTCGTCTTCGTCGCCCCGACGATCGGCGGCGCCGGGCCGCGCTTCGTCGGCGACCTGGCCGCGCCCGTGCCGCTCTCCGGCCTCCGGGCGACCCGGGTCGGCGCGGACGTGCTACTCGAGGCGTACGTCCACGATCCGTAGCCGTCCGCGAATGGAGGAGGGCGGCTCGCGCCGCCCTCCCGCGGTCCGCAGGGAGTCGCTGCTGCGGACTCGCGCGGCCGGGGATTGCCCGGTCGCCGTCTTTCGCGAGGTGCAACTCCGCGTGACGCTTCCAGCCTGACCCAGTGCGGCCCTTCTGTCTGTACCGGGAGGCGCGGAACCGGCTGCGGGAAACCCACAGCGGCGCCGGGTAGCCTGTTTCCCGTGTTCACCGGCATCGTGCGCGAGCGGGGGAGGGTCGCCGCGACCGACGGCGGCCCGGCCGGGATGCGGCTGCGGATCGAGGCGCCGGCGACCGCGGCGGCGGTCGCGGTCGGCGACTCGGTCGCGATCGGCGGCGTCTGCCTGACCGTGGTCGAGGTCGACGGGCCGGAGCTGTCCTTCGACGCCGTCCCCGAGACGCTCGGCCGCACCGCCCTCGGCCGGCTCCGCCCGGGCGCCGGGGTGAACGTCGAGCCGGCACTCCGTGCGGGCGAGCCGCTCGGGGGCCACATCGTGCAGGGCCACGTCGACGGCGTCGGCAGCGTCCGCTCGGTCGAGCCGGAGGGCGACGGCGTCCGGGCCTGGGTGGATGCGCCGCCGGAGGTGCTCCGCTACTGCGTCGAGAAGGGCTCCGTCGCCGTCGACGGCACCTCGCTCACCGTCGCGGCGCTCGACGACGCCGGGTTCGCCGTCGCGCTCGTCCCGCACACGCTGGCCGCGACGACACTCGGCGCACTGGCGCCCGGCGACGCGGTCAACCTCGAGGCCGACGTCCTCGC
>Ga0335070_10003802_pt1 | contig 17605 bp, 17 predicted proteins | sample Lox_Sample_13_FD_206722 | JGI IMG/M metagenome (GOLD analysis project Ga0335070, IMG submission 206722) | Soil microbial communities from Loxahatchee National Wildlife Refuge, Florida, United States - Lox_Sample_1.3 | ecosystem: Environmental > Terrestrial > Soil > Wetlands | place: USA...
ATCTCCCCGGGCGAAACGCCCGGGGATCTTCTTTACAAACAGGCAATTGGTCGGGGATCGCGTTTCACGCGAGCAGCGCCGTCTCGACCGAGGGTGCCGTTGCCGCCGGAGCTGGGGGTGAAGGATTTCAACCAGGCCGGCTGACAACAGCCACCACCGCGGTCGAGGGCTCGACAACTAGAACCGACAAGGGAGACCCTCTCAATGAAGCATGCCAAGGTGGCCGCGTTCTGCGGGCTGATCGGCATCGTCGCGCATGCGAGCGCACAACAGCCCGCAACGCCGGGAACCGACCTGGAGGAGAAGAACCCCGCCGCCGTGTTGGAGACGCCTACGGTCGAGGTCATCGCCAACACCCCGCTGCCTGGTATCGGCATCCCGGTGAACGAGGTACCTGCCAACGTGCAGGCCGCCACCGGCGAAACCATCCGTCAGCAGCAGGCTACCGATCTGGTGGACTTTCTCGATCGCAACGTGGGCAGCGTGAGCGTGGGCTCGGGCCAGGCCAACAGCTTCCAGCCGGACGTCAACTTCCGGGGCTTTCAGGGATCGTCCCTGCTAGGGGTTCCGCAGGGCATCTCCGCCTTCGTGGACGGGGTGCGGGTCAACGAGTCGTTCGGCGACACGATCAACTGGGATTTGATCCCGACCCCTGCCATCTCCAGCATCCAGCTCATGCCGGGCTCCAACCCGGTGTTCGGGCTCAATACACTGGGCGGCGCCCTGTCGATCAACACCAAGAGCGGCAAGACCTATCCCGGCCTGGGGCTCACGCTGCAGGGCGGCTCCTGGGGACGCAAGCAAGGCACCGTCGAGGTCGGCAGCAAGGCCGGGAACTGGGACTTCTACGTGATGGGCAACTACCTGGACGAGAACGGCTGGCGTCAGGCCTCGTTCAATCGCATCCAGCAGCTGTTCGGCAAAGTCGGCTACGAAACCGGAGACTTCGATGCCGACTTGTCTTACTCCTTCGCCGATAACGAGCTCAACGGCACGCAGACCTCTCCGCTGTCATTGCTAAACTTCGACCCGCGTCTCGCCTATACCTACCCGGATACCACGAAGAACCGGATGAATTTCGTGAACCTACGCCTGTCGAAGGTGCTCAGTGCCGAGAACATTCTCAGCGGCAACGTGTACTACCGGGGGTTGAAGAGCACCAGCGTCGGCAGCAACGTCAACGACAACTACGACGGAACCGGAAACCCCAACTGCGACGGGACCACTGCCGATACTCTCTGCCCGGGCACCAACGACAAGAGCGTGATCGACACCAACTCCTTCGGCGGGACGCTGCAGTACACGCGCCTGGGCCGGCTGCTGGGCAAGGAGAACCGCGTTACCGTCGGCTTGAGCTACGACCAGGGCGATACGCACTTCACGCAGGCCACGCAGCTGGCGGTGTTCACGTCGGACCGGAACACCATCCCCGATCCGGCCAACCCGGACTTCACGCCCACAACCGATGCGGACACTGTCACTCGCTACTACGGCGCGTTCGTGACCGACACGTTCTCGTTCAACGAAATCACGCATATGACCCTGGCGGGCCGCTGGAATCGGGCGCGAGTGCTCATCACCGACCGCAGCGGAGTCGACTCGGGTCTGAACGGCGACAACACCTTCTCGCGCTTCAACCCGGCGGTGGGTCTCAACTTCAATCCCAGCTCTGCCCTCAACACATATGTGACCTACAACGAGGGCATGCGCGCGCCTACCGCGATCGAACTGACCTGCGCCGACCCGGCTGCGCCGTGCAAGCTGCCTAACGCATTCCTGTCGGATCCGCCGCTCAAAGCTGTGGTATCCAAGACCTTCGAACTCGGCACGCGCGGCATGTTGAGCCCCAACACGCAGTACAGCGTTGCCCTGTTCCGCACCGACCTGCAGGATGACATCCAGTTCATCGCCAACAGCGCTTCGGGCACTACCGGGTTCTTCTCCAACATCGGAAAGACGCGCCGGCAGGGTGTCGAGTTGGGCCTGCAACAACGGGTGGGCAAACTGTCCTTGCGTGGCGCCTACAGCTACATCGACGCCACATACCAGAGCACCTTCAACATCCCCAGCCCTAGCAACTCGTCCGCAGACCAGACTCCAGGGCCGACCCAGGGACAGATCACCGTTCGACCGGGAGACAAGATTCCGGCGATCCCACCGCACAACTTCAAGCTGCGCGCTGATTACGCATTCACGCCCATGCTGCAGGCGGGACTGAGCGTGGTATACGCGAGCAGCCAGTTCGCGCGAGGCGACGAGAACAATCAGGACAGCAACGGCAAGATCCGAAGCTACACGCTGGTCAATCTGGATGGCAGCTGGAAGATCACCGACCAGCTGCAGATCTTCGGGAAGGTGACCAACTTGTTCGACCAGACCTACCAGACCTTCGGAATTCTCGGGCAGAACTTCTTCCGCGGCCCCGGCTTCACCTACGACCAGGGGCTCGCGGGTCCCGAGCAGTTCCGCACGCCGGGTATGCCGCGCGCCTTCTTCGCCGGCGTGCGCTACGACTTCCTGCCGGCCAAGACCGCATCGAGCGACACCGATCTGCGTTAGATATATGCCGCGCACATAGCAAAGCGGCCCCGCGGGGTCGCTTTGCGCTGAGGACGCGAGAGCGATCTAGAAGACCTATGAGGCGGTCACGCCCAGCAGGAAGGCGCGCGTCGGCGCCGGCGCGTAGAAGCGCCCGTTGGCGTCGTTGACGACGATGCCGCCGATGTAGTTCTCGTCGAACAGGTTGTCGACGCGACCGAACTCGGTCAGGCGCCAGTTGCCCGAACGCTGCACCAGGCCCGCGCGAAGGTTGACGACGGTGAAGGCAGCCGCGAACTCGGAATTCGCGTCGTTGACGTACGCCTTGCCCTGCCACCGCGCCTCGAGGCCTGTCGCCAGCCCCCACGGCTCGTAGCGCCACGACAGGTCTGCGTAGACTTGGTATTGGGGGATGGCGGGTATAGCATTGCCCGCGGGGATGGTCACCCGCGCGGCCGTTGGACAAGGCGGCCCGGAGGACGGCGCAGGGATCGGGCAGGTCAGGAACGGCGTCTCGAACGTCGCATCCATATAGGTTGCGGCGAGATAGAGCCGGATATCGTGCGGCAGCTGGTTTTCGAGTCCCAACTCGATGCCGCGCTGCTGAGTCTTGTCGGCATTCTTGTAGGTCGCGCGGCCGCCGGAATTGGACTCCACGACGATCTCGTCGGTGGTGTCGATCTGAAACAACGCCAGGTCGACACGAGTATCCGCGCCGATGAAGGCCTTGGCACCGACTTCGTAGTGGTTGCTCAGAGCCGGGCGCAGGTTGAAGTTGAGCCCCGAGCCGTTCAGACGCTAGGCCAGCTCGATGAAGGTCGGCGTCTCGAAGCTGCGCCCGGCGTTCGCGTAGAAGTTCAGCGTCGGCGTGGCCTTGAACAGCACGCCGGCCACCGGTGTCCACGCGGAGTAGCTCACGCTCCCACTGTCGTCGGGGTTGCTGGTGACGGCGCCCACTGCTGTCGCACCTGCGCACTGGCCGGTCAAGCCGGTACAGATGAAGTGGTCCTTCGAGTCGAAGCCCACGCGCGTGTAACGCACGCCGGCGCTGATGCTCAGACGTTCCAGCGCAGCCCATTCCGCCTGCAAATAACCACCCACGCTGTCGACGCTGTTGTCCTCGTCACGCTTGAGCGCGCCCTCCACACCGTAGTTGTTGATGTAGCCTTTGCGCCCTTCGTTGGCACGATCGTAGTCGGCACCCGTGGTAACGGTCAGCGGCCGACCGGCGAGCGTCGCCTTACGCGTCCAGCGCAGGCCCGCACCATAGAAGTCCCGGTTCAGAACGCTGACCCCGCCCGAACCAGTGACTTGGTTCTGCGTAGCGATCGGGATCGCCAGGAAGCCGTCGTTGTTGCGCTGCCCTGCGTAGACCATCCCACGCAGCGTGTCCAAATCGGTGAGCGGCTGCTCCTACACCAGGCCGGCCTGCAGGTTGTCCAGGCTGCGGCGGCTATTGAACAGCTGCGCCGTGGTCCCGGCCTGGCGCGGATTCTGCGCGACCTGCGCTGCGGTGAGCCCGAGCGGATCGAGGTTGTCCGGCTGGTTCAGGTAGTTCACCACCAGGCTTAACCCGGCGCCGTTGCCGAGCGTGCTGGCGAGCTTGCCGTTGAACTGATCCTTGCGCGCCGAGCTGTGATCCCGATAGCCCTGGGTGTTGAACGTCGACAGATCGCCGATGTAGTTCAACCCCCCGCCGAGGTGCCGCCGAATTTCACGTCGGCCTTCCACGTTTCCCAGCTTCCGCCCATCCCGGTCGCCGACAGCGTCGGCTGAGGCGGTCCGTCCTCGGTAAACACCTGCACCACGCCGCCCGAGTGGTTGCCGTACAAGGCAGAGAAAGGCCCGCGCAGCACCTCGATACGCTTGGCCGAATCCGGATCGGACAAGCCGGGTCCGCCCTGCCCGTCCGGCGTGCTCGCGGGAATACCGTCGGCCAGCAGCTTGACCCCGCGTGTGCCGAACTGCGAGCGCGCGCCGAACCCGCGGATGATGATCTGCTGCTCCTGTGCGTAGTTCTCCCGTGCCTGGACCACTGTGCCGGGAACCGCATTCAGCTGCTCGGAGATATTCACGCGGAGCTTGGAAGCGTCCTGAATCTGCTCCTGCCCAACCGCGGTGATCGCAACCGGCAGGTCGAAGCTGCGCTGCTCCACACGGGTGGCGGTCACCACGACCGGCGAGAGCTCGAAGTTGGGGGTTTGCGGCGGATTGTCCTGCGCGCCTGCTTGCGAAACCAATGCGGCGAGGGCGCATGTCGCGCCCGCCAGCCGCCTATGAGCGGTCTTATTCACTGCAGATCTCCCTGATACGACGCAGAGCTGTACTTTTCGCGGGAGGTGTTGCGCCCCGCCGCCCGCTGCTGCAAGTCTACCTGACGCGGAGCTTGCTGCGCCGGACGTCAGTCAAAAAAAAAGGCTGCCGAGGCAGCCTTTTCCTAACCGAAACCGGGAAACCGATTAGCGGTTGTAGATGTACATCGTCACTTCGAAGCCGAAACGCATTTCGGTAAATTCAGGCTTGGTCCACATAGCAAGGCTCCTCTCGAGATAATGATGGTGATCGCGTTGGAACACCGTTCACGTGATGCAGGCGCCATTGTCCTCGGGCATGCGGTTGGCAGCCAGCGCGAAACCGCTTATTCGCGCCTCATGATTTTCATGAGACTCGATACACCTAGGGCTCGAGTAGGCCGGCGCGCATTGCGATGATTGCGAGCTCGGCTTGATTGGACGCGCCAAGCTTCTGTTTTATATTGTAAAGATGGGTTCCGATGGTGCGCGGACTAAGCGACATGACCTCCGCGATGTCAGCGACGGACTGCCCTTTGGCCAGCGCCAGGAAGACTTTGAACTCCTTCTCACTGAGCATGTCGACCGGGCTCTTTTCGCCCGAGAGCTGCTGCATCGCCAGCTGCTGGGCGATGGCCGGCTCGAGGAAGGTCTTGCCCTGACGCACCTGGCGGATGGCCTGAATCAATTCCTCCGCCGCGCTGCGCTTGGTTAGGTAGCCCACCGCGCCCGCCTTCAGGACCCGGCGCGCGTGCATCACGTCCTCGTGCGCCGACAATACCAGGATCTTGGCCGCCGGCTCACGCGCGAGGATGCGCCCGATCGCCTCCAGGCCGCCGATACCCGGCATCGAGATGTCCATCACCATGACCTCGGGCCGCACCTCGGGGAAGGTGCGCACCGCTTCTTCGCCGCTCTCGGCTTCGGCCACCACCTTGATATCCGGCGCGCCCTCGAGCAGCAGACGAAAGCCCATGCGCACCACCGCATGGTCGTCCACTAGCATCACGCGCGTCTTCGCCTCAGGCATCGCATTCACCCCAGCGGCAGGCGCGCGCGCACATTCACGCCCTCTCCGGCCTTGCTCTCGATGTCGAACGTGCCGTTGAGCGCCTGCACCCGCTCGCGCATGCCCATCAAACCGAAGCGCGCGGACTCGCTCTGGCTGCGCTCCGGCAATCCCTTGCCGTTGTCGCGTACGTTCACCTCCACGCTGCCGTCATCGCGCCGCACCGCGATCTGCGCGCGGGTGGCACCCGAGTGGCGCACGACGTTGGTCAGGCACTCTTGAATGATCCGGTACACGGTGATGTTGACGGTCTCGCCGAGGTCGCTCAGCTCCCCGGACAGCGCGAGCTCGCAGCCAATCTCCGGGTAACGCTGGCGGCAAGTGGACACCCAGTCCTCCAGCGCGGCGGGCAGCCCGAGATGATCGAGCGCACTTGGCCGCAGCTGGCGGATAATGCCATGAACGACATCGTACAGGTGCCCGGAAATCTGCACGATGGTCTGCGCGTTGCGGTGAACCTCGGGGATCTCGCTGCGCGTACGATGGGCAATCGCGGTGCCGATGGTCTTCATGGCCGTCGCGCACTGGCCCAACTCGTCGTGCAGCTCGCGCGCGATCGTGCGCCGCTCCTCCTCCAGGCGGGTCTGGATCAGCTGGGTAAGCTTGCGGTTCTGCTCGAGATCGCGCGCCGCCTGCTCGGCGCGCTTGCGCTCGGTGATGTCGCGCAGGCTGCAGATCTCGCCGATCACCTCGCCGCTGCCCGGGTCCACCATCGGTGCCGCCGACAGCGCCACATCCAGGATGCGCCCGTCCTGCGCGCAGCGCTGGGTCTCCAGGTTCTCGATCACGCGGCGTGCCTTGATCGCCTCCAGGGTCTCGCTAACGTCGGCCTCCCTGCCGGGCAGGGTCAGCAGCGTGGCGGAGCGGCCGACGATGTCCTGCCGGGCGTAGCCGAACAGCCGCTCGGCGGCCGGGTTCCAGTAGCTGATATTGCCCTGCAGGTCGTGTATGACGATCGCGTCGCTCGACTGCTGAGCGACCAGCGCCAACCGTTCGTTCTGCGCCAGGCTCTCTCCGAGCGCGTCGGCCATCCGGTTGAAGGTGTGCCCGATGGAATCGAATTCGGGCGACGGGAACGGCGGCAGGCGCACGTCGAAGCGGCCCTGTTCCATGCCCGACAGGCCCGCCAGGATCGCCTTGACCGGACGCAGCGCGCGGCCCAGCAGCAGGAACACGGCCGAGTTCAGCACGACCAGGAAGCCCAGCACCAGCCACAGCAGGCCGCGCAGATCGTCCCACGCATCGAGCACCGCGCGCGAGGCGTTCGGCATGAGTACGATGCGGTTGCCGGAGCCGGTTTTCAGCTCCATCTCGCGCAACTGCGGCGCTACCAGCGACACGAACCACTGCGGCGCATCGCGTCCGGCCTTGTACACCGACGGAGGGGACACATAGCGCAGCGCACCCTTGGCGTCGTACAGCTTCATCTCATGCGCACGCACACGACCGAGGTTGTGCAGAAAGGAAAGCAGCCGGTATTCGCTCGACTCGCCTTGCTGCCCGATGTCGCTCGCGTAGAGCACGGCGCCGAGCAGCTGCAGCGTGACCTTCGTGCTCGCCTCCATCTCTTCCCGGATCGCGCGGCGCGCGTCGTCGATCACGATGCTGCCGGTTACCAGCGTGAAGATAGCGATCAGCAGCGTAATGATGAGGGTGAGTTTCAGCCGCAGGCTCATGGCGCCGCGCCCTCGAGCATGCCTTTCATGTCCCCGGTGGCGCGCACTAGCGCTGCGGACATGGCCGGATGCAGGGCGGAGTGGCCGCCGTCCTCGACCATGCGCAGTTGCGACGCCGGCCACGCCGCGTGCAGGCGCTGCGCGGTCAGCGGCGGGCAGGGCAGGTCGCGACGCCCCTGGACGATGATGCCGGGCAGGTGCGCGATCCCGCCCAAGCCCGCGAGCAGCTGGTCTGGCGCGAGGAAGCAATCGTTCACCAGATAGTGCAGTTGAACGCGCACCCGCGCCACCAGCGACGCACCGTCGACCGCGGCCCCGGCGCCGGGCGCCTCCCCCACCGCCATCACCGCGCTCTCGTACTCGACCCAGCGCCGAGCGGCGGCTTCGTCGGCAGACGCAACGCGCTGTGCGTACCACCGCACCAGTGCGCTTGCCGAATCCACGGGCGAGCCGGCGGCGAAGGCGTTCCAGGCTTCCGGCACAAACCGGCGCAAACCCAACACGAACCAGTCCAGCTCCTCGGCCGAGCCCAGGTACACCCCGCGCAGAACCAGGCCGGTCACGCGAGCCCAGTGGCGCTGGGCATACGCCAATGCCAGCGTGCTGCCCCAGGAGCCACCAAACAGCATCCAGCGCTCGATGCCCAGATGCGCGCGCAGACGCTCGAGGTCTTCTACCAGGTCGGCAGTCGTGTTGTGCGCGGTTTCGCCGCGCGGGGTGGAGCGCCCGCACCCGCGCTGATCCAACAGGACTACCCGATAGTAGGCCGGGTCGAAGAAGCGGCGATGGTTAGGGTTGATGCTGCTTCCCGGGCCGCCGTGCAGGAACACCGCCGGCACGCCGTCGCACGCGCCGCACTGCTCGTAGTAGATCCGATGTCCCGAACCAACCTCGAGCCAGCCGAAGTCGAATGGCTCCTGGTGAGCAAACAGCTGCAGCGCCATCCGCGCGGTCCGCCGCCTAGTGCTTGCCCTTCAGCACGAACGCTACCGGCATCGTGAAGTCGCGCTCGATCTTGCGCAGCTGCGCCGGCATCGGCGGTACCCTCATGCGCTTGGCTAGTTCCAGCGCCTTGTCGTCGAGAATCGGATAGCCGCTGGTCTTGGACAGGGTGACGCCCTTGAGGTGACCATCGCGGCCGAAAGTCAGCAAGACGTAGGTTTTCCCTTCCCATCCCCGCTCCCTGGCAAGCCGCGGGTAGTCTCGCTCCGAGACGGTTTTCCCGAGCGCGCGCTGAAGATCGGCCAGGTACCCCTTGAGGATCGCCTCTTCGTCCACGCCTGTTCCCTGCTCGACCGGCGCCGCATGCGGCGCCGGGGGTGCTGGCGCCACCGGCGCGGGGGCTGCCGTCGGCGCGACAGCCGGACGTGGAAGCGCCGCCACGGGGGCAGTGGGTGCGGCAACCTCCGGCCGTTCCTCGGGGCGTTGCGCCGGCGCTTGCGGTTCGGGGCGCGTCTGCGCTCGCGGCTGCGGCGCGACGGGCTCGGCGCGTGGCTCCATGCGAGGCTGCTGCGGCGCCGGTGCGGCCGGCGGTGCCGTTGGACGAGCCGGCTCCGGTCGCGGCTCGGTCCTGGCAACAGGGGGCGCGACTGCGACCGTCTCGTGCTTCGGACGCACCTCCGCAGTGACATCGGGACGCGGCTCGACGCGCGGCTGTGGCTGGGCGCTAGGCTGTGCCTGCGGGACTGGCCGTACCGCGGGCACAGCGAGATCGGGCCGTACGGACGGCGTGGCCGGCACTGCGATCGGCTGCGGACGCGGCTCCGGGCGCACCTCGGCGCGCGGCTCGACGCGCGGCTGCGGTTGCGCGATAGGCTGAGCCTGCGGGGTTGGCCGCACCGGCGGCGCTGCGACATCGGGACGCGCTACCGGCATGACTGGGGTCGGCTGCGGCTGCTGGCGCGGCTCCGCGCGCACCTCGGGACGCGGCTCGACCCGAGGCTCCACACGAGGCACTGTTGGTGGCGCGACTGGCGCAGGCCGCACCTCCGGTTGCGCCATCTGGCGCGGCTGCGCCAGCGGTTGCGCCTGGGGCTCGACCCGCGGCGCCACCCGCGGCTCGGGTCGAGGCTCGGGCCGCAACTCCGGCCGCTTGGCGACTTCCGGCTCCGCTCGCGGCTGCGTCGGGGCGGGTTGCGTCTCGAGCCGCGCCACCGGCTGCTGCACCTGCGGCGTCGGTACCGGCAGGTCCGGGCGCGGCTGCGGTGCCTGCTGAGGACGCGGTTCCGGACGCATCATCGTTGGCTGCGGAACGGATTGCGGCTGGGCGGGGGAGAACTGCTGTCGCGCAGGCGCAGGTTTAGCCGCCGGCGCCTTCTTCGGCTGAGCCTTGGGCGGCTCGGGTTCGAGGATGGGCTCCGGTTCCGGCTTCACCAACTCCACTGTCAGCGGCTTCTCCACCAGCACTGGTGGCCGCAAGCCGGGCAGATAGAGCAGCGCCAGGGCGTGCAGCACCAGCGACAGGGCGAAGGCGACCAGCATCGGCCGGTTGCGATGCGGGTCGCCGCCGAATGCGATGTCGAGCGGTGATGTGACTGCTGCTACGGTCATGTCCGGTTTGCGTTCCCGCAGCCTAGGCGAAAGCCTCCTACAGGAACAGGGTTCCTCTCCAATCTCATGATTATCATGAGCAGCAAATGCTGATTTTTCGCGGGACGCCGGACCGCCAGTACCCGACAATGCGCATCGGACCTGTACTCTGGGTCGCCGGCTGAGACGGATCGACGTCCGATGCCGGCGATCGGGCGACAGGGCCGCTGAACAAACGCGGTGCTACGCAGCCGCAAATCATCAACTTTACACTACCGGAGAAGACTATGTGGACCAAGCCTGAATTCACCGAAATGCGCTTCGGCTTCGAAGTGACGATGTACATCTACAACCGCTAATTCTTCAGCCGGTTGCACGAAAGCCCCGGTCCGGGGCTTTCGTCGTTCTGGAGCCTGCGAAAAGTGAAAGTGCGTGTCCTCGGCGCCGCCGCGGGCGGCGGCTTCCCACAGTGGAACTGCAACTGCCGCAACTGCGACGGCGTACGCAAGGGTACCGTGCGTGCCGTGCCGCGCACACAGTCCTCGATCGTGGTTTCCAGCAACGGGGTCGACTGGCTGCTGTTCAACGCCTCCCCCGACCTTCTGACGCAGATCAAGGCCTTCCCCGGCCTGCAGCCGGGACGCAGCATCCGCGACACCGGCATTCGCGCGATCGTCCTGGTGGACGGCCAGATCGACCACACCACCGGGCTGCTAATGCTGCGCGAGGGCAAGCCGCTGGAGATTTACTGTACCGACATGGTGCGCGAGGATCTCACCACCGGCAACCCGCTGTTCAATATACTCGGCCACTACTGCAGCGTGAGCTGGCACCGCCTCCCGATCGAGGCCGGCAACAGCTTCACGGTCCCCGGCATCGACCACCTGAGCTTCACCAGCGTGGCGCTGAAGAGCAAGGCGCCGCCCTACTCCCCGCATCGCGAAAATCCGCATGACGGGGACAACGTGGGCATGCGCCTCACCGACACACGCACCGGCCGCACGCTGTTCTACGCCCCGGGACTCGGCGAGATCGAGCCGCACCTGAAGCCGATGCTCGAGCATGCCGATGCGCTGATGGTCGACGGGACCTTCTGGACCGACGACGAGATGGTTCGGCTGGGCATCTCCAAGAAGCGCGCGCGCGAAATCGGCCACTTGCCCCAGTCAGGCGAAGGGGGCATGATCGAAGTGCTCACGCCCTTGAAGGCCTCGCGCAAGATCCTCATCCACATCAACAACACCAACCCCATCCTGGACGAAGACTCGGCGGAGCGCGCCACGCTCGCGCGCGCCGGCATCGAAGTCGCGTTCGACGGGATGGAGTTCGAGCTGTAGGAGACCCACCATGGGCGCACCCGAGAAGCTGGCCTGGAGTCGCGAAGAGTTCGAGGCGCGGCTGCGCGCCAAGGGCACTCGTTACCACATCCATCACCCGTTCCACATCGCGATGAACAGTGGGGGGTGTACCCGGGAGCAGGTCCGCGGCTGGGTGCTCAACCGTTTCTACTATCAAACGGCGATCCCGTTGAAGGACGCGGCGGTAATGTCCAACTGCCCGGACCGCGAGGTGCGGCGCGAGTGGATCCAGCGCATCATCGATCACGACGGGCGTCAGGGTGAGGAAGGCGGCATCGAGGCTTGGCTGCGGCTGGGCGAGTCGGTAGGGCTCAAGCGCGAGGACATCGTCTCGCACCAGCACGTGCTGCCCGGTGTGCGCTTCGCGGTCGACGCCTACATCAACTTCGCGCGCACGCGCCCGTGGCAGGAGGCGGTCACCTCCTCCCTCACCGAGCTGTTCGCGCCGGAGATCCACCAGAAGCGCCTGGACACCTGGCCCGAGCACTATCCCTGGATCGACAAGGAAGGCTACTACTACTTCCGCAAGCGCTTGTCCGAGGCGCGCCGCGACGTGCAGTTCGCGCTCAACTTCACCCTCGATCACTACCGCACGCGCGAGCAGCAGGAGCGCGCGCTGGACATCCTGCAGTTCAAGCTCGACGTGCTGTGGGCCATGCTTGACTCCATGCAGGTGAATCTGGGCATCGGGCCTAGCGAAGGCAAGGCGGCCGCATGAGCCACCGAGCAGGGGCACCTTTAGGAGATGCGAGCGAGGCGAAGGCGGCCGAAGACCGACGCGCCAAGCATCGCATGCAGCGCACTTGCGAAGATGCGTCCTCATGAGCGCGCCTTCGCAGCTGCCGCGCAGCGTGCCCATCGAGCTGCACCGGCAGTACCGCTTCCAATGGGAGCCGGCGCAGGAGTCATTTGTCTTGCTCTACCCGGAAGGCATGGTCAAGCTGCCGGGCAGCGCCGGCGAGATCATGAAGCGGGTGGACGGCACGCGCAGCGTGGACCAGATCGTAAGCGAGCTCGAGACCGCCTTCCCCGGCGTGGATCTGCGTGCCGATGTCGTCCAATTTTTGGAGGTCGCCTATGGAAAAGGCTGGATCCGCGCAAAACAGGCTGGGTAGCCCGCTGTGGCTCAACGCCGAGATCACGTACAAGTGCCCGCTGCACTGCGTGTTCTGCTACAACCCGACGGACTACACGCAGTACGGCCCCGAACTCGCCACTGAGGACTGGCTGCGCGTCTTCCGCCAGGCCCGTGAGCTGGGCGCCGTGCAGCTGGGCATCTCCGGCGGCGAGCCACTCACGCGCGATGACGTCGAGGTCATGGTGGCCGAATCGAGCAAGCTCGGCTACTACGTCAACCTGATCACTTCCGGCATCGGCCTCACCGAGAAGCGCATCGCCGCCTTCCGCGAAGGCGGGCTGGGACAGATCCAGCTCTCGTTCCAGGACTCTACCCGGGAGCTGAACGACTTTCTGTCCAGCACCAAGACCTTCGAGCTGAAATCCAAGGTCGCCAAGCTGATCAAGCAGTATGAGTACCCGATGGTGCTCAACGTCGTGCTGCATCGGCTCAACATAGACCACATCCAGCAGATCCTGGAGATGGCGCAAGCGATGGGCGCCGAGCATGTGGAGCTGGCCAACACGCAGTACTACGCGTGGGCGATGGTCAACCGCGATCACCTGCTCCCGAGCGAGGAGCAGCTGCGGCGCGCCGAGGAGGTCACCAACCAGTTCCGGACGCGCGTGGGCAACACGATGAAGATCTACTTCGTGGTGCCCGACTACTACGCCAACCGGCCGAAGAAGTGCATGAACGGCTGGGGGACCACGTTCCTGAACGTCGCCGCCGACGGGCTGGCGTTGCCGTGCCACGAGGCGCGCATGCTGCCCGGGCTTACCTTCCCCAACGTGCGCGACCACGACATCCGCTGGATCTGGAACGAATCCCCGGGCTTCAACGCGTATCGCGGCGATGGATGGATGAAGGAGCCGTGCCGCACCTGCCCGGACAAGGAGAAGGATTTCGGCGGCTGCCGTTGCCAGGCATTCATGCTGACCGGCGACGCGACCAATGCCGACCCGATCTGCGACCTGTCCCCGCATCACCGGTTGGTAACAGATGTAGTGGCCACGGCGCAGAACCCGAGCACACCGCGGACGGTTCACCCGATCGTCTTCCGCGACGACAAGAACTCGCGCCGGCTGAGCCAGAAGCAGGTCGAAACGACCGAGGCCGAATAGCGTGTCCGAGCGGAGCGCCGCCGGGCTGACCCAGCTTCAGTGATGGTGCCCGTGCGGCCCGTGAACGTGGCCGTGCGCGAGTTCTTCGCGCGTGGCCGCGCGCACATCCGTGACCACGCAGCTAAACACCAGGGCGCGCCCCGCGAGCGGATGGTTGCCGTCGACGACCACCTTGCCCTCGGCGATATCGGTTACCGTATATAGGCGCGTCTCCCCGGAGTCATCGCCAGTGCCTTCGAAGCGCATGCCGACCTTGACGTTGGGGGGGAAGACCTCCAGTGGCTCCATGCGCACCAGCTGCGCTTCGTACTCGCCGAATGCGTCTTCGGGTTCCAGCTCGATACGCGCGCGGTGTCCGACGTCCTTGCCCTCCAGGGCGCGCTCGACCGGCAGGAACATTCCCTCGTAGCCGCCATGCAGGTAGCTGATCGGCTCGCCGCTTTCCTCCAGCAGGGTGCCCTGACGATCGAACAGCTGATAGGTGAGCGAGACGACGGTATTCCTGGCGATCTGCATCTTCAATCGATCCTCTTCACGAGATTGAGGACTTCGGCCGCATGCCCTCTGGGCGCGACACCGTAGAGGGCGTGGCGCACGATCCCGCGTCGGTCGATCACGAACGTGGAACGGAGGATCGCGGTGCGCCGCTTGCCTTCGACCTGCTTCTCCTGCAACACGTGATATTTGCGGCAGACTTCGCCATCGGCATCGGCCAGCAGCTCGATCGACAGGCCATGCTTGTCGCGGAACGAGCCGTGACTCATGCAGTCGTCCATGCTCACGCCCAGCACCACGGTGTCGAGCGCCCCGAACTGGTCTTCCAGCTCGCTGAAGTCGATCGCTTCCAGCGTGCACCCCGGCGTGTCGTCCTTAGGGTAGAAGTACAACACGACGTTCTTGCTGCCGGCGTAGCTCGCCAGGTTCACCAGCTCCATCTCGGAGTCTGGAAGCTCGAATTGCGGCGCAGGCTCGCCTGCTTTGAGCATGGTGTTCCGTTACGCGATGCATCGACCCGATCGATTCTAGCGCATTTTCGTTTTGGCGAAAGCGATGCGGCAAGGTGTCGCATGCAGCGGTGGCCGAGGCAGGTCGCGCCGCTATAATCTCGGCGCCATGTCGCTGTCTCGGCCCGACGCTCTGCTTGCCGGCCTGACCCCGCGCCAGTTTGTTGCACGCCACTGGCAGAAGCGGCCGCTACTGGTGCGCGAGGCGCTCGCGGGCGTCGAGGGACTGCTCTCGCCCGATCGGCTGGTGCGGCTGGCCACCCGCGACGACGTTCAGGCGCGGGTAGTGATTCGCGTCGGGCGCCGCTTCGAATTGCAGCACGGTCCCTTCACGCGCGCATTCCTGCGCAGCTTGAGAGGACAGCGCTGGACGCTGCTGGTGCAGGATGTGAATCACCATCTCCCGCAAGCACGCGCGCTGCTGGACCGCTTCGCCTTCATTCCTTACGCGCGACTGGACGACTTGATGGTGAGCTTCGCCGTACCCGGCGGGGGTGTGGGCCCGCACTTCGATTCGTACGACGTGTTCCTGCTGCAGGGACGAGGTCGGCGGCGCTGGCGCGTCAGTCGGCAAGCCGACCTGAGCCTGGTGCCTGACGCGCCATTGCGCATCCTGCGCCGCTTCCAGCCCGAGCAGGAGTGGGTCCTGGGCCCCGGGGACATGCTCTATCTTCCGCCCTCCTGCGCGCACGACGGCGTGGCACTCGACGAGTGCATGACCTACTCGATCGGCTTTCGCGCACCGAGCTGGCAGGAACTCACCGAACAGTTCCTGGTGCATCTACAGGACTGCACGGCGCGCGAGGGAATGTATGCCGATCGCAACGCGCCGCTGCAAACCAGTCCGGCCCGCATCCCGCCGCACATGGTCGCGCAGGTCGACGCCGAGCTCGCGCGCATCCGTTGGAGCAGGCGAGACGTCATGCGCTTCCTGGGTCGCTACCTCACCGAGCCCAAGCCTCACGTGTTCTTCTCCCCGCCGCATGAGCCGCTCTCGCTCTCCGCGTTCGGGCGCCGAGCCATGGCTCTGGGCATCTCCCTCGACCTGCGTACTCAGATGCTGTACTCGGGAAGCTGCTTCTTCATCAACGGCGAGATGCTGCAGGCCGAGGCTGCCGGGACGCGCGCTTTGCGCGAGCTGGCAGACCGCCGCCGGCTCGATTCGATACGCGGGCTGCGGCGAGAGCTGGTACAGCGGTTGCATGCCTGGTACGTATCGGGGTATCTGCAAATCCGCCCAGCGACCGCGCAGGAACAGCAATGAGCGACACCGTCCAGCCCACCCATCGTAAGCTCGAAGGCATCGCGCAGTACGAAGCGGCGATGGACGAGTTGCTCGCGCGCCCGCGGCGCCGGATGCGCATCTTCGATCACCACTTCGACACGGCGTTCAACCGGTCCGCGCGCCACGATGCGCTGCGCGGGTTCTTGCTCGCCAGCCGCGCCAATCGGATCGAGATCGTGTTGCACGACGCATCCAACCTCGCGCGGGATTGCCCACGGCTGATGGCCCTACTGCGCAGCTTTTCGCACGCCATCTCGATTCACGAAACCGAGCCGCAGGCCAAGGGCGTCTATGATCCATTCGCCATAGCCGACGATCGGGACTACCTGCACCGCTTCCACTACGAGGCGGCGCGCAGCCTGCTGGCGCTGGATGACCCTCAAGGGGCACTCACCATGACCCAGCGCTTCGACGAGATCTGGGAGGCGTCGGCGCCGGCGGTTTCGGCAACCACGCTCGGCCTGTAGACGAGCCGGCGACCTGCCGCCGAAAAAAAAGCCGACCAGTGGTCGGCTTTTTTCTGTCCAGCCCGGGCGAGGCCGGTTACTTCTTCTCCTCTGGCTTCGCAGGGGCCGGAGCTGCGGGGGCCGCGGTTCCTGAGGCGGCGCCTGTTGCCTCGGCCGCCGGCGCAGGCGCTGGGGCAGGAGCAGCAGCAGGAGGCGGCGGGGCGGGAGGTGCTTCTTCTTTCTTACCGCATGCAGTCAGAGCAACAGCCAGAATGGCGCCAACCAGGAGTGCGTGTTTCATTTACCTTCCCTATAGCGGTTGTGAGTTGGACATGTCTCGAGGGCCGATCGATTTCGCAAGCCTCAAGCCGGGTTTTTCGTATGATGAATTGATAAAGGTCCCGACTTAAATTGTCATTTTAACACATTTTTTGCCCCTTTCCAGAATCCCCATGGCGTACTCGGCTATAGCTCCACCTCAGGACGGCACGCTCCTATCGAATCCCACACCAGCCGCAGCCCTCTTCCTGGGTCGCAACGCCGATCGAACCCGCGTCGCATTCGAGCGCGCCGGCCAGCGCCGCACGCGCCAGGTCGGGCTGGTTGTTGCTCTGACTCAAGTGCGCCGCGATCACATGCTGTAGTCGGCTGCGGTCAAGCTGCGCCAGAAGGCCTGCCGCCGCGGCGTTGTCGAGATGGCCGAAACGGCCAGCGATCCGGCGCTTGATGCTCGGCGGATAGTCGCAGCCGGCTAGCAGTTGTGGATCGTGATTGCACTCCAGGATCAGGGCATCGCAGCCAGACAGCATCTCCAGCATGTGCGCCGTGACGCTGCCGGCGTCGGTCAGCACGCCTAGCCGCCGACTGCCGTCCGAGAACACGTACTGGGCGGGCTCGCGAGCGTCGTGGGGAACCGGAAACGGAATCAGTTCCAGTTCGCCGACACAGAACCGCGCATAACCGTGCACTAGGTGCAGGTCGACACCCTCCAGCAACGACTCCAGGCCGCGCAGGGTGCCCGGCGTGAGGAAGACCGGCAAGCCGAGCCGCCGGGCCAGCCGGGAGACGCCGCCGATGTGGTCGTCGTGCTCGTGGGTGACGACGATCGCGCTGAGTTGGTCCGCGGCGGCACCGAGTCGCTCGAGGCGACGCAGAGTGTCACTGATGC
>Ga0335070_10003803_pt1 | contig 17605 bp, 9 predicted proteins | sample Lox_Sample_13_FD_206722 | JGI IMG/M metagenome (GOLD analysis project Ga0335070, IMG submission 206722) | Soil microbial communities from Loxahatchee National Wildlife Refuge, Florida, United States - Lox_Sample_1.3 | ecosystem: Environmental > Terrestrial > Soil > Wetlands | place: USA: Florida...
GGGAAGAGTGCTGGGACGGGCGCCAGCGTCTGAATCTGTGCCTTCGGCTGAGGGGGACTGAGCAGGATTGCGGAAGGAAGAGGTTCGTTTGCAAAATGGACAACCGGTTTCCGGTCCTCAGCCCCTCGACCTCAGTTCTGTAGAGACGCAGCTCGGATAGCGCCTCACAAGAAACAAAACCAGCAACTTTCCTATCCCTCTGCCGGCCTCGACACTACCGGCAGCTGTTGTTTCCGGCCTCTTCGCAGCCACAGGCGGGCGCGGTCGACGTAGATGTAGACCACCGGCGTGGTGAACAGAGTCAGCGCCTGGCTGACAATCAGGCCGCCCACGATCGTGATGCCGAGCGGACGTCGCAGTTCCGATCCGGTGCCGCGGCCGAGGGCGAGCGGCAGTCCGCCCAGCAGCGCAGCCATGGTGGTCATCATGATCGGGCGGAAGCGCAGCAGGCAGGCTTCGTAGATCGCCTCGGTCGGAGGCTTGCCGTGGCTGCGCTCGGTTTCGAGCGCGAAATCGATCATCATGATCGCGTTCTTCTTGACCAGGCCGATGAGCAGGATAATTCCAATCATCCCGATGACATTCAGTTCGTTTCCTGAGATCAGCAGCGCAAGCAACGCGCCCACACCCGCCGAAGGCAGCGTCGAAAGAATCGTGATCGGGTGCGCGTAGCTCTCGTAAAGAATGCCCAGAACGATATAGACAGTAAACAGCGCCAGCAGGATCAGGATCGGCTGGCTGGAGAGCGAATCCTGGAAGGCGGCAGCGGTTCCCTGAAAACTGGCATTGATGGTGGAAGGAAATCCGATGCTGCGCTCGGCATTTTCTATGATCGTGGTGGCATCCCCGAGCGAGACGCCGGGCGCGAGATTGAACGAGATTGTCGCCGAGGGATATTGTCCCTGGTGATTGACCGCGAGCGCCGTATTCGACGGACCGAAATGGACGAACGCCGAGAGCGGCACGGCCGTGCCGTTGTTGGCGCGCACGTAGATGTTCTGAAGCGCCTCGGGACTTCGCGAAAACTGTGGAGCGACCTCCATGACCACGTGATACTGGTTCAATTGCCGGTACATGATCGATACCTGGCGCTGGCCAAACGCGTCGTACAAGGCATTGTCAACGTCGGAAGCATCGACTCCCAGGCGGGCGGCGGTATCGCGATCGATGATGACGCTGAGCTGGAGCCCCTTATCCTGCTGATCGGAATTGACGTCGCGCAGTTGAGGGACTGTCCGCAATTTCTGGAGCAGCCGCGGCGCCCAGTCGTTCAACTGCTGGAGGTTCTCGCCCTGCAGCGTGTATTGGTATTGCGCCTGGCTCTGGCGTCCACCGATGGTGAGATCCTGCGCGGACTGCATATACAACGTGGCGCCTGGCACGACTGCTAACTTGGGACGCAGGCGCGCGATCACCTGATCCGCGCTGATCTTGCGCTCAGCCAGGGGCTTGAGGGTGATGAACATGCGAGCCTGGTTGTAGGCCGTGTTGCCGCCCGCGAAGCCCACGATCGTATTGACAGCGGGATCCTTCATCACGATGTTGACGAACTGGCGCATCTTGCCGCTCATCGCTTCGAACGAAATATCCTGTGCGCCCTGCACGGAGCCGACCACGCGGCCCGTATCCTGCTGCGGGAAGAAGCCCTTGGGAACCTGGATATACAGGTAGACGCTCAGACACGCCGTCGCAATGGTGACCGCGAGCGTCAGGGGCTGATGCCGCAGCACCCACTGCAATGAATGGCGATAGGTAACGTGCATGCGGTTGAAGAACCATTCACTGGCGCGATAGAAGAAGTTGTGTTTCTCGTCGCGGACAGGACGCAAAAACTTGGCGCACATCGTAGGCGTGGTGGTGAGTGATACCAGCAGCGAGACGGCAATCGCGATACTGAGCACGATTGCGAACTCGCGGAACAGCCGCCCGACAATGCCTCCCATCAGCAGGATTGGAATAAAGACCGCTATCAGCGAGGTGCTCATCGAGAGAACAGTGAAACCGATTTCGCGGGCACCGCGATAAGCAGCCTGTACCGGGCGCATGCCTTTCTCGATAAAGCGGGTGATGTTTTCGAGCACGACGATGGCATCATCGACAACAAAGCCGGTGGAAATCGCAAGCGCCATGAGCGAGAGATTGTCGAGGCTGTAGCCGAGCAGGTACATCACGCCGAAGGTGCCGATCAAAGAAAGTGGGACAGAGATGCTGGGGATGATGGTAGCGCGCAAGGTTCGCAAAAATGCGAACACTACAAAAATGACGAGAAAGACGGAAATCACCAGGGTCCGCTCGATGTCGGAGACCGACGCTCGGACGGTAGTCGTGCGATCGAGCACGACGCTCAAATCGATGGCCGGCGAAATCGAAGCTTTGAGCTGCGGCAACGCCTCCATCACCCGGTCGACGGTTGCAATGATGTTCGCTCCCGGCTGGCGGAAAACGATGATCAATACAGCGGGTTTTCCGTTGGCCAGACCAAGAACGTGGACGTCTTCGACAGAATCTCGAACGTCGGCGACATCGCCCAGGCGCACTGGCGAGCCATTGTTGTAGGAGACGATCAGCTTGCGGTACTGATCGGCAGTGAAAATCTGGTCATTGTCCCGGATCGTCCAGGCATTCACCGGCCCGGAAAGCTCGCCCTTGGGGCGATTGGCATTCGCTGCGCCGAGAGCTGTGCGAACCGAGTCGAGGCCTACCCCTAGTTTGTTGAGCAGGGTAGGATTCACCTCGGCGCGGACGGCCGGACGAGCGCCGCCGCCGACAAACACCTGTCCAACACCATCGACCTGGGAAAGTTTCTGCGCGAGGATCGAGTCGGCGGCGTCGTACATGCGCGGCAATGTGATCGTGTCGGATGTGAGCGCGAGAATCAGGACAGGCGCATCAGCCGGATTCACCTTCCGATATGTGGGATTGCCGGGAAGATTGGCGGGCAGTTGGCTGCGCGCGGCGTTGATAGCCGCCTGCACGTCGCGTCCGGCCGCGTCGATGTTCCGGTTCAAGTCGAACTGCAGAACGATGCTGGTCGAGCCCAGTTGGCTCGTGGAGGTCATCTGGTTAATGCCGGCGATGCGGCCAAACTGGCGCTCAAGCGGCGTGGCGACGGCGGACGCCATCGTCTCCGGACTCGCTCCGGGCAAGCCCGCGTTGACGGAGATCACCGGGAACTCGACCTGCGGCAGCGGCGCCACCGGAAGAAAATTGAATGCCAAGGCTCCTGACAAGAGCAACGCCGCGGCCAGCAACGATGTTCCGATCGGACGCTTGATGAAGGGAGCGGAAATATTCATGGCTAATCCGCTTGCGCCTCGGGCTGAGGTTCCTCGATCGGGTTGCCGATCTGATAGCGCGAAAACCTGTGCGCCAGGCGATCGAACCAGAGATAGACCACCGGAGTGGTGTAGAGCGTGAGCAGTTGGCTCAAGAGCAGTCCGCCGACGATGGTGATGCCGAGCGGATGACGAAGCTCCGATCCGGTGCCCCGGCCGAGGGCGAGCGGTAGTCCGCCAAGCAGCGCGGCCATGGTAGTCATCATGATCGGACGGAAGCGAAGCAGGCTGGCCTGGTAAATGGCTTCTTCCGGCTGCTTGTGCTCGATGCGTTCGGCTTCGAGCGCGAAGTCGATCATCATGATGGCGTTTTTCTTGACGATACCGATCAGCAGGATGATGCCGATCAGGGCTACCACACTTAAGTCGTTGCCGGTGATCAGCAGCGCCAGGATCGCGCCCACGCCGGCCGAAGGCAGCGTGGAAAGAATCGTGATCGGATGGATGTAGCTCTCGTACAACACGCCCAACACGATATACACGGTCACGATGGCGGCGAGAATCAGCCAGGGCTCCGACGATAGCGAGTTGTGGAATACCGCCGCCGTTCCCTGAAAGCTGGTGTTGATGCTGCGCGGGAGATTGATCTCCTGCTCGACCTGCTCGATCGCCGTCGTGGCATCGCCCAGGGAAGCGCCCGGCGCCAGGTTAAACGACAGCGTCACCACCGGGAACTGCCCCTGATGGTTGATGGCAAGCGGACCATTCTGCTGCTCGAAGTGCGCGATGGCGGAAAGCGGAACCTGCGCGCTCGGCTGCGCGGAAGAGGACTGCGTCGAACTGGACTGACCGCCGGTGTTCGGACCGGCCGCGGCGGCGCCTGTGCTGCCCAGCGCGGAGGCGATCTGCGAAGGGTTTCCGGCCTTCACATAAATATTCTTGAGCGCGTCGGGATTCGCCTGGAATTGCGGATCGACCTCGAGCACCACGTGATACTGGTTGAGCTGCGTAAAGATGGTCGAAACCTGGCGCTGTCCGAAGGCGTCGTACAACGTATCGTCAATCGCCTGCGGAGTGATGCCGAGGCGCGATGCGGTGTCGCGGTCGATCACCAGATTCGCCTGGAGTCCATTGTTCTGCGCATCGCTGGCGACGTCGCGTAGCTCGGGCACGGACTTCAAACGATCGAGGACGCGAGCCGACCAGGTCGCCAGCTCCTGCGCGTCGGCATCTTCCATCGAATACTGATACTGCGTGCGGCTGACGCGGCTTTCCACGGTCAAGTCCTGCACGGGCTGCATGTAGAGCGTGATCCCCGTAACCTTGGCCAGTTCCGGATCAAGATCGCGAATGATCTGGGAAGCCGTCTCCTTGCGGTCATCGCGCGGCTTAAGATTGACCTGGATGCGACCGCTGTTCGGCGTGGTGTTAGTGCCATCGACGCCGATGAACGAGGCGACGTTCTCCACGTTCGGGTTCTTCAAGATCACGTTCACGAGCGTCTGCTGCCGCTGCGACATCGCCTGAAACGAAACGTTCGCAGGGGCCTCCGAAATGCCCATGATTACGCCCGTGTCCTGCACCGGGAAAAAACCTTTGGGCACGTAGACGTAAAGAAGAAGCGTCGCGATGAGCGTGCCGACGGTGACGAGCAGAGTTGTGGTCTGCCGGCCGAGTACCCACTTCAACGTGCGTCCATAAAAACTGATGACGCGATTGAAATACTCTTCCGAGACGCGGTAGAAGCGCGACTCTTCGTGGTCGCCTTTGGACTTGAGCAGCTTGGCGGACATCATTGGCGTCAGCGTCAGCGAAACGACTGCCGAAACCAGGATGGTTACCGCGAGCGTCACGGCAAATTCGCGGAAGAGGCGTCCGACGATGTCGCCCATGAAGAGCAGTGGAATCAGCACCGCGATCAGCGAGACGGTGAGCGAAATGATCGTGAAGCCGATCTGCCCTGCGCCTTTGAGGGCGGCTTGCAATGGCGACTCGCCCTGCTCCAGGAAACGATCGATGTTCTCGATCATGACGATGGCATCGTCGACCACGAAGCCGGTCGAGATCGTGAGCGCCATCAGGGTGAGGTTGTTCAGGCTGTAGCCCAGCAGGTACATGACGCCGAAGGTGCCTACGAGAGAAAGCGGCACGGCGACGCTGGGGATGACGGTGGCAGAGAGATTCCGCAGGAACAGAAAGATGACCATCACGACCAGCGCGACGGTGAGCATCAGTTCGAACTGAACGTCGGCCACCGAGGCGCGAATCGTGTTCGTGCGATCGATGAGGATCTGAACTTTTATGGCCGCGGGCAGCGAGGCCTGCAGCTGCGGCAAGACTCTCTTGATGCGGTCGGCGACGCCGATGATGTTTGCGCCTGGCTGCCGCTGAATATTCAAAAGAACGGCGGGAGTGGTATTGACCCAGGCCGCCTGCTTAACGTTCTCGGCGCTATCGACGGCGGTGGCGATGTCCGACAGCCGGACCGGCGCGCCGTTCCGATAGGCGATGATTACCGCGTTGTAGTCGGCGCTCGAGAGCAACTGGTCGTTGGCGCCGATGGTGAACGATTGCCGCGGACCATCCAGAACGCCCTTGGCCTGGTCGACGTTGGCCGCCGCCAGCGCGGATCGCACATCCTCGAGGCTCAGCCCGTATCCGGCCAGGGCCGTGGGATTGGCTTGCACCCGCACGGCGGGTTTCTGTCCGCCGCTGATCGAGACCAGGCCAACGCCGGGTAATTGCGAGATCTTCTGCGCCAGCGCGGTCTCCGCGACATCTTCAATGCGCGAGAGCGGCAGCGAGTCGGAGGTCAGCGCCATGGTGAGAATCGGCGCGTCGGCGGGATTTACCTTGCTGTAGATGGGGGGATTGGGAAGATCGCGCGGCAGATAGGTGGTGGCCGCGTTGATCGCAGCCTGCACCTGCTGCTCTTCCACATCGATGTTCTGGTCGAGCGCGAATTGCAGGGTAATGAGCGAGCTGCCGAAGGAGCTCGTCGACGTCATCTGGTTCAGTCCCGGCACCTGTCCGAACTGACGTTCCAGGGGCGCCGTCACCGACGAAGCCATCACGTCCGGCGAGGCGCCCGGATAGAAGGTCATTACCTGGATGGTGGGGTAATCGACCTCGGGAAGTGCGGAAACGGGCAGCTGACGGTAGGCAACGATTCCGACCAGTAGCACGGCCACCATCAGCAACGAGGTGGCCACTGGACGGAGAATGAAAATACGAGACGGACTCATGATGTCGGCGCTGCAGCATTCGACTGCGAGGCGTTGGAATTCCGGCTCTGCGTTCGCGGCTCGATCTTGGCGCCGTTCTGCAGCTTGTCTTGTCCATCGGTTACCACCGATTCGCCTGCCTGCAAGCCGTTGGCTATCGCACTCTGGTTTGCCTGGGTAAGAGCGACCGTCACCGGACGAGCTTCCACCGTCTTATCCTGTTTCACAACGTAGACGAACGTCCCCTGCGGGCCGCGCTGCACAGCGGCACTCGGAATAATGATGCTGTTCTTCTGCACATCGAGCAGAAGATGGACATTGACGAATTGATTCGGCCAGAGAACATTGTCCTCGTTGGTGAAAATCGCCTTCAGCTTTCCGGTGCCAGTCGTCAAATCAATCTGGTTGTCAATGGTGAGCAGTTTTCCGGTGGCCAGCTTAGTCTGATCGTCACGGCTGTAGGCATCGACGGACAGGGTTCCCTGTTTCATGCGGCGAGCAACCACGGGCAGGCTGTCTTCCGGCAGGGTGAAGATCACCGAGATCGGCTGAAGCTGCGTGATCACCAGCATGGGGTTCTGATCGGTGGCGTGGACGATGTTTCCTTCGTCCACCAGCCGCAACCCGATGCGCCCGCTCACCGGCGCCGTGATGTGGCAATACGTGATCTGCAGCTTGGCGTTTTCGATCGCGGCCAGATCCGAGCGGACTGCGCCCTCCAGCTGATCGGCGGTCGCCTTCTGCGTGTCGACCTGCTGCTGCGACATGGCGCCCGATTTATCGAGCAGGTCCTTGAAGCGTTCGTAATTGAGTTTGGCATCCTTCAGCTGCGCCTGATCGCGATAGAGCTGCGCCTGAGCCTGAGCAAGCTGCACTTCGTATGGCCGCGGATCGATCAGGACGAGCAGGTCACCCTTATTGACCTGTTGTCCCTCTTTGAAATTCACCTGCACAAGCTGACCATCCACGCGACTCTTCACGTCAACGGTGTTGTAAGCAGTCACCGAGCCCAAGCCGGTGAGATAGACGGGCATATCCTTCTGCACAACCGGCGCGATCGCAACCGGAACCGCGCGCGAGGTCGCGGCCAGAGCTTGCTTCTCCTTCGCAGAGCCAGAACCCTGGCAAGCAATCAAGAGCAACGAGAGCAATAGAGTGAAAATCAGTATGACTGCGAAACGTAAGTATTTAGGCATAAGGGCGTCGCAGCGCTCGTATTCCAAACCGGCTCGGGCTGATGCGGGAATCGATGCACGGTTCCTGGGCGAGTTCGGACACAGTCACTAGCAGATGTCCATCCTCTTCTAAATGATGGTCCCAGGAAAGGGAAAGTTGGTAAAAGTTTGTAAATACAACATTTTGCTGGAGAAAGAGGCTGTTTTCTCGGGAATTTTCAGGTGCAGCGCGAGCCACTGACTCTTACGAGAGTGCGGCGACCTCTTCTTTATTGATGGGACCAGAAGCCGCGTCGTGAACCATCTCGCGCCGTGGCATCGGCGACCCGTCGCGGCCGACGAGCACCCGCACGCGCCGGGCAGCGATGTTGCTGGCATCAATGTGCTGGATGCCGCCGTTCTTGACTCCCACCTGGAAACGGAACCAGTCGGTGCGATACAGGCGACCGGAGGCGTAGAACGTAACAGAGACGGCGATGGGGCCATCGAATGTTTCCCCGGTGGCCACGGTCAACCGCTTCCAGAAACTCTCCATCCAGGTCATGCCGCCGACCAGGGGCTCGTTCAGGAAATATCGCTCCGACGGCACCGCCTGCGAGAGCTTGCGCACCTGCACCATCTGCAGGAGAACGGAAATTCTGGCCAGGTTGGTGACGATCAGCTTGACCTCGTTCACGGATACTTTTTCGACCTTGATGTGCAGCTCGGGCGACCATTCACGCTCGAACTCTTCGCGCGCCAGCGCCAGGCTTTTGTCGGACGCTTCGGCGTAGCGCAAGGTCGCGCGTGCCAGCACCACACTGAGAATGGTGGTGACGACCGTGGCGATAACAGGAATGTACTCGACCAGGATGGAGAACGACGCGGTGCGCAGATGCATAGGCCAGTTCGGGCTCCTGTCGCGGCTTTCATGGAACTTCGGGGGCGGGGAAAACCCCAAGCTTCGATTCGAGAAGTGTAGCGGGTCGAGCTCCGGAGGCACAGATGCGCATGGTGTCATCCACGCCCGTAAATGGTGTCACCGCCTTTGGTAATGGATGGTAACCAGCCAAAGAGTTCCCAAAGAGGAGCAGGTAGTGACGGCGAAGGGGTTAGAGGTGATCACGGGCCGGGCTTCTTGCCCGCCGGTTCTTGTGCAGGGCGGACACTCCTGTCCGCGATTCTCGCCAGAGAGAATCAGGAACGACTCCCCGGATTTAGAACGCCTCACGCGACGGTCGCGTGCTCATCGGCGGATGACCTTGACCTCACGCGGCCTTCCTTCAAATAACGATCGACCGATGCCGCCGCCTTGCGTCCTTCGGCGATCGCCCATACGACGAGCGACTGTCCACGGCGCATGTCGCCGGCGGCAAAAATGCCGGGCACCGAAGTCATGGAGTTCTCATCGGTCGCGACGTTGCCGCGTGCATCGAGCGCAACGCCGAACTGTTCGATCATGCCGTTGCGGACTGGCCCAGTGAAGCCCATGGCGATCAGCACGAGGTCCGCATCGATGGTGAATTCGGTTCCGACCATCGGCTCAAACTTCGGCGGAGAGCCTACCTGCATACCGCGCAACTGTCGAACGTAGCCGTTTTGGTCACCGATAAATTCCGTGGTGGCGACGCTCCAATTCCGCAGGCCACCCTCTTCGTGCGCGGCCTCAGTCCGCAATTGCATGGGCCAGAGCGGCCATGGGGTGAGCGGAGAGCGCTGATCGGGCGGCATGGGCATGATCTCAAACTGCGCAATGGACGCGGCTTTCTGCCGATGGCAGGTGCCGAGACAATCGGCGCCTGTGTCGCCGCCTCCGATGATGACGACGCGCTTGCCGGTGGCGAGAATTCCGGAATCGGGCGGCAATGAGTCTCCCTCGCAGCGCCGGTTCTGCTGCGGCAGGAATTCCATCGCGAAATGGATGCCTCGCAGTTCGCGTCCCGGAATGTTCAGATCACGCGGCTGCTCCGATCCGCCCGCAAGCACGATAGCGTCGAAGTCATGTTGAAGAAATTCAACGGGCACTGTCTTCCCAACGTGCGCATTGGTAACGAATTGCACGCCCTCGGCCGACATCTGACTGAGCCGGCGATCGAGAATGTGCTTCTCGAGCTTGAACTCCGGAATCCCATAACGTAACAGGCCACCGATGCGGTCGGCTTTTTCGTATACGGTGACATCGTGCCCGGCGCGACACAATTGCTGCGCCGCAGCCAATCCAGAGGGTCCCGATCCGACGACGGCTACCTTCTTCCCGCTGCGAATCCGCGGATGCTCGGGCCGAATCCATCCTTCCGCAAAGCCGCGCTCGACAATCGTCTTCTCGATCTGCTTGATGGTCACCGGAGGCTCCGTGATCCCAAGCACGCACGCCGCCTCGCACGGCGCCGGACAGATTCGTCCGGTAAACTCGGGAAAATTGTTGGTGGCGTGCAACTGGCGCACTGCGTCTTTCCAGCGTCCGTGATAAACGAGATCGTTCCAGTCGGGGATGATGTTGTTCACCGGGCATCCGGTGTGGCAGAAGGGCACGCCGCAATCCATGCAGCGCGCTCCTTGCTTGCGCAGTTTCTCCTCTGGGAAATCCTGGTAAATCTCGAACCAGTCGTTCACACGCTCGATGACTGGGCGACGGGCAGGCAGTTCACGTCCACACTCCATGAAGCCGGTGGTCTTACCCATGTTGCACCTGCCCATGTGGCACCGGACCTTGTACTCCCGGAGCCGCGATCTCGGGAAAGCCTTGCCCCGGAACATACGCGTGGCGCGTTCGGCTCGCTCCCAGTACCCGTTTGAACTCGTGCGGAAAGACCTTGATGAACCGGGGCAGCAGTTCAAGCCAGTGGTCGAGAATCCAGCGCGCGCGGCGGCTGCCGGTCAGGTCGAAATGGCGAGTGACCAGCGTGTGCACAAGGTGGACATCGAGTGGTTCGATCAGTGGCTCGAGATCCACCGATTCGCGATTGCATCGCTTCTCGCTGAAATCGGAAAGGTCATCGAATACGTAGGCGATGCCGCCGCTCATGCCGGCGGCGAAGTTGCGCCCGCACTTGCCGAGCACGACGACCAGCCCCTTGGTCATGTATTCGCATCCGTGATCTCCCACACCTTCAACGACGGCTGTCGCGCCGGAGTTCCGCACGGCAAAACGCTCGCCCGCGATCCCGTTGAAGAACGCTTCGCCGGCTGTAGCACCGTAGAGAACCACGTTGCCGATCAGAGTGTTTTCTTCGGCAGCGAAGGCGGAGTCGCGCGGAGGGTATATGACTAGGCGGCCGCCCGACAGTCCTTTTCCGGCGTAATCGTTGGCATCGCCTTCGAGCGTCAACGTGACACCCTTGGCGAGAAAAGCGCCGAAGCTCTGTCCGGCGGACCCGGTGAGTCCGATGCGGATGGTGTCATGGGGCAGGCCTTCGGCGCCGTAGCGGCGCGCGATTTCTCCGCTCAGCATGGTGCCGACCGAGCGATTGATGTTGCGAACCCCCATGCCAACCTCTACCGGCGCGCGATCTTCGAGCGCAGGTTTCGCGCACTCGATCAACAAATGGTCGAGCGCCTGCTCCAGGCTGTGGTCCTGCGCTTCGACGCAGCGGCGGGCGACGCGGGCGGGGACCGGCGGGTTGTAGAGGATCGCGGAGAGATCGAGGCCGCGCGCCTTCCAATGATCGACCGCGGGCCGCACGTCGAGCCGGTCGACGCGGCCAACCATCTCCTCGACCGTGCGGAAACCCATCTCGGCCATGTGCTGGCGAACTTGCTCGGCGATGAAGAAGAAGAAGTTGATGACGTGTTCGGGCTGTCCCTGAAAATGCTTGCGCAGCACCGGATCTTGCGTGGCGATGCCGACTGAGCAGGTATTGAGGTGGCACTTGCGCATCATGATGCAGCCCATCGCGATGAGCGGCGTGGTGGCGAATCCGAATTCTTCCGCGCCGAGCAATGCGGCGATCACCACGTCGCGTCCGGTCTGCAGCTTGCCGTCGGTTTGCACGCGAATGCGGCTGCGGAGATCGTTGAGCAACAGTACCTGCTGCGTCTCAGCCAATCCGAGTTCCCAGGGAATTCCCGCGTGCTTGATGGAACTCAAAGGCGAGGCGCCGGTACCGCCGCTGTCGCCACTGATCAGCACCACATCGGCATGAGCCTTGGCAACGCCCGCAGCCACAGTGCCCACGCCTACTTCGGCCACGAGTTTCACGGCGATTCGCGCCTGCGGATTTACATTCTTCAAGTCGTAGATGAGCTGCGCAAGATCTTCGATGGAATAGATGTCGTGGTGCGGCGGCGGCGAAATCAGGCCGACGCCCGGCGTCGAGTGGCGCAGACGCGCGATGACCTCATTCACCTTGTGGCCGGGGAGCTGGCCGCCCTCGCCGGGCTTGGCGCCTTGGGCCATCTTGATCTGAAGCTCATCGGCATTGACCAGGTAATGCGCGTTGACTCCGAAGCGCGCCGAGGCCACCTGCTTCACGGCGCTGCGGCGCAGATCCCCGTTCGGGTCGGGCTGAAAGCGTTCCGCATCTTCTCCACCCTCGCCAGTATTCGACTTCCCTCCGATGCGGTTCATGGCGATCGCGAGCGTTTCATGCGCTTCTTTGCTGATTGACCCGAACGACATCGCGCCAGTGGTGAAGCGCTTGACAACCTCTTTTGCCGGCTCGACCTGGTCGATCGGGATCGGCTTCTCGCCTTTGCGAATCTGCATCAGGCTGCGCAGCGTCGCCAGGTTGCGGCTTTGATCGTCGATCAGGTCGGTGTATTCCTGAAACGTCTTGAAATTCGACTGCCGCACCGCATGCTGCAATTTGCTGATCGTGAGCGGGTTGAGCAGGTGATATTCGCCGTTCGCGCGGAAGTGATACCCGCCGCCAATTGCAAGCTCGGTTTCGAACTCCGTGACCGGACGGAATCCGAAATCGTGCTTCATCACTGCTTCGCGTGCCAGGACATCGAGCCCGATACCCTCGAGCCGCGAGGTCGTACCGGCAAAATAGGTGTCGACCAACTCATTGTTCAGCCCGATGGCTTCGAAGACCTGCGCTCCCTGATAACTCTGCAGGGTCGAGATCCCCATTTTCGAAAAGGTCTTGAGCAGTCCTTTATTGATCGCCTTGATGAAGTGCCCGATGGCCTGCCCGGGATTCATGCCCTCCGGCAGATATCCGCGCAGCGCGAGATCTTCGAGAGTTTCAATCGCAAGATAAGGATTGATGGCGCTCGCGCCGTAGCCGAGCAACAACGCGAAGTGCATGACCTCGCGTGGCTCACCCGACTCGACGATCAATGCAACGCGAGTGCGCGTCTCTTCTTTGATCAGGCGGTTGTGAATCGCCGCCACCGAAAGCAGGCTGGGAATCGGCGCATAGTCACTGTTGACGCCGCGATCGGAAAGGATCAGCAGGCTATATCCCGACTCGACCGCCAGCGACGCGCGTTGAAGCAATTCATCGAGCGCCCGCTGCATTCCGGCCTCTCCATCGCTGGCGCGGAATAATGCCGGCAGGGTGATCGCCAGCAGATCGCCGCGCGAAACGCGCCGTAGCTTCTCGAGATCGCGATTCGTCAGGATGGGATGCGTCAGCTTCAGCGTGTGGCAATTTTCGGGCGTCTCCTCGAGGATGTTGCCCTCGGTCCCGATGTGGCTGGTCAGCGACATCACCATCTCTTCGCGGATCGGATCGATGGGCGGATTCGTGACCTGCGCAAATAGCTGCCGGAAGTAGTGAAACAGCGGCTGCGGCCGATCCGACAAGCACGCCAACGGTGTATCGGTTCCCATCGATCCGACGGGCTCTTCGCCGCGCGCGGCCATCGGCTCGAGAATCATCTTCAGATCTTCATCGGTATAGCCGAAGGCGCGTTGACGCGAAAGAATTGTGCCGTGATCGGAGGCGTGCACGCGCGAAGGCTCGGGCAACTGGTCGAGCGTGATCTGGTTCTGGTTGAGCCATTCCGCGTAGGGTTGGCGCGCCGCGAGCCGCTGCTTGATCTCCTGATCGGGAATGATGCGGCCCTCGACTGTATCGACCAGGAACATCTTTCCCGGCTGCAGGCGGCCCTTCATCTTCACTTTTTCGGCCGGCACGTCGAGCACGCCCGCTTCGGACGCCATGACTACCAAGCCATCGTCTGTGACCAGATACCGTCCCGGCCGCAGTCCGTTTCGATCGAGGGTTGCGCCAATCACGCGCCCGTCGGTAAATGCGATGGCGGCAGGGCCGTCCCATGGCTCCATCAGCGAAGCGTGGTATTCGTAAAATGAGCGCTTCTCGGCGTTCATGTGCGGATTCCCCGCCCACGCTTCGGGAATCAGCATGGCCATAACGTGCGGAAGATCGCGTCCCGCCTGGAAAAGTAATTCGACGGCGTTGTCGAGATTCGCCGAGTCGCTTCCGCCCGGGCTGATGATTGGGTAGAGCTTTTGCAGTTCGTTGCCGAACACTGGCGACTTGAGCACCGACTGGCGGGCATGCATCCAGTTGACGTTGCCCTTGAGCGTGTTGATCTCGCCGTTGTGCGCAAGGTAGCGGTACGGATGGGCGAGTTGCCAGCTCGGGAAGGTGTTGGTAGAGAAGCGCTGGTGAACCAGGCAGAGCGCGCTCTCCACGTCGGGGTCGGAAAGCTCTCCATAGAAATTCGCGATCTGCGGAGCGAGCAGCAGTCCTTTATAGACAATCGTGCGCGCGGACAGCGACGGGATGTAGAACATGCCGCGCTCTTCGATCTCCGAGCCGGCGATCTCGGCTTCGGTACGCTTGCGGACGATGTAGAGCTTGCGCTCGAACGCGTCCTCATCCATCCCGGGAGCGCATCCGATGAAAATCTGCTGAATGTAGGGCTGGGAGACGCGCGCCACGCGGCCGACAGCAGCACCGTTGCAGGGCGTATCCCGCCAGCCGAGAACTGCCAATCCTTCTTCGCGAACGATGCGTTCGAAAATTCCTTCGCACTGCAGGCGCTCGTGGCGCTCCACGGGCAGGAAGGTCATGCCGACGCCGTAGGATCCGGGAGCGGGCACTTCGAAGCCCAGCCGGGCGCATTCGCGCGCAAAGAACTTGTGCGGAATCTGAATCAGGATGCCGGCGCCGTCGCCGGTCTCAGGATCGCAACCGCAAGCACCGCGGTGCGTCAGGTTGATGAGGACCTGGATCCCCTGCTCGATAATCTGGTGACTCTTTTCGCCGCGAATGTTCGCGACAAAGCCCATACCACAGGCATCGTGTTCGTGGCGGGGATCGTAGAGGCCCTGCGCAGGCGGCAGACCGTGAATGGGCGTGGACTGTGCCATCTTTGGCTTCTCGACACAACCCACTCAACGTTGAGTGCAGTCGTCCTGTTGTCCGGCACACACTACCACGGCTCATCAGAGAGGATTGTTCTATGTTGTGATACTTCGGGAAAGCGGCCAAAGTACAATTCAGAATTTCGATGAATAGCATGAAGAATTTGGATGTGGGGAGAAACGAGGCACAACCGAGCTATCCGCTGACCACGATTCTCCGAAGCGTTGCGGGGCTCATTCCTGTGATACGGCGGAAGGCGCGCGTGAAGTGGCTTTGATCGGCAAATCCGGTTGCGAAGCTGATGTCGGCCAGGCTCCGTTCCCGGCATAGCATCTGCTCGCACGCTTCACGAATGCGCAGACGGTGCACGAAATCTCCAATGCCCTCGCCCCGGCATTTGCGAAACACGCGCGACAGGTGGACGGAATGAACTCCGGCTTCGCGGCTGAGTTCATCGAGCGTCAGGCGCTCGCAGTATTCGGTCCGTAGCTTGTCGAGAATGCGCGATAGCCACGACGGCGCCTCTTTCAACCTCTCATGCGGCAAGCGCGCGGCTTCCGCGACCAGCTCCGCGAGCAGGCTTTCGACCGCCAGATCACCCGGAGCGCTCCCGCTCCGCGTTTCGCGAAAGAGCCTCATGGCAATCCAAACCAGTTCACCGCCGCCGCGCTCTTCATGCGGCTGATCCAGAGAACCGGAACATTGTTCTATGCGCTGGCGCCACGATCCGCGAATCTCGATTTCGAAAAAGCGCACACCCTGGGGACCGATTTCGTCCTGATGCGGAATTCCGGCCGGACGGTACATCAGCGTGAATGGGCCAAATTGTTTATGGCGATGCCGGTAACGCTCGCCGTAACTGCCGCCGAGCAGCAAGGCAAAGAACGGCAGCTCGTGCGCGTGAGCAGGCAGCTTGCGCGGCGCGAAGTGCTGAAGGTCCGTGAAGATGGCATTGAACTCCTCGCGCCGCCAGCGGACGGCGCCGAAGAAACTGCCGCCGCCCAGTGTCGGATTCTCCTCAGCCACGATCTCGCTATTCGCCATGCCTCACTCCTGGATGTTGTCTTTGTTCTAGACTGCCGCCCGCGCTTCCGGTTAGCGTACCTCCAGTGTTATTGTTCAGTCCCTGTCCCCGAAAACTGAACCGATGAGAGCTGAGGAGGGCACTCCACAATGCGTGTCTGGATACTGATTTTTCTGGCGGTGGCACTTGCCGCACAAAATCCCTCGAACGTTGGCGCACAGAGTGCGAAGGCGGAGTCACCCAGCTATACGGCGGACGGACGACTGATGTTCCCCGCGAATTACCGGGAGTGGATTTATCTGAGCTCGGGCGTGGATATGAGCTACAGCCCGCAAAACGGCATGGGCCATTCCATGTTCGATAACGTGTTCGTGAATCCCGAGGCCTATAAGACATTTCTCGCGACCGGAACGTGGCCTGACAAGACGATGCTGGTGCTGGAAGCGCGCATGGCCGGATCGAACGCATCCATCAACAAGAGCGGCCATTTCCAGACAGGCGAGATCATGGGGCGCGAGGTGCATATAAAGGACGAGGCGCGGTTCCCGGGAAAATGGGCATTCTTCGGGTTCGATGAGGGCCAGTCGGCGAAGCAGATTCCGACGACCGCTTCCTGTTATTCGTGCCACGAACAGCACGGCGCGGTGGACACGACTTTTGTGCAGTTCTATCCGACCCTGTTGGACATTGCGAAGGCCAAGGGGACGTTGAGCGCGAATTACGTGAAGGAAGAGGCGACGAAAAAGTAAAGCATATTCAGTCGTTATCACTCATCGACCACGCTTCCGTTGTCGCCCGATTTCTCACCCGGCCCTATCGATTCGCTCGCGCAGACTCCGTCCCCAACCGCTGCGAAGCCTATCGCCGCGCCCCGTTCTAAACGCTATCCCCCGTCTCTGTGTTTAACAGGAACCCGCGACTCCTCCGACTCCGTTGGTCACCGGCTCCGGTGATTTGGCGCACTGACAGGATATTTCGATGGACTAGTTTTAACTGGTTTGGGAAACGTGTGTTTCGGCTCCGTCCTGACCTGCCCCGGAAGCACATCCGTACAAGGAGAACTGCCATCATGAAGATGAAACTTGCGGTTGTGGTTGTGGCTATGCTGGCGCTTGCTCTTGCTCTGCCGGCGTTCGGTGCCGGCAAGAAGACTTACAAGACTACCTATCAAGTTCCTTGCAGCGAGCTTTGGAGCGCAGTCAAAGTCGCCCTCGGCAATCCCGACAACTACAAAGACGTGCAGAGTGACGAGGACAAAATGACTGCTGACTACAATGTGAAACACTCCATTCATTGGTCCGTGATCGGAGCGGTCAACCAGGGCAAAAATCAGGTCTCCCTGGTGCCGGTTGGCAGCACGTGCGAGATGAATGTCGTGTCGATGTATAGCGGGCTTTCGCACAACGACCAGGGTGACTTCAAGAAGCGCGTGGATGAAGCGCTGGCCAAGCTGCAGGCGCCGAAGCCCGCCGAACCCACGAAGCCGGAGACGCCAGCGAAGTGATGGCAGAAATTACGCATCTCGAGAGGCGCAAGGTGTCGGGCACCCGTCCGGTTGCGCGGCAACATCGCGTACACCCCTAACATTCAGGATACTGGGAGTCCCCCGTCTTGGTTTGCCGGGTTGGGTGTACTCCTGCGGCAA
>Ga0335070_10003804_pt1 | contig 17605 bp, 17 predicted proteins | sample Lox_Sample_13_FD_206722 | JGI IMG/M metagenome (GOLD analysis project Ga0335070, IMG submission 206722) | Soil microbial communities from Loxahatchee National Wildlife Refuge, Florida, United States - Lox_Sample_1.3 | ecosystem: Environmental > Terrestrial > Soil > Wetlands | place: USA...
CAAGAAAGCGGACCTCGCTGGACCCGGCATTGGCGACTATCTCGAACTGGAGAAAGTCCTGCCCACGGATTACAGCTCGTTGCTGTCACCCAAAGAGACGCAGAAGGCGATCTTCGAGGTGAAGCGCTACATCGAAGACAACCTCTGCAAAGAACTGAACCTGATGATGGTGGAAGTACCGCTGATCGTGGATGAGGAGAGCGGCGTGAATGACCTGCTGGACCGCGACGGCTCACGTACGCCGATCCAGTTTCACATCTCCAATGACCATGACAAGCACCCCATCGATGCGCAGGTGGTGCAGGCGGCCACCAAGTGGAAGAGGCTGGCGCTGAAGCAGTTTGGCATGCAGCCGGGCGAAGGCCTGTGTACCGACATGCGCGCCGTGCGCAAGGACTACTTCCTCGACCACGACCACAGTGCCTACGTGGACCAGTGGGATTGGGAGCGCGTGATCACTCCGGAACAGCGCAACCTCGACTTCCTGAAAGGGATTGTGCGAAGCATCTGGAAAGTGGTGGTCGGGGCGGAGCGGTTCGCGCAGGAACTCTACCCGGCACTACGCGACCCGAAGTACCCCAATCTGCCCGAGCAGATTACGTTCCTGCATGCGGAGGAAATTCTCGACCTGTTTCCGAACCTGACACGCAAGCAGCGGGAGACGGCGATCCTGCAGCGGTATCCGGCAATCTTTATTATCGGGATTGGCTGGATGCTGAAAGACGGGTATCCGCACGAGCTGCGTGCGGCGGATTACGACGACTGGGTGACGCCGACGCATCCCAAGAACGGCCACCTGCTGCACGGGCTGAACGGCGACATTCTGGTGTGGAACCCGGTGACGCGGCGGCGGCATGAGCTGTCGTCGATGGGAATCCGGGTGAATGCGGAGTCGATGAAGAAGCAGTTGGAGCTGACGCACCAGATGGACTTCCTGAAGTATCCGTATCATCAGGCGATTGTGAATCACGAGATTCCGCTGAGCATTGGCGGCGGGATCGGACAGTCACGCACACTGATGCTACTGCTGCGCAAGGCGCATCTCGGGGAAGTGAGCGTGACAGTGTGGCCGAAGGTGCTGAAAGACATGTGCGAGAAGAAGAACATTCACGTGCTGAATTAGCAACTAGCAGCTAGCAATTAGCTCGGGCGGCCGGAGGGTCGCCCGGAGTTTTGTGGGGACAGAGTGTCGACGCGGCCCGGGTATCTTTCTGTGACCATTCGCCGCGGGTTTACACCCACGGCTAACGCAAATGACGCCCTTCGGGCTCAGTGGTTACTTCTTCCTGGGTTTGAGCAGGTCCCAGGAGGCGTCGGGGACTTTGCGGCCGAGCAGGCTAAAGACGCTGGCGCCCGCCAGCAGTTCGCCGCCGTCCATGTAAACCATTTCTCCGTTGATGTAGCCGGCGTGGTCGCTGACCAGAAACGCGGCGAGGTTGGAGATTTCTTCCAGCGTTCCGAGGCGGTGCAGTGGATTGTGTTCGATGAGGGCCTTCTCCATGACGTCGGTGGGGAGCAGGCGGGAGAAGGCGCCTTCAGTGCGGATGGCGCCGGGCGCGATGGCGACGAAGCGGATGCCGCGGCCTCCCCACTCGACGGCGAGGCTGCGGGTGAGGGCGAGCACTCCCGCTTTGGCGACCGCGCTGGGGACGACGTAGGCGGAACCGTTCTCCGCGTATGTCGTGCAGATGTTGAGTACGACGGCGGGATGCTTGGCTGCGAGCCAGCGGCGTCCGCAGGACATCGTCGTGTTGATGGTGCCCTTCAGCACGATGCCGATCACGGATTCAAAGGCATTGGCTGAGAGAGTTTCGGTCTTGGCGAGGAAATTTCCTGCGGCGTTGTTGACCAGGATGTCGAGCGGGCCGGCGGCCCAAATGCGCTCCATGGCCTGGTCAACCGCGTCCGTGTCGCGCACGTCGAGGGCGAACGCTTCGCATGTGCCACCGGTTGCGGCAGCAAGATCAGCAGCGGTTTTTTCGACGACGTCAGCGCGGCGTCCGCAGATGGAGACGGTGGCGCCAAGCTGGAGAAAGCGCTCGGCCAGGGCGCGGCCGATGCCGGTGCCTCCGCCGGTGATGAGAACGCGTTTGTGTTTGAGGAGATCGTTCGTAAACATGAGGCCTCCCGGGAAAACGGATAACCCTAACACAGGGGGCGGGAGAGTGCAGTGATGGGGCGGGGCGAGTGGGTCGAAGCGGTCTCATCAATGGCGCGGCGAAGAAAGGCGAAGTCTCTCAGGGGCTAAAGAGGCTGCTGAAAAAGTCCGAAGCATCGCTGTGGCGCGGACTAAAGTCCGCGCGGAGGGTCAAAAATAAAGGGCTTAGCAGCACGACTGAAGTCGTGCCCTGATACAAGGCGGCGCGAACTGGACTATTTCAGTGGCCTGTAAAGCCGTGCGCTTTCAAAACGTCGCACCGCCAGAAAGGGTCTTCTCACTCAAGACAATAGGCCCGAAGAATCGGCGCGGATCATTTTGGCCAGCATTTCAGCGCCTTGCGGAGTTGAACAAGCTGGCCGAGGTGATAGGCGTTGTGGTCGGCGACGAGCAGGGCTTCGCGCATGAGGGTTTGGCCCTGACTGCGGGGAAAGGGTTCCAGCAGCGGGCGCGAGCGGTCGAGGACGAGGGAACGCATCTCCTCGAACAGATCGGCGATGGAGTCGATGGACTGTTGCCAGGCTTCCTCCTGGGGCGGAAGGCGGGAGGGCGGCCAGTAGCCGCCGGGCCACGGCGGCGACTTATGGCGGGCGTCCTTGGTGAATTCGACGATGTCCCAAAGCGCGACGCGCAAATGTTCGAGGAGTTCCCATGCAGAATGTGAGAAGCCGGGCGGAACTTCGCCGCGCAGGTCTTCGGGAAAGTCGCTGACCGCCGTAGGGAAGGCGGCGTGGGCCTCGCCCCAGTCAAGGGCTTTCGCAAGTAGTTGACGAATCTGCTGGTCATGGGTCATGGCGGTTCTCTTTGACGGGCGGAATTGTAGCAGGAAGGGCATTGCGAGGTTCAAGAGAAAGACAACTACCAGCGATTTGCATGTATGACAGGGACGAAGGCTCAGGACAGGTATCAAAATCGACCGCGAATTGCTTGGAAGACGAGGATCAGAGTCGAGTTCCTTGTTCCCGTCCTATCGCCAGTCATGGGCGACAAGGGCGGGGCACGCCGGACTCTCGGGAAAGGAAAGTCAAACGACACACCCCCGGCAGAATCGGCTGGGTGGGGAACCCGGCGGGAGTCAGGTCAAAGCGGCGGGCGCGGGTTGCGGGGAACAGCAGGTCCCTTCGGCAAGCTCAGGGCAGGTCCCTCGACTACAGTGACGCCCAGTGAGCGGCGCCTCCGTGCAGGAGGACAAATCGAATGCGGCCCGTTCGAGGGAATCGGGGAGTGTCTTTCGCATCCGCGCTCCAGATGACATCAAGAGCCAGCATGCGAGTAAAATGAGGCTAGTCGCCGAGGGTGGCACACCTGGCCGGGCACGTCCGGTTTTGAAACAACGCAGGAAAGCGAATTTCCATGCCACAAATAGGTAGTTTCACGCTTCTTCTGGCCCTGGCGCTGGCGGCGTATTCGTTCATCGCCGGGGCGCTGGCGCTCTACCGCAAAGACGATCGGCTTACGGAGACAGCGCGCCGCGCGGGCATCGCATGCTGGGCGGCGGTGACCATCGCCGCGTTGGCGCTGGTGATGGCGGCCTTCGGCAACGACTTCTCGGTCGCGTACATCCTGCACCACTCGAATCGCGATCTTCCGATTGCATACAAGTTTGCAGCACTATGGTCTGGACAGGAAGGCTCGCTGCTGCTGTGGGCATGGCTGCTCTCGACCTACGGGCTGGTGATGCGGTTGCGGTACAGAGTTGACCCGCAGCTGACGGCTTACGCGTCGGCCATTGTGGCGGCGGTGCAGGTGTTCTTCCTGCTGCTGATCAATTTTGCCGCGCACCCGTTCGGACTGGTGAAAGGCACGATTCCGCCGGACGGGAATGGGCTGAATCCGCTGCTGCAGTATCCGGAGATGGTGATCCATCCGCCGATGCTGTACCTGGGCTACGTGGGCGTGACGGCGCCGTTCGCGTTTGCGCTGGGCGCGCTGATCATGAAGTATCCCGGGGAGAAGTGGATCCACATCACTCGCCGCTGGACGATGGTGGCGTGGCTGTTTCTGACGTGCGGCATCTTCTTGGGCGCGCACTGGGCCTACGCAGTGCTGGGATGGGGCGGCTACTGGGGATGGGACCCGGTGGAAAACGCGTCGATCCTGCCGTGGCTGACCATGACTGCGTTTCTGCATTCGGTGATGATGCAGGAGAAGCGCGGCATGATGAAGATGTGGAACATGTGGCTGATCTTCACCACGTTCCTGCTGGCGATTTTTGGGACGTTCCTGACGCGCTCGGGCGTGGTGAGCTCGGTGCACGCCTTCGCGCAATCCGGCATTGGCATATGGTTTGTGTGGTTCATCGCGATTGCGTTCGCGACCTGCGTCTTCTTCTTCGTGCGCAACCGCGAGACGCTACGCAGCGAGCACCGGCTGGATTCGCTGGTATCGCGCGAGTCGAGCTTTCTGTTTAACAACCTGGTGCTGCTGGTGTCGTGCTTTGCGGTACTGTGGGGCACGCTGTTTCCGGTGCTGTCGGAGTGGGTGACGGGCAGCAAGGTGACGGTGGGGCCTCCGTTCTTTAACCGCGTGAACGTGCCCATCGGTTTGTTTCTTGTGTTCCTGACCGGCGTGGGGCCGCTGCTGGCGTGGCGGCAGACATCGCTGGACAGCCTGCGGCGGAATTTCATGTGGCCGGCGGCGCTAGGCGTGCTAACCGCAGTGGGGTTGATTGCCGGCGGCATGCGTCCGTGGAAGGACAGCGGCTACTTCTATTCACTTATGGCGATTTCGCTATCGGTGTTCGTGGTCGCGACCATTGCCGGCGAATTCTGGCGGGGCGGGCGGGTGATTGCGCGGCAGCAGCACGTCAGCGTTGCGAGCGGCATGGTGGAGATCACGCGGCGCAATACGCGGCGCTACGGCGGATACCTGGTGCACTTCGGCATCATCCTGATCGTGATTGGCTTCGCCGGCCTGCCATTCAACGTCGACAAAGAACAGGAATTGGGCTTCGGCGACAAGATGCAGATTGCGGGCTTCACGCTGGTGTGCCAGTCGTATACGCAGGACGACAACCCGAACTACAGCAGCGAGTGGGCTGTCCTCGATGTGTACAAGAACGGGAAGAAGATCGGTACCATGTACCCGGAGCGCCGGTTTTACAAGGCCAGCGAGCAGACGTCGACCATTGTGGCCAACCGCTCGCGACCGAACGAAGACCTGTACCTCGTGTACACGGGGAAGAACCCCGATACGGGCAAGCCGATCATCAGGGCGCATGTGAATCCGCTGGTGATGTGGATCTGGATTGGCGTGGTGGTAGTGGGATTCGGAACTGTGCTGGCGTTGATTCCCAGCACCAAGCCGGCGAAGTACGCGGTGAGTGTGCGGGAGAGGGAGCGTGCGGAAGCGGTGGCGAGTGGCGATTAGCGATTTGTTATTAGAGCGTGTTTCAAAAACCGCCTGACGACGAACCGCTTGTTCCCTCAGGGGCTAAAGCCCAGGTTGGAAGCGACCCGGCACGGCGGGGCTGAAGTTGTGCCCTTTCAAACCGCCTTTTTGAAACACGCTCTAGTGATTAGCAATTCGTAATTCGTCATGAGTGATTTGTGATTCCACACCGATCTGTGGAGGGAGACGAAAATCAAAAGACCCACGCAAGCAAGAGAAGCTTGAGTGGGGCACCCGGCGAAGCGGCGGTGGGAGTGGAGGGAGAGTGACGGCGGTGGTCGGTGGACGGCGGAAGACAATGGGAGCTCCTAGTCTGCGTGTGCGGGAGCTCATTGGCGCCATAGTGTTGGCGCTGATCGGAGCGACGAGAGTTCATGCCCAGCAACAGCCGGTGAGAGCACCTGATCCATATCGAGATGCCGACGCGTACGAAATCTACTCGCTAGTGCTTTCACACGAATGGGGCTGGAATGCAGCCCGCCTCGTGATTCGTGAAACAACGTCAACGGACTCGGCCCTCGAGGGCGCACAGTGCATACAGTTGCAAGACGAAGAACAGAATAAATTCCATCCGGCGATCGAGGATTTCGTTCAGGTCAATAAAAGCGTCCGGACTCTGCTGCCTATGCTGAACATCGCAAAGCCTTACGACTTGGTGTCAGAGGCCGAACTAAAGGCGTTTACTCCGAGCGTTTTGCACGTCACTGAAGAAGATGTCTGGAAGCAACGTCATCCGGGTGCAGAAGGCTATCTCGAGCTCTCCTCCGTGGGATTCAATGACAATAGGTCGCCGGCGCTGGTATATGTCAGCCATTGCTGCGGGACGCTGTGTGCCGGCGGCAGCTTCTACTTGCTGGAAAAGAAGGACGGCAAGTGGCAGGCCGCGAAGGGAACGACAGGAATGATCTGTGGGTGGATATCGTAGTGCTGAGGAGAGGACATAGCGAGGAAAGGGGTCCTTCGACGTCGCTCCCTGCGGTCGCTCAGGATGACAGTTTAGAAGGTTGGAATTCATAAGTTGAAACGGGAAACTCGAAACTCGAAACTTTTGCGTGCCGCCGAGCTTCTGCTCATTGCGGTACTGGCGATCGGCTTTATGGGCGCCGATGTGGATGCCCGCTTCAACAAGCTGGGGCACCAGTTGATGTGCATGTGCGGGTGCAACCAGATCCTGCTGGAGTGCAATCACGTGGGCTGCGCGTATTCGGAGCGCATGCGCAACGAATTGACGGGGGCGCTGGAGCGCGGGGACAGCGACTCGCTGGTGCTGCAGAGCTTCGTGCAGAAGTACGGCAATACGGTGCTGGCGGCGCCAACTTCGAGCGGGTTCAACATCGTCGCGTGGATCACGCCGTTCGCGGTGTTCGTGCTGGCGTTGGCGATGGCGGTGTGGCTGGTGCGAATGTGGAAGGCGCGTCCGGTGGCGCAGCCGGTTGGGAAGCCGAAGCTAGGCGCCGCAGAACTGGATGCCCTGCGCAAACGTGCGCGGGAGGAGACAGAATTTTGATGGATTCCGTCAATTTGATTGCGGCGGCCGCGAGTGAGACGCCATCGATCCTGTTTGGCTGCGCCCTGTTTGCGGCGGGGCTGTTTGTCTACGTGTTCTACGAGCCGGGCTCGATCGATGCGGGCGAGGCCAAGACCCGCTACGGGTATTTGCAGGAGCGCAAAGAGGCGACCTACGAGAACCTGCGCGACCTGAACTTTGAGTACAAGGCGGGAAAGTTGAGCGAGCAGGATTACGCCATGCAGCGCGCCGCGCTGGAAGACGAAGCGGCGGCGATTCTGGCGGAGATGCAGACGATCGAGAGGTCGCGCGGCGGCGCGTTTTCCGCCAAAGGAGGCCGCGCGTGAGGTTTCCTTTCGTTGTGAATTTGGTTTGTGGTGGGCCTGCGAAATATCGAGGCCATAGGGGTCCCGCGACTTCGCTCCCTTCGGTCGCTCCGCTCAGGATGATACTTTTTGTTGGAGTGCTGCTGAGCATGATCTCATTTGCTGGCCGTGCATCCGCGCAGAACATTACCGGCACGGTGACCAACGGTACGACGGGCAAGCCTGCGGCGGGGGATGAGGTCACGCTGCTGTCGCTGTCGCAAGGGATGCAGGAAGTTGGATCGGGCAAGACCGACGCGCAGGGAAAGTTCAGTCTGAGAGCTCCGGCGGAACAGAACGTTCCGCACATGGTGCGGGTTACGCATGGGGGCGTGAATTACTTCCCGCAGGGCGGCCCTCTGATGCCGGGTGCAACCACCGCCCAGATCACCGTGTATGACACGGCGAAGAAGCTTGACGGGCTGTCGCAAACGGTCGAGGTCGATCGCTTCGAGGCGCAGGGGGAGCACTTGCAGGCGATTGCGCTGTTCGCCATCCGCAATGAGTCGAAGCCGCCACGCACGCTGGACGCGGAGCAGACGTTTGAGTTCGAGCTGCCGGCGGGAGGGACGCTGGATCAGGGCATGGCGAAGTCGCCGGGCGGGCAGCCGATCAACATGCCTCCGACGGAGACGGCGACGAAGGGACGGTATGCCTTCAGCTTTCCGTTGAAGCCGGGTGAGACACAGTTTCAGGTGAGCTATCACATGCCGTACAAGGGCGCGGCGAGCTTGTCGCCCAAGCCGCTGGCCGACGTGCAGCATTTCGTGGTGATGACACCGCAGGGCATGACCTTCACGGCGAAGGACAAGCAGCGCTTCCAGTCGATGCCGGACAAATCCGGCGCCAGCGTGATGGTGGCCACGGACGTGAAACCGGGCGACGATCTGAGTTTCCAGCTTTCGGGCACGGGACAATTTCAGGCCGAGGGCCAGCAGGCCGCGGGCGGTGACGAAGGCGGCGGAATGGGCGGCGGGCAGGCGGCGGGACGCGACAATCGTCCGGGCGGAGGCCTGGGTGCGCCGATTGATTCCGATGATCCGCTGCACGACTATCGCGCCGTGATCCTGGGAGTGTTTGCGCTGGTGCTGGTGATGGGCGGGGCGTACGTGATTGCGAAGTCGAACAACGCCACCCCAGCGGTGGCGACGGCAGGCGCGCCAGCCGTGGCGGCGGTTAAAGCGGCTCCGCACGACCGCAATGCCGAGCTGCTGGAGGCGATGAAGGAAGAACTGTTCCAGTTGGAGCTCGACCGGCAGCAGGGGAAGATCAGTCAGGCCGAGTATGAGAAAGCCAAGGCCGCGCTGGATGAGACGATCAAGCGGGCCGTAGCGAGAAGCCGCAGCCAGTAGCCAGTTGTCCGCTTCAAGAAGAACCAGCTACGGACTCGCGCGGAATGCGCGGATAGAAATTCCGATCCAAATGGCAACTGCAGATGCTTCGACTCTGGCGGCCACGGCGAGCCGCCGCTACTCAAGTTCACATGGTGAGAGTTTCGAGTTGTGGATCCGGAGCGTAGAATCGGGATTCGCGGGGCAGCGGAAGGGCGCCGCGAGATTCTGCGTTGTCGGTGATTAGCGAATCGAGGTCGGAGCAAGATGGCACTGATGCAGAAAGGCGTGGCGCTGGCGGCGGCGCGCATGCCAAAGAAAATTTCGCCGCGAGTACACTCGGCGCTCGACTATGCGGTGGCGGGATCCTTTTTGCTGGCGGGAGCGATTTTCTGGAAGCGTAACCGGCGGGCCGCTGTGGGGGCGCTGCTGTGCGGCGGAGCGACCGCGGCGCTAAGCCTGCTGACGGACTATCCCGGCGGCGTGCGCAAGGTGATTCCTTATTCCATACACGGCCAGATGGATGGCGGGCTGATCGCCATGACTGCGGCCATGCCACGACTGGTCAACATTGAGAACGACCGCGAAGCGAAGTTCTTCGCGCGCCAGGCGGTGGCGAAGACCGCCATCACCGCGATGACGAACTTCGAGTACGGCGCGGGTGGGTCGAAGGGATCCGAGGCCGACGAAGAAGAGCAACTCGGGATCTAGCGGAAGCGATTGGCTGCTGGGGGATGCAGCCGCGGTTTACCAGTCGCTGGGAAAATGTAGTTCCAAGGACGACTTGAGACCGAACAAAGTGAAGGGGTTTGTGGGTGATGCACAGCGTTTGTGATCGAGCGCATTGACAGGCTTGTGGGGATTCGGTAAGGTCAAATCACGATGAATTCGCTGCACCATCGCCATCACCATCATTCGCACGGGGCGAGCGTGTCGGCGGAAATCATTTCATAGCGATTTCGCACTTTTACCTCCGACCCGCTGACGCGAACTCAGCGGGTTTTTGTTTTTGCGAAAGGGATGGGCATGGCGGTGGAGATTGATTTCGAGAAGATGATGGGGCTGGCGCCGGCGATCGTGCAGGACGCAGCGACGGGCGAGGTGCTGATGCTGGGCTTCATGAACCGCGCCGCGTACGAGAAGACGCTGGCTACGGGCTACGTCACGTTTTACAGCCGCACGCGCAACGAGCTGTGGACCAAGGGCGAGACGTCGGGCAACCGGCTGAAGGTGGTGAGCGCGCAGGCCGATTGCGACCTCGATACGATCCTGTGCCGGGTCGAAGTCGAGGGAAAGGGCGTGGTGTGCCACACTGGCACGCGCACGTGCTTCAACACCGAGCTGACGGTTGGGGGAGGTGCGCGATGAAGCTGCGGCTGGGGATTCCCAAGGGCAGCCTGCAGGAGGCGACGCTGGCGTTGCTGGCGCGGGCGGGTCTGCAGGTGTATGTGAGTCCGCGCTCGTATTTCGCTAGTACGAATGATTCGGGCATCGAGTGCATGCTGATTCGGGCGCAGGAGATGGCGCGCTACGTAGAGCACGGGGCGCTGGACGCCGGCATGACCGGACTGGACTGGGTAACGGAGAGCGGGTTGGAAGTCATCACTGTTGCCGACCTGATCTACGCCAAGCAGAGCCGCGGCAAAGTGCGATGGGTACTGGCGGTGCCGGAAGATTCGGCGGCGCAGCATCCGGAAGATCTGCGCGGCGGTACTATCGCGACTGAATTGGTCAATGTGACCAGTCGGTATTTCCTACAGCGTGGGATAGAAGTGAAAGTGGAGTTCTCCTGGGGTGCGACGGAAGTGAAGCCTCCCACGTTGGCTGACGCCATCGTGGAAGTGACTGAGACAGGCAGCTCGTTGAAGGCCAACCGGCTGCGCATTATTGAGACCGTCCTCGAATCGAACACCCAAATCATTGCCAACAAGAGCGCGTGGAGCGATTTCGGGAAGCGGCAGAAGATCGAGAATCTGGCGCTGATGCTGCGGGGCGCGATGGAAGCACAAGGCCGCGTGGGGCTGATGCTCAACGTGCGCGTGGCGGACTTGCAGGGCGTGCTGGCGGTGCTGCCGGCGCTGAACAGTCCGACGATTTCGACCTTGAGCGACAAGGCGTGGGTAGCGGTGAATACCATCCTGGAGGAGAGTTTGTGCTGGGAGGTGATTCCGCGGCTCAAGGCGGCGAAGGCTACCGGAATTGTGGAATATCCGCTGAACAAGGTGGTGGTGTGATGCGGGTGCTGCAAGGGAGGGCGGCGGAGCGGGCGGTGGTGCGGCTGGAGAGCCGGGCCTCGCGTTTGGAGGCGGCGGAGACGGCGGTCGGCCGGATTGTGCGGTCGGTCCGGGCGGGCGGGGACAAAGCTTTGGCCCGCCATGCCACATTGTGGGATGGGTTGCAGCAGGGCGAAGCGCTGCGGGTGTCACCGGGGGAAATCGAGCAGGGGTGGAAAACGACACCGGCGGAGACGCGGGAAGCGCTGAAGCGCGCGGCCGAGAACATCCGGCGGTTTGCCCGGTGGCAGGCACCGCGAACGTGGCGGAAGAAGATCAGCGGCGGGGAGTTGGGGCAGGTCGTGCGTCCGCTGCGGTCGGTAGGATGTTATGTGCCAGGAGGACGGTATCCGCTCCCCTCAACACTGCTGATGACGGCCATTCCAGCCCAGGTCGCCGGCGTAGAGCGGATTGTGGTGGTCTCGCCGAAGCCGCAAGCGGCGACGCTGGCGGCCGCATACTTGCTGGGGATCAGCGAGGCGTACCGTTGTGGGGGAGCCCAGGCGATTGCTGCGCTCGCGTACGGCACGGAGACGATTGCACGGGTGGACAAGATCGTGGGACCGGGCAATGCCTACGTCACAGCGGCGAAGAAGCTGGTGAGTTTTGATTGCGCCATCGACATGCTGGCGGGGCCGACCGAGGCAGTCGTCTACAGCGAGAACGGCAACGCGGAGTTTCTTGCGGCCGACCTGGTGGCGCAGGCGGAGCATGATCCGGATGCGGTGGTGGTATTTGTTTCGACGTCGGAGAAGCTGGCGAAGAGTGTAGTGTCGAGCGCGCGAGGCGTAGCGAAGGGGAATCGCATTGCGCAGAAAGCGGCGAGGCACGGGGGGTACGCGCTGGTGGCGGCCTCGCGCGCGCAAGCGGTAGAGTGGGTGAACCGCATTGCTCCCGAACATCTTACGGTAGACGAGGATGCGGATGTGAGTGCCATACGGAACGCCGGGTCGGTGTTTGTGGGCGATTACTCGCCGCAATCGGCCGGGGATTATGCAGCCGGTCCGAACCATGTTCTGCCTACGGCAGGTGCGGCACGGTTCCGCGGAGGGTTGAGCGTTGCAGACTTCGTGAAGGTGATCACGGTGCAGAAATTCGTGCGCGAAGGGCTTCGTGAAATTGCGCCGGTGGTGACCACGCTGGCAGAGGCCGAAGGACTGCGAGCACACGCGGAGTCGGTACGAGTAAGGTGCGGCGATGCTTAGCGCGCGCAAGGCGGTGCGGGAGATGCACGAGTATCATCCGCCCCTGGCCGGGCGCAAGGGATTGCGCCTGGACTTCAACGAGAACACCGAGGGGTGCTCGCCGCGCGTGCTGGCGCGCATTCGCGAGATCACGGCGGAAGAACTTGCGAGATATCCGGAGCGCGAGCCGGTGGAAGCGCTGGTGGCAGAACATCTGGGACTTCCGCCGGAACAGGTGCTGGTGACAAACGGTGTGGACGAGGCGATCCATCTGCTGTGTGAGGCGTATCTTGAGCCGTCGGATGAGGCGATGGTGGTGACGCCGACGTTCAGCATGTATGAGATTTTTGCCGAGGCGACGGGAGCGAAGGTCACGCGGGTGCAGTGCGGGGAGGACTTGAGATTTCCGTTCGAGAAGGTGCTGGCAAGGATTTCGGAGGTGACGAAACTCATTGCGGTGGCGAGCCCGAATAATCCGACGGGCGGCGTGGCGTCGCGCGAACAGTTGGTGGCGGTCTCCGAGCGGGCGCCGAGCGCGGCGCTGTTGGTGGACGAGGCGTACTGCGAATTTCACGGGCAGACGATGATATCTGACGTTGTGAGACAAGCAAACTTGTTCGTAGCAAGGACGTTTTCCAAAGCATATGGACTGGCCGGCCTGCGCATTGGCATTTTGGCGGGGCCGCGGGAGCAGATGCCGATGGTAAGGCGAGTTTCGTCTCCGTACAGCGTGAATGCGGTGGCACTGGCGGTGTTGCCGGAGGCATTGGCGGACAAGGAGTTCGTCGCAGGCTATGTGGCGCAGGTGAAAGCAGGCCGGGCGAAGCTGGAGCGCGAACTAACGCAGGCGGGCGTGCAGTGGTGGCCGAGCGAGGCGAACTTCGTACTCTTGAGGATCGCTGCGCAGCACCGCGAATTTGTCGCCGCTATGCGACAACGTGGGATATTGGTGCGCGACCGCTCCGCCGACCCTGGTTGCGATGGGTGCGTGCGGATCACGCTGGGCACGACCGCGCAGACTGACCGGTTGCTGGCGGCGCTGCGCGAAGTCATAGCCCAACTGAAGCTGGGAGCGGAGGTGCGGGCGTGAGACGGGCGAAAATCCATCGCAAGACCAAGGAGACCGACGTTTGCGTGGCGCTGACCATCGAAGGGCGGGGGCGGGCGAGGGTCAGCACGGGCATCCGGTTTCTTGATCACATGATGGAGTTGGTGGCACGGCATGGGGCGTTTGACCTAGAGATCGACGCCAGGGGCGACCTGGATGTCGATCAGCACCATACCGTGGAGGATCTTGGAATTGCGCTGGGCCAGGCGTTTACCGCGGCGTTGGGCTCGAAGCGGGGTATTCTGCGCGCGGGGTATTTCGTGATGCCCATGGACGAGACGTTGGGCGTGGTGGCGGTGGATTTCGGCGGGCGCAGCTCTGCAGTGGTAGATACCAAGGTGCGGACGCGACTGGTGGGGGATTTGCAGACGGAACTGGTGGCGGATTTCTTCGACGGCTTTTCGCGCGGCGCGAAGGCCAACGTTCATGCGAAAACTATCTATGGGCGATCGAACCATCACAAGATCGAGGCGCTGTTTAAGGCGTTCGCGCGGGCGCTGCGGGTGGCGTGCTCGAAGGACGAGCAATTGGGCAGGATGCTGCCTAGTACGAAGGGGTTGTTGTGAGGGTCACTGGCAGTTGGCAATTAGTAATTAGTAATTCGGCATTAGCTTCCGGCGAGTTGGGGGAACTATCTGGTAGGGCGACATGATTGTGATCGTGGATTATGGTGCCGGGAACCTGGCGTCGGTGGTGAAGGCGCTGAAGCATTTGGGACAGGAGTGTGGCATCAGCCGCGACCCCGACATTGTGGGACAAGCGGAGAAGTGGATCATCCCCGGAGTGGGGAATTTTAAGGCAACGGCGCCGCTGGCGAACGGCAAGCTGGGTGCATTGTTGCGCGAAGGCGCGCAGGCAGGAACGAGGCCGCTGCTGGGGATCTGTTTGGGGCTGCAGTGGATGTTCGAGGGGAGCAGCGAGGCTCCGGGGTTGCGTGGCATCGGCGTATTTGCGGGAGAGTGCGCGCGATTTTCCGGGCAGGTGAAATCGCCGCATGTGGGGTGGGACAGCATCTTAATCAGCGGACAATCACGCTTGCTGGCGGGCGTACCGTGGGGCGCGTATATGTATTTCACACATTCGTACCGAGCGCCGGTGTGCGGAGATACGGTGGCTACCTGCACCTACGAAGAGCCGTTTACGGCAGTCGCGGAGCGAGGCAATTTGTTCGCCGTTCAATTCCATCCCGAAAAGTCGGGCGACGCTGGCATGCAGATCCTGGAGAACTTTTGTGCACTGTGAAACGCTGGCCAAGCGCATCATTGCCTGTCTCGACGTGAATGCGGGACGGGTGGTGAAGGGCATCCAGTTCGAGCGGATATGCGACGCAGGGGATCCCGCGGAGCTGGCGGCGGCCCACAGCGCGGCGGGCGCGGACGAGATTGTGCTGCTGGACATCACGGCGACGGCAGAGTCGCGCAATACGCTGCTGGACACGGTGCGAAGGACTGCGCAACAGTTGTTCATCCCGTTTACGGTGGGCGGGGGGATACGGTCGCTCGACGACGCAGCGGCCGTGCTGGACTGCGGGGCCGACAAAGTGGCGATGAACTCGGCAGCGATCGCTGATCCCGAGCTAATCACCCGGGTCGCGGAGCGGTACGGGTCGCAGGCTGTGGTGGTGGCCATTGATGCGCGGCAGTGTACTCCCACAACGTGGGAGGTATATGTATGGGGCGGGCGCAAACCGACGGGCCGCGATGCGCGGGAGTGGGCGCTCGAGGCGGAGAGATTGGGAGCCGGGGAGATTCTACTCACCTCGATGGACCGCGACGGGACCAGGGCGGGCTTCGACTGTCCGCTGACGCGAACGATAGCGACCAGCGTGCGGATTCCGGTGATTGCCTCAGGCGGCGCAGGGGAGCCTCACCACTTTGTGGAGGTGTTTGAAGATGGGGCGGCGGACGCGGCGCTGGCGGCGTCGGTATTTCATTTTGGGTTGAAGTCGGTGGAGGCGATCAAGCGAGCGCTGCGGGATGCGGGCATTCCGGTGAGGCTGACGTGCTGATTCCATCGATTGACTTGATGGGCGGAAAGATCGTCCAACTGGTGCAGGGCGAGAAGAAGGCGCTGGAGTTCGAAAACTTCGCGGAGTGGGTGGAGCGGTTTGCGAAGTATCCGCTGGTGCAGTTGATCGATCTCGACGCGGCCATGGGGAAGGGTGGCAACCGCGCCCTGATAACAGAGTTCTGCGGCAAGCTGAGGTGCCAGGTGGGGGGCGGGATTCGTGCGGTGGATGATGCGCGGCGAGTCTTGGGCGAGGGCGCAGCGAGGGTAATTCTGGGCTCATCACTGGTGCGCGGTGGCGCGGTGGATGTGGCGTTCACGGCGGAGTTGACCGCGGCAGTGGGCGCGGAGCGACTGGTGATGGCGATTGACTCGCGCGGCGGAAGGGTGGCGATTCACGGTTGGAAGACGCTCACCGAAATCACACCCGCGTCGATGCTCGAGGCATTGGAGCCGTGCTGCTCGGCGTTCCTCTACACGCACATCGACACGGAGGGGATGCTGCAGGGCATTCCGATGGACGTGGTGCGTGAATTGAGGGCGCGGACATCGCGGGGGTTCATCGCGGCGGGGGGAATTTGCAGCCAACATGAGATCGATGAACTCGATGCGATGGGCGTGGATGCGGTGGTGGGGATGGGGATCTATACGGGAGTAGTCGATGTCTGACAGCGTGGGTCCCACCCTATCGCCAAAAACGGGCGATAAGGGAGGGGCACCCACATTGTGAGTAGAAAATGGGAGACCTTCGACTGCGGCGGCGCGACCAGCTCTGCCTCCTCTCAGGATGACACTGATTGAGGGGTATAAGGTCTTAGCGCCTGCCCTGCAGCGGGGTAGCGAGCTGAGCCAAGGGGCGGGCAGGAGCCGAAGAGCCGGAAACCGGGAGGCGAAACTCGACTTCGAGGCCGTGAGGATCGACGTTGCGTGCCGTCACCGAGCCACCGTGGGCGGCGACGGCGTTGCGCACGATGGCCAGACCCAAGCCCATGCCTCCGGTAGTCGTGCCGCGCGAATCGTCGACGCGGTAGAACGGCTTAAATAGCAAGGGAAGAGTCTCTTCAGGAACGCCCTTGCCGTTGTCGCGAACGGTGAGCACGGCCTGCCCGTCGGCGAGGCGCAGGCGGACTTCGATCTGGCCGCCCCGGCCAGAGTAGAAGATGGCGTTGCGCACCACGTTTTCGATGGCGCTGCGGAGCAACCCGGGATCGCCGTTGACGTGAACGATGGCATCGCCGGCGTAGTTGATGGTGCCATCGGTGGCAGCGGCCTCGAAGCGGGCGTCGTCGAGCACCTCGTCGAGAACTTCGTTTAGCGAAAGGCTTTCGAACTTCGGTTTGTACTGCCCGTTCTCGAGGCGAGCGACGGTGAGAATGCGCTCCAGCATGGAATCGAGCTGGATGGCATCCTGCTCGATGCGGTCGAGCATTTCCTCGCGCTCGCGGGGGTCGGAACCGCGCGCCAGGGCGAGGGCGAGACGCATGCGGGCAATGGGCGAGCGCAACTCGTGGGAGACGCCGCTCAGCAGGTTGCGTTCGCTCACGATCTGGTTGCGTAGCTCTCCGGCCATGGAATCGAAGTCGCGGACCAGGTCGGCGATTTCGTCGCGGCGATTGCCGATGGAGGCGCCGACGCGAATGTCGAGATTGCCGCCTGCCATCTCGTTGGTTGCTTTGCGCAGGCGCTCGATGGGCTTGCTGAGGTAGTGAGCGATGACTAAACACATCAGGGCCGAGATAATGGTGCCGAGCTTAAGCGTCCAGATGAGGTCTCCCGGCACCCGCTCGGAGAGCGGGGGCGGGATGAATTCGCCGATAAGCAGATAGTTGTTGCGCGGGGTGGTGACCGGGGCAACGATGACGACCGTCTCGTCGGGCCGGACCATGCCTTCGCGGCGCAAGGCGCGTTGGGCGAAATCAGGTATTTCGACGGGCAGCGGACGGCCGCTCAATTCGCGGCCGGAGCCGTCCAGCAGCCAGTAGTTGGAGCGATGCGGCATGGCCGACTGGTCGAGCAAGGCGCGGAGCGCGGGCTGGCCAGCGACTTCATAGCGGCGGACGGCTTCGTTCGCCAGGGTTGGCACGAGGCGCCGCTCGGGCTGCACCCACCAGGGGTTCTCCGCGTGAAGGCGGTAGTGGAGGCGCATATAAAGCAAGCCCAGCAGCAGGGCCTGAGCAACCCAAAACGGCAGGAAGATCTTCCAGAAAAGGCGGCGGTTCATGCTCGACTCTTCTCCGGAGCGGCAGCGGCGAGGAAGTATCCGACGCCACGGATGGGGCGGA
>Ga0335070_10003805_pt1 | contig 17604 bp, 14 predicted proteins | sample Lox_Sample_13_FD_206722 | JGI IMG/M metagenome (GOLD analysis project Ga0335070, IMG submission 206722) | Soil microbial communities from Loxahatchee National Wildlife Refuge, Florida, United States - Lox_Sample_1.3 | ecosystem: Environmental > Terrestrial > Soil > Wetlands | place: USA...
AGGGCTTCTCAACGAAATCCGAAGCGCCGAATTTCATCGCGTTCACTGCAAGATCAACGTTGCCCCATGCGGTGAGCGCCACAATCGGCAGTGTGGCGTCCAGTTGCCGCAGCGACTCGATGAGGTTGAGGCCTTCAACACCCGAAGTACTATCTCGTCGGTAATTCATGTCCACCAACGCCAAGTCAATCGATGGTTGTGTGGCAGCCGCGAGCGCTTCAACCGGCGAACTGCACTGGCGAACAACATATCCGTGCGATCGCAGCAGCATCGCCAGCGCCTCGCGCACGTGCTCCTGGTCCTCAGCAATCAGTACTTCAAACGGGTTCGTTTCCCCACTCATACGCAACCTGTTATCGCAGGTGCAGCTATGGTTCCAATTGAGACCGAGCCAAGTCCTTACAAATCAATTAGACACACCGGCGGGCGAGAGTCGCTTGCCCACCTACGAATCGGCTATGTCCGAAAACGGACAAGGCCCACCTGCGCTGACGAGTGGCGTTCAAAACCTGACCAGGTGTCGACATCATGCATCGGAATTCAGTCCGCGTAGACGGGCACGTCACCCTTGTTTTCGAGCCGCTTCCTTCTCCACGGAAGGATCGAAAGGAACCAGGCCTGCAAGCGGTCCATATAAAGGTACACGACCGGAGTAGTGAAGATGGTCAGCATCTGGCTCACGATAAGGCCACCGACGATAGCAACGCCGAGGGGCCGTCGCAACTCGGAACCCACCCCTCGACCAAACGCCAGCGGCAGCGCGCCCAGCAGCGCAGCGGCAGTCGTCATCATGATGGGACGGAAACGCAGCAGCGCGGCCTCATGAATCGCCTCGATCGGTGTCTTGCCGAGACGCTCGCGCTCGAGCGCAAAGTCGATCATCATGATGGCGTTTTTCTTCACGATGCCGATAAGGAGGAGAATGCCGACTAATCCAATGACGTTCAGTTCCATGCCGAAGAGCATCAGTCCCAGCAGCGCGCCGGTGCCTGCGGAGGGAATCGTGGAGAGAATCGTGATCGGATGGATATAGCTCTCATACAGCATGCCCAGCACGATATACACCGCCAGCAAGGCGGCGAATATCAGCAACGGCTGTGACGAGAGCGAATCCTGAAAGGCGGCAGCAGTCCCCTGAAAGCTGCCATGGATGTTTCCTGGAAAACGCATCTCGAGTTGCGCCTGCTCGATGACACGCGTCGCGTCTCCCAGCGACTGGCCCGGATCCAGATTGAACGAGATGGTGACTGCGGGAAATTGACCCTGGTGCGCGACCGCCAACGATGTCGAAGACGGGCCAAAATGAGCGAACGACGAGAGCGGTACCTGAGCGCCGGAACTTGTGATGACGTAAACGCTATCCAGTGCGTCGGGCGTCATCTGGAACTTGGGATCCACTTCCAACACCACGCGGTATTGGTTGAGCGTGCGGTAGATGGTAGAAATCTGGCGCTGACCAAAGGCGTCGTAGAGCACTTGGTCGATCTGTTGCGGTGTGATGCCAAGGCGCGCAGCGGTTTCACGGTCGACGATAACATTCAGGGAGAGACCGCTAACCTGCTGGTCGCTGCTGACGTCCTTCAGTTGTGACAAAGTGCGCAGTTTTTCGACCAGCTTGGGAGCCCATTCATACAAGTCATCCAGATTTTCGCCCGACAGGGTGTACTGATACTGGGCGTTCGACAAGCGACCTCCCACGCGAAGGTCCTGCATGGCCTGGAAGTAGACGCTTGCGCCGGGCACATGGGTGAGCTTGGGGCGAAGACGGGCAATCACCGCGTCGGCGCTGATCTTGCGTTCCTTCAGCGGTTTCAGCGTCGAGAAGATGCGCGCCTGATTCTGGGCGGACCCGCCGCCGACCGATGCGATGACGTTCTCGATCCCGGGATCGCTTTTGATGATATCGACCAGTTGCATCACCTTCTGGTTCATCGCGTCGAACGACACGTCCTGGTCGCCGACGATGAATCCGAAGATGCGGCCCGTGTCCTGCTGGGGGAAGAATCCCTTGGGAACGATTACGTACAGGTACACGTTCAAGGCCACGGTGATGATGACCGTCGCCAGGATCAGGGGCTGGTGCCGGAGCACCCAGGCGAGGCTTCGCTGGTATCCGCGGTTCAGCCGCTGGAAGCCGCCCTCGCTCATGCGATAGACAGCGCCATGCATCATTCCGTGCGGCCTCAGGAAATGCGCACAAAGCATGGGGGTCGTCGTGAGAGACACCACCATCGAAATCGCAATCGCGGAGCTGATGGTCATGGCAAATTCGTGGAAGAGCCGGCCGATCAGTCCGCCCATCAGAAGAATTGGGATGAACACCGCGACCAGCGAAATGCTCATCGACATAACGGTGAAACCGATTTCGCGGGAGCCCAGCAGGGCGGCTTCCATCGGCTTCATGCCGCTCTCAATATGGCGCATGATATTCTCCAGCACCACGATGGCGTCGTCCACCACGAAACCGGTGGAGACAGTGAGCGCCATGAGCGACAGGTTGTTCAACGAGTAGCTCAGCAGGTACATCACTCCGAACGTGCCGACAATCGCAAGCGGTACTGCCACGCTGGGGATCACTGTGGCTCGTACCTCGCGCAAGAACACGAATACTACCAGCACCACCAACATTACGGAGATAATCAGAGTTCGCTGAACATCAGCCACTGACGCGCGGACCGTCAGCGTACGGTCCATACCGACATCGAGCTTAATGCCCGCCGGAATCGAAGCTTTCAAGAAAGGCAGTGCATCATTGATGCGGTCAACGGTCGCGATGATATTAGCACCGGGCTGGCGAAAAATGACAGCCAACACGCTGGGCTTTCCGTTGTAGCTGCCGGAGTTGTGGATGTCAGAGTAAGAATCCTCGACGGTCGCGACGTCGCTGAGGCGCACCGGCGCGCCATTGCGGTATGCCACGATCAGCGGGCGATAGTCTTTGGCTCTCTTGAGCTGGTCATTGTCCGTTATGATCCAGCTTTTCTGATCGCCTTGGATCGAACCCTTGGCCATGTTGACGTTTTGCTGCACGACCGCCTGCCGCACGGCCTCCAGCCCGAGATTCATCTTGTTCAGGATGTATGGGTTCGCCTCAATGCGCACGGCGGGCTGCGATGAGCCCCAGATGAATACCTGACCGACGCCCTCAATTTGGGCGAGCTTCTGTCCAAGAATGCTGTCGGCAGCGTCATACATCTGGTCTTTGGTCATGGTGTCTGAAGTCATGACCAAAATCATGATCGGGGCGTCCGCGGGATTTACTTTCCGGTATGTGGGATTGCCTGGTAGGTCAGCCGGAAGGTAACCGCGCGCGGCGTTGATAGCGGCCTGTACGTCACGCGCCGCGGCATCGATGTTGCGGTTCAGGTCGAACTGCATCGTAATGCCGGTCGAGCCAAGCTGGCTCGACGAACTCATTTCGTTGATGGCTGCGATGCGGCCGAATTGGCGTTCGAGCGGCGTAGCTACCGCCGACGCCATCGTCTCAGGACTGGCGCCCGGCAACGACGCGCCCACGGAAATCACCGGAAAATCAATCTGCGGCAGCGGCGAAACCGGCAATTGCGTATAGGCCAGCCCACCAGCCAGCAGCAGCGCGATCGTCATCAGGGTGGTCGCGATGGGCCGACGAATGGCTGGTCCGGAGACGCTCATGCTAGTCCCCCACCGCTTCAGCGGGCTTGGGAGACCGCAACCGCTCCAGCGCGCGACCTAGACGGTCAAACCAGAGGTACACCACCGGCGTGGTATAGAGCGTCAACAACTGGCTGAACAGCAGTCCGCCGACGATCGTCACACCCAACGGCCGACGCAGTTCCGAGCCAGTGCCGGAACCAACGGCCAAAGGAATCGCGCCAAAAAGCGCCGCGAACGTCGTCATCATGATGGGACGAAAACGCAGGAGGCAGGCTTCGTAAATCGCCTCATGCGGCGGTTTGCCCTCCTTGCGTTCGGCCTCCAGGGCAAAGTCGATCATCATGATGGCGTTCTTCTTCACGATGCCAATGAGCAAGATGATGCCGATTAGTGCCATCACTCCGAGCGCCATGTGAAACAGGTTCAGGGCAAGGATGGCACCCACTCCAGCCGACGGCAGCGTGGACAGAATCGTCACGGGATGGATGTAGCTCTCGTACAGCACACCCAGCACGATATATACAGTGATAATCGCAGCTAGAATCAGCCAGCCTTCATTGGCCTGCGAGGCCTCAAACGCCCGTGCCGTGCCTTGGAACCGCACTTGAATACTCGGCGGCAAGCCCAACTCCGCGACAGCCCTATTGATGGCTCGAACGGCCTCACCCAATGAGTACTGGCCGCCAAGGTTAAATGAAAACGTAACCGACGGGAACTGTCCCTGGTGGTTGATAGCCAGTGGTCCGGTGGTCGTTTCGAAATGCGCGATCGCGCTGAGCGGAACCTGTCCGGCAGCACCGGGAACATAAATGCTCTTCAGCGAATCGGGATCGTCGCGGAAGGTTGGATCGACCTCGAGGACCACGTGGTACTGGTTCAACTGCGTAAACATGATCGACACGAGCCGTTGGCCAAAGGCATCGTACAGGGTGTTGTCTATCGCGGCCATGCTGATGCCGAGGCGAGACGCCGTATCGCGGTCGACAACCAGGTTGACCATCGACGCCTGATTTTGCTGGTCAGTCGCCACATCGCGCAGCTCCGGAACCGTCTTTAGCTTCTGCAAGAGGCGGCCGGTCCACAGAGCCAGTTCCTTGGAGTCGGCGTCCTCGAGGCTGAACTGATACTGCGTGCGGCTAATGCGGTCTTCTACCGTCAGATCCTGAACCGGCTGCATATAGAGGGTAACGCCCTCAACGCCCGCCACTTCTCTCTGCAGCCGCTTGATGATTGTAGACACGTCATCTGACCGCTCGTCTTTCGGCTTGAGATTGATCTGAATGCGCCCGCTGTTAGGCGTTGTATTGGTGCCATCCACTCCGATGAACGACGACAAACTGGCGACGTCCGGGTCTTTCAGGATCGCGGTCGCCAGCCGCTGCTGTCGTTCGGCCATTGATGCAAACGAGACGCTCTCAGGGGCGTCGGATATGCCCAAAATCACGCCTGTGTCCTGCACCGGGAAGAAACCCTTAGGAACGATCATGTACATCCATACCGTGGCGACGAGAGTGCCAACGGTTACGAGCAGGGTTGCGCGCTGGTGCCGCAGCACGAACTGCAACGTGCGCCCGTAAAACGCGATCGTGTTGTTGAACACATTCTCCGACTTTTCGTAGAACCAGCCACGATGCTGCTGGTCATGCGGACGGAGAAGCAGCGCGCACATCATTGGAGTGAGCGTGAGAGAAATTACTGCCGAGAGGAGTATCGTCACACTGAGCGTAATCGCGAATTCGCGGAACAACCGCCCCACGATATCACCCATGAACAGCAGCGGGATAAGCACCGCGATAAGAGAAACGGTCAGTGAAACGATAGTGAATCCGATCTGTCCCGAGCCCTGCAGCGCTGCTTCCAGAGGCGAGTGGCCCTCCTCTATGTAGCGCGAGATGTTTTCGATCATGACGATCGCGTCGTCGACAACAAATCCCGTGGAAATGGTCAGCGCCATCAGTGAAAGGTTGTCCAGCGAGTAGTTCAGCAGGTACATCACGGCGAATGTGCCAACCAGCGACAACGGCACCGCGATGCTTGGAATGATGGTCGCCGATAGCGTGCGCAGAAACAGGAAGATCACCAGTACGACCAGCACAACCGTTAGGATCAACTCGAACTGCACGTCTTTGACGCTGGCGCGAATGGTAGTGGTACGGTCGGTAAGGACCTCCACTTTCACGGACGCCGGCAGATTCGCCTGCAATTGTCTGAGGCGGAGCTTTACGCTATCCACCACCTTGATGATGTTCGCACCCGGCTGGCGCTGAATGTTCAGAATCACAGCCGGCCTGGCATTCATCCACGCGGCCTGGTAAGCGTTCTCCGGGCCCTCAATCACCGTGGCCACGTCGCGCAGCCTGACAGGGCTACCGTTCTTATAAGCGATTACCGAGTCGGCGTAGTCTTCCGGTTTAAATAGCTGGTCATTGGCGTTAATCGTGTAAGCCTGCCGCTGGTCCTGAAGTTGTCCCTTGGCCTGGTCCACGTTGATCTGGCCAATCGCGGTGCGCAATTGCTCCAGGCTCATGCCGTAAGATGCGAGCGCGGTTGGGTTGGCCTGTATTCGCACCGACGGCTTCTGGCCGCCGCTAATGGTGACTAAGCCGACTCCCGGCAACTGCGAAATCTTTTGTGCGAACGTCGTATCCGCCAAGTCCTGGACCTTCGGCAGCGGAATGCTGTCCGACATCAGGGCCAGCGTTAGAATCGGCGCGTCTGCTGGGTTGACTTTGCTGTAAATCGGAGGCGTGGGAAGATCGTTCGGTAGGAATGTCTGCGCGCTATTGATCGCGGCCTGTACTTCCTGTTCGGCCACGTCAATGTTCTCTTCGAGCTCGAACTGCAGCGTTATGACCGACGCTCCGAACGAACTGCTCGACGTCATCTGGTTCAAGCCGGGAAGTTGCCCGAATTGACGTTCGAGAGGCGACGTAATCGACGAGGCCGTCACCTCCGGACTTGCTCCCGGGTAAAACGTCACGACCTGGATGGTCGGGTAATCGACTTGCGGCAGGGCCGAAATCGGCAGTTGTGTGTAGGCGACTAAACCCACCAGCAACAATGCCGCCATCAACAGCGAGGTGGCGATGGGCCGAAGAATAAATGGCCGCGAAATACTCATGCGTGTGGTCCGACACCTTCCGCCACCAAACCGGTCTTCGACTGGTTCACCGGAGCCTGAGGCACCACTTGGCTGCCAGCCTGCAGCTTTTCCTGGCCGTCCGTCACTACGCGCTCGCCAGCCTGCAGGCCCGACGCAACCACGGCAGTGTTGCCCTGGGTTAGCGCCACTTCAATTGGCTGCACCTTCACGGTGTTCTTATCGTCCACCAAGTAGGTGAACGTACCCTGTGGCCCGCGCTGGACCGCGCTCGTCGGTATGGTCAACGCGTCCTTGCGCGTCTCAAGCAATAGATGGACGTTGACGAACTGGTTCGGCCACAGGTTGTTGTCCGGATTCTCGAACACAGCCTTGAAGCGCGCCGTACCCGTCGTCTGATCAATCTGATTATCGATCGTGAGTAATTTACCAGTGGAAAGCTTGGTCTGGTCGTCGCGACTATAAACATCCACGTTTAACGCGCCTTGCTTCATGCGCTGACGCACTGCCTGCAGCTGGTCTTCTGGCAGTGTGAACACAATTGCGATCGGATGCATTTGTGTAATCACGGCCATCGGCGTAGTGGCGGATGCCTGCACATAATTGCCGATGTCAACCTGGCGCAGTCCGATTCGCCCGTTGATCGGCGACGTGATCCGCGTGTAAGTGAGGTTCAGTTTGGCGTTGTCGATTGCGGCTTTGTCGGCGGCAATGGTCCCTTCGTACTGCCCGAAGGATGCTTGTTGCGCATCGAGATCCTGCTTGGCTATCACACCGCCCGCATATAGGGCCTTGAGGCGCTCATACTGCACCTGCGCATTCTTGAGTTGCGCTTCGTCACGCTGCAAGTTGGCTTGAGCGGTGGCAAATGCGACTTCGTAGGGCCGCGGATCAATCTGGATCAGCAGTTCGCCTTGCTTGACCTCTTGACCTTCGACAAAGTTGACCTTGGTGATTTGCCCGTCGATGCGTGTCTTGAGGGCGACGGTATTGAAGGCCTGCACCGATCCCAAGCCCGTGAGATAAACAGGAAAATTACGCTGTTGGACGCTGGCCACACCAACTGGAACGGGCGGCATGGGCCCGCTCGCGCGGGCGGCCTTTTGATCGCGGCTGCAACCCGTGAGAACGGTGCAAAGCGCAAGGGCAGAGCCCAGCCCGTGTATCAAGCGAACTCTCAAGATTCCCTCCTCACCAGCGCTTAGCGTGGTCCCAGGAGATAAGACTCAGGCGCCAGGAGCAAGACACAAATGTGTGCCAATAGAATATTATTAACCTACCCTATTAGAGCGAATGGACGTTTTTTGTGCCGTTAAGAGACGGTAAGGAAGGTTAAGTTTTGTGAAGGGACCGTCACTCGCCCGAAACAATTCTTCACCGCACTCGCCCTCCGGGAAAGGCACAATAAACTCGGTGAACCAACTGCTCATCATCGATGACGATCGTGCGCTCGTCAATCTCCTCAAACGATTTCTCGAAGCCGAAGGCTTTCACATCGACGCCGCCTACGATCATGACTCCGGTCTGGCAGCGGCACGCAACAATCAGCACGAACTCATCATCCTGGATGTGATGCTCCCGGGCGGCTCGGGATTCGAACTGTTGAAAGCACTGCGTCATGATTCATCGATCCCCGTGTTGCTGCTCACGGCGCGCGGTGAGGCGGTGGACCGGATTCTGGGCCTCGAAATCGGCGCCGACGATTACCTTTCCAAGCCCTTCGACCCGCGCGAGTTGGTAGCGCGCGTTCGCGCTGTCCTGCGCCGAACCCGCGAAGCAGCTTCCGGCGGTCCGCGTAGCGATCATGACGAAGTGCTGCGCGTGGGTGACATCGAGCTTTCCCTGGCGACGCGCAGCGTAAGCTGTGGCGGCAAGTCCGTCGACCTCACCTCTGTCGAGTTCAACGTCCTGGAGCTTCTGCTCCGCAATGCCGGCTCGGTCGTCACGCGCGACCAGATTGCCGAAGTCGCGCTCGGCCGCCCTCTCAATGCCTTCGACCGCAGCGTTGATGTCCATGTCAGCCGCCTGCGCAAAAAGCTTGGAGGCTTTCCGGGTACCGAAGACCTGATCCGCCCCATACGCGGAATCGGCTATTTCTTTGCCGCCACCGCCGCGTCGGAGAAAGTCAAAGCATGAACCGTCGCCTTTTCTGGAAGATCTTTCTCCCGTTTTGGGTTGCGCAGGCGCTGTTGCTCGGAGTTCTGTACTTGCGACTTCAGCATCGCTTCCACGTCGAGAATCCGTGGTGGGTTCAGCCCGAGCGCCGTCTCGTTCCCACTCTGGCGGCAGTGGCCGCCCGGCGCTTCGAGGAAGGCGGCCAACTGGCCTTGCGTGAGCTGCTTGAGCAGTCTTCCATGCCACGGCGCGCCAACTATTGGTTTCTCAGTGCCGACGGACGCGAGTTAAGTGGCCGTCCGCTGCCTCCCGAGATGATTGATTTCGCCCAGCGGGCCCTTCGCCATGAAGGGATGGCTCGCCCTGATGAATCGGTGGTCGTTGTTGCACCAGTGGGCACAGCACGTGGCCAGTACCTGCTCATCGGTGAGTTCATTCCGCCGCCTTTGTCCGAACGAGTTCCCGGCGACATTATCTGGGTGCTGAAGCTTGGCACCATTATCTCGGCAATCATGTGCCTGGTAATCGCGCACTACCTCAGCAAGCCCATTGAGCGCCTGCGCAATGCCACTAACGAGCTCGCGCGAGGCAACCTCGATATCCGGGTCGGCGACACCATTGGCACCCGTCGCGACGAGATTGCCGATCTCGTGCGCGACTTCGACTCGATGGCGGAAGAACTCCGCAACCAGATCCAGAGTGAACGGAACATGCTTAGCGGTGTCTCTCACGAGCTTCGCTCACCGATTGCCCGCATCCGCCTGGCCCTGGCCCTGGCGCGCAAGACCGACTCGCCCGAGCGTGACGAAATGCTCGACCGTATCGAGCAGGAGTCGATTCAACTCGACTCCATGCTCGAGCGCATCCTCATAGTCGCGCGCCTGGAGAGCGGCCAGTACAAACCGAGATTCGACGATGTCTCACTCAATGAAGTGGTTGACGAGGTCCTCGACGACGCACGATTTGAGGCCGCAGCTACCGACGCCACGATTCAGTATAGGGATGACGCCATCGTCAGCGTTCAGGGCGATGCCGGCCTGCTCCGCAGCGCTATCGAGAATGTGGTGCGCAATGCGATCTTCTACTCCGGCGAAAATGGAGTCATAAGCATCCGTCTGTACCTTGAGGATGGATCGGTGGTCTTTACGGTCCGAGACAACGGTCCCGGCGTGCCCGAAGAATCATTGCCGTTGCTTTTCAAGCCGTTTTATCGCGTGGATGGTTCGCGGGTGACGACCACCGGAGGCATGGGACTGGGACTCGCGATTGTACGCAATGCAGTCTGTGCGCACGGAGGCGCGATCTCGGCTCGCAACGTGACACCCCATGGATTAGAAGTTGAACTTCGATTGCCAATTACCAGAGGATCCAGGCTGGCCCGCCCCCATGCTCAGTTCGCGGCGCCGATATCGTCGAAGCGCTAAGCCCGCAGTGTCAGATCTTGATTAGCCCTGTATAGACTCCCATCCCGACTACGGCATCGACACCGAGGGCGTCCAGTTGGTCGATTTCTTCCTGGCTGCGAATGCCGCCGGCGGCGATTAGCTTCCGTGATGTTCGGCGCTTGAGATCGAGCACCAGTTGGAGCGGAAATCCCTGTAGCAGGCCTTCGGTCTCGATGTGGGTGTACAGAAACGCCGACACGTACGGCTCCAGCGCTTGCATCATCTCGGATGGAGTGATTTGAGTCATAGTCATCCAACCGTGTATTGCTACGTTGCCGCCGCGAGAGTCGATTGCAGCCACCAGGCGCTCGCAGCCGAATTCCCGGCTCATCAGGGTAGCGAATCCGACATCGACCGCTGCATCGCGAATCAACGACGAGCCCAGGATGACCTTCTTCGCACCTGCTGCAAACATCTCCGCCGCGTCATCGTCTGAGCGAATGCCACCGCCAACCTGGCACGGAAGCGCCCCGCAGAACTCCGCGACCAGCCCTCGATTGTGGCCTTTCCCCATCGCGGCGTCCAGGTCGATCAACTGCACCATCGGATACTTTGCAAAGCGATTCACCCACTCTGCAAAGTTCGCAAATTCCAGCGCTTTTCGCTTTCCCTGCACGAGCTGGACGATCTTGCTGCCCATCAGGTCAATTGATGGAATCAGCATGCCAGTCTCACCGGTATGCGTGCGGCTCGCAGCGCCAGCTTGATCGTCTCCACTGACTTTAGTCCAAAGTGAAACACCGAGGCCGCGAGCGCCGCATCGGCGGCACCATCCCGAAACACCTGCACGAAATGTTGCGGCTCACCGGCGCCTCCAGAGGCAATCACAGGGATTCGCGCACCGGTCGCGATGCTTCGCGTCAGCCGGCAGTCGAAGCCGGTCTTCGTCCCGTCTCGGTCCATCGAGGTCAGCAGGATTTCGCCCGCGCCAAGCTGTTCTGCTTTCACCGCCCACTCCTGCGCATCAATTCCCGTCGCCCTTCGGCCACCCCACGAATAAACCTCCCACATTGTGGGAGTCTGCTGGCGTGCGTCGATAGCCACTACTACGGCTTGCGAGCCGTACCGCTCTGCTACGCGTGTAATCAGCGATGGGTCTGCAATCGCCGCCGAGTTCATTGCCACCTTGTCAGCTCCGGAGTCCAGCACGGCAGCCGCGTCGTCCAGTGATCGGATTCCGCCACCGACTGTAAACGGGATGAACAACTGATTCGCCGTTCTCCGCACAGTATCCAGCAGCGTTTTGCGAGACTCGGCTGTGGCCGTGATGTCGAGCAGCACGATTTCGTCTGCTCCGGCCGCACTGTGTGCGGCTGCAAGCTCCGCCGGATCGCCCGCATCGCGAAGCTGCTCGAACTGGACTCCCTTGACAACCCGCCCTGCGTTTACGTCGAGGCACGCGATGATCCGCTTCGCCAGCGTTTCAGACCTCACAAAAGTTCTCCAGGATTTTCAAGCCGACCTCCCCCGATTTCTCGGGGTGAAACTGCACGCCGAACAAATTGCCCCACTCCGCCACGGCCGTAAACGGGGCTTCGTAGGTACACGTCGCCACGGTGTTGGAGCATAACGGCGCACGATAGGAGTGCGTAAAATACAAATAAGAGCCCGAAGTTATCCCCTCCAGGAGCCGCGAGCTTCCTGACCTGTCGATGCTGTCCCACCCGACGTGAGGCGACTTCACCGTGTCCGGGAACCGTTCGCATTGACCCGAAAAGGTACCCAGGCCCTTCATCCCTGGTGCTTCGGCACTGCCCTCGAACATCCACTGCAAGCCGAGGCAAATTCCCAACACCGGGCGCCCGTCCTTGACGCCGTCGCGGATAACGGCGCCTAGTCTTCCGTTCGCGAGAGAGGCCGTCGCCTTAAAGTTACCCACTCCGGGGATGATCCACTTCCTCGCTCGTATCAAAATGTCAGGGTCATGGGTAATGACGCTCTCCCGGCCCAGTCGCTGAAGCGCCTTTACCACCGACGCCAAGTTCCCTGCTCCGTACTCGACGATGGCGATCACAGGAGCCCTTTCGTACTGGGCAACAGCCTTCCCAGTTGCTTGTCCTTCGAGCACGCAACTCTCAGTGCCCTGGCAAACGCCTTGAATAGCGCCTCGATCTTGTGATGGTTCGATCGCCCGTACATCGTTTTTACGTGTACATTCGCCTTGCCCCCGCGCGAAAAGCCGTCAAAGAAATCTGCAACTAACTCAGCCTGCAGATCGCCAACCAGTCGCGTCCTTACCTTGGTATCAACGACGGCCGCGCTCCGCCCGCCAAAATCAATCGCTACTACACCCAGCGTCTCGTCCATGGGCATAACGAAGTACCCAGCCCGCATAATCCCTCGCTTCGATCCCAGCGCCGACGCAAACGCTTCACCCAGAGCAATCCCGATATCTTCTACGGTATGGTGCTGGTCCACGTCGAGGTCACCGAACGCTCGCAGTTCCAGGTCGAACGCTCCATGGCGAGCTACCAGTTCCATCATGTGGTCAAGGAAGCGAATGCCGGTGCTCACCTTCGCGCGCCCATGCCCTTCGATGGTAAGGGCAACCTGGACATCGGTCTCGGTTGTCTTGCGGCGGATCCGTGCTCGCCTCATGCCTGTACCTCCGCACGCAATTTCAGCTCTGCCGCGACGTCACGGAGTGCCTCAGAGCATCGGTCCATCTGCGGTGTCGTGCCGATCGTGATCCGCACACAGCCATCGCATCCGGGATCTGTTGAACGGTCGCGCACCAGGATGCCCCGTTTCCTCATCGCCTCGACAAATTCTCCGTGTTGCGCCCCAACCCGGAGCAACACGAAGTTTGCCTCGCTCGGCCACCACGTCAGTCCCAGCGCTGATAATTCCCGCTCCACTCGCTGCCGCCCTGCAAGCACTTGCTCCACGTATCCCGCGACATATTCTCCATCGTCAAGCGCCACGGGCAAAGCCGCCAGTGCGACCGCGTTTACGCTGTATGGGGAGGACACTCGGCGGACCATTTGCAGCTGGTTCCCCGACCCTACCAGAACCCCGATTCGCAGCCCGGCCAGCCCGTAGGCCTTCGAAAACGTTCGGGCAACAAAGAGATTGCGTTGTCCCACGATCTCACATACAACCGACTTGCCGTGGAACTCGTAGTACGCCTCGTCCACCAGCGCGGCCGCATCGGGCGCGGCTGCGGCAATCGCCAGCAACTGCTCGCGTGACGCAACACCGCCCGTCGGGTTATTTGGGCTCGCAATTGCGATCAGCCGCGTAGCCGGTGTAATCGCCTCCATTATGGCGTTAAACGGAAATTGCAGGTCACGGCCACACTGCACATGGACAACCCGCGCTCCCGTAGCCTCGGCGAAGATCTCGTACATCCCGAACGTTGGTGTAACGACCATGATCTCGTTCGTAGGCTCGAGATATGCCTCACACAGTAAATGGATGGCCTCATCGACGCCGTTCGTCAGCAGCACTTGTTCCGCCGCCAACCTAAGTCGCTCCGCGACGATCCGCTCCACCGGCTCGCGCTCCGGATAGCGCGCCAACTCTTCCGCCGAAATCATTCGAATCCGCTCTAGCACCAGCGGCGAGCATCCGTCGGTGTTTTCGTTGAAGTCGAGGCGCAGGCCGTGCCGTCCAGCCAGGGGCGGATGATACTCGTGCATCTTCCGAACGATTTCTCGAACGTTAAGCATTTGCGCACCTTACGCGCACCGCTTCGGCGTGCGCGCGCAAGCCCTCGGTTTTCGCCAGCGTGATCACTGCCGGCGCAATTTCCCGCAATCCGGCGAGAAGGAGCTTTTGCACTGTGATCACCTTCACAAAATCCGCCGCACTCAATCCTCCGCGAAACCGCGCTGCGCCGACCGTGGGCAGCACGTGATTCGGCCCCGCGACGTAATCTCCCGCCGGTTGGGGAGAATAGTCGCCTACGAAAATCGATCCTGCGCTGCAGACTTTCGGCACGTCGGCATCATCATCCACAGTCAGGTGCTCGGGCGCGATCCTGTTCACCCAGGCCATTGCCTCTTCCGGCGATCGGGCCACCAGCACATAGCCGCCGATCTCCAAAGCCTTGGTCGCGATTGTATTGCCCTTGGCCGTCTGCTTCATCGCCGAGGCCACTGCTTTGGCCAATTCCAGGCTCGTCGAAATAAACGCCAGCACGGCATCTGGATCGTGCTCAGCCTGCGCCACCAAGTCTGCCGCCAGAAACTCCGGCTTGCCTGTTTCGCTGTAGATCACGGCTTCAGTCGGTCCGGCGAGCATGTCGATGGCGCAGTCGAAGTTCACCAGCCTCTTGGCCGTTGTCACGTAGGCGTTGCCTGGCCCGACAATCTTGTCCACCCTCGCTATGGTCTCCGTTCCATACGCCAGGGCCGCGATCGCCTGCGCGCCTCCGCAGGGATAGAACTCGCTGATGCCCAGCAAATACGCAGCTGCCAGCGTCACCGGCTGCGGTCTCGGCGACACCACAACCACCCGCTCCACGCCCGCCACCTGGGCCGGGATCGCCGTCATCAGCAGCGTCGAGGGCAGCGGATACCGTCCGCCCGGTACGTAGCACCCGACTGACTGCAGCGGCCGCACAATCTGTCCCAGTTCGCCACCGTCGATTTTCCGTCGCCACGTCCGCGGCACCTGCCAGTTCGCAAACTGCCGTACGTTCGCGGCCGCCCGCTTCAGGGCCTCGCGAATTTCTACAGGAGTCACCTTCCACGCCTCGCTCATCTCCGCCGCGGATACACGCAGTGACCGGCTCTTCGCCAGACCATCCCACAATGTGGCATAGCGGCGCAGCGCCTTGTCTCCGCCTTTACGGACTGCCCGGACAGTTCGCCGGACCGCAGGTTCCACCTCATCCAGTCGCGACGCCCGCTGCTCAATCTTCACTACCGCACGTTCCGCGGCTTTGCCCTGCAGCACCCGCATTACACCACCACCTTGTTGAGCGGATATTCGACGATCCCTGTCGCATTCGCCGCCTTCAGCCGCGGGATCACTTCCCAGCACAAGCCTTCTTCCATGATCGTGTTAACCGCCACCCACTGCGTGTCGCTCAACGTCGAGATCGTCGGGCTGTTCAGCGCAGGCAGAACTGCTAACACCTTTGGCAGATCGTCCACTCTCACGTTGAGCATCAGGCCCACCCGCCCTTGAGCCTCCATGGCACCCCGCAGCATGAGCGCCAGGTTTTCGATCTTCTGCTTCTTCGACGGGTCGGCCCATGCTTCCTTATTGGCGATGATCTGCGTGTTCGACTCGAGGACCGTCTCGACGATGCGCAATCGGTTGGCCTTCAGTGATGACCCCGTCTCCGTCACTTCGACGATGGCATTTGCCAAGGTGGGAGGCTTCACTTCCGTCGCTCCCCAGGAGAACTCGACATTCACGCTGATCCCGCGCCGTTGGAAATATCGGCTAGTCACGGCAACCAACTCCGTAGCAATCGTCGCCCCCTGCAGATCTTCCGCCCCCTTCACCGGCGAATCTTCCGGCACCGCCAGCACCCACCGCACTTTCCCGCGGCTTTGCTTGGCGTAGATGAGGTCCGCGACTGTTACGACCTCCAGCCCGCTTTCCATCACCCAGTCGTAGCCGGTGATTCCCGTATCGAGCGCTCCGTGCTCCACGTAGCGCGCCATCTCCTGCGCACGAATCAGCATGCACTCAATTTCCGGATCGTTCGTGCTGGCAAAATACGACCGCGGACTCACATACACCTGCAGTCCGGCGCGCTCTAGCAGCGCCAGCGTCGCCTCCTGCAGGCTGCCTTTGGGAAGTCCGAGCCGCAGCCTCATCGCGCACCACCCAATAAGAGTTCGGTATTGAAGCACGTTCGCCTGCCGGTGTGGCAAACGACGCCTTTGCCCTCGACTTCGACGCGCCATAAGAGGGTATCGAGGTCGCAGTCCGCCTGCGCGTTGAGTACTTTCAACCGGTTCCCTGAGGTCTCACCTTTCGTCCACAACTCATTGCGCGTACGGCTGTAGAACGTCACGTATCCTGTCTCCAGCGTCTTATCGAAAGCTGCGCGATTCATAAATCCCACCATCAGTACATCGCCGGTCTTGGCGTCCTGCACAACCGCCGGCGCTAGACCGTCCATCTTTTCGAAATCAATCTCAACCGCCATCACGATCTTCCTTTCGCCACTCCGCACCAAAACAAAAAACCCGCTGAAGCTTGGCGCCAGCGGGTCGGAGGTAAGAGTGCAGATTATCTATGTAATGCTCTCCGCCGACACGCTCGCCACGTGCAGATGATGATGATGATGATGGCGATGGTGCAGCGAAGTCATCCCAAGAACAGGCTAACGAACCAATGTCACTCCGTCAAACGAAATCTCGGAGCCCGTGGCGAGCTCTTCAGCCAGGACCATTCGTTCCCAGCCCCAAATTCCGCCCGCTGCATCGCAGAGTATCATGTAACGCTTCTTTGGTTGCTTATAATTACGGCGTTGTTGATCGCCGGAAATCAACCGCATGCGGGGGCAACGGCTGTGCCAGCCACTCTGCCAAACTAATAAAGAACCACCATTTCGGGTCGATTGCATCCGTTTCCCAAAGAGGTTCCCGAGGTTGACGATGGAATCGGCACCAGCTATTCTGGGTCTTATGATGTTCAGCAATCAGATCCCGGCAGCCGTCGGCATGTGTTGTTGTCGAGCATTCGCCTTTCTGGCGAGGGGGTGTTGCTGAGCTAAGGGTCATTCTTAAGACTCGACTCTCAAAGACCCACCGCCAGATCACTCTGGCGGTGGGTTTTCGTTTGGTTCACTGCCAGGTAACCCAACAACGACGACCCACAGAAGGAGCAATCGCGTGTCCCACCTGGCAAAGAGGAATGAGTTCCAGCAGCAAATTGGCGACTTGCAGCCCACCGCTGAAATGTGGACAGCGGAGCAACTTATTCAGTGGGCGTTTAACTCGTTTGGCAACCACATCAGCATTTCGTCCGCTTTCGGTGCCTCCGGAATGGTGATTATTGATATCACCTCGCGTCTCCGCGGCTCCGACTTTCGCCTGTTCACGCTCGACCCGCAGTTCCTTTTTCCCGAAACCTATCATCTGATGCACCGCGTTGAGCAAAAGTACGGCATCGTGATCGAACGAGTTTATCCTTCCCAGTCGCCCGAAGAGCAGGAGCGCGAACATGGCGATGCCCTGTGGGCGCGCGATCCGGATCTCTGCTGCCAATTGCGCAAAGTGCAGCCGCTGCGCAGGAAACTCGGCGAGCTTGCCGCGTGGATAACCAGCATCCGCCGCGATCAGTCGGGTAGCCGTGCCAATGCTCAAAAAATCGAATGGGATTCGAAATTTGGCCTGGTGA
>Ga0335070_10003806_pt1 | contig 17603 bp, 19 predicted proteins | sample Lox_Sample_13_FD_206722 | JGI IMG/M metagenome (GOLD analysis project Ga0335070, IMG submission 206722) | Soil microbial communities from Loxahatchee National Wildlife Refuge, Florida, United States - Lox_Sample_1.3 | ecosystem: Environmental > Terrestrial > Soil > Wetlands | place: USA...
ATTTCTGGCGGCGCAGAATATTCCAGTGAGGTTTGCGGGTAAATGAACGGAGCTTCCTTAAAAGCGCACGGTTTTCGATTTCATCGTTTTTGAAACCGGGGGTGGTTGTAGGCTTGGGCATTGTTAAACGGGTTGGTGATGTATAGGCTTTTTACATGGACAGGCGTTTTGAAGTATGCCGACCAGACCGCTTGCGCCTTGTCACCATCCGGCAAGAGCAATGCTGTTCATTGAGCGTCCGGGAATTACCAGCCTCGCGCTGCAAGCTCCCGCCCGCACGGTGACGGGCAAATCCTTGTTGCTGCGGTTGCCGATAATCAGGATCAACTGCCCGGATGGATTGCGGAAGGCGACCATGTTCCGGCTCGTAAACTCCGGCTCGTTACCGCCGGGGTTGCTCATGGCGGACACACCGATGCGAACGGCGCCGGGTTGCAAAAAATGGGCAACATGTTTCAGGGAATAGAATTCCGGGTTGTAGATGATATTTTTCGCCGGCGCGTCAATTTTCAGCAGGCTGTTTTGTTTCCAGCCCCAGGTGCTGGTGGACTTTTCGTTCAAGATCAGGTTCCAATACATGTAGCCGTTGGCGAAATGGTTCATGTCCTCGATTATTTTTTGGAACGTGGTCATGCCCTGTTCCCAGGAGTTCGCGCCGTCATTGCACTCGGTTTCGGTCTGCATCAGCTTTTTATCGGGATACTTCTTGTGCGTGGCGAGCAAGGCGTCCTGGCCGCCCCATTGATAGCCCACCCCGGTGATGGACGAGTCGGTCACGGGATCGCCCAGCACGGGATCAGTGTAGGCGTTGAGATTCCCGTTGGCGATGGTGCCGAGCCAGACCTGCACGTTCACGTGATCCTTTTTCAGCCGGGGAATGAGATAATCTCGCAGAAAGAGGTTGATCTCCCGCCCGGTCCACGCGCATTGGGGATAGACGTTGTTGTCATATTCAGGCTCGTTCTGCGGAAAAACGGCGTTGAGGTGGATGCCCTCCGCCCGATAGTCCTGGACGAATTTCGAGAAATAGAGCGCGTAGGCCGCCAGCGTCAGCGGGTCCGTTTTTATGTTTCCGCCGCGATAAGCATTGCTCGTCTTCATCCACGCGGGCGGACTCCACGGCACGCCCAAGAGCGCCAGCCCGGGCTGATATTGCATGGCTGCCTTGATGAACGGGATGAGGATGGTCCGGTCGCGGGCGATGCTGAAGTTCGTCATGGCATAATCCCCCGGCGTTTCATCGAACGAATACCATTCGCGCGCAAAATCATTGGCCCCCATCGGCACCCGGCAAAGATTAAAGTTGCAGCCGCTCGCGTCAAACAAGGCCTTCAACGCCACCGCCTGTTTCCCGCCGTCCAGCGCCTGCAAGGCGTCCCAGCCCAGCTCGTTGAAACAGCCGCCAAAGCCGTCTATCGGCTGATAGGTGGTCTGGGGATCGAGCTTCACCACGTTTGACTCCAGCCTTGGCTCGTCCGAGCGGACGGTTGCCGGCCGTATTTGCCACGGCTCCGATGGCGTGCTGCAAACCCACCGGATCGAAGGCGCAACTGCGCCCGGGGCTTGAACCGCTGCCTTTTGCGCAAGACAAAACGGAACGGGCCACGTCAATAAAATGAAAAGAGCGGCGCGGGACAGGCGAATAATGGAAGCGGTCATGGATGTAAAATTAAACCGCGCCAAGCCATTTGATCAATAGCAATCAAGAGCAAACCGGAATGTTCACAACCGCAGGCGCAGCCTGGCCAGCAAACAAGCCACCAATCATCCCCATGACCAGCGGGTTATTCCGGTTTTGCAGAACACGCTCGCACGTTGAAAACAAAATCAAAACGCCGGGTGAAAAGACCACAGGCAGGAAAAGAGTTGAGGCACCTGCACTGTCGGTGACGTGAAGAGTTTTTTGGCGGGCAATGGGATTCCGGTGCGGGTGGTTTGACACGAATTGCGCGAGTCAACGTGGATTCCATTCGCGAACATTGGCGAAATTCGTGTCGAAGGTCTGCGGTTTGTGGCAAAAACTCGCTTGGCAGGCGCGGTCCGTTCTGTTTAATTGGCCGCGCCGAATGAGAAAATTGCCCGCCTGCGTGGCCGTAGCCGGTGTTGCACGCACGCAAACCAGAAACAGCCGCGATTCGCATGAATCAGTGGCGGTCAACGCTCCGGGGCGGCGAAGGCCTGCCATCGCCCCGCTCGTTTTTCTGGTCGTGGTTTTTCCCCTCATTTCCAGGGCGCAGCAGGACGAGACGTTGGTCGCGCAGGCGCTCAATCAGATCATTCCCGGTTTGAAAGTAATCGGCAGCATCAGCTTCACTTCGACGAACGCCGTCGGAACGAACGGCATTTTTGTGCAATACATGGGCCGCTACGGGAACGCCACTTTGATGGCAGACAGCGCGGTGGTGGATTTTCAGACCGGCGAAACGATTGCCGATGGCCATGTGCGCATCGAGTCGGGCGACCAAATCTGGGTCGGTGAGCACATCAATTACAATTTCAAGACGCGCCAGATGCGGAGCGAGGAATTCCGCACCGGCAAACCGCCCGTGTTCGCCGCCGGCCGGGAATTGGAGGGCAACACCACCAACCACACCTATACCGCCCGCCACGTGTTTGTCACGACCGATGACATCAGCGACCCGGCAACGCGTGTGCGCGCGAGCCGCATAAAAATTGTTCCCGGCAAGTATGTCGAGATGTGGAACGCGGTGTTTTACGCGGACGGCGTGCCGGCGTTTTATTTCCCATATTACAAACGCAACCTCGGCGAGCGCGCAAACAACTTCAATTTTCTGCCCGGTTACCGCAGCGCCTACGGGCCGTATCTGCTGAGCACGTACAACTGGTTTTGGGGCGACGAGGCGGACGGCAAAATCCATCTGGATTACCGCGAGCGCCGCGGCGTGGGGGGCGGGCCGGATTTGAATCTGCAGCTTGGCCGCTGGGGCGACTTCGCGTTCAAGTATTATTACCTCCGGGACGAGGATTCCGGCGCCAGCATCGGCACCAACCGTTTCGCCAACCTGGAACCCATCCCGGAAAACCGGCAGCGATTTTATTTTGGCTGGCAGGCGACGCCGTTCACCAATTTGAACGTCAAGGCGCTCGTGAATTACCAGGGCGATCCACTGATGCTGCACGACTTTTTTGAAGGTGATTACACCGCCAATCCGCAGCCGAATACATTCGTGGACATCAACAAATACTGGCGCAACTGGAGTCTCGATGCCCTAACCACGCCGCGACTCAACGATTTCTTCGACCAGGTCGAGCGGCTGCCGGACGTGAAACTGACCGGCTTCCGCCAGCAGGTGTTCGATATGCCGGTGTATTACGAGAGCGAAAGCTCGGCGGGTTACTATCGGCAGGTGTTTGCCGCCGCGAATGAAGCGTTGTACACCAACGCCAACGGCTCGCTGCCTGATTATTCTGCCGCGCGCGCCGACACGTATCAGCAGGTGCTCCTGCCGTGGAGATTTTTCAACTGGCTGAACGTCACGCCACGCGTGGGCGGGCGGTTCACCTATTACGGCGAGGAAACCGGGCCGGGCGGCACGAATGAAGAAACCATCCGCAAAGTCTTCAACACCGGCATCGCCACCTCATTCAAGGCCTCGCGTCTGTGGGCGGGTGCGACGAATTCGCTGCTGCAAATGGACGGTTTGCGCCACATCATCGAACCGTCGGTGAATTACGTTTTTGTTCCCAACCCGAGCACGCCGCCGGCGCAATTGCCGCACTTCGATTCCGAGCTGCCCAGCCTGGAAATCCTCCCGATTCAATTTCCGGATTACAACAACATTGATTCGATTGACAGCCGGAATGTCATCCGCTTCGGCCTGCGCAACACGCTCCAGACCAGGCGCGACGGGCAGGTTGAGAATTTGCTGGACTGGAACCTGATGCTGGACTGGCGGCTCAAACCGGACCCCAGCAGCAACGCGTTGAACCTGGGCGCGCCGGGACCGCAAAAAACGTTCGACGACCTTTATTCCGCGCTCACGTTCCGCCCGCGCTCATGGCTCGCGCTGGAATCCCAATTGCGCTACGACATCAACGGCAGCCAACTGAATCTGGCGTTTCATCAACTGACTTTCACGCCGAACGAGCGGTGGAGCTGGGGGCTGGGCCACTGGTATTTGCACAGCGGTTTTCCCGGCAGCGGCCTCGGCGGCAACAATTACATCACCAGCACGTTTTTCTACCGTTTGAATGACAACTGGGGCTTGCGCGCCACGGATAATTTCAACGCGCAAAACGGCCGGATGCAGGAGCAATTCTACAGCCTCTACCGCGATTTCCGGAGTTGGACCGGCGCCGTGACCTTCCGCGTGATTGACAACGCCACCGGCCCGACGGATTTCACGGTGGCCTTCAGTTTCTCGCTCAAGGCTTCGCCCCGAATGCGGCTCGGAGGCGACGCCGTCAGCCCGTATCACCTCGTCGGGGAGTAAAATTCAATCCAAAAACCGGAGTTGCGCGTAGTGGCGACGCCTTCGTCGCCGCAACTTCGGTTTTCGGATTCAAAACGGGCGTAGCGGCTTTCGGCAGAAAGCCGGACACTTCCATTTATAAAATTGGCGGCGCCCTGCCGAGACGCCGCTACGGTAAAACAGGAGTTATCCCCAGCCGCAAGCTGTTCTGGCTACAACGCCGGCAGCGAGATGCTGAACGTCGCGCCTTTCCGGGTCTCGCTTTGCGCAGTGACGTCCCCGTCATGTTCGTGGACGATGCGCTGGCAGATGGCCAGGCCCAGGCCCGTGCCGCTTTTTTTGGTGGTGAAAAACGGCTCGAACAGGCGCGGCAAATTCTCCGGTGGAATGCCCATGCCGTTGTCCTGAATGTGAATGCACACACGCCGTCCATGCGGTCGCGCTTCACTGACTTCCGTGGTCACGGTCAGCACGCCGTACATGCCCACGGCTTCGACGGCGTTGAAGATCAAATTCATGAAGGCCTGCTGCAACTGGTATTCATCTCCACTCACGGCGTCCGGCGCGGCAGTATAACGGCGGTTGATCGAAATGAATTTGCCCTTGATCTGATGTTCGATGAGTCGCAATGAATGGTCCAGCAGGTCATGTACGCGCACGGTGGCAAATTCATTTTTGCCGGGCGCGGCAAAACGCAGCATCTGGCTCACCAGCGCGTCAATCCGCCGCAACTCGCGCCGGACCGTTTCCGAAAACTCCGGGTCCTCGCCCTTTTCCAGCAGTCGGCCGACGAAGGTGTTGACGGCGAGCAGGCTGTTTTTGATTTCGTGTGCCATGCCCGCCGACAGCATTCCGAGACTGGCCAGCCGGTCGAGCCGCCGCATGCTTTGTTCCGAAACCGGCGCGGAGCTCCATCGGGTGGAACTTTCCAGACCGCCAATTTCTTTGGTCGAACGGTTCGATGGCATATCAAAAAAGGTTCCCCCTGTCGCCATTGGCACACGAACGCATGACGATATTAAACGGGTAATGCGCCGTGGCAAACAAAAAGTGAATTGAAACGGCTGGCATTTAAGCGTCGGACGGCTACGCTGTTTCCGCCGATGAAAAAGACTTTCGATCGCATCGAATCCGTTTTGGCGGACATCCGCAAAGGCCGGATGGTCATCGTGGTGGACGATGAAGACCGTGAAAACGAGGGCGACCTCATCATGGCCGGCCAGCATGTCACGCCCGCCGCCGTCAACTTCATGGCCCGGTTCGGGCGCGGCCTGATTTGCGTGCCGACGACCGCCGGGCGGCTGCAACAGCTCGGCATTGACCGCATGGTGCAGCAGAACCGCGAGAGTTTTCGCACCGATTTTCAGGTGAGCGTGGACGCCGCGCGCGGCATCACCACCGGCATCAGCGCCGCCGACCGCGCCAAAACCATCCAAATCATGGCGTCCCCCACCGCCACGCCGGAGGCTCTGGTGCAACCCGGCCACGTGTTTCCGTTGCGCGCGCGGCCCGGCGGCGTGCTGCAACGCGCCGGCCACACCGAAGCGGCGGTGGACCTCGCGCAACTCGCCGGGCTGCGGCCCATTGGTGTGCTCTGCGAAATTTTGAACGACGACGGTTCGATGGCGCGGCTGCCGGAGCTGAAAAAATTTGCCCAAAAGCACCGCCTGAAAATCTGTTCCATTGCCGACTTGATTCTATACCGCCGCACGCGGGGGAAACTGGTTGAACTCGTCGAAACCGTGAAGTTGCCGACCGATTACGGCGATTTCGAACTGCATTTATATCGCTCGAAACTGGACAACCAGCATCACCTGGCGCTGGTGCACGGCGACGTGGCCGGGCAACACAAAGTCCTCGTCCGCGTCCACAGCGAGTGTCTGACCGGCGACGTGTTCGGCTCGCGCCGTTGCGACTGCGGTTGGCAACTGCATCAGGCCATGCGGCAGATTGCCGCGGCCGGTCGCGGCGTGATTGTCTATATGCGTCAGGAGGGCCGGGGCATCGGCCTGCCGGCAAAAATCAAGGCCTACAAATTGCAGGAGCGCGGCTACGACACCGTCGAGGCGAACGAAAAGCTCGGCTACGACATGGATTTGCGCGAATACGGTCTCGGCGCGCAAATCCTCGTGGACCTTGGCCTCAAAACCATCCGGCTGCTGACGAACAATCCGAGAAAAGTTGTCGGACTCGAAGGCTATGGATTAAAAATCGTCGAGCAGGTGCCGATCCGCGTAAAACCCAATCCGCACAACGAACGGTATTTAAAGACGAAACGGGAGAAGCTCGGACATCTGTTGTAAATTTTCGATTGCCGATTTACGATTTACGAATCAATTGACGAATGATTGACCAACTCCGCCAAAAGATTTCGCGCGGCCAAGTGGAGTATTCGCTCCACGCTGTCAGGCAGATGGTTGAACGCAACATCACGCCGGAGGAAATCGCGCAAACTGTGCTGGCGGGAGAAGTCATTGAGGATTATCCTGATGACAAATACGGGCCGAGCTGTCTGGTTTGCGGGACGACAAAGAACAGTCGCGTGTTGCACGTTCAATGCACGCACCCGAGCCGCCCGCTCTCATTAACACCCTGCTTTAGCGGGGTGATCAAAAGGCAGGGTGGACAAAAACCGTTTCAACGGTTGTGCGGGCGCAGGAAAAACCGCTGAAGCGGTTGCATTTCTTTCCGCGCCCGCCCACCCGGCTGAAGCCGGGTGTTAATGGGAAACCAAACGCCATCATCGAATCCGGCGCAGCTAAGCGCGTCCTTGCGAATTTAGGGGCATACGCTATAATGAGCGTATGAAGACTTTGACGATTACGGAGGGGCGCGGACGGCTGGGTTATTGGCTCAAAAAAGCCACTGAAGGGGAAGACGTGGGTTTTGTCATTGAGGGCAAGATCGTCGCGCTGCGCCCGGTGCAAGTGACGTCCACCGATTATGCACTACAGGAATACGGCCTGACGCCGGCGGAGATGGCCCGGGCGGAACGGCGGATCGGCGCTGACATCAGGAAGGCGAGAAAACACGGCGAGGTGACGCGATTCACTGGAGGCGCGGATGATTTCCGTTGAACTGTCCAAGCGGTTCAAAAAAATCGTTCGTGAAGCAGGACGGGAGGCCGAAGTTTCGTCCACGCTCAAACGGGTGGTTGAAGGTTTTGGAAATCCCCATGCGCACACGGGACTTTCGATTCGAAAACTCGGCAGGCACCTTTACGAATGCCGCACACACCTCGAATGGCGGTTGATTTTTGTCGCGGAGAAAGGCATTTTGTCTTTTGACTTCGCCGGAGACCACGACGAAGCGCAAAACTATTTGCGCGGCAAACGCTAAAATTTTCCCATGCTGAAACCCGCCAAAACCAAAAAGGCCCGCGCCAGCGGCGGCCCCTCGGCCATAACCCAACAGCCGGTTGATTCATGAGTGACAAATTGAACTGTTGTCCCCCAAACGACCCCGGGCCGACGGCTTCACGGGAGCCGGTGCCGGTCTGGATTTTTGTCCTGACCTTCCTGCTGTTGTTTGTGGGCGCGGTGTATTTCGATCATCACAGCGGCTGGTTCGATCGGCAGGTTTATGCGCCTTACGCCAACGCCCAGGAGCTGGCACTTTACCAGCCCAAATCCGCAGCGGCCGCATTGGCGGCGCATGGCCGGACGGTTTACGAAACCGTTTGCGGCCTGTGCCACGGCAATGATGGGCTCGGCAAACCCAACCAGGCGCCGCCGCTGGCCGGCTCCGAATGGGTGTCCAAGGATGTCACGTCGCTCGCGCGCATTCCGCTGGCCGGACTCAACGGGCTTATTCAGGTTAAAGGCCAGGAATGGAACCTTGCCATGGCGCCCATGGGCGCGGGATTGTCCGACGCCGATCTGGCCGCGCTGTTGAGTTACATCCGCACCGCCTGGGGCAACAACAGCGGCGCGGTTTCCCCCGATGAAGTCAAGGCCGCGCGCGCCGCCGTCAGCGGCAACGCCCCGTCACCGGCGGAATTGGCCAGGCTGACGCCGGTTGAGCGCGGCCGCGCGGTTTTTCAAAAATACGGTTGTTTCCAATGTCACGGTCCGGAGGGCAAAGGCGGCGTGTCCAACCCCAACGCCAAAACGGCGGAACTGGTTCCCAGCCTGATTTACGTGGCCGACGGTTACACCAAGGCTGAATTGATCGCTTTCATCAGCCGGGGTGAGCGCAACATTCCCCGCCTGAACCCCGCCGGCCCGGAACCGCCCCACTTCATGCCCCAATGGGGCCCCGTCATCAGCACCAACGAACTGAGTGATTTAGCCGACTTTCTCTTCAGTTTGAAACCCAAGGGGAAAAATCTGGGCTTTTAACCCGGTTCCAGCCCGCGGCGGGTTTTGTATGCAGAAAAATCTTCGTGTTCATCCGCGCCTGTTCGTGGTTTAATCCTCAGCGATGCTTCGCAAAATCCAGCAGCGAAATGTTCAGTCGGCCAGCGGCTCGTTTGCCATCGTCGCCTCGCGCTACAACGCGCGTTACGTGGACGCGATGTTGCGCGCGGCCAAGGCGGAGTTGTGGCGCGCCGAGGTTTCCCAAATCCAAATCGTCCGCGTGCCCGGCGCGTATGAAATTCCCGTCGTGGCCAAAAGTCTGGCGCGCCGCTCAACCCTCAACTCTCCACTCTCGGCGATCATCTGCCTGGGCGTGATCCTGCGCGGCGAAACGGTCCACGCCGCGCACATCGGCGAGACCGTGAGCCGCGCGCTCATGGAAATCCAGCTTGCTCACGAAATCCCGGTTATTCACGAAGTCCTGCTCCTGGAAAATGAGGCCCAGGCGCGCGTTCGCTGCCTGAACCCCAAACACAATCGCGGCGCCGAGGCGGCGCAGGCCGCCCTGGCGATGGCGCGGGTGATGAAAAAACTGGATGGCGCGGGCGCGCAGTGAACTTCAAGCGATGCCTTATTTTACGATATTGATGATCGCCCTGTTCGCGGCTTTCTATTACCGCGCGGCGGAATTCGAGAACGAATCACGCCTGCTATGGTGTGGCCTGTCCCTCGTGATTTCTCTCGCGACCTTGTTCTACTTTCATTGGGGCTGGCTCGGGGCCGTGCTCGGACAGGTCGGACTCTTTGCGGGCATCACCCTTTTCCGGGTGACGCGAAAGTCGTGAGGGATCCTGCTGCCAGACCGAACGGACACGCGGAGAGCGGCCATCCGGCGCATTTAACCTGGACGATTGGGGCAAAGGGCGTTTGGCCGTCGCGGAGCGACGCGATGGACATAGCCCGGCATTTCAATGCCGGGAACGGTTTGGAATTGCCAAAGTCCCGCAGGGACGGCTGAATGGCACCCATGTCCTACATCAGTTCCTATTTCCATTGCGTCTTTAGCACCAAGGAACGCCGTCGCCTCATCACGCCGGAACTGCGCGAACGGCTCTGGCCGTTCCTTGGCGGCATCGCCCGGCAGAACAAAATGAAGGCCATTGAAGTTGGCGGCGTGGAAGACCACATCCACATTTTGCTTTCACTGCCCTCCACGATGGCGGTGGCCAAGGCGTTGCAATTGATCGAAGGCGGTTCGTCCAAGTGGATTCACGAAACGTTTCCCGGCCAACGCGGGTTTGCGTGGCAGGAGAAATATGGCGCGTTCAGCGTGAGCGTGTCGCAACTGGACAAAACCATCGAATACATCAAGGGACAGGAGGCGCATCACCGGAAGATGACATTTCAGGAGGAATTTCTGGCGTTGCTGAACAAACACCGGATTGAATAAGACGACCGATATTTGTGGAAATGAAATTCAGCCGTCCCGGTGGGACTTATGCCGATGCCGACCATGACCCGGCGTTGAAACGCCGGGCTATTGCCGGGTTGTCCTGATGCCCAAGGGGGAAATTGCGTCGCTGTCCGGCGCGAGTGATGACCCGCGCTATTTTTAAATCAGCGTGCCGGTGCAGCCGGGCAATTCGGGCGGGGCGCTGGTGGATGAGCATGGGAATGTGGTCGGCGTCGTGTCGGCAAAGCTGAGCGCACGGGCGGCGCTGGCGACGAGTGGGGCGTTGCCGGAGAACGTGAACTACGCCGTCAAAAGCAGTCTTCTTTTGAGCTTCCTCGAATCGGTGCCCGCCGTTTCCGCCAGGCTCAAAGCGCCGGTCACGGTTGACCGGAAGTTTGAGGATGTGGTAAAGTCGGCACAGGATGCGGCGGTGCTGGTGCTGGTGTATTGACCCCGCGACGGGAGCGGTGTTGTCAAATTGGCAAACCACACACTTCGTTGCGCCGGTTTGAAGTCCGCCCGATGATCTTTCATGAACCCGGGCAATTACGGCGGGTTTTCTCCGCGCGAAAAAAAAACGCAAGTGGGCTGATTTGAACGCCGGCGATTAGCCGCCGTCAAACAAACGAGGAAGACGATGAGCGCTTGTGAAATTTTTCACACGGGGCTTGCTCTTGATTAGCGCGGATGATAAACTGCATCTGCTTTATTGAATTATCAAAAAATGAAAGGCGCAAAAGTTTCACCAACTGTTCTGTTGCTGGCGGTGCTGGCCGGCGCGCCCGTCGCGCGCGCGGCGGACATCATCGGCACCATCACGCTCAAAGGCACGCCGCCGCCGGAAATCCCCATCACGCCGCTTATGGACAATCCGGATTGCGCGGCGATGTACACAACCGCGCCCACGACGCATTTTTACGTCGTCGGTCCGAAGGGCGAACTGGCTGACGTGGTGGTTTCGCTGAAGGGAGTCACCGGCAAATCCACCGGCCCGGGCCAGCCGCCGGCCGTGCTGGACCAGAAAGGCTGCCTGTACACGCCCCAACTCCTGGCCATCCAGACCGGCCAGAAAATCGTCGTCAAAAATTCCGACCATTGCCTCCATAACGTCCACTGCACGCCGACTGTGCCCGGCAACCAGGAGCACAACGACGCACAATTGCCCGGCGGCGCGGATTTGACCTACACTTTTCCCAAGCCGGAAATGTTCCTGCGCTTCAAATGTGACGTGCATCCGTGGATGTTCGCCTGGGTGAGCGTGTTTGACAGTCCTTACTACGCGATCACCGACAAGGACGGCAAGTTCGTCATCAAAAACGTGCCGCCCGGCAAATACACCGTTGAGGCCAATCATCGCAAATTGGGCGCGCAAACGCAGGACGTGGAGGTCAAAGACAGCGACGCGACCGCAAATTTCACTTTTGAAGTCAAATGATTGTTGCGTCGGCGCTGTCCACCCTCCGCAATTTTGCTGCGCCCGTCCTCCGTCCCGATAGAATCGGGACTACGGAGGATGGAGAGGACGGGTGCGACGCTGCAAAATTTTGAAATGAACGCGAATACGCAAAATTACAATCCATGGCTGCACTGGTTTATCGTGGTGACGGCCGCTGCCACTTTTTTGCTGCTCGGCTCGGGCGGCATGGTCACCAGCCACGAAGCCGGCATGTCCGTGCCGGACTGGCCGAACACCTACGGTTACAACATGTTTTTGTTCCCGGTTTCAAAATGGATGGGCGGCATATTTTACGAACACACGCACCGTCTGCTGGCCTCCGGCATCGGCCTCTTGACGACGGTGCTTGCCGTCTGGCTCTGGTTCAAGGTTCCGCGCACATGGATGCGCTGGCTCAGCGTGCTCGCGTTCGTGCTTGTGGTCCTGCAGGGTGTGCTGGGTGGACTGCGCGTGACGCTGCACTTGGACAAGCTGGGCATCGTGCATGGCGCGCTCGCGCAATTATTCTTCGTTCTGATCTGTGCGTTGGCGCTGTTCACCAGCCGCTGGTGGATGGAATTGGGGCGCCGGTCTCCGACCCGGCGCGAAAAAAATTCGATGGACAAACACGCCGTGCCGGAAGCCGGCGCTCCGTTGCGCAGACTCGTCCTGTTCACAACCATTTTGATTTTCCTGCAACTCGTTCTCGGCGCGACCATGCGGCACCAGCACGCCGGCCTGGCCATACCCGATTTCCCAGCCGCCTACGGGAAAATCTGGCCGGACACGAGTGCTGCCGCCGTCGCACGTTACAACGCCGACCGTATGGAGGTTATCTCGGAAAATCCCATCACGGCTTTCCAAATCGTTCTGCAAATGGCGCATCGCCTTGTGGCGCTGGCCATTTTCATTTTCGTCGCGGTTTGTGCGTGGCAGGCTTGGAACATCGGAGCGCCGGCCTCCGGCCCGGCGCGGGCGAACGGTGAAGGCCGGAAACAGGCCGGACCGGAGGCTGGCGCTCCGATTGTTCATCGGCGCATTTCGCTCTTCTGGCTCGCGTTGATTGCGGTGCAAATCGCGCTGGGCGCGTGGACTCTCTGGTCGAACAAGGCCGCCGACGTGGCGACGGCGCACGTGCTGGTCGGCGCGCTGGCGTTCGTGACCGGGGCGTTGTGGTGCCTTATTGCCTTTGCCCGCCCAGCCTCACAGCCGCAAGTTGCTCCGGATGCGACAACTCCAAACGCTTTTGGCGCGGCGCAGTCAACGACGGCAAACCGGGTGATGGCGACGAGGGCGTCGCTGCCACGCGTATTTGGCGCGCACCCGGCGATGATTGGAGACCAGTGAAATGAAAGAAATTCAGGCAGAAATTTTAATCGCCACGGCAACAGGCGTCGGGTCCGCGGAAAAAAGCCGGACGGCAGTTTTCGCCGATCTGGTAAAGGCGCGGCTGACGACGCTCGTGCTGCTGACGACGCTCGTGGGGTTTTACGTCGGCTGGCGCGGCGCGATGGATTTCGCATTGATGTTCCACGCGCTGATGGCCACGGCACTTGTGGCATCGGGCGCAGCGGCGTTAAACCAGTTTTTGGAACGTGATTATGACGCGAAGATGCGTCGCACGCAGGACCGTCCGCTGCCGTCCGGCCGGTTGCAGCCTGCGACGGTCATGCTTTTCGGCGGTGTGTGTTCTGTGGCGGGGCTGGTTTATCTCGCGCTGGCGGTGAATTTGCTCACGGGTGCCATCGGCGCGGTCACGCTGGCCGCCTATTTGTTCGTTTACACGCCGTTGAAGCGCGTGACATGGCTGAACACGAACATCGGCGCGGTGCCCGGCGCATTGCCGGCATTGATGGGTTGGACGGCGGCACGCGGTGAATTGAGCGTCGAGGGCTGGGCGCTGTTTGCGATTGTGGCGCTGTGGCAGATTCCCCATTTCATGGCCATCGCGTGGATCTACCGGGACGAATACGCGCGCGCCGGTTTCAAAATGCTGCCGGTGGTCGAGCCGAGCGGCCGCCGCGCCGGCGAACAATCCGTCGGCCACACGCTGGCGTTGCTGGCGGTCAGTCTGTCGCCGTTCATTTTCAAACTCGCCGGACCGGTTTATCTCGCCGGCGCGCTGGCCTTGGGCGCGGGGTATCTGTGGTGCGCGATTCAGTTTTGGCGGCAGCTCACGCGGGCGCGCGCGCGGTGGTTGTTTCTGGCGTCCATCCTTTATTTGCCATTGCTGCTGGCGTTGCTGGTACTGGACAAGGTGAAGTGAAAATGACTAAGTCCTAAATCCGAATGACTCAAGAAATCCCAATGACCAATTCCGAAAACCCCATTCGCGTGGCTGAAGCGAATTCGTCATTCGAGCTTCGTCATTAGTCATTTTTCCAAAGTGAAGCAACATGGGAACAACCGTTGACCAATTTCCACCGTATCGTGGCGGTGATGATCATGGTCACGATGACTGCGCCCATCACGACCACGGTTTCTGGCGCGGTTATATTTTTTCCACCGACCACAAGGTCATTGGCATTCAATACGGCTTCACCGCGTTGTGTTTCATGCTGTTCGGCTTTTTCCTACTGCTCCTGATGCGCTGGCAGATTGCGCATCCGGGCGCGTCGGTGCCGGTCATCGGCCCATTGCTGGAAAAAGTTTTGGGACCGGCGATGGCGGGCAAAGGCGCGATTTCGCCCGACCTTTACAACTCGTTCGGTGCGATGCACGGGACGATCATGATTTTCCTCGCCGTGGTGCCGCTGGCCTTCGCGGCATTCGGCAATTACGTCGTGCCGCTGATGATTGGCGCGCCGGACATGGCGTTTCCGCGCGTGAACATGGCGAGCTATCAGGCGTATGTCCTGGGCGGCATCGTGATGCTGGTGAGCTTCTTCATTCCCGGCGGCGCGGCCCAGGCGGGCTGGACCTCCTATTCGCCGCTGGCCACCTCGATTCCGACGCATGGCCAGGCGTTCTGGCTTATCGGCATGGTGCTGCTCATCACGTCGTCGCTGCTGGGCGCGGTGAATTTCATCGCCACCATCATCCAATTGCGCGCGCCGGGCATGACGTGGATGCGGCTGCCGTTCTTCGTCTGGGCGCAATTCGTGACGGCGTTCCTGCTGCTGCTGGCGTTTCCGCCGCTGGAAGCCGCGGGCATCATGCAATTGATGGACAACCTGGCCCACACAAGTTTCTTTTTGCCGACGGGCTTGGCGATTGGCGGTAAGCTGGCCCACGTCAGCGGCGGCGGCAGCCCGTTGTTATGGCAACACTTGTTTTGGTTCCTCGGCCACCCGGAGGTGTATGTTTTGATTCTGCCGGCAATGGGCATCGTCTGCGAAATCCTCGCCAACAACACGCGCAAACCGGTCTGGGGTTACAAATCGCTGGTGTATTCGGTGCTGGCCATTGGTTTTCTATCGTTCATCGTCTGGGCGCATCACATGTATCTGACGGGCATGGGCACCAAAATCGCCACGTTTTTCCAGGCGACCACGATGCTCATTTCCATTCCGTCGGTCATCATTCTCACGTGCCTGCTGATTTCGTTGTGGGGCGGGGCCATCCGCTTCAACACGCCGATGCTGTTCGCGCTGGGATTTCTGCCGATGTTCGGCATCGGCGGCCTGACCGGCCTGCCGCTGGGACTGGCGCCGTCGGACATTTACCTGCACGACACCTATTACGTCATCGCGCACTTCCATTACGTGGTCGCGCCGGGAACGATTTTCGCGCTGTTCGCGGGCATTTATTACTGGTTCCCGAAAATGACCGGGCGGACGATGAACGAATTCTGGGGCCGCGTGCATTTCTGGGGTTCATTTGTGTTCATGAACGTCGTCTTCCTGCCGATGTTTGCGCAGGGGATGGAAGGCATGTTGCGGCGCATGGCCGACGGCGGCGCGAATTACTCCGCCGCGCGCGTGCCGGGCGCACTGGCGACATTGCCGAACTCAATCATGGAATTGCACACGTGGATTTTGTGGGGCGCGGTGGCGCTGGGCCTGGCGCAAATTCCGTTCATCGCCAATTTGTTCTGGAGCATCCGACACGGCGAGAAAGCGGCCGGCAACAATCCCTGGAACTCCACCACCCTCGAATGGCAGACGCCCACGCCGCCGCCGCACGGAAATTTTGCCCGGCCGCCTAAAATTTATCGCGGCCCGTATGAATACAGCGCGCCCGGCCAAGACGCCGATTTCACACCGCAAAACGAGCCGGAAATTTCAGCGCCTTCGCCAATTCCGGTGAGCGCCATTGGGAAATGACCAATTCCTGAATCCGAATGACTAAAAAATTGCCAGTGACGAATGACGAATGTCGAATATCGTTTCGGCGCGCTTCCCGCCGTTTGTCATTCGAGCACCGTCATTCTTTAGTGATTAGGGTTTCATCATTAGTTATTCACAGTTTCATTCCGTATTCCGCATTCCGCATTCCGCATTTCTAAAATGGAAATTCCCTACGCCATCCAGCCGCGGCCCGACACCGGCATATACAACGCCAAGGTTGGCATCTGGCTGTTTCTGGCGTCCGAAGTGATGCTCTTCGGCGCGTTGTTTTCCGCCTATGTCCTCCTGCGCGTCGGTGCCGTGCCCGGCGAATGGCCGCACGGCTGGCTTAACGTCACGCTCGGCACCGTCAACACGCTGGTCCTCGCGCTGTCGGCCATCACCACACTGCTTGCCTGGGTCGCGTGCAAAACGCGGCGGTTCAACAAATTCAAATTCTTCCATGCCGGCACGCTGCTGCTGGCGCTGACGTTTTTGTGCATCAAGGCTTACGAATATCACGACAAATGGATCCATTACGAAATTCAACTGACCGACGGACGCATCGCCGACGGCCACCTGCGCGTCAGCGACGCGAACTCGATTACCATTGAAGGCCGGTACGTGATGGACGAGAGGGATCTGTACGACCTGCGCGCGCAAAAGGACATCAAGACGGAGGAGATCAGGATTCCGCGCGCGCAAATCAAGGACATGCAGAATTACGGTCCGTGGCATAACACGTATCTGGCGCTTTACTTCACGCTCACCGGGTTGCACGCGCTGCACATTCTCGGCGGCGGCATCGTCATCGGCTACCTTTGGGGCCCGGGCCGGCGGCTGTGGCAGACGGACCCGGACCATTTCACCAACCGCATCGAGGTTTCGGGCCTGTTCTGGCACTTTGTAGATTTGGTCTGGATTTTTTTGTTTCCTGTCTTATATTTAACGTAAAGAAAATTTATGGGCGAATCAAATTCCGTTGATTTCAAGAGTTACCTGCGGCGCTGTCTGTACGTGCTAATTGCCGTCCTGTGCACGACGGCGTTGATGATTTGCGCGTCGTATCTCCCGCATTATGGCTGGCCGGTGAAGGTGACGCTCATTCTGGCCATAGCCTGTGTGAACGCCTTCCTCGTTGCCGGCTATCTCATGCACCTGCTTTCCGAAAAGAAAATGATTTACGCCCTGCTCGGCTTCACCGTCTTTTTTTTCGCCGGGCTGATGGGCCTGACGATTTACGCGATGCACGACATGACGCCGGGCACGACGTTTCACTGACATGTCACTCAAATTTGTCCATCTGGTTTTTGTGAGCCTGCTGGCCGCGCTGGCGTTTGGCTGCGCCGCGTGGGCGTTTTCCGCCGGCAAGCCGGTCTTTGGCGCGGGCGGAATCACCGCCGGCATTCTGATCGTCGTTTACGGCATCTATTTTTTGAAGAAAATGAAAAACGTGAGTTGCCTATGAAATTGAAAGCCGAATTTCCCCTGCCGGTGGCGGCGACGCCCTCGTCGCAGAAGGTGTCGGCGACGCCTCGTCCCCTGCTGGAAAACCACCCGCTTTCGGCGGCACGCGAAATTGAGCCGGAGGCGGCGCATTCATCTTTTGCTGACGTGGCGTCACCGCCACGATTACTCCGCAAAATTTTGGTTGCCGCCACCGCTCTTGCGCCGTCGCCGCTGTTCGCCTGTGCGGCGTGCTATGGCAAGTCTGAT
>Ga0335070_10003807_pt1 | contig 17596 bp, 17 predicted proteins | sample Lox_Sample_13_FD_206722 | JGI IMG/M metagenome (GOLD analysis project Ga0335070, IMG submission 206722) | Soil microbial communities from Loxahatchee National Wildlife Refuge, Florida, United States - Lox_Sample_1.3 | ecosystem: Environmental > Terrestrial > Soil > Wetlands | place: USA...
GCAGCCGGCACCGCCTATCACTTCGTCTACGACGTCTTCTGCGACTGGTATCTCGAGATTGCGAAACCGATCTTTGCCGGCTCGGACGAAAGCGCCAAAGCGGAAACGCGCGCGACGGCCGCCTGGGCACGCGACACGCTCTTGAAGGTGTTGCATCCGTTCATGCCGTTTATCACGGAAGAGCTTTGGAACCTGACCGCAGGTCCCGGCGGTCGAGACGGTCTCCTTATCGAAGCGGCGTGGCCAACGTTCCAGGCACCCGAAGCGTTTGAGCGGTCGCAGTCGGAATTGGACTGGGTCATAGAACTCGTGAAGGGCGTGCGCTCGATCCGCGCCGAGATGAACGTCCCCCCGTCCGCGCGCATTGCGCTGCTGCTCAAAGACGCCAATGCCGAGTCTCGCGAAAGACTGGCACGCAATCTCGAGGTCGTTCAGCAATTGGCGCGCCTGGTGCTGGCGGAGCCGACGGACGCTTTCCCGAAAGGAACGGCGCAGTTTGTGCTCGGCGAGGCGACGGTCGGCCTTCCGCTGGGCGACGTTATCGATCTTGCGAAGGAACGGGTGCGCCTCGAGAGAGACCTCAAGAAGGCGAACGAGGAAATCGCGCGTTTCGACTCCAAGCTGTCGAATGAACAATTCGTATCGCGCGCGCCGGAAGACGTGCTGACGGAGCAGCGCGAGAAGCGGGCCGAAGCGGTGATGCTCGCCGAGCGCTTGAAGGACGCGGTAGCGAGGCTATCGTAAATCTTCGTCTCACCCTTGAACTGAAGGAATGTGGTCCTAGATATCGGTGCCGGCCGCGTGTCATTGCGTCGGGTTTTGAATGAGATGCAGAAATGCGAAAAATCGCCGAACAATTATGTTGCCGAAGAATGGAGTGTCGGAAAATCAAATGACCAAATTCGATAAATCGAAACTTCCATCGCGGCACGTCACCGAAGGTCCCGAACGCGCTCCGCACCGCTCCTATTACTACGCCATGGGTCTCACAGAGACAGAGATCCATCAGCCGTTCGTCGGCGTTGCCTCGTGCTGGAATGAGGCCGCGCCCTGCAATATCGCGCTGATGCGTCAGGCGCAGGCCGCGAAAAAGGGTGTAAAGGAAGCAGGCGGTACGCCGCGCGAGTTCTGCACGATCACCGTCACGGACGGAATCGCGATGGGGCACGAAGGCATGAAGTCGTCGCTCGTCTCGCGCGAAGTGATCGCGGACTCGGTCGAACTGACGATGCGCGGACACTGTTACGACGGGCTCGTCGGCATTGCGGGCTGCGACAAGTCGTTGCCGGGAATGATGATGTCGATGTTGCGCCTGAACGTGCCAAGCGTGTTTCTCTACGGCGGCTCGATCATGCCCGGCAAATTTAAGGGCAAAGATGTCACGGTCGTCGACATCTTCGAAGGTGTCGGCCAGTTCCAGGCGGGCAACATGAGCAGCGAGGATCTTCACGACCTCGAATGCCACGCTTGTCCCGGTGCAGGCGCCTGCGGAGGTCAGTTTACGGCGAATACTATGGCTTGCGTTGCCGAAGCGATCGGCCTTGCCCTGCCTTATTCTTCCGGTCCGCCCGCCGTGATCCTGTCGCGCGACGACTTCGCCTTGAAGGCGGGACAGACCGTGATGGAGTTGCTGGCCAGGAACATTCGACCGCGCGATATCGCGACCCGCAAGGCATTTGAAAACGCCGCGATGGTTGTCGCTGCGACCGGCGGCTCCACAAATGCGGCGCTCCATCTTCCCGCGATGGCAAACGAAGCAGGCATCAAGTTCGACTTGTTCGACGTTGCGGACATATTCCGCAAGACTCCCTACCTCGCGTCTCTCAAGCCCGGCGGTCAGTATGTCGCCAAGGACATGTGGGAAGCGGGAGGCGTGCCGATGCTGATGCGCGCATTGCTCGATGGCGGTTACCTCCACGGCGATTGCCTGACCGTCACTGGCAAGACGGTTGCGGAGAATCTTGAAGACGTGAAGTTCGATCCCAATCAGAAGGTGATGCGCGACACGAAAAATCCTCTCGCACCGACCGGCGGTGTAGTCGGTTTGAAGGGCAATCTCGCGCCAGAAGGGGCCATCGTGAAGGTCGCTGGTCTCAAGCACACGCGTCACACAGGTCCGGCCCGTGTCTTCGACTGCGAGGAAGACGCCTTCGCCGCCGTGCAGCGCCGGGAATACAAGGAGGGCGACGTCATCGTTATCCGGTACGAGGGACCGAAAGGCGGCCCGGGTATGCGCGAAATGCTGTCGACGACCGCGGCTCTGTACGGCCAGGGCGTCGAGAACATCGCGCTTATCACCGATGGACGTTTCTCAGGTGCGACGCGCGGCCTGTGCGTCGGCCATGTCGGGCCGGAAGCCATGGAGGGCGGTCCGATCGGACTGTTGAAGAATGGCGACGTCATCACGATCGATGCCGACAAGGGGACGATGGATGTAGACCTTTCCCCATCGGAACTGGCCGACCGCAGGAAGTCATGGAAACCGAAGGCTTCCTCGTTCCGCACGGGCGCGCTGGCGCGCTACGCGAAGAATGTCGGACCGGCACGTGACGGCGCGGTGACAACTCCGGGAGCAGCCGATGAAGTTCGCTGTTATGCCGACATTTAGAGGACTTTTCGACGCGGTCCCGTATCGCAATAAAAAGTAGCGGCGCAGGCGGCGCGGCTTCGCCGGGACGGTGGCCGCTGTGCTATGAGTCGCATCAAACGGACAAAGATCCGAACGCGGGAGTGACGAATGACGATCCAGCTTCAGATAAACGGCAAGACCCACGAACTCGACGTCGAGCCGGACGCTCCGCTGCTTTGGGTAATCCGTGACGAGATTGGCCTGAAGGGCACAAAGTTCGGCTGCGGCGTCGCGCAGTGTGGCGCTTGCACCGTGCAGGTAAACGGCGTCGCCCAGCGCAGTTGCGTCACGCCCGTAAGCTCCGTCGTCGGTGCCGAGATAACAACAATCGAGGGGATCGGAGGGGGCGGGCTCACTCCCGTGCAGCAGGCATGGATCGATCACCAGGTGCCGCAATGCGGCTATTGTCAGTCCGGCATGATCATGGCGGTCAGCGCCCTTCTGAAAACCAATCCCCATCCGACAGAAAGCGACCTCGACGAGGCAATAACCAACATCTGCCGGTGCGGCACCTATCCACGTATTCGCGCCGCAGTGCGCGCTCTGGCTGAGAAGGTGTAATCGCCATGGCCTCGACACGCAGAATGGTGCTTCTGGGCGGTCTTGGCACCGCCGGTGCGCTCGTCGTCGGTTACGCCCTCTGGCCAAGCCATCGTCTGGAGCGAGCGAATGCGCTCGCTGCCGGTCCGGGTGAACGCTTCATCAACAACTGGATCAAGATCGCGTCCGACGACACGGTGACGGTCGTGGTCCCGCACTGCGATATGGGGACCGGCATCTTCACGGCCTTGCCGCAAATGGCGGCCGAAGAGCTGGACGCCGACTGGAGCAAGGTCAAGGTCGAGACCGCGCCACCCGACAAAATTTTCGCCAATGGCCCGTTGGGAGAGGGGTTCATCCTCGTCATGAACGGGATGGACCGGGAGTCGTTCCCGGCCTTCCTGCGCGGGACCGTCGACAACACGTTCCGCACCGTCGCGGGGTTCATGGACCTCCAGGTCACAGGCGGCTCGTCGGCCGTGCGCGGCACGGGTGTTTCGGAATGCGCATCGCGGGCGCGGCTGCTCGCGAGATGCTCGTAAAGGCCGCCGCCGCTCGCTGGGGTGTCGACCAGGCAAGTTGCGCCACCAAATCCAATCGCGTCCTGCACACGGCATCGGGACGAAGCTTCGGATATGGCGAGTTGGTGGCCGACGCGGCGACCTATTCGCCGTCTGCGAATCCGCCGCTGAAGCCGCGCAGCCAATACACGTTGGTCGGGAAGCCGATTCAGCGCGTCGACATACCGAAAAAAGTGAACGGCGCGACGAACTACGGAATCGACGTAACGCTACCCGACATGCTCTACGCGGCCGTGCGGATTTCGCCCGTATTCGGCGAGAAGCTTTCGTCCGTCGACGAACGCGACGTCTTGTCCAGACGCGGCGTCAAGAAGGTAGTCAAGCTCGACGATGCGGTGGTGGTTGTCGCCGACCGATTCTGGCGGGCGCGCGATGCGGCCGATGCGCTGGCTCCCGTTTTTGAGACCGGTGCGAACAATTCGGTGACGTCCGCCCGGCTCGCAGACAGGCGGCTTTCGGCCCTCAAAGGCAGTGATCTCAAGACAGACAAGACGGTCGGCAACGGCGCCGACGGGTCGGATGGCGCACGTGTGATCGATGCGACGTACACGGTGCCGTACTTGGCCCACGCAACGATGGAACCCATGAACGCGACCGCCCTCTTCAAGGACGGGACGCTCGAGGTGTGGTCGGGAACGCAGGACGGCCTTGGGGCACGCGCCTTCATCGCAAAAACGGCAAAGCTACCGATGGAGAAAGTGACGTTCCATCTGCTCTCGCTTGGCGGGGGATTCGGCCGTCGGCTGCCCGGCTATTTCAACTTCCTTGAGCACGCGGTTCGAACCGCCATGGCGATGCCCGGTACGCCGGTAAAGCTGATCTACACGCGCGAACAGGACATGCAGCACGACTACTACCGGCCCAACGTGACGAGCCGGCTTCGCGCTGTTGTCGACGGTTCGGGCCTGCCGACCATATGGATCAACGACTACACCACAGACTCGGGCGCGAACAGCGAGGCACATATCGTTTATGGCGTTGCCAATCAGTCCTATCGCACTGCCAAGGTCGAGACCCACATCCCCACGGGACCCTGGCGCAGCGTCGAAGCGTCGTGGCACGGATTCTTCGTGGAGTCCTTCATCGACGAACTCGCACATTCGGCCAAGAAGGACCCGCTCGAATATCGCCGCGCTCTGCTTGCTCACGCGCCGCGCCATCTCGCGACGCTCAATCTTGCCGCGGAGAAGGCGGGATGGGGCTCTCCAGTGCCGGCCGGCAAGGGCAGGGGCATCGCCATGTTCGAAAGCTTCGGTACGGTCGTCGCACACGTCGCCGATGTTACCGTAGGCAGCGACGGCACGCTGAAGGTCGACCGCATCGTTTCGGCTGTCGATGCGGGAATGACAGTCAATCCGGATGGACTGAAGGCCCAGATCGAAGGTGCGATCGTCTACGGCCTGACCGCGGCGCTGAACGGAGAGATCACGATCGACAAGGGCGCGGTGGTTCAGGCGAATTTCCCGGACTATGAGATGGTAAGGCTGCAAACCTGTCCGCAGATCGAGGTTCACTTGCATGAAAGCGATGCGCCGGTCGGAGGCGCCGGCGAGCCGGGCGTGCCGCCGACCGCGCCTGCCATCGCGAATGCGATTTTTGCCGCGACGGGAGTCCGCATTCGCGATCTGCCGGTCAAGAATCACAATCTGACGCTCGCTTCGCGTTAGGCGCCGGACCGCGCCCGATCACGAGGTCAGGCGCGGTCTGTCCAGACCGGCGGGTGCGTTCCCAGTGGCACCACGCCCCGGCTCCAACGCGCGGGCGTCCTGGACATTTGGACCGGCGGGCGAAGATGGGTGACGGCGCCAAAGCCGGTCTCACTCCGCATGGAATAGGCTTTGATCTCACTTTCGCTTGGTTGTCGGGCATTTAGCAGCCGTTCTTCATCTGCAACGCCAAGTCCCATCAACCACGTCGCAGTTTGTGCAAGTGACACCCGGACGAGATAGGAGCCGCCATAGAGCGCCCGGCGCTGGAGCGCGACCATCGTCCCGAATGCGGCGAGAAATCCCGTCGTGTAGTCGGTCACCGCTCCGGGCTGCAGCTTCGGCCCCTCGTCGCCGCCATGAACGACGGCCATCCCGGTCACGGTCTGGCCGAGCTGCTCCCAACCCGGTCGTGCGTGCCATGGGCCCTCATGACCGTAGCAGTTGATCGCCGTGCAAATGATCCCGGGACGCATCCGCGCAAGGTCGATCGGACCGAATCCAAGACGCTCGAGCGAGCCTTGACGATACCCCTGGCTGAACACATCCCCTTCGCGCACGAGTTCGCCAAGTCTGTCGCGTCCGGCTTGAGTTGTCAGGTCGATGAAGGCCGCCAGCTTACCGTGTCCCGTATCGGTCACGAAAAAGGGGACCGACGGCAGGCTAGGCGAGGAAATCACCATGGCTTCCGCCCCGAATTGCGCCAATGTGCGGGCGCAGGTCGGACCGGCGAGAACGCGCGTCAGATCGAGCACCCGGACGCTGGACAGTGGCGAGTCTCCCTGCTTGCGGAAGGCCTCGGGCGGACTGTCAGCAATCTTCGTGATTTCGACCACGGGGCGCGTGGCAAGCACTCGCCCTTGCTCGGATCGGTCCCACTCTTCGGGCGTCCGAGCCAGACCGGCGCAGGCACCGGCCGATGCGACGGTATTTTCAAAGTCGATTCCATCCCATTTGGCGACTGCAGCTTTGACAGCCACTGGCTCATCGGGACAATCGAGCACGCGGAGCAGGCGTTTTGTGCTCTCGGGGAAGCTCGGATGCAGGAAGACGTACCGGCCGTCCCGCGTCTCGTGGAAACCGCTGGCGGCAGTCCTCGCAGCGTCAAGTTGGCCGCGCATCTCCGGCGCCCGCGAGGCGTCGTCGAACTTCTGATGCATAAAGCCAACGAGGCCGGCGCCGGCTTCACGCGAATTGACGCTTACGCTTTGGCGTTCACCGGTTCTCAAAGTCCAGATGTCGGCGGCGAGGGCGGCACCCGCGGCGATCGCGGCGGCGGCGGCTTCGTCCGCGTAGAAACGGGTCTTCAACGCCGGAGCGTCCGTCTGAATGGTCACAAATTCCGGATACCCGTGGCCGGCAAGGGCCATCAGCCGATCGAGGGCCGCATGGGCAACACCCATTGTTACTCACCGCCGGCATTGGGCGGCGGCGGCGGAGGCGCCGGCGCGCGACCGTCCTGCACGGTCTGCATGAGACGAAGGACGTTTCCGCTCCAGATCTTCTGAATGTCGTCGATCCGAAGTCCCTCCTGCAACAGTCGCGCGGTGATTTTCCAGTTGCTCGCGCAGTCTTCCATGCCGGTAACTCCGCCGCCTCCATCCCAATCTGCGCCGACTCCGACATGCTCCGGTCCGACGAGTTTCAATGCATGAAGCATATGGGCCATGAAGTCTTCGAATGTCGCACGCGGCACCGGGAATCTCGTGTTCAGCGCGTTCATCTCTCTGGCTGCTTCGGATACGGCTCGCTTCGCCTCGATCGGCGAAAGCGAGTAAAGACCCCGAAGCTTCGCAAATACCGCGCCCTGCAACTTCTCGCGCTCCGGGTTTGGCGGGACCGTGACAAGATACGAGTTGAACGAGTTGATTTGAATGACTCCTCCAGTAGCCGCGAGTTTTTTCAATCGATCATCATCTATGTTCCGCGGATGGTCGTGGACGGCGCGGCATCCCGAGTGCGACAGGATGATCGGCACCTTCGACTGTGCCACCATCTGGTCGAACACGTCGTCCGACGAATGCGACGCGTCGAGGATGATGCCCAGCTCATTGGCGAGCGAGACGAAATCGTGGCCCATCGGACTGAGCCCGTTCCAGGTCCTACCTTTGGGATCCGTCGCGGAATCGCCGAGCTGGTTGTTCTGAAAATGGACCGGCCCGGCCATCCGCACGCCGAGCGCATAGAAACTCCTCAACAAACTGACATCGTTGGCGAGCGGGTAGGAATTCTCGATGCTTTGAAAGACCACTCGCTTCTTCGTCGCGGCGATCCGCCGGGCGTCAGCGGGCGTGAACGCAAGTTCGAAATACCGGCCGTTCCTGGCCACCATCTCTCGGATCGCGGCGGCTCGGACGAGGGCGTAATCCCGCGCCGCCATCAAGCCATCCGGTGTCAGCGGCCCTTGCGGCGTGTAAATGGCAAAAAAACCTCCATCGAGGCCGCCGTCGACCATGCGTGGATAGTCGACCTGCGAAAGATCCGTGGCGACGCTGTGGCGCTCCATCATGTCCCAACCGGGACGCGCAAAGTTCGCGGGCGTATCGAGGTGCGTGTCGAGACAGAGCAGTCGATCGTGAACTTCACGTGCCCGTTCGAGCGGGCCGGACTTGTGTACGCCGGCCAACGCGGGTGTTGCTGCCATCGCAGCGGAGCTGGCCACAAACAGTCTTCGGGAGATCATGTACTTAGCCTTCCGTGGGAGCCCGTATGGAAACCCTCGAGCCGCGCGGGCACAAGCCCCGTCCGGCCATGCGCCAGAATTTGGGCTTGTCTTCAGACGTCTCGGCCGTCAGAAACGGTATCCACTTGGTTCGGATGGGTGGCTGAGCGGTTGAAAGCACCGGTCTTGAAAACCGGCGGACCTGCAAGGGTCTCGTGGGTTCGAATCCCACCCCATCCACCAGGCCGGCGGTGAGCCAGTTCGCACGCTCCCAGCGTCCCAGATCGGAACAATCGTCCCAGCGCTCTTGATGTTTCCCATGGCATGTTTCCTGAATCACCGTCGTTGACGTACCCGCGGGCATTATCGGCAGCTAAAACGGAATTCCGGCCGGTTTAACCCGGACCTGTTGCGCAGAATGGCGATTTGCCGAGTTTGTGAGGGAGCATGCAGACCGTCAAAGAAGCGGCAAAGGCCGCGATCTTCACGTTCATCGGGTACCGGCCGCAGCACGTTTCTGTTTCCGCCTGGGACAGCGAATACCGCGAGGGCGCCTGGAAGTATCTCGAGCGGATCAATAGCTTGGCTGGGCAGGCATCGATTTTAGGGTACTGCCTGTTTCTGTCTCCGGACTCCATTTTGGACGTCGGCTGCGGCGCAGGCCTGCTCGCCAGCAAACTGAAACTTCTGCCGTACAAGTCTTATCTCGGCTTGGACATCTCCGCGGAAGCGATCGCGCAGGCCGAAGGGTTAGCGGATGCACGAACGCGATTTCGCGTGAGCGACGCAAACGAATTTTTGTCGACCGAAAAGTACGACGTCGTGATCTTCAACCAATGTATGAACTACATTTCCGATCCAGAAGCCTGCATCGCGCAGTATGCGAAGTTCTTGTCGCCGAAGGGACGCATAATTGTCTCCATGTACGACTGCGCGCGCACGCGAGCTGCGTGGCCGCTTGTGACCAGGTCGATGAAAGTCGAGGACTCTGTGACTTTCATCCAGTCCGAAGGCAAGGGCACGACGAAGGTTCTGCTTCCGCCCGCGGCGTGAGTTGGCACGCACCACTTCGATAGATCACATGCACTCTTAACCGTCGATCCCGGCCAAGCCACCGTCAGTGTCTGTCACGCGGATAGATCGCGATCGAAACTGTCCGCCCTGATCGGGATTTCCCTGAGACTCACCGCCGTCTGCAAAACAGTGGCCGCCAAGTCTCGCCTTATCGATGAGTAAGCCAACGCAAGCTCATCGCGCGCGGCATTCAATTCCTGGACTGCTTCGGAGAGTTTAGCGATGTTCTGGCGGCACACACCGAGCCGCTCAATCGTCGCCCATATTCGTTCTGACTTGGAAAAGTCATCGGTTGTCGTCGATGCGCGCACGGCAAATCCGATTTGATGTGACGTCAACGATAGGTGCACGTGGCTAATGCTGCGTAAAAAATGACAGCGTTGCGTGGGACAATTTTGAGACCTAAGCGTGGGACGGACGTAGCCGTTTACGCGAAACGCAGGCGGGCTCACCATCCTGGGTATAGGCGCGATAAGACCTTGTTTACAGATGTGTAGTCTATTGGCGCGGGGTCTCGGTTGTACCGCGAACATGCCGCTATCTGAGCGACGCCGGAGCGTTTCGCACGATCCGAAAAAAGACAAACGCGCACGCAGCCGCGCGCAGGTTGGCGTGAAAGGAAGGATATTCTTCCCTTCGCGGCAGTACGAAGAAGAGTGCCTCGTTTGCGATCTTTCTCCCGATGGCGCCGGTTTGAAAACGTCCTGTTCCGGCGCAGTCGGTGCGCAAGTCATCCTGTACGTCGACGGCCTTGGCCGCTTCGAGGGGTCCATTGCGCGTCACGACCGCCTGCGTGTCGGCATCAAATTCAAGTGCTCGGACGTCAAGCGCGCGCGCATCGCGGAACTGATCGCGAGCTACGTCGAGCTCGGCGCGGTGACCTCTACGTCGCTTCGCGAACGGGCACGTCAGAACGGCGGACTGGCTTTGCATTATTTTAGTCTCGCGTCGGGTGAGACCATGCGCTGCGAGATCGTCGACATTGCGTTGAGTGGTGCGTCCCTCCGTACCCAGGAGCGTCCGCCCGTCGGGGAGACGATCTCTTTCGGAAAGACGGCCGCATTGGTCGTTCGGCATACCGACTGCGGCATCGCCGTTACGTTCATGGGCTCCGGCGTGCGTGAGAACCTGCAGGCACAGTCCGCCTGACGGGCCGGACGTTTGTGCTGATCTCTAGCGACAATTCACGATGTACGTCGTACACAGATAATTTCTTTGTCCACGCCTTTCGTGCTTTAGATCTGCGCTCGACGATCGCTATTGAAGCCCGTCTTTTCTGTCTTTAGCGTCAGGGCTTGATGAACGTAGAGCGGAAGTTCAGCGTGAGCCAGACACAAGCATTCGTTTGTTTGACAGTCGCGTTCCTCCTGACAGGTTCTTCCGCTTTAGCCGCCGGCTCTGCAACGCCGTCCGCCGTGAAGCCGGACGACAAGGCAGTGATCGTCTGCGTGCAGGAGCCCCCTCCGACAGGGTCTCGTCTCGGTGCGCACACGATCTGCCACACTAAGGCAGAGTGGGATACGCTTCATGCCACCACGCGCGATCTGCTCGATTCGACAAGCCACAAGGCGCTCGAGTTCAACCCTCAAGGGCATTGAACCGATGGTCAGAAACTGGTCTACGCGCGCGGATCGGATCATGGTTCAAGCGCAAACTGACTGTCGCGTGCACCCGCACGTGACGTTTAAGGCGCGCTCTCAAAGCTTCCTCGACGTTTGTTAGTCGATAGCGCTTGGACTAAGCTCCCAGCGGTCCCAAAATCCGATTCGGCAGCATGAGTCAGGCAGCCCGTTCCGTCGTCGCCGTCATTTCACTTGCCGTTCTGACGGCGGCCTGCGCGACAGAGCCCGAGGTCAACAACGTCACCGTGCCGCCAAACGCCGGCGTGTACAAAGTTGGCGTCCCTTATCAGATCGGCGACACCTGGTACTATCCGCGCGAACAGCCGGACTATGACGAAACCGGCATTGCGTCCTGGTATGGACCGACCTTCTACGGGCATTCGACAGCCAATGGCGAACGTTTCGACGCCAGCGCACTGACGGCGGCGCATCGCACATTGCCCATGCCGGTGAACGTTCGCGTCACGAACCTCGAGAACGGACGATCTCTGATCGTCCGCGTCAACGATCGAGGACCGTTCGCCAAGGGACGGATCATCGACCTGTCCGAACGGGCGGCGACGCTCCTCGGATATAAGGACAAGGGAACGGCCCGCGTCCGGGTGACGTTCGTCAGCAGAGCAGATCTCCCTGGCGGCGGTCCTCAGCCGTCCCAGACGCCTCCGGAGATTGCATCCGCCGTTCCAGCCGCCCCGACAGGCAAGGTTGCGTCATCCGATCTCGATCCTCTGCCTGGAACGGCGGCATCGCCGCCGGCTCAAACCGCCGATCTGCCGCCGCCGGCACCGACAGCGGACACGGCGGTAGCCACGCAGCCGACGGGAATCGTGACCACCGTTCCCGTTCCCGCGGTGACCCATCTGTATGTGCAGGCCGGTGCCTTCAGTTCTTACCAGAACGCACTGCGACTCCAGTCGAAACTGGGTCGGGGCCTGCGGATATCGACCACGACCCAGAACGGTCAGAAACTCTACCGCTTGAGGCTCGGCCCCTATGACGAGCTCGGAGACGCGGATCAAGCGTTGGCCCGGCTCACCGGTCTTGGTAGTAACGACGCAAGAATCGTCGTCGACCAATAGCGGACATTCGACAGGAGCTACAGATATGATTCGTCGCCCCATCGGCGCTGCGTTGGCCATCATTTTCGGTCTCGGTTTCGCTTCGGCACAGGCCACGATTTCCACGACCGCCAACCACGCGCTTCTGATGGAAGGGGAATCCGGACAAGTGCTGTGGCAGAAGGATGCCTTCACGCCGATGCCGCCGGCTTCGATGAGCAAGCTGATGACGATAGAGTTGCTCTTCCAGCGCCTCAAGGACGGCCGAATGAAACTGACGGACACTTTGCCAGTGTCCGAACGCGCCTGGCGCGAGCGGAGCGGTTCCGAGATGTTCGTCGCAGTCGGGGACCACATCGCCGTGCAGGACCTCATCCGCGGCATCGTAATCCAATCGGGCAACGATGCGTGCGTCGTGGTCGCCGAGGCGATCGGGGGTACGGTGGAGGGCTTCGTCGCGATGATGAACGCCCGCGCCAAAGAACTCGGCCTCAGCCAGTCGCACTTCGTCAATCCGGACGGTCTGCCCGATCCTCCGGGACAGATGATGTCGGCCTACGACCTGGCGAAGCTCGCGCGCCACATCATCTACACCTATCCCGACCTCTATCACTTCTTCGGTGAGAAGGACTTCGTCTGGAGCAATATCCACCAGCCGAACCGCAACCCGCTCCTCTTCAACACGGCTGGCGCGGACGGCTTGAAGACCGGCCACATCGACGCATCCGGCTACGGGTTGGTCGGTTCCGCTCTCCGCAACGGCCAGCGCATCATCATGGTCGCCAACGGACTGACCTCCGAAAAAGAGCGAGCCGACGAAGGCGCCCGCCTCATCGAAATCGGCTTCCGGGAGTTTCGCCGCTATGCGCTTTTCAAGCCTGGCGACGCCATCGCCGATGCCGCGGTCTTCGGCGGCACCGAGCCGACCGTACCGTTGACCGTAAGGGCGCCGGTCGCGATCACGTTGCAGGTCGACTCCCGTCCCGGCCTGAAGGTTTCCGTCCACTATGACGGGCCTCTTCGCGCGCCCGTGATGCAAGGCCAGCAAGTCGGCACGATGACGATCACCGCCCCGGATTTTCCGGGCACGAAGGTTCCCTTCTACGCGGCGCATGACGTACCGCAAGTCGGAATCTTCGGCCGGATGATGCTCGGTCTTCGCGCCCTCTTCGGCGGCAATAAGTGAGCGGGTCCGCGCGCTTCATAACGCTGGAAGGCGGCGAGGGCGCGGGAAAGTCCACGCAGGCAAAGAAGCTCGCGGCGGCACTCCGTAAGCACGGCATCGGTTCCGTGATGACCCGCGAACCGGGCGGATCGCCAGGCGCCGAAGAAATTCGCGAACTCATCGTCCATGGCGAGCCCGGCCGCTGGGACACGCTCACCGAGACGCTGCTCATTTTCGCTGCGCGCGCCGATCATGTGCGGCGCACGATCAAGCCGGCTCTCGCCGCCGGCCAGTGGGTGATCTGCGACCGTTTCACGGACTCGACCTTCGCGTATCAGGGCGCCGGTCGCGGCATGGCGCGCGAGACCATACGCCGATTGGATGCGCTGGTGCTCCACGACTTCCGGCCCGACCTGACCCTGGTGCTCGATCTGCCGGTCGAAGTCGGGCTCGCGCGGACCAACTCCCGCGGCGGCGGGGCGACGCGGTTCGAGAAGTTCGACCTCGAATTTCATGAGCGGCTCCGACAGGCATTCCTTTCCATCGCGCGGCGTAACCCGGACCGATGCGTCGTCATCGACGCCAGCCAGGGTCCCGGCGACGTCGCGGCGGACATCTGGAAGGCCGTCGCCAAACGGTCCAAACTCTGAACATGGCCAAACGCTCGCGCAGCGAAGAGATCGTCGAGACCGATCGGATCGAAGGTTTTCCGCATCCGCGCGAGACCCTGCGCCTCGTCGGGCAGGATTCCGCGCTTTTGCGGGTGTCGCGCGCGATCCGCGCCGGCCGGCCGCCCCAGGCTTGGCTGCTCGCCGGTCCGCCGGGCATCGGCAAGGCGACTCTCGCTTATCGCATGGCACGTTATCTCCTTTCCTACGGCGCCACAGCGAAGGGTCCGGAAGACTTGTCGGTTCCCGAGAACGACCCCGCGTCCCTTCAGGTCGCTGCCGCCTCTCATCCCGGATTGCTCGTGTTGAAGCGCGGTCTCAACCCCGAGACCGGAAAGCTCATGAACGTCCTCTCGGTCAACGAGATCCGTCGGCTCTCAGGCTTCTTCGGCATGACCTCGGGCGCGGGCGGCTGGCGCGTCGCAATCATCGACACGGCCGACGACATGAACGACGCGGCCGCGAACGCGCTGCTCAAGATGCTCGAGGAGCCGCCGTCGCGCGCCATGCTGATCGTTCTCAGCAACGTGCCCGGCCGACTTCTGCCGACCATCCGCTCACGCTGCCAGAAGGTCGACTTGCGGCCGCTCGACGGAGCCGTCATGGAAAAGGAGCTGTCGCGCCTGCTGCCGGATTCCGACGCCAGGGAGCGCGCGGCGCTCGCACGCCTCTCGGGTGGATCCCTGGGCATGGCGCTCGAGCTCGCCGGAGGGGAGGGCGTCGCGCTCGCGCGCGAGGCGGACAAGCTGCTCGACGACGCGGCCGCACCCGACACGCCGGCGATCCTCGCGCTCGGCGAGAGGCTCGGCCGGATGACCGACGGGCTCGAGTCCTTCGGCACTTTCCTGTTGCAGGCGCTGGCGGATCGCATTCGCGCGCGCGCGATGTCAGGCAAGACGGGCCTCGATCTCTGGGTCGATTGCCTCAACCGGCTGGAGTCGAGCTTTCGCCGTTCCACGGCGCTGTACCTCGAGCCGCGGCAAACCGTACTGAGCGCAGCACGCGCCCTGGCCGCTACGACGCGGCGCGCGGGAGCGCTGTAATGCTGGTCGATTCCCACTGTCATCTCGACTTTCCCGAGTTTGCGCCGGAACTCGACGCTGTCGTCTCGCGCGCCGAACAAGCGGGCGTCGGCGTCTGCGTGAGCATCGGCACGCGCCTCGACGGATTCCCGAAGGTGCTCGCGATCGCAGAACGCTTCGCCAACGTCTGGTGCTCCGTAGGCATTCACCCGCACGAGGCCGAGAAAGAGTTGCTCGACGGTCCTGCGGCGCTGGTCGATGCCGCGCGCCATCCCAAGGTCGTCGGCATCGGCGAAACGGGTCTCGACTATTTCTACGAACACAGCCCTCGCTCACAGCAGATCGCGAATTTCAGAACCCATATCGAAGCCGCGCGGCAGACCGGTCTGCCGGTGATCGTGCACACGCGCGACGCTGACGACGACACGATTGCCGTGCTGCGCAGCGAGATGGCCGCCAAACCTTTCTCGGGCCTCATTCATTGCTTCACCGGCACCAAACGGCTCGCCGACGCGGCGCTGGCGCTCGGTCTCTACATTTCGGTCTCGGGCATCGCGACGTTCAAGAAGTCGGACGAGTTGCGGGCCGTCCTCAAGGACGTCCCGCTCGATCGCCTGCTCGTCGAGACCGATGCGCCGTTCCTGGCGCCGATGCCTTATCGCGGCAAGCGCAACGAGCCGGCCTATGTCCGCCACACGGCGACGGCGCTCGCCACGCTCAAGGGCGTCGGCGCGCAGGCGCTCGAGGACGCCACCACCGCCAACTTCTTTCGCCTGTTCTCCAAAGTAGTCCCGCCGACGTGAGAGACCGGCTCGAAGTCACCGTTCTCGGATCCGGCTCCTCCGGCGGCGTGCCGCGGATAGGCGGGGCGGACGGCGCCGGATATTGGGGCGCCTGCGATCCCGCGAACCCCAAGAACCGTCGCCGCCGCTGCTCGATCCTGGTGCAACGCAAGTCCGACTCCGGCTTTACCAACGTCCTCGTCGACACCTCGCCGGACATGCGCGAGCAGCTTCTCGACGCCCGGATCACCACGCTCGACTCCGTCCTCATCACGCACGACCATGCCGACCAGCTTCACGGACTCGACGACCTGCGCATGGTCGCCATGAACATGCGGCGCCGGGTCGACGTCTACAGCGACGCCGCGACGTTCGCCGGCGTGATGGCGCGGTTCGGCTATTGCTTCGCCCAACCGGCCGGCAGCGATTATCCGCCGATCCTCAACGCCCACCAGATTGCCGAGCCGTTCGAACCGTTTGTGCTCGACGGAGCAGGGGGCGCGGTACCGGTGCTCGCCTTCTCCATGGGCCACGGCAGGATCGAGTCCCTCGGCTTTCGCTTCGGGCCCATCGCCTATTCGAGCGACGTCGACGCGCTGGACGACGAAGCCTTTGCCGCACTCGACGGAGTCGATTGCTGGATCGTCGACGCGCTGCGCTACGTGCCGCATCCGAGCCACGCGCATGTCGAAAAGACATTGGGCTGGATCGCGCGCGTGAGACCGCGGCTCGCGGTGCTGACCAACCTCCATGTCGATCTCGACTACGAGACCCTGCGCCGCGAACTGCCGCCGGGCGTCGAGCCTGCTTTCGACGGCATGAAGATCGCGGCGGAACTCTCCGGCTGAGAACGCCCGACACCGAGGAAATGACCATGAGCAGCTATCGCCTCCTTTTGTGCGCCATGCTTGTCCTCGGCGGAACGGCCGCCCGGGCCGCAGACGCTCCCAAGCCGACCGTCGCCCAATATCTCGCGACCTGCGATGGGGCGATGACCGCAGCCTGCACCTTGCCGATCGACATCAACATGACGGCGATTGCGATGACGGAAAACCTGAAAGGCGAGGCCGCGACCGGCATTTGCCTTCCGACCGACGCCGACTTTCTTTCGCGCGCCCACAGCGAGGTGTTCGCCTGGCTGAAGGCGCATCCCGAGGTCGCGCAGAAGTCCGAAGATGACGGCATCGTCGCCGCCGCCACCGCGCTCTATCCCTGCCGCTAGCGGCCCGCGATTCGCCCTATTCATCGATAATTCGGCGGCAATGCCATTGAACTCCCGGCGCGCGCGGACAAGACTGCGCGCGACACATCGTAAGCAACACCTGGGGAGGCGCTTTCATGGTCAAACTCCTGACATTTGGTCTCGTATTCGCCGCCGCGGCACTCGTGGCCACGGTACCGGCAGACGCGCGCGGCGGCTGCGGCATCGGACGCCACCATGGCGCCCTCGGTATCTGCGTCGACAATGAAGGCGTTCCGCCCGGAAAAGCCTGTCCGATCGGCTGGCATCTCGGGCCGGGCGGTCACTGCCGCCGCAACTAGCCGTCGGCCGGCGCGCGACCTCTCGAGTCGAACGCCGCGTCGCGATTTTGCGGCGCGCAGGTTTTTTCAAAATCCGGCCGGGCAGAGTCCCGGCGCGTATCGCGAACGCATTTTCTGAAACGATGTACCGCTACGCACGCGTCGGCGCATCAGCGAATTTTTCGCTGCGTTCGGCGCGCAATTGCGGGGATTTAACGGAATTGGTGATTTGACCGACTCGGTTCAAGGGCAGGCTGGAGATTTATCGAATAAATCTTTGGCGGCGGATCAGGGGCGTTTCCTACGCGCCAACCAACCATCAACCGACCATGGCCCCGAGCCGCCAGCGACGAGCGCCGCCAGGCAGGCTAGGTAAAGCAAGTCGCATTCTACGCCGGGCGGTCCGAAGACAGGACCGGACGACGTCACCGCCAGTAACTTGATTGATGCAAATCCGAACGGCCAATGGACCGTCGCCATGGCCACGACAAGAACGAGCGCCATGGGGATTGCGGCGAGCGCCTGGACATCGTTACACCGAAAGCGTGCAGCCCTTCCCGAATCCA
>Ga0335070_10003808_pt1 | contig 17594 bp, 15 predicted proteins | sample Lox_Sample_13_FD_206722 | JGI IMG/M metagenome (GOLD analysis project Ga0335070, IMG submission 206722) | Soil microbial communities from Loxahatchee National Wildlife Refuge, Florida, United States - Lox_Sample_1.3 | ecosystem: Environmental > Terrestrial > Soil > Wetlands | place: USA...
TGATGCTGTACTCGCAAGCGTGTTCGCCACCGGCCACCCTCTGGCGTGACAGAGTTTTGCTGGAGCAGCGGTACGCGAAAGAGGTTGGAAATGATTACACCGGTCACGAGCAAATCGCGGCCCAGATTACGGCGCAGAAAAAGGCCATCGACCGCAAATATCTAGGGTTTATGAACCAGATTGCGGATGGTACGCCCGAAAGCATTCATCGGTGTTGCCCACAAGGACTTAAAGATCCCGCTATGATCCAGATGTGTAATCTGGGTTCCTACATTCAAGGAAAGCGTCAAGGGGTTGCATCATTTCTTGATTTGGTACCGAGCGATAAGTCATCTGCACACAGCTTGTGGATCCTTGACGACGTTGCGTTCGCTCGGGGAACCGAGATGAAGGACCACACACCTTTCGGGCCATACGGCCCCGTGACCACATATATTGAAGAACTGTATCGACTGGTTCGGTCCGGTAATCAGAAAGCTCTGCGCAAATTCCTGCGTCTACTTGAGCTGTCGTATGGGGAGGCGGGAGAAGAAATCGAGGGTGATATAGAAGATCTTCTCATGCATCATCCGGGACTCGCTGCGGTGAACTGGAAGATCATGAAGGAATATCCGGAAGCAATTAAAACGGTCAATGAAATGATGGAAGACGATGCTAAGCATCAAGCAGTGAAAGGCATTCTTGGCGAATGCTCTGCGAGGCATTTGGACTGCGATGGGCTGTCGTCCTCATTCAAATAGTGATGGTCTCCCCTCACGAAACTACGCAGATGACGCAAACGGGGCGGGTGGCCCAGACAACCTTGGGTGCCCCGTCTCATTCGCGTTCTTTGCGAATGAGTGGGGCGGGTGGCCCAGACATCGTAGGGTCTTGATCTCGTATGCATCGCCCGACAGGGGGTGCCCCATTCATCGCGTACTTTGCGATGAGTGGGCTACGATGCCGCCGGCAATCTGATCTCGAAGACTGACCGCAAGACCAGAACGGCTACGCGTACGACGCCGGGTGGCCCACTCAAGCCCGGTTTTGTGTCCAGTTCCACGACATAGTTTACAGAGTGTCCCGGGACATGGTTTACAGTCGAGTTTGGGCAGATTCGTCCCGCAACCAGCGCTCGACGATCGTCGAGCGCTGGTTGGCCAGGTCCAGTTCCCGTACCAGGGTCCGACAGTAGTACACCAGGACTCGCTGCTCCGTCGCGACCAGCTGGATTCGTTCTCCGCTCAGGGCTCGGCTGATCAGCCAATGCTCTCCCTTCAATTTGATCTTCCCGTCACTGTCCACTCGCAGCACCCGCGACCCGCCCCGATATTCCCACGCCGGCGGGTTGGGATCGTACCGCTGTTCACTCCGCCGCCAGCGCGTCCCCGGAGTTTGCATGCCCAGCGCTTCGTGCGGTCGCACATGGTTGTGCTCCCAACGAAATTCATCCAGCCAATCCTGCAAGCCCGCGCGCGGTGGACGCCGTTGCAATGCCCGCTGCAACTCCCCATGGAAGCGCTCCACCTTGCCCTGCGTTTGCGGATGTCGTATCCGCCCCCAGTGCAGCGCGATGCCTTGCTTCATCAGCCATAACGATAATTTCGTAAAACCCTGCGGCGACTGCGCACTCCACCACGGAATCCCGTGGTCCATCAGCATTCCCTCGGGCACTCCACATGCGCCGAATGCGCCCTGCAAATGCTCCCGCACCAGGTCTCCGCTCGTGCTCGCCATCTTCTGCAGCACCACCACATAGCGGCTGTGGTCGTCCAGCACCGACAGCGGCCCTACCCGCTCCGCCCCACACAGCGGACCTTTGAAATCCATCTGCCAGAGTTCGTTGGGCGCGCCACGTTCGAACCGCTGCGGCGCCGGACCCTGACGTTCGTCATCGCGAATCAAACCGTGACGCAGCAGAATGCGATGGATCGTACTCCGCGCCAGCTCCAGGCCGCGCGGTCGCAACAACACCTGCAACTTGCGCGCCCCCCAGTCCGGATAGCGCTGTCGCAGCGCTACCACCTGTTCTTCCACCTCCGCGGCGGTGCGTTCCGGACTCCGAGCCGGACGCCGGCTGCGTTCCGCGATGCCCGCCAACCCCTGCTCACGATAGCGTGCCAGCCACAAGTAACCGGTAGGCCGCGAGATCCCAAATTCCTGGCATAAGCCGCTCAACGGCTTCTCGCCCCGACTGGCAGCCACCACAAAACTCACCCGCTGTTCTCTGATATCCATCGTCTTCCATGGCATCGCTGGCTCTGCTCCCGCGCTCGCTGCGCTCGCGCGGGAGTGTAAAGGATGTCTGGAGACATTCTGTAAAGCATGTCATGAGACTGAACACCGGTTTTGGCTTGAGTGGGGACTTTCCCCTTGTCCGTCAAGTCCCAAAATAGAACGAAACCCGCAAGTCCCGCCGGTTCTTTAACATAATACATAATTGTACATACAAGTTTACACGACGAAATGTTCCACGTGGAACATTTTGTCCATCCGGCAAGCAGGGCCGCCCTGAGTGACCGGCCCTCCAACAGAGGCCGAGCAGGCGGGCAAGAGCCTACACACCTCCCTGTCACCGAATTGTCAAATGGTTGTCACTTTTTCTCTGGTTGCGCCGTTAACTCGCGATCTGGCTACAGTTTAGAGGTATGATTGTCATCGTTGCAGTGTGTGGGGGCGCCTGTGAACAAGAACGCATCGCCAGTGGGGTCCGAGGTGGAGGTGGCACCGACGGGCACAGAGAGAATCCTCGTCATCGAAGACGACCGGGCCGTGCAAAAGGCCTTGAGGCGGCTGCTAGAGGGGGAGGGCTTCCTGGTGGATATCGCTGGCAACGGCGCCACCGGCTTGGAGATGTTTCGCGCCGCGCCCGCGTCGGTCGTGATTCTGGACCTGCGTTTGCCCGGAATGCCGGGGCAGGACGTATGCCGCGAGATCAGCCAGACCGCTCCCTCGGTGCCCATCATCATCCTGAGTGCGCGCACGGAAGTGATGGACAAGGTGCTGCTGCTCGAACTGGGAGCGCACGACTACGTCACCAAGCCGTTCAGCCCCAGGGAACTGCTGGCGCGCGTGCGCACCGCCATGCGGCGTTCGGCGCGGACTCCGTTGACCGAGACTTTTACGTGCGGAGAAATCAACGTGGACTTCACCAAGATGGAGGTGCGCCGCAATGGAGCGCTATTGCAACTCACGGCGCAGGAATTCAAGGTGCTGAAGTTCATGATCCAGAATGCGGAGCGCGTGCTTTCGCGGGACGAATTGCTGAATAGCGTGTGGGGATACCAGAACTACCCGAGCACGCGGACAGTAGATAACCACATTCTGCGGCTGCGCCAGAAGCTGGAAAGAGATCCCTCCAATCCGGCACATTTTCGCACCGTACACAGCGCCGGCTACAAGTTCGTGCCCTAGCGGTGGATGAGAATCCAACTGCCGACGAAAGGAGCGCCATGGGTGGATTGCGTCTGCGGACCAAGTTCCTGATCTCCATGGTCGCGGTCTCGACGGCTTTGACGCTTACCACGCTGCTCGTGGTGCGACACAGCATCCAGCAGCAGGTCCGGTTGGAAATCCAGCGCGATTTGCAGAATTCGGTCGTTGCCTTCCGAAACTTCCAGCAACAGCGCGAAGCGACCCTGGAGCGTTCCGCTGCTCTTCTCGCCAACCTTCCCAATGTGCGCGCCCTCATGACCACGCGCGATGCTGCGACTATTCAGGACGCCTCGCAGAACTTCTGGCAGCTCGCGGGCAGCGATCTGCTGCTGCTGGCTGATTCCTCCGGGAAAGTGATGGCACTCCAGGCCGGCTCGGCGCGGATCAACCTTCGCCAAGCACAGGAGTTTTTTCCGCAGGTCGTCAAGCGGGAGGACTCGCGTCACTGGTGGTACGTTGAGGGGCATCTCTACGAGGTCTTTCTCCAGGACATCTACTTTGGCCCCGCGAGTGAGCAGCGGATTCTCGGATACCTGGTGCTGGGTTACGAGATCGACGACCGGGTGGCGCGCGACATCAGCCAGGTAGCGGCCAGCGGGGTTGCGTTTCGCTATGGGGATGCAATCGTTTGCAGTACGCTCAATCCCACCCAGGAAGCGGAGCTAGCGCGCGCCGTGCCTACAGGGGTTTCGAGAAGCGGGACGGACCAGGTTCGGTTGGGCGGGGAAAGATTTCTGACCACGTCGGTGGACTTATCCTCGCCGGACGCACCGGCCTTGCGGTTGTGGGTGCTCAAATCCTTCGACCAGGCTACCGCCTTCTTGCGCAGCCTGAACGAGTTGCTGCTCGCGCTGGGTCTGGCCGCCGTGCTGGGGGGGAGCCTGGCGGTCTTTTTCATCTCCCACACCTTCACTCGTCCCCTGAGCCATCTGGTAGCGGGCGTGCGCGCGCTTGAGCAGGGGGACTACGCATATCCGCTGCCAGTCCGCGGTGGCGATGAAGTCGCCGAAGTCACGGGAGCGTTCGATCGCATGCGGACAAGTTTGCAGAAGACCCAGCGCCAGCTCCTGGACGCGGAGCAACTGGCTACGATCGGGCGCATGGCCAGCTCGATTTCGCATGATCTGCGCCACTCACTGGCGGCTGTAATGGCCAACGCGGAATTCCTCTGCGAAAGCCATTTGACTCCGGCCCAGCGCGAAGATCTCTATGCCGAAATCCGGGTGGCGGTCAACCAGATGACCGACCTCATCGAATCGCTCCTGGAGTTCTCGCGCACCCGCGAGTCGCTGCGGCTCTCCTACGGCGACGCCCGCAACGCGGTGGAGCATGCCATCCAGTCCTTGAAGGCGCATCCCGAATTCCAACGCATCCGGATACGTGTTTCGTCGGAAGGAAACACGGAAGGCTGGTTTGATTTCAAGAAGCTGGAACGAGCGCTAGTAAACTTGTTGCTCAACGCGTGCGAGGTCGTGGTGCCCGATGCAGGGAAGATCGAAGTCGACTTGCGAAAGAACGGCGAGAGCTTGGAAGTCCGCATCTCGGACAACGGGCCGGGAATCGCACAAGTGGTGCGCGACCGGCTCTTCGAGCCATTCGTAAGCTATGGCAAGGAAAACGGTACGGGCATGGGTTTGACGGTTGTGCAGAAGATCCTGCAGGACCACGGCGGGGATGTCGTGGTGGAACAGACATCGCCTCGGGGCACAACCTTCAAAGTGAGCCTGCCCCCCAATGTTTCACCCGAGCACGCTCTCATTAGCAGGAACGCGCCCTGAGCGCACGTGGTTGTCGGGAATCCCCAAAGCGCAATGAATTGCAGGAGGTTATATGGGCAAGAGGGGTTGGTGGGATTGTCTTCGGTTTACGATTCTGGCTGGTTTGCTGGCTGTTGCCGGGGCCGGCTTCGGACAGGACTCCGGCCCTGCGGCCGAGTCTTCGTCGTCAGCTCCGTCGAGGGACGAGGTACGTGAGTTGCGCGAGCAAGTGCGCAACCTCCGGGAGGCGGTCGCCGCGATGCGCTCCGAGGCCCAGCGCTACCATGCCGAGACAATAGAGTTGCGCCAGGAGATCGAGCAGATACGCGCCGCCTCTGTAACGCGAGTTGAGCCCGCCAGCTCCGCTGGGGCCAGCGTGGATGCCGCCAGCTATCAGGTTGCCCCGACTGCCGCGACGCCGGGCGAAACGCAGCCGGATCAAAGAAAGACGGAACGCGCCGCCAGCCTAGAAGAGGAATACCAACTGCTGAGCGGAAAAGTCGATGAACAGTATCAGACCAAGGTCGAAAGCGCTTCCAAATACCGTGTGCGCTTGTCCGGCATTGTCCTGCTGAATCTGTTCAGCAACCAAGGAACCGTGGACAGCATTGATCTGCCGACCCTGGCTTACGACTTGCCCCCGGGCGCTTCCGGAGGGAGCTTTGGGGCAACCTTACGCCAGTCGCAGATCGGGTTCGAAGTGTTTGGTCCGCAATTGGCTGGTGCCAGAACCCGCGCCGATTTACAGCTGGATTTGGCAGGAGGGTTTTCCAGCGCGCCCAACGGCGTGAATGCCGGACTGCTGCGCTTGCGCACCGGCACCATGCATCTGGATTGGGCCCGCACTTCGCTCGTCGCTGGACAGGATGGCCTGTTCTTCTCGCCCACTTCGCCGACCTCTTTTGCCACCCTGGCCACGCCGGCTCTGACCTACGCCGGCAACCTTTGGAGTTGGGTGCCGCAGATTCGCGTGGAGCACCGCTGGTCAGTGGGCGAGGATTCGAATCTGCTGGTACAAGGAGGAATCATGGATCCCGTCAGTGGGGAACGCCCGCGCTCAAGCTATTACCGTCAGCCTGTGGCTGGCGAGCAATCGCGACAACCAGCATACGGTGCTCGGGTAGCCTGGATGGGCAGCCTCTTCGGCCAACCCTTCCACGTGGGATTCGGGGGCTACTACAGCCGGCAAGACTACGGGTATGGCCGGACAGTGGATGCCTGGGGTGGAATGTCGGACTGGGACCTCCCTCTCGGTCGCCAGTTCTCGGTTAGTGGGAAGCTCTATCGGGGGAGGGGCCTGGGTGGACTTTACGGGGGCATCGGCCGCAGCGTAATGTTCAGCGGCGATCCTGCCTCGCCCAGCACAGAAGCGAAAGGCCTCAACTCCGTGGGAGGCTGGGCCCAGTTGAAATACCGCCCGGCAAGCAAACTGGAGTTCAATGGCGCATTTGGACAGGATAATCCCCACGTTGCCGATGTGCGTGCCTTCCCTTACGCCCAGTCGTACGGAGATCCAACGCTGGTTCGAAATCAGGGGAGCTTGGTAAATGTGATCTACCGGCCCCGTTCTGATCTGTTATTCTCCGCTGAGTACCGCTACTTGAAGACCTTTACCGTTGAAAATGCGAACTATACGGCGGGCCATGTCAATCTCATGATGGGCGTTCTCTTCTGAGACTCGTGCGGGTGAGATCGGAGCGATGATTCATCGGCGAAGCCTAGCTATTGTCTGGACCCTCGGAGCGTGCTTGGCCACCTTGCAGGCTCAGGTTGCGACCGTGCGCGGACGGGTGGAACTGGAAGGCCCGGCGAAGACACACCAAGCCCGTCTTCCCGCCACTGTGGTGTGGCTGACTCCAATCGCGACGGTCGGGACCCAGCTTCCACCGGCGGCACCCAGCGCATCAGCCAGTTTGAAGCTGGTGCAGAAGAACAAGAGTTTCGAACCACACATTTTGGTGGTTCCGGCCGGTTCGGTGGTGGAATTCCCCAATCGGGATCCGTTCTTCCACAACGTCTTTTCGCTTTTCGAAGGGAAACGCTTCGACCTGGGTCTGTACGAGGCGGGGACTTCCAGAATGGTGCGCTTCGATCGGCCCGGCATCAGTTACATCTTCTGCAATATTCACCCCGACATGAGCGCCGTGGTCATCACTTTGGCGACGCCCTTCTACAACATCGCCGCTGTGGACGGGCAGATCGCCATCGCCAACGTCCCTTATGGGCGCTACCTCTTGCACGTATGGAGCGAGAACACGGAGCCAGAAAAGGGGCAAGCGGACGCCCGCGAGATCACCATTTCCGACAGTTCATCATCGTTGGGAGTGATTCGAGTTCCGGCCGTAAACGGACAGCATCTGGCCCACAAGAACAAGTACGGCCGCGAGTACGACCAGCCCACACCCGAGAATCCCGTCTATCACCGGCAGCGCTGAGAGCCTGCCTGGAAACTAAGCCCGCGGTCGTGGATGCGCCCCTCGACAGAGTGTGATCCAAGTGCCCAGATCGCACCGCTCCTGCTTACTGGGATGGGGAAGGGAGGATTCAGGATCTGGCTTCGCGCCGGAACTAATTCTCTTTCTCTGTTCACGCACCCCTCTGGTATATAGAAGAGTCACAGGGTCTCCATGAAAATCGAACGGCTTCTCAAACGCTACCGCGTCGAACGGGGAAAACCTTTCCGCCTGAAGGACTACGATCCCGCCGACACACACGGCCTGAAGTCCGAACTCAAACCGCGGGCGCGCGCTTTGCTGGCGCACGGAGTCGAGGAAATGGCCCGCCTGCAGGACATTCTGGCGGCGCAGGATCGCTGGGCTCTATTGCTCATTTTTCAGGCGATGGACGCTGCTGGCAAGGACGGAACCATTAAGCACGTCATGTCGGGGGTGAATCCTCAAGGCGTGCAGGTGTATTCGTTCAAGGCTCCTTCGGCGGAAGAGCTGGACCATGACTATCTCTGGCGGACCATGAAATGTCTCCCGCAGAGAGGCCACATCGGCATTTTCAACCGGTCCTACTATGAGGAGATGCTGGTGGTCCGGGTTCATCCCGAGTTCCTGCAGAACGAAAAGATCCCAAAGCCGCTGGTGACGAAACGGATCTGGCAGGAGCGTTTCGAGGACGTCAACGCCTTTGAGCGCTACTTGACGCGGAACGGCATCGCGATCCTCAAGTTCTTCCTGTATGTTTCCAGAAAAGAGCAAAAGCGCCGTTTCCTGGAGCGGCTCGACAAGCCCGAGAAGAACTGGAAGTTCTCCACCTCGGACGTCAAGGAACGCCAGTTCTGGAACACGTATCAGGAGGCGTACGAGGACATGATCCGGCACACGGCCAGCCCACATGCACCCTGGTATGTGGTGCCGGCCGACAACAAGTGGTTCACTCGGCTGGTAGTGGCCGCCGCCGTCGTGCGTGCTCTCGAAGGCATGAACTTGAAATACCCGAAGGTGGATGGCGCGCAGAAAGCGGCGTTGGCAGCAGCCCGGAAGCAACTGGCCGCCGAATAAGACCACGCCCTGGGCCGAGCCGAGAACGGCTGAGAAAAATCAATTCGCCCCCCCGGCGTCCTCTCTGGTCTCACGTTCTTTCACTTGGTTAGCACGATCGGCACAGGCTGATCGTAAGGCTGGATGACAAGAGCGAGGGACTTCCGGCTATCAAACGCCGCCTTCGTGACCGGGAAACTGACCACCACCGTTCCTTTTTGCTCGCCGCCGGGTGCGATCTTTGTTTCCGGCAGCAGCGGCGGCTGGGCATTCTCCTTCAAAACTGGAAACGCCTGCGCATAACGATCAAGATCTACGCCCGAGGCGGCGTCATCGTCGAATGTCTTACCGTCCTCGGTGGTGAGTCGCGCTTTGAGCGTGCGAATCCAAAGCGGCTTCTTTCCCGCATTGCGCAGAGTCACGGTGACTGCGGCCAGCAACGTGTTCTGGCCCGGCACTTCGGCGGCGCTCACGTAATCAACCGCGCCTCCGCCTTGTGGTTTTGGCCTCGCGAGGAAAGCATAGATTCCAAACACCACCGCTATGGCGGCAATGCAGATGAGAAGAATGCGTGCCGGTGGCAGGTTTTTTTTGGCAGTGCCGAATTCTTCGCCGATATCGAAGTCGGTGGGTGGCTCGGGCGGGGGACTCGAGGAGTCGGTCGCGGGTGGTACAGGTTCTTCAGCCATAAGCTCCAGCCGGAGTGCAAAGTCAGAGGTCAAAGGGCAGAAGTATGGCCCAGCGCATCAAAGAGTTCTACAGCCAAGCGTGATTCCCTCCTGCAATCCAATCCCTGGTCTCAGCTATTGTACTCGGGCACGACTCGACCACCCGCTTTTTTGAAGGTTGCGTTCAGTCCCGCCAGGCCCGGCCCTGTCCTGTCCCAAGGTTCGCACCCTTGCGGTCCAATGACTTTGGTTACTTGCCTCAGGTGACGGATGCTGCCACGATGCAAGAGACTTCTCTTGGAGGTACTCGGCGGTGAAACGCACAACCTTCTTTGCCGCGCTGGCCTGCACGCTTCTGATCCTGCTGGGCTGTGGAACGACCAACCACTTGCAGACGATTACCCTCTCCGTTGCCGGCGGGGGCTTGTTCAACCTGCAAGGCGAGGGCGGAACACTGCAGCTGGTTGCGACTGGCAACTACAGCAGCGGAAACACCTTTGACCTCACGAATAAGGCGACCTACACGGTCACGCCGGATGGCTTCTATCTCGCGGCTGATGGCTTTACCGAGATTCCTCTCCCCGACCCACCGCAGACGGTCACGATCAACAATACCGGCTTAATGACCGCCGTTGATCCTTTCGTTTGCACGTGGTACAACAACGAACCAGATAACACAAAGACCCCCAAATGGTCGATCGTCGGGTCCTACAAAGTGGTGGCGACATTTGGAGGAATCACTTCTCAACCTGTATACGTTGCTGTGGCCTCGGCGGTTGTCGGGGGGCAAAACAACGGACTCTGCGGGCCAACGAACTAGGCGAGTCTTCACGTTCTTTTCTTCAGGGGACGGCAGCTAGGCTGCCGTCCCCGTCTCCGTTTCTGCCCCGCCTTTCTACCTGCTACTCAACGCGCGGTTTGAGCGCCTCGCCCCGCTACCCGTATAATCAGGCTCTTGGCCGCCCACGATCGATTCCCTTATGTCTCTGATTCCCGCTTGCAGAGTCGTGCAGCCATGAAGGTTCGCCCCGGAGTCGAGGTGTCGGGTCAGTCCGACGTCGGCTGCCAGCGCGAGAACAACGAAGATTACTTTGGTTACTGGGAACCGGAAGACGATCAGCAGCTCGCCCGCAAGGGCAGGCTGGCGATTGTCGCCGACGGCATGGGCGGCTATGAAGGTGGCCAGGAAGCCAGTCGTCTGGCAGTCGAGACGGTAATTTCTTTCTACCGCGACTACGACGGTGATGATCCGCAGAAGGCGCTGGCTGAAGCCCTGCAGGCGGCCCACGCCTGCATTCGCGAGTACAGTCTGTCGCATCCCAACCTGCACGGGATGGGCACCACCTGCACGGCCATTGCGATCGTCGAAGGTGCACTACACTACGTGCATGTGGGCGACACCCGGCTTTATCTCGCCCGCGGCGGCCAGATCATGCAGCTCACCCGTGATCACTCCTATGTGAGCCAGCTCGTGGAGTCGGGCCTGATTAGCCGGGAAGAAGCGGAGAAGCATCCCCAACGCAACATTTTGACGTCGGCGTTGGGCACGAGTGCTGAACTCATCACGAACTCTCCCGGCCGCCCCGAGGAGCTGCGCGCGCGCGACGTGCTGCTATTGTGCAGTGACGGGCTGTGGGGGCAGGTTCGCGAATCGGAAATCCTTCAGGCCTTGCAGAATCAGAGCGCCGAGGCGGCGGCCCGCGAACTCATTCAGCTGGCGCGCGAGCGCGGTGGCCCCGACAACATCACCGTCGGAATTCTGCGTTTGAGCTGAATCCTTCCCCGGCGTTGATACCAGCGGTCCCGGCAAGGGCCTGGATTTGTGGAATAAGTGCAAACTAGTGCACATTCCTGACATACCAGCGCCCTCGGGGAGCCTCGGCCCCATGAAATCAAGCCGTCTTGCCTGGTTGTCCAAGTTCCCCTTTGGTATCTTGCGTGCATTGGCTATAATGTCTATTACATCTATGGGGATTAACGAGGGTCCCATGAAGATTTCCCAAAAAGGGTTGTACGCCTTGCAGGCGCTCATGATGCTGACCCGGCGCTACAGCCAAGGCGCAATTCGCATTCGTGATATCGCTTACGAGGAGAACCTGCCGGAGAAGTTCCTCGAACTCATTCTTCTGGAACTGAAGAACGCGCGCATCGTCGAAAGCGTGCGCGGCGCCAAGGGAGGATACCGCCTGCGTCGGCCGCCCTCGGAAATCCGGCTGAGTGAAATCATCCGGATGATTGACGGGCCGCTGGCACCCTTCGCCGACGCTGAGCAGTTGCGTGACCTGATCCACCGCGACCCGGACCACGGAACCCTGTATCAGGTGTTCCTCGACGTGCGCGATTCGGCCGTCAGGATCCTGGACAATACGTCGCTTTCTGATCTCGTGGCCAAACCTGCCGCGGACTCGCGGCGGCGCTCTGGCAGGAAGAAGAAAAGCGAAGCGGGCGTGCTCCCCATGGTAGTGCAAGCAGGAGGGAAACAGGGCCATGACTAAGTGGGGTCTCTTCGAGGCGGTTGTCGTATTGCTTGTCGCAATCTTAGCGCCGGCCCAGACCGTGATCCACGTGGGCGCATTCCCCAATATCACTCACGCGCAGGCCATGGTCGGCAAATCCAATGGCTGGTTTGAAAAGGCGATGGGGCCCAGCGTCCAGATTGACTGGAAGAGTTTCAACGCCGGGCCTTCGGCCATCGAAGCGCTGTTTGCGGGCGCGATCGACATGACCTACATTGGGCCGAATCCAGCGATCTCGGGCTATGTGCGCTCCAATGGGGAAGCGCTGCGCATCGTCGCCGGCGCCACCAGTGGCGGCGCGGCGCTGGTCGTCCGCAATGACTCCGGCATTCAGAAGCCGGAGGATTTCCACGGCAAGAAAGTCGCCTCGCCGCAGATGGGCAACACGCAGGACGTCGCGTTGCGCGCGTGGCTGAAAGCACACGGCATGAAGTCCGCCGACAAGGGCGGGGACGTGCAGGTCATTCCGCTGGCCAATCCCGACCAGCTCACGCTGTTCATCAAGAAGGAACTGGACGCGGCGTGGGCACCCGAGCCTTGGGCCACGCGCCTGATCCGCGAGGGCAATGGCCGCTTGTTTCTGGACGAGCGCGAGCTCTGGCCGAACGGTCAATTCATCACCGCCCACCTGATCGTCCGCACGCAATTCCTGAAGGAACACCCGGATCTGGTCAAGACGTGGATTCGCGCCCATGTTGAGCTGACCGACTGGATCACGGGCCACATCCCCGAGTCGAAGAAGTTACTGAACCAGCAGATCCAGAAGGAAACCGGCAAGGCGCTGCCCGATGCGGTTCTCGACGATGCCTTCGGACGCCTTCAGGTTACGTATGACCCGTTGCGGTCGTCGCTCATGAACGCGGCGAAGTCGGCTTTCGAGGCGGGCTTTCTCGGACGCGAGATGCCGGACTTATCGAACCTTTACGATCTTTCGCTGTTGAATCAGGTTCTGGCGGAGAAAGGTAAGAAGGCCATTCAATGAGCACGAATCCTCAGAATGCTTATCCTTCGCCCATCCCGCTTCGCACGGGACTGCCTGCCAAGGTGCTGCATGGCAAGCCGGTCGCGTCGGTCACGCAACTCCCCGTGCGACCACTCTCCGACCTTATCATTTCGAAAGTCTCGCTGGACGCGATCTCCCTGAGCTACAAAACAACCTCCGGCGAGGGTTTGCTGGCCCTTGACAACATTAGCCTGCAGGTTCGGCCGGGGGAGTTTCTGTGCGTGGTGGGTCCTTCCGGCTGCGGCAAATCGACGCTGTTACATCTGATCGCCGGCTTGCACCCTCAGACTTCGGGCGAGGTGCTGGTGGACGGCAAGCCTGTCGTCGGGCCGGGCACCGACCGCATCCTGATCTTCCAGGAACTGGGCCTGTTTCCCTGGCTGACGGTCAAGGAGAACATCGAATTCGGATTGAAGATGAAGAATCTCCCCCGCGCCGAGCGTGAGGAGAAGGTTCAGCACTATCTGCGTCTAGTCCAACTCTCCAAGTTTCGCGACAGCTACACCCATCAGCTCTCGGGCGGTATGAGGCAGAGGGTCGCGCTGGCGCGCGCTCTGGCGACCGAACCCGACGTGCTCCTGATGGACGAACCCTTCGCGGCGCTTGACGCTCAGACCCGTGACCTTCTGCACGACGAATTGGAACGCATCTGGGCCGAAACCGGCCGGACCATCATCTTTGTCACGCACAACGTGCGCGAGGCGGTACGGCTGGGCGACCGGGTAGCGCTGCTGACGTTTCGTCCGGGGCGGGTGAAACAGGAGTTCCCGATCAGTCTGCCGCGGCCGCGCCACATCGAAGAAGCCGACGTCGCGCGAACGGCGAAAGAAATCCTCAACTGCCTGCGCGAAGAGATCAACAAGTCCCTGGAGGCGGAGTACGCCGATGAAAAAAATCACTAAACAGATCATTTTCTACAGTGCTCTACTGGGGATCTGGGCCCTGATTGCGAAGCTTCACATCTGGCCGCCGTATTTGTTTCCGCCACCCTGGGGCGTTGGGGAATCGTTGTGGGCCGGGTTCGCGGACCATAGTTTCTGGATTGGAATCGTCGTGACCCTGAAACGCATGCTGATTGGGTACAGCATGTCCGTCGTCCTGGGAATGATCCTGGGCCTGGGAGTGGCCAGTAACAAATTCCTGGAAGAGACGCTGGGCGGGCTGCTCGTCAGCCTGCAATCGTTGCCAAGCATCTGTTGGATTCCTCTGGCTGTGCTGTGGTTCGGACTGACGGAGAAGGCGATTCTTTTCGTGGTGCTAATGGGTTCGCTGCTGTCGGTGACCATCGCCATGGAGGACGGCCGCAAGCAGATGCCCAAGATCTACAGCATGGCCGGGCGAAACCTGGGAGCGCACGGGTTCCGCCTGTTCTGGTCGGTGCTGTTGCCGGCAAGCTTGCCCTTCATAGTTTCCGGGTTGAAACAGGGGTGGGCGTTCGCGTGGCGCTCGCTGATTCAGGCGGAGATGATCTTTCTCAGCCTCGGGCTGGGCCAGTTGCTGATGATGGGCCGCGATTTGAACGACATGAGCCAGGTGCTGGCGGTCATGATCCTGATCATCATCCTTGGATACTGCGTGGATGGACTGATCTTCCGCACCGTTGAGCGCCGCCTGCAGGAGAAGTGGGGACTGCTGCCCGCGTAGCGCGGTTGTCGGGTGTCAGGTCTCAGAAAGACCTGTTTGGCCGGGCTTCCCGATCGAACCAAGAAGTCATTGCGCGTCCAAGAGACATTTATTAGGCATTCCTGACACCTGAGACCTGCCCTCCTCTTTCCCTTTCCGCGAAATTCGTTTCTAATGCTCCGCTATGCTCCGAAAACTGGTTCTGTTGGGGTTCGCTCTCTTGTCGTGCGGCGTCTTTGCTGCCGACAACGACACTGACCGCATAATCCAGGAAGCGCTCAAGCCTTCCCCGCTGGAAACGAATCTTCGCCGCCTGACCGATGTCATTGGCGGGCGCGTGCCCGGAACTCCCGCGATGCAACATGCTGTGGATTGGGGTATTGCCGCCTTCAAAGAAGCCGGGGCCGATAGCGTCCACACCGAGGAATTCACGATCCCGCATTCCTGGGCCGAAGGCGCAACGGAAATGAAGGCTGCCCTATTCGGCGACACCACGGTTTTCCCCGTCCGTGCTGTGTCGATCGCTTGGGCGCCTGCGCTCGCGCCGGTGAAACACGTGCCGATTATGGATGTCGGTGAGGGCGCCGAGGCTGAATTCGCCAAGGCCGGGGATCTTTCGGGCAAGCTGCTGCTGGTACACACGAAAGTGCTTAAGAGCTGGGACGATCTTTTCTGGGAATATGAGCAGGCGCCGACCGTGATCGCGCTGGCCATCAAGGGCAAGGCGAAGGCGGTCGCGTTTATGGCGACGCGCGAGCGCGACATTTTGTATCGTCACTCCAATTCGGATGCCGGCGAGATCGACCGTCTGCCCATGGTGATCGTGGCGCGCGAGGACGGGGAGCGGATCGCGCGTCTGCTCGCTTCCGGCAATCCCCTCTGGGCCGATCTTTCCATTCCCAACCGCATTGGCGGCGAGATCAAGGCGTCGAATGTCGTGGCGGAAATCCGGGGCAGCGAGAAGCCGGATGAATACGTCGTCCTCGGTGCCCACCTTGATTCCTGGGAACTAGGTACTGGCGCACTTGACAATGGCTGCAACGCCGCGCTGGTGATCGATGCGCTGCGGGCGATCAAGGCGGCTGGCTTGAGGCCACGCCGTAGCATCCGGTTCATTTTGTTCTCGGGCGAAGAGCAGGGAATGATCGGCTCACGAGCCTATGCGAACCAACACCGCGCCGAACTGGACAAAGTCGCGGGCGTGGTCATTTTTGATGGAGGGACTGGCAAGACGACTGCATTTTCCACCGGCGGGCGCAAGGACGTCATTCCCGCCGCCCAGCCGCTGCTGGCCCCGCTCGAACAGTTCGGCGCGGCGAAGCTGGTCCCCACGGCCGAGTCGGGCACCGATCATTTTGATTTCATGCTGGAAGGCGTTCCTACGTTTGTCGCGGAACAGGAGGAAGCAAACTACCTGGAGAATTATCACGCTGTTTCCGACACCTTCGACAAGGTCGACATCTCGCAACTTAGAAAACACGTTGCCGAGGCGGCGGAACTCAGCTTTGCCTTGGCCAACGCCCCGGATCCCGTCGGTCTGCGCCTGGACCGCGCGCAAATCGAGCAGACCCTGCACGAGTCGCATCTCGATGAGGAGATGAAAGCCATGGGCATGTGGGAAGACTGGGCCAGCGGCAAGCGAGGAAGAACAAAGTAGAACAGCTGTCACGTGTCAAGTGTCAGGCGTCAGGCGTCAGGCGTCAGGCGTCAGGCGTCAGGCGTCAGGCGACGACTATGCCATTAGGCCGAGCAGTCAATAGCTAAGTTGGTGCAACACGGGAATGCGGACTCAATCCGGTGCAAGATTCTCCTGAGACCTGACGCCTGAAGTAAGATTCTCCTGTGCTGCTCTTTTGGATTCTCTTCAACCTGTTCGTGGTGGCGATGCTGGTGCTCGATCTGCGAGTGTTGCATCCGCCGCCACACCGCATTGGCTTCCGTGAGGCCCTCTTGTGGTCGGGCGCGTGGATTGCTCTCGCCGCCTCGTTCGCCGTCGTGGTTCTGTTCTGGAAGGGACACCAGAGCGCACTCGAGTTTGTCACAGGCTATGTGGTCGAGTTGTCGCTCAGCGTCGACAACCTGTTCGTCTTTCTCGTGATTCTCCGTTACTTCAGTGTGCCCGGCGAGCAGCAGCACCGCGTGCTGTTCTGGGGAATCCTGGGCGCGCTCATCATGCGCGGAATCTTCATTCTGGCCGGAGTGGCCCTGATCCGCCGCTTCGAATGGATTACCTACGCCTTTGGCGCTCTGCTGGTGGTTTCAGGCCTGAAGCTGCTGCGGCAGGGAGAAACGGAGATTCACCCCGAGAGAAATCCCGTCCTGCGCTTGTTCCGCAAAACCCTTCCGGTCACCAAAGATTACGTAGGCGGCAAGTTCTTCATCCGCAACTCGGGCTTGTACGCCACGCCGTTGTTTGTAGTTCTGCTGGTGATTGAAACCACCGACATTCTGTTCGCCGTGGATTCAATTCCTGCCGTGCTGGCGATCACGTTGAACGCGTTTATTGTCTACACCTCCAACGTATTCGCCATTCTCGGACTGCGCTCGATGTATTTCGCGGTAGCGGGTTTGATGGATCTGTTTCATCACCTTCACTATGGGGTGTCGGTGGTCCTGATTCTGATCGGGCTGAAGATGCTGGCCTCGCACTACGTTCAGATTCCGACGGTCTGGGCGCTGGGAATGGTTGTCGTGGTGCTGGGAGCGTCGGTGGTGGCGTCGTTGGTGTGGCCGGCGAAGGGGGGAGAGCCGGGAGCATAGCGCGCCGCGGTTGAACCGTAAATTGGCGGATGCATAGTTGGTGAAATGGCGATGTTTCGTCAACTACGATTGTTGTCGGTCTTCATTGTGTGAGTCTTGGTATCCAGAATGGACTGCCGGCGCCGCTGGCATCGTCGATCCAGACTTGCCCCAGACTCTTGTCCTCCGACTGTGGAGGCCAGATGATAATGCCGCGAAGGAACGTGCGAACGCTCGATGCATCGAGTGTGGGAAACTGCGCGGGAATCGTCTTCCACCTGCCCCGCTCTTGTACATAAATCACGTCGGTCCCGCAGGGCTCAGGCAAGTCGGTTCGCTGTGTTACAGGTGCGCCGATGACGATGATGACGAGAACGTGCTTGCCC
>Ga0335070_10003809_pt1 | contig 17585 bp, 17 predicted proteins | sample Lox_Sample_13_FD_206722 | JGI IMG/M metagenome (GOLD analysis project Ga0335070, IMG submission 206722) | Soil microbial communities from Loxahatchee National Wildlife Refuge, Florida, United States - Lox_Sample_1.3 | ecosystem: Environmental > Terrestrial > Soil > Wetlands | place: USA...
CGAGGGGCGCCAGAGGGAGCGGCTGGCCGACAAGCTCGGAGTCTCCCCCCGGGAGATCCAGGCGGCGGTCGGGTTCATCACCACGCTCGAGCCCAAGCCCGGCCGCACCTTCGGCACGGAGGATCCGCGCTACATCACGCCCGACGTTTACATCGTCAAGGTGGACGACCGCTTCATCGTGGTCTTGAACGACGACGGGCTGCCGCGCCTGCGGATCAGCCCCTATTACCGCTCGCTCCTGGCCAACAAGGCGGGCAACGGCCGAGAGGTCCGGGAGTATCTCGAGGGCCGGATGCGCTCGGCCCTCTGGCTGATCCGCAGCATCGAGCAGCGGCAACGGACCCTGTACAAGGTGGCCGACAGCCTGGTGAAGTTCCAGCGCAAGTTCCTGGAGGAGGGGATCACGGCGCTGCGGCCGCTGACCCTCAAGGAAGTGGCCGAGGACATCGGCATGCACGAATCCACCGTCAGCCGGGTCACCACCAACAAGTACATCCACACCCCCCAGGGCCTCTTCGAGCTCAAGTACTTCTTTCACCGCGGCGTCCCCGCCACGGGGGGCGACACGGTCTCCTCCCTGAAGGTCAAGGATCTCATCCACAAGCTGCTCACCGCCGAGGACGGCACCCGGCCACTGTCTGACCAGAAGATCGTGGAGATCCTGCGGCGCGAGCACGGGGTGGAGATCGCCCGCCGCACCGTGGCCAAGTACCGGGGCCAGCTCAAGATTCCCTCCTCCAGCCGGCGCAAGCGGTACTGACCCTGTGTGGATCGCAGCACGGCAGTCCCTCCGCTCGGCGACAACCCGAGTTCCCCTGAGGAGGCCGACCATGCAACTCTCCGTCACGGCGCGGAACCTGGAAATCACGCCTGCCCTCCGCTCGTACGCGGAGGAGAAACTCACCCGCCTCGGCAAGTACCTGGACCAGATCGTGACCGTGCACGTCATCCTGTCGGTCAACAAGCATCGGCAGACCGTCGAGGTGACGCTCCGGGTGCGGGACCTGACCATCCGGGCCGAGGAAGAGAGCGACGACCTGTACTCATCCATCGATCTGGTGGTGGAAAAACTGGAGCGGCAGATCCTGCGCTACAAGGAACGGATCATGACCCACGGGGCCCGCGGCGCCCCGCGGGGGAATCGGGCGAGCGCCGAGACCGCCCCACCGGAGGAGGAGCCCCGCGTGGTCAAGACCAAGCGCTTCGCCGTCAAGCCCGTGCCCTTGGAGGAGGCGATCATGCAGATGAACCTCCTGGGGCACAACTTCTACGTGTTCCGGAACAGCGCGACCGAGGAGGTCAACGTGCTGTATCGCCGGCGCGACGGGCACTACGGCCTAATCGAGCCGGAGGCCTGAGCGAGGGGCGGATCCCATGCCGGGACACGAGCCGGTTGCGGAGACCACGCTGCACGGCGTCCTGATGGACGTCTACGGCATCGGCGTCCTGCTCCTCGGGGAGAGCGGGACCGGGAAGAGCGAGTGCGCCCTCGATCTGATCACCCGGGGCCACCGGCTCGTGGCGGACGACGTGGTGGAGGCCTCACGGGAGAAGGAGCAAATCGTCATGGGATGGGGGCCGGCCCGGATCCGGCACCACATGGAGATCCGGGGTCTCGGGATCATCAACGTCCGCGACCTGTTCGGGGTCGCGGCGATCCGCTTTCGCAAGCGCATCGAGCTGGTAATCCACCTGGAGACCTGGAAGCCCGAGGAGGAGTACGATCGCCTCGGCCTCACCGAGCTCACCCATCCCATCCTGGGGGTGGAGATCCCGATGCTCCGCATCCCCGTGAGCGCCGGGCGCAACATTGCCATCCTGGTCGAGGTGGCGGCACGAAACCATCTGCTCAAGCTGATGGGGGTGCACGCGGCCCGCGCCTTCACCGCCCAGCTCAGCGCCGCGGGAGGCGACGAGAGCCGCGGTGCCGACATCCCACGGTACCTCCGGGAGGACACGGAATGAGCGGGGGTCGTCGGCGTGGGGGCCGGGTCGCTCCGGCCGGCGGAGAGGTGGAGGGCTGCCCCCGGGGCGCCACGCGCAGGTGAGGGCGTCCCCAGGCGGGAGGCGAGACGGGTAGGCGGAGCATGGCCGGGATCGATTTCATCGTGGTCACGGGGATGTCGGGCGCGGGCAAGAGCGCCGCCAGCCGGTGCCTGGAGGACCTGGGGTTCTTCTGCATCGACAACCTGCCCGTCGCCCTCATCCCCAAGGTGGCCGAGCTGTGTGCGCAATCGGAGAAGCGCATCGAGCGGGTCGGCCTGGTGGCGGACGCGCGCGAGGGACGATTCCTGGAGGGCCTGTTCGACATCCTGGGGGACCTGCGGCGCGATGGACACCGGGTGCGGGTCGTCTTCCTGGAGGGGAGCGACGAGGTCCTGGTGCGCCGTTTCAGCGAAAGCCGGCGGCCTCACCCGCTGGCGCCGGGAGGCACGGCGCTCGACGGGATCCGGGCCGAGCGGGACCTGCTCCGGCAGGTGAAGGCGAAGGCGGATGTCGTGATCGATACCTCCAGCTTCACGGTGCACGAGTTCCGCAAGCTCCTGGCCACCTCGTTCCTAGATCTGCCATCGCTCCCCCGCACCGCCCTCTCGCTGCTCTCCTTCGGCTACCGGCACGGGCTTCCGGTGGATGCCGACCTGATCTTCGACGCGCGCTGCCTGCCCAATCCGCACTTCGTGGAGGCCCTGCAGCCGCTGACGGGGCTCGCTCCCGAGGTGATCGAGTACGTCATGCGCTTTGCCCAGACCCGGGGGTTCCTGGAGCAGGTCCTGGCGTTCCTGGAGTTCACGCTGCCCCTGTACCTCCAGGAGGGCAAGGCCTATCTCACCATCGCCGTGGGCTGTACCGGGGGCCGTCACCGCTCGGTGGTCCTGGCGGAGGAGCTGGGGCGCCGGCTGCGCGAGGCAGGCCACGAGGTGTCGGTGCGGCACCGGGACATGGAGCGGAGCTGAAGCCATGGGAGCCGCCGGCAGGGAGGGCGGGATGGTTGGCATCGTGATCGTGACCCACGGGGACCTGGGAACCGAGCTGCTCCGGACCGGCGAGGAGATCGTGGGGAAGCTCCCGAGGGTCGAGGCGGTGTCGATTCACGCCGAGGAGAAGATCGAGCGGGCCCGGAAGAAGATCGAGGCCGTCGTCCAGAGGGTGGACGACGGCAGCGGGGTCCTCATCCTGACCGACCTCTTCGGCGGGACCCCCTCCAATCTGTCACTGTCGTACCTCGAGAGCGGCCGGGTGGAGGTGGTGACGGGGGTCAACCTCCCCATGCTGGTGAACCTCCCCACCTTGCGGGAGGAGAGCAACCTCCGCGCCTTGGCGGAGAAGCTGGCCAGGTACGGGCAGAAGTACATCCTGGTGGCGAGCGAGTTCCTCGCCAAGGGCGGGCGGGCGGTAAGCGCCGAGTCCTGAGTCGCCCGTGGCGACGCCTCGGCCCGGCGGAGGGACGGAGCTCGGGAGATGAATCAGGGGTGAAGCCGGCAGCGCAGACGCGAGAGGTGCAGGTCCGGAATCGCCTCGGGCTCCATGCCCGCGCCGCCGCCCAGTTTGTCAAGACGGCCGGACGGTTTCGGGCCGAGATCACCGTCGAGGTCGGACGACAGCGGGTGAATGGGAAGAGCATCATGGGCCTGCTCATGCTGGCGGCGGCGCAGGGCACCACGCTGCGGCTGCGAGCCTCCGGAGAAGACGGTCCGGTCGCGCTCCAGGCGCTGTCGGATCTGGTGGAATCCCGGTTCGGCGAGCGAGAGTAGTCGGAGGAGGCAGGCCCTGCCCGGGGCCGCGACCGGACGGCACGGCTTCCCGCCTGCCGTGCGCGCGTTTCTGCCTCTCCCACTGGGTGATGTGGCTTCACGCAGGGACCGGTCCGATGCCCGGGTGTGTCTGGCGCCTGCTCGACCACGATCCCGCCGATGGCGCCTGGAACCTGGCGGTGGACGAGGCTGTGGCCGAGGCGGTGGGGCGGGGCGAGGTTCCCCCGACCCTCCGGCTCTACGGGTGGGAGCGACCGACCGTCTCGCTTGGCGCCCTCCAGCGGTTTCCCGGGGGGGTATCTGCTGGGGCCTGCCGGCAGCACGGGGTGGCGCTAGTGCGTCGGATCAGTGGCGGGCGGGCGGTCCTGCACGCGGCGGAGCTGACCTACAGCGTCGCGGTGCCCCGTGCCGGAGACTGGCGGCGCCCGGTCGCGGAGCTCTTTGAGCGGCTGTGCGGGGGGCTGGTCGCGGGGCTGGCCCGCCTGGGGATCCAGGCCGCGGTGGGAGAGGGGGCGCCGGCCCGCAGCGGGCCCCCGGACGGCGCCTGCTTCCTGCTCCGCCAGACGCCGGCCATCGTGGTGGGGGGTCGCAAGCTGGTCGGGTCGGCCCAGTACCGCTCGGACCGGGCGGTCCTCCAGCAGGGCTCGCTCCTTCTGGACTTCGATCCGGCCCTCCACCTGGACCTCTTCCCCGGCTGGCCCCGCCGCGATCCCGCGGAGGGGATCGCGTCGCTCCGCCTGCTCTTGGGCCGGACCCCTCCCAGGGCGGAGCTGACGGCCGCGCTTCGTGAGGGGTGGCAGGGGTGCTTTGGGCCGGTGCGACCTGGGGGCAAGCTGACCGCGCGCGAGGTGGAGCGGGCCGGCGATCTCGTGCGGGCTCGCTACGGCACCGCGAGCTGGACCCGGCAGCGGCTCGTCACGGCTGGCGAGGAGGATCCGGGGGCGCTCTGCGACGCGGGAGAGCGGCGGACGCGGCCAAACGTCCTTGACACCCCTCAGGGCGTTTGTTAGTCTCAGACGTCAAACCCCTCGTCAGATTGGAGCTTTCAGCGCATGGCGTTCGACAAGCGCAAGGTCCTCCAGAACGCCCTCAGCTTGACCCAGCAGGGCAAGTGGGACAAGGCGATCACCGAGTATCAGACCATCCTGCGGGTTGATCCCAAGGACACCACCGTGTGCAACACCCTGGGCGATCTGTACGCCAGGGTGGGCCGCGCCGGTGAGGCCATCGAGCAGTATCTGAAGGTGGGCTCGCTCTATCGCGCCGACGGCCTCTCGGTCAAGGCCATCGCGGTCTACAAGAAGATCATCAAGCTCGACCCCCACCGCATCGAGGCCCACTTGGCCTGTGCGGACCTGTACGAGGAGCAGGGGCTGACCGGCGAGGCCAAGGTCCAGCTGGCCACGGTGGCAGAGCAGTACGGCCGGACGGGCAACGCACCCAAGGTCGTCGAGGTCTACCAGCGCCTCGCACAGCTTGACCCCGGCAACGCCGGGGTCCTGGGCAAGCTGGCCGACCACATGGTGCGCGCCGGGATGCGCGATCAGGCGGCCGCCGAGTACCAGCGGGCGGCGGAGGCGGCGCGGGCTGCGGGGCGCGAGCCCGAGGCCAGGCGGTTCCTGCAGCGGGTCTTCGAGCTGAAGCCGGACTCGCCCGTGGCGGCCATGGCGACGGCCGAGCAGGCACTCCGCGACGGCCAGTTCCCCCAGGCCGTCGAGGCGCTCGGCAAGGTCACCAGGGCGGAGCCGGGGAACGCCCAGGCCTGGCGCCTGCTGGGTGAGGCCCAGGGCCGGCTCCTGCACCCCGCCGAGGCGGTGGCCGCCCTCGAGCAGGCCGTTCGCCTCGGAGTCCCCGACCTGGACGTCTGGCAGCCGCTGGCGGTGAATCTGGCCCGGGCCGGCCGGAGCGACGACGGGATGGCCCTCTGCGTGCGGGCGACCCAGGATGCCCTCGGCCGCGGCGAACCGGACGAGGCCCTGGCGGTGACGCGCGCCTTCCTGGCGGAGGTGCCGGACCTGACGGCGGCGCACACCCACCTCATCGAGCTGCTGCTCCAGCAGGGGCGCGACGAGGAGGCACGCGACGCCCTGTGGGCGCTGGCGGCGGTGCACGAGGCCCGCGGCGAGGCCGAGGCGGCACGCGAGGTCCTCCGGCAGCTGGTGGAGCGGTACCCCTCAGACGAGGAGGCCCGAGGCCGCCTCGCCGCCATGGAGGGCGGCCCGCCGGCTCCCCCGGCAGCCGTCGCCGAGCCGGCTGTCCTGGAGGAGCTCCCGACCCTCGAAATGGCGGAGGCCGCTGCCGAGCCTCTGCCCGCGCCCGCGGCGCCCGGCCCGCCCCCGCTCGAGACGGCGGAGCCCGAGAGGTCCGGGGAGCCGCTGCTCCTCGAGGCGGAGCCCCCTGGCGCCGGTGAGGAGCTGGGCGGCTTCGAGCTGTCCCTCGCGGAAGAGCCGGCGGCGGAGGCTGGGGGCGCGGCGCTGCTGGAGACGGTGGACGAGCTCCGTCCCCAGCCACGCTCTTCACCGCTGTTCCCGATGGATGAGTCCGGCGAGCTACCCGGCATGCCGCTGCCCGTCGAGCACCCGGGCGAGTCACTCGGGGGTGGGCTGTTGGAGGCGGAGGAGTCGCCGGTGTCTTTCCTCGACGAGGACACCTCGGGCGAGGACATCCCGAGCGAGGCGGCGGAGCTCCTGGCCGAGGCGGGGGTATACCTGAAGTACGGGCTCACCGAGAAGGCCCGTGAACGCCTGGTCGAGGTCGTGCGGCTGCTCCCCGACTACCTGCCGGCCCGCCGGAAGCTGAAGGCGCTGTACGTGGAGCGGTCCCAGCGCGCGGAGGCGTGTGGCGAGGCGCTGGCCATCGCCCGGCTGCTCCTCGAGCAGGGGCAGCGGGACGCGGCGGTCGTCGAGCTCCGGGACGGCCTCGCGATGGATCCCGACGAGCCGGAGCTGAACGGACTCCTGCGCAAGCTCCGCGGGCCGGTCGCCGCCGGACCGGCACCGCGCCCGGCGGCGGGACCAGCCGCCTCCCCGCGGCCCGCAGCCGTGCCTGCGGCAGCCGTCGTGCCGGAGCCGCCGTCGGCCGAGCCGGCCTTCGAGCCGTCCGGGGCGGAACTTCTCGACACGGCGGAGCCGGCGGCGGCCGAGCCTTCCCTGGGGCCGGCTGCGGCTGACGTGTCCCTGGAGCCAGCGGCGGCCGACCTGACCTTGGCCCCCGACCTAGGCACGGAGACGTCCGGGGAGCCGCCCACCCCGGAGCCGGCAGCGCCCGAGCCCGAGACCTCTGCAACCCTCGACCTCGCCCTCGACGAGGAACGCCCTGCGGCGAGCCCGCCCACGCCGGCTGCCACGGGGGCACCGGCCCAGGCGTCAGGGGGCGAGGAGGAGTTGCCCCCGGATCTCCGCGCCCTCCTGGAGGAGTCCGAGGAGGAACCCCCGGTCCTGCTGCCCGCCGAGCAGGAGGATCTGGATCAGGGGATGGCGGACGACCTGGCGGAGGCAGAGTTCTACCTGTCGCAGGGCATGGAAGAGGAGGCCCGGTCGGTCTTGCGGCGCATGCAGGCCCGCGCGCCCCAGCACCCGGCGGCGGAAACGCTGTCCGGAAAGCTGGCATCCTCCGGGCCGGCACCGCCTCCAGCCCCCGAGCCGCCGCCGGCCTCGTCCGCCGAGCCTGCAGGAGAACCCCAGCCCGCCGAGATCACGCTGGAGCCGGCGGCCAGCGCCTCGGAGCCGGAGGCGGTGCCGGTCCCCCAGACCCCGCTCCTCGATCAGGGGATGGTGCGGCTTCCGGGGTTAGAGGACCTCAGCGCGGCGGCCACCCTCCTCGAGGCCCCGGCCCTGCCGCTGGAGGCAGAGGTAGCTCCGCCCGCGGGACCGGTGGAGTCGGCGCAGGGCGTGAGCGACCTCCTCGGCCCTGGGGGGCCGGGCGGCCCCGTGGTCCCCCGCTTCACGGTGCAGGATGACAGCGGCCCCGGCGACGCGGCAGCCTTCATCGACCTGGGCAAGGAACTCGAGGCCGAGATGGCGGCCGAGGAGAAAGCCGCGGCCAGCAGCCGGGGCGGGGCCCTGGTCAACGAGCTGCTCAAGGAGTTCCAGAAGGGGGTCCGGGACCACCTGGACGAGAAGGACTTCGAGACCCACTACAACCTGGGCATCGCCTACAAGGAGATGGATCTCTACGACGAGGCGATCCAGGAATTCCGGCTCGCCGCAGGCGATCCGGGGCGGGCGCTCGCCTGCGCGAATCTCGTGGGGCTCTGCCAACTGTCCAAGGGGGATGCGCCCCAAGCCATCCGCGAGCTCAAGGCAGGCCTGGAGATCGGCGGGCACCCCCGCGACGCGTACCACAGCCTGCGCTACGACCTGGGGGTCGCCTACGAGGCCCAGGGGGACCTCGGGATGGCCCTGGAGTGCTTCGAGAAGCTGCAGGGGGAGAACGCCCGGTTCCGCGATGTGCGGGTCCGCGCGAAGACCCTCCGGGACCGGCTGAGGGCCAGGGCCGCCGAGATCACCCCGGCGCCGGCTCCGGCGGCGCCCGCAGCCCCCGCTCCGGCGCCGGCGGCTGTCGCCCCCCCGGCCGCCGCACCGGCCGCCGTGAAGGAACCGGAGCCGCCCACCTCACCTCCTGCGGCGCCGGAGCCGTCCAAGCGCGCGACGCCCAAGAAGAAGATCTCCTTTGTCTAATCGCGCCGCCTCCACAGGACTGCCCAGACCATGAGCTATGAACAGTTCTACCAGCTGCGGGAGCAACCCTTCTCCAACACCCCGGATCCCCGCTTCTACTTCGAGGTGGACCAGCACGCCGACGTCATCGCCCGGATGATGCACGCGGTCGACACCATGAAGGGGCTGGCAGTGGTGATCGGGGACGTGGGCACCGGCAAGACCACGCTCGCGCGCCGCATGCTGGATCGACTGGACGAGAACACCTACGAGTCTGCCCTGCTGGTCATCATCCACTCGGCCATCACCGCGGAATGGCTGCTCCGCAAGATCGCCTCCCAGATCGGGGTGGAAAACGTGGCCGAGGAGAAGGTCACGATCCTGTCCCAGATCTACCAGCGCCTGGTCGAGCTGCACGAAGCCGGTCGGAAGAGCGTGGTGCTGATCGACGAGGCGAACATGCTGCAGCAGCGCGAGCTGATGGAAGAGCTGCGGGGCTTTCTCAACCTGGAAGTGCCCGGGAGCAAGCTCATCACCTTCATCCTGTTCGGACTGCCCGACCTCGAGGCCAACCTGGCCATGGATGCACCCCTGGCCCAGCGCGTTGCCGTCAAGTGCCGTCTCACCGCGCTCAAGCCAGAGGCGGCCAAGGCCTACATCCGCCATCGCCTGAAGGTGGCGGGGGCGACCCGGGAGCTGTTTGCCGAGGAGGTGCTGTCCGAGATCGTGAACGGCTCCAGAGGCATCCCCCGGTTGATCAACACCATCGGAGACAACGTGCTGCTGGAAGGCTACCTCCTCAAGCGAGAGCGCATTGACGTCGCGCTGGTCAAGAGTGTGATCCTGGACCTCGGCCTGACCGCCTGATCGGGTCGGGGGGCTGTGGTGAATCTGCCGAACGCTCTGAGCCTGATACGCATCTTCCTCGTGCCGGTCATCGTGGTGCTGCTGATCCCGTCCCCGCGCCCCTATGACCTCGCAGCGGCAGCCGTTTTCCTGGCGGCGGTGCTCACCGACTGGCTGGATGGCCGCATCGCGCGGAGCACCCGGCAGGTCACGGCCCTGGGCAAGCTTCTCGATCCGGTGGCGGACAAGATCCTCATCGCGGCCAGCCTGATCTCGCTGGTCCAGGTGGACCGGGTTCCTGCCTGGATGGTCGCGCTCATCGTCTGCCGCGATCTGGCAGTGACCGGTCTCCGGGGGATCGCCGCCGCCCAGAACGTCATCATCCAGGCGGCGGACCTCGGCAAGGCCACCATGATCGCCGAGGTGGTGGCGGTCTCCTTCCTGATCGTCAACTGGGCCCCCGTGTGGGTGCCGCTGGGCCAAGGGGTGCTGGCCGTCGCCATCCTGCTATCCGTGACCTCCGGCGCGCTGTACTTCCAGAAGTTCTGGCGGTGCTTCTACGCGGCCAAGCAGTCGTGAGTGCCGGGGCAGCTGCCTCGATCGTGGGCCTCGGGGGCTCGACGCCGCCGGCCGAGGGGCCGGGCGGTGCGCGGGCGGGGAGAGGCGTATGGTGCGGGAGCTGGCGCTCGCAGCCGCCGCCTATCTGCTGGGCGCAGTCCCCTTCGGGCTGCTGATCGCACGCCTCGGGGCGGGCGTGGACCTGCGCCGGGTGGGCAGCGGGAACATCGGGGCGACCAACGTCCTGCGGGCGGTCGGCAAGGGAGCGGCGGCCCTGACGCTGCTCCTCGATCTGGCCAAGGGGGCCCTGGCCGTCCTCGCGGCACAGGCGCTGGGGGCGTCGACCGGGGGGGTGGCCCTGGTCATGGTGGCGGTCGTGGCGGGCCACGTCTTCCCCGTCTTCCTTGGGTTCCGGGGCGGAAAAGGTGTCGCCACCACGCTGGGGGTGGTGCTGGCCGCCATGCCGGCGGTCGGGGTCCTGCTGCTCGCGATCTGGCTGGGCGTGGCGGCGGTGGGGCGGTACTCGTCCCTGGCGGCGCTCACCGCGGTGGTGGCGATGCCCGGGCTGTGCTGGCTCTTGGATGGGCGGCTCCCGCTGGTGGTCGCGAGCGGGCTGCTCACGGTCCTGGTCGTCGCGCGGCACCACGAGAACATCGCCCGGCTCTGGCACGGCACCGAGGGCAAGATCGGTCAGCGGGCCAAGCCGGCCGCCGGCCCCGGGGGCGAGTAAGCATACTCCAATTGAGCGATGACCACGGGAGAAATCAGCCGTCCCGAGTCGAGTCATCACGGTGTGTGAAGCCGTGCTCCGCCTGCGGGACTTGCCGGATTGGGCAGTTAGCCCGGGAGCATTCACACGCGTTTCGTGAATGCTCCCGGGCTCGGGGAGAGCGATGGCGCTGATCGTACAGAAGTACGGCGGGACGTCGGTGGGCGATGTGCAGCGGATCCAAAACGTGGCGCGCCGGGTCGGCGAGGCGCGCGCGGCCGGGCATGACGTGGTGGTCGTCGTCTCGGCCATGGCCGGCGAGACCGACCGGCTGATCGGCCTGGCCCAGCAGGTGGCCCCGCGCCCCAACGAGCGCGAGCTGGACGTCATCCTGGCGACGGGCGAGCAGGTGAGCATCGGGCTCCTCTCGCTGGCCATCCAGGAAATGGGCGGGCGGGCGCGGAGCTTCACCGGCGGCCAGGTGGGCATCCAGACGGACGCAGCCCATACCCGGGCCCGCATCACCAGCATCGATGCCGAGCGGGTCCGGACGGCGCTCCGCGAGGGCGAGATCGCCATCGTGGCCGGCTTCCAGGGGGTGAACGCCGAGGACGAGATCACCACCCTGGGGCGGGGTGGCTCGGATTTGACCGCGGTGGCCATGGCCGCGGCCCTCGGCGCGGATGTCTGCGAGATCTTCACCGACGTGGACGGGGTCTACACCACCGATCCCAACATCGTGCCCGAGGCGCGGAAGCTCGACCGGATCTCCTATGACGAGATGCTGGAGATGGCCAGCCTGGGGGCCAAGGTGCTGCAGACCCGCTCGGTCGAGTACGGCAAGAACTACGGGGTGCCCATCCACGTGCGCTCGAGCTTCAACAACAACCCGGGAACCATGGTGGTGAAGGAGGACGCGGACATGGAGAAGGTGGTGGTCTCGGGCATCGCCTACAACAAGCAGGAGGCGAAGATCACGGTCACCCAGGTGGCGGACCGACCGGGGATCGCCGCGGCCCTCTTCGGGCGCGTTGCCGAGGCCAACATCGTGGTGGACATGATCGTCCAGAACATCAGCCAGGACGGCTCCACCGACATCTCCTTCACCGTGCCCAAGGCGGACTACCTCAAGACCATGGACATCGTCAGGGCCATGGCCAAGGAGATCGGGGCGGACCGGGTGATCGGGGACGACAAGATCGCCAAGGTGTCCATCGTCGGCGTGGGGATGCGGACCCACAGCGGCGTCGCCGCGCGCATGTTCGCGGCGCTCGGCACGGAGAAGATCAACATCCAGATGATCAGCACCTCCGAGATCAAGGTCTCCTGCGTAATCGAGTCGAAGTACTGCGAGTTGGCGGTCCGGGTCCTGCACGAGGCCTTCGGGCTGGGCGAGCAGGCCGTCCAGCAGGAGCCGGCGTGACCCTCGCCACCGCCCGCCCCCGGCGCCTCGCCTGGGCGCCCGAGGCGCCGCACCTGCTGGCGGGGCTGCTCCTCGGCCTGACGCTCGGGGTGGGGACGCTCCTGCCCGCGGCGGGGCAGCGCGGGGCCGGATTTCCCCCGCCCGGGGAAGGCGCGGGCCCGGCGCGGCCGGCGCTCGCCGCGGCCAGCCGGGATCCCCTCGGGGGGGCGCCGTCCAGGCCGGGGCCTAAGCCGGCGCCGGCGGCGGTCCTGGATCTGAACACGGCCGACGCCCGGGCGCTGGCGACGCTGCCGGGGATCGGCCCGGCGCTGGCGGAGCGGATCGTCGCCGAGCGCACCGCGCGCGGGCCGTTCGCGTCGCCGGAAGAGTTGCTGCGGGTGCCGGGCATCGGCGCAGGCCGGCTGGAGCGGATCCGGCCCCTGGTCAGGACGGCGCAGGGATCATGAGCTACCAGATCAAGCTCGACATGTTCGAGGGGCCGCTGGATCTGCTGCTGCATCTGATCCGGGAGCGCCAGCTGGATATCCTCGACATCCCCATCGCCACCATCACCGAGGAGTACCTGCGCTATCTCGCGATGATGCAGGAGCTCGACCTCGAGGTGGCCGGGGAGTTCCTGGTGATGGCGGCGACCCTGATCCACATCAAGTCCAAGATGCTCCTGCCCCCCGAGGAGCTGGCTGCGGGGGAGGAGGGCGAGCCGGAGGAGGATCCCCGGGCGGAGCTGGTGGACCGGCTGCTGGAATACCAGCGGTTCAAGGAGGCCGCCCAGACGCTCGGGCACCTAGAGTCCGAGCAGCTGCTGCTCTACCGGCGGGGAGCGCCGGCCATCGACCTAGAGGTGGAGGGGCCGCTCGCCGTCTCGCTCTTCGAGCTGCTGCGGGCCTTCCGCGAGGTCCTCCGCCGCGCCGAGGCCCCCGCCCAGCTCGAGATCACCCCTGAAGAGCTGAATGTGGGCCAGCGCATCGTCACGTTACTGGACCGGCTGGCCCAGGAGAGCCCCTTGGAGTTCGCCCAGCTGTTCGCCGGGAGCCGCCGGCGCGCCGAGGTGATCGTCACCTTCCTGGCCCTGCTGGAGCTACTGCGGCGACGGCTCGCCTCGGCGCGGCAGGCGGAGCCGATGGGGCCCATCATGATCTACCGGACCGTGGAGCGGGTGGGCCCGTCCGGACCGGAGGCGGCGGGGAGCGGCCAGCCGGGCCCCCCGGCTCCTCATCAGACCGGGACGACGGAGGAGTAGGCCGTGGGTGAGACGCTGGATCGGCAGGCGGTGATCGAGGCGGTGCTCTTCGTTGCGGAGGAGCCCGTGCCGCTCGCCAAGCTTCAGGAGATTCTCGGCGACGAGGAGCCGGCCGCGACCGAGGCCTCGGTGCGTGCCCTGGCGCTCGACCTGGAGGGGCCGACCCGGGGACTCATGGTGCAGGAGGTGGCCGGAGGCTTCCGTCTCGCGACCCGGGGGGAGGCGGCTCCCTGGATCCAGAAGCTGCAGCAGGTCAAGCCTGCCAAGCTGAGCCGGGCCGCCCTCGAGACCCTGGCCATCATCGCCTACAAGCAACCCATCACCCGCGCGGAGATCGAGGCGATCCGCGGGGTGGCGGTGGACGGGGTGATGCGGACCCTGCTGGAGCGCGGCCTGGTCCGGATGCTGGGCCGGAAGGCCGAGGCGGGGCGTCCCATCCTGTACGGCACGACCGGCGAGTTCCTCGAGCATTTCGGCTTCAAGGACCTGGGTGATCTGCCCACCCTACGGGAGATCGATGAGCTCATCGGCGCCCAGAAACCGGCGGGGAGCCCGCCGCCCGCCGAGCGTCCGGCCGATGCGTCGGGAACCGACCCCGAGGCCCCGCCCGCCGACGCCTCGCCCGAGCCCGGGCCTCCGTCCGCCACGGTCTGAGGTGGGCGCGGCCCCCGGCGGGCGTCCCGGGCCGTCGGCCGGCCCCGCGCCGTGGCCTCGGCCGGATCGGGCCGGGGAGGAGCGGCTGCAGAAATTCCTCTCGCGAGCCGGCGTGGCCTCGCGCCGGCACGGTGAGGCCCTCATCCTGGCCGGGCGCGTCCGGGTCAACGGCGAGGTGGTCCGGATCCTGGGGACCCGGGTGCGCCCGGCCGTGGACCGGGTCCAGGTGGACGGCGAGCTGGTGCGGCCGGAGCGCGTCGTGACCCTGCTGCTCCACAAGCCCGCCGGGTACATCACCTCCCTCTCGGATCCCCAGGGTCGCCCGGTGGTCACCTCGCTCCTGCCCGCCGGCGAGTTTCCCCGGCTCTATCCCGTGGGCCGCCTGGACTGGGACACCGAGGGGCTGCTCCTGCTCACCAACGACGGGGCGCTGGCGCACGCGCTCTCCCATCCCCGCTTTCACGTGCGCCGGCTCTACCACGCCAAGGTGCGGGGCCGCCCGACCCCCGAGGCGCTCGAGCGGCTGCGGCACGGGATCCTGTGCGACGGCGAGCACCTCGCCGCCCTGGCCGTCGAAATCCTGCACACGACGGCCCACAACGCCTGGCTGGCCATTACGCTCGGCGAGGGTCGCTACCGGCACGTGCGGCGCCTGTGCGAGGCCGTCGGGCATCCGGTGACGCGGCTGGTCCGGGTGGGTCTCGGGCCGCTCGCCCTGGGGGATCTGCCGCGCGGCGCCTGGCGGCCACTCGCGCCGGGGGAGCTCTCCGATCTGCAGGCCCTGGTCCCGGGCGCGCCCGTCCCGTCGGGGGCGCGGCGGGGGACGGCGGGTCGCGGACGCCGCCAGCCCCCCGGCCAGCGGGTGGGAAGGGAGGTGCGGGGCGGAAGGCCGCGAGGAACGCCCCCGGGCCCAGGGCCGCGAGAAAGGGCTTGATCCCTGCCGGTCGGCCCGGCTATCATGAGACCGGGAGAGGGACCGGGACGAGCAGAGGTAGCGGCGCGGCGCGCAGGACAGTCCCCGGACAACGACGAGCCTTGCAGATCCCCGAGCTCAGACGAGCGATCGACGCCATCGATTCGGAGGTCCTCCGGCTGCTGAACCGGCGTGCCGAGCTGGTCATCGAAGTCGGCCAGCGCAAGTCCGAGCACCAGCAAGAGGTCTGGGTCCCCCAGCGGGAGGAGGAGATCTACGCCCGCCTGGCGGGGGAGAATCCGGGTCCCTTCCCCACCCACGCGGTCCGCCCCGTCTTCCGCGAGGTCATCTCGGCCTGCCTCTCGCTCGAGCATCCTCTGCGGGTGGCCTATCTCGGCCCGCGCGCCACCTTCTCCCACCTGGCGGCGCTCGACCGCTTCGGGCTGTCCGCGCAGTTCGTGGCCCTGCGCAGTATCGGCGAGGTGTTTGCGGAGGTCGAGAAGGGCAATGCCGATTACGGGGTGGTCCCCGTCGAGAACTCGACCGAGGGGGTGGTCAGTCACACGCTAGACCTGTTGGTGGACTCCACCCTGCTCATCTGCGGCGAGGTGGTGGTGGAGGCGGCGCTGCACCTGCTGAGCACGGCGGGCAGCCTCGCGGAGGTCCGCCAGATCTACTCGCACCCCCACGCCATCGCCGCCGCGCGGAAGTGGCTGGAGACGAACTCCCGCCACCTCCCCGTGGTGGAGACCAGCAGCACCGCGGCGGCGGCGGAGCTGGCGGCCTCCGAGCCCGGGGCGGCCGCCATCGCCTCCGAGCTGGCGGCCAGCCTGTACGGCCTCAGCATCCTGCAGCGGCGGATCGAGGACCTGCCCAACAATCTGACCCGCTTCCTGGTGATCGGGCGGCGGCCGTCCCCGCCCTCCGCCACTGACAAGACGTCGATCGTGTTCTCGATCAAGGATCGCGTGGGGGCGCTGCTCAGGATCCTCCGCCCCTTCTCCGAGCAATCGATCAACCTGACCAAGCTGGAGTCTCGGCCCTCCAAGCGGCAGGTCTGGGACTATGTCTTCTACGTCGACTTCGAGGGGCATGCGGGCGAGCCGCGCGTGCAGGCGGCGCTCGAGCAGGTGAAGGACGAGTGCGTGTTCCTGAAGGTCCTGGGGTCCTACCCCCGGGCCCGGCAGACCCGACCGGCCTAATCCCGGGATCCCCTGACCCGTCGCAGGGAGGTATTGCGTTGACCCGTCGCCTCGAGGACCTGGCCTCCCCATTTCTCGGCGGCCTAATCCCGTACGCCCCCGGTAAGCCCATCGAGGAGGTCGAGCGCGAGTTCGGCATCCGCAACTCCGTGAAGGTCGCCTCCAATGAGAATCCGCTCGGTCCCTCGCCCCTGGCGGTTGCGGCGCTCCGCGAGGCCCTCACCGGCGTGCACCGCTACCCGGACGGCGGCGGCCACGCGCTGCGCCACGCGCTGGGGAAGCACTGGGGTGTCTCGCCGGAGATGGTGGTCCTGGGCAACGGCTCGAACGAGCTGCTGGAGCTGGTGGGCCGCTGCTTCCTGGTGCCCGGCGACGAGGCGGTCTACGCGGCCCAGTCCTTTGTGGTCTATGACATGGTGGCGCAGATGACGGGCGCCGCCAAGGTCGTGATCCCCCTCCGGGATCTCACCCCCGACCTGGAGGCCATGCGTCGGGCGGTCACCTCCCGGAGCAAGGTCGTGTTCCTCGCCAACCCGAACAACCCCACGGGCACGGCGGTGCCGCCCGGGGCCGTCGAGGCCTTCTTGGAGGGATTGCCGGCCGACCTGGTGGCCGTGCTGGACGAGGCGTATTATGAGTACCTCGCGCCCGACCGCCGGCCGGACGCCCTGCGACTCGTCCGGGGCGGACGCCGGATCCTGGTCCTCCGGACCTTCTCGAAGATCTACGGTCTGGCCGGCCTCCGCATCGGGTACGGGATCGGCCCGGCGGACCTGGTGGCCCTGCTCAATCGCCTGCGCGCCCCCTTCAATACCAGCAGCCTGGCGCAGGCGGCGGCGACGGCGGCGCTGCAGGATGACACGCACGTCGCCAGCACGCGGGCCGTGACCGAGGCGGGGCGGAAGTATTTGACGGCACAGTGCCGGGCACTCGGCTGCGGGGTGGTCCCGAGCGAGGCCAACTTCCTCTTGGTGGACGTGGGTCGGCCGGGGGCGGCCGTCACGGAGGCCCTGCTCCGGCAGGGCGTCATCGTGCGGCCGATGGGCGGGTACGGGTTTCCGAACCATCTCCGCATCAGCGTGGGCACCGGGCCGGAAAACGAGCGGTGCATCGCCGCGCTGCGATCGGTCCTGGGGGGCTAGGGGGAGGCGATGATCATTGTCCTCCGGCCGCACAGCACCGAGCCCGAGATCGCCGAGGTCTGCCGGCGCATCGAGGCGCTGGGACTCACGCCCCACCTTTCGCGGGGGGTAGAGCGGACCATCATCGGCGCCATCGGGGACGAGCGCATCCTCCTGGACAAGGCCATCGAGGCCCTGCCCATGGTGGAGCAGGTCGTCCCCATCCTCAAGCCCTACAAGCTCGCCAGCCGCGACTTCCATCCGGAGAACACCGTCGTCAGCGTGGGCGGGGTTCGGGTCGGGGGTCGCGGGGTGGTCGTCATCGCCGGACCCTGCGCCATCGAGAGCCGGGAGATGGTGCTGGACGTGGCCCGCGCCGTGCGCGCCTCGGGCGCCCACCTGCTGCGCGGGGGCGCCTTCAAGCCGCGGACCTCGCCCTACGCCTTTCAAGGGCTGGGCGAGGAGGGGCTCCGCTTCCTGGCCGAGGCGGGCCGCGAGACGGGGATGCC
>Ga0335070_10003810_pt1 | contig 17583 bp, 19 predicted proteins | sample Lox_Sample_13_FD_206722 | JGI IMG/M metagenome (GOLD analysis project Ga0335070, IMG submission 206722) | Soil microbial communities from Loxahatchee National Wildlife Refuge, Florida, United States - Lox_Sample_1.3 | ecosystem: Environmental > Terrestrial > Soil > Wetlands | place: USA...
ATGCGACCGAGACCTTCCGCGGCGCCTTCCAGGCCGTGCCCAAGGGCCAGATCGAGGCGGCCATGGCCTGCGGCATGAACCGCCGGCAGATTTTCTGGCGCATCCGCCTGCCCCAGGTCTGGCGCTTTGCGATCCCGGGCCTCGGCAATGTCTGGTTGGTGCTGCTGAAGGCGACCTCGCTCATGTCGGTGATCGGCGTGGAGGAGCTGACACGCAAGGCCGACCTTGCCAAGGCGCCCACGCGCGAGCCTTTCACCTTCTTCATCAGCGCTGCCTTCATCTATCTCGTCTTCACCGCGATCTCGGACTACGGACGGCATTGGGCGGAGAAGCGCGCCAATGTCGGCGTCCGGCGCGCCTGAGCCAGGGAACCCGCACGGCTCATGGAAACCGAAGCCCCCGATCTCTGGCAGCGAATCAATGCGGTGTTCGACCTGCAGCTGATCTGGAACAGCCTGCCGGCGCTCTTCGACGGGCTGCTCCTCACCATCGAGCTGGTGGCGATCTCGCTCATCATCGGCCTGATCATCGCCGTGCCGCTCGCGATCATGCGGGCCTCGGGCAAGCCCTGGCTGTCGGGACCGATCTATGCCTACACCTACTTCTTCCGGGGCACGCCGCTGCTGGTGCAGATCTTCCTGATCTACTACGGGCTGGGCCAGTTCCACTGGATCAAGACCACCATCCTGTGGGACTTCTTCCGCGAGGGCTATTGGTGCTGTCTCCTGGCCTTCGTGCTCAACACCGCGGCCTATGTCACCGAGATCTTCCGCGGCGCGATCCAGGCGGTGCCCCATGGCGAAGTCGAGGCGGCCAAGGCCTGCGGCATGTCCTGGGCCTTGCGCTATCGGCGCATCATCCTGCCCCGCGCCCTGCAATTGGTCCTGCCCGCCTATTCCAATGAGGTGATCTTCATGCTGCAGGCGAGCTCGCTCGCCAGCGTGGTGACGCTCATGGATCTGACCGGCGTGGCGCGCGTCATCATCGCGCGGACCTTCGCGCCCTATGAGCTCTTCATCACCATCGCGCTGATCTATCTGGCGCTCACCTATCTGATCGCCTGGGGCTTCCGCAGCTTCGAGTGGCGGCTGACGCACCATCTGCGCGACCGGCCGATCCTCTCGGCGGCGCGCAAGGGGCCGGGGGCGAGCGAGCCCGCAGCCGAGATCCCGACGCCGACGCCGCTCAATCGCTGAGCCCTGGGCCCATGCGGGGCGCGCCCCACGCGGCATCGGCCGGCGGCTGGCATCTCGTCTTTCGAAGGGAATCGGCCGGCGGCTGGTGGAGCTGAGGGGAATCGAACCCCTGACCTCCTCATTGCGAACGAGGCGCTCTCCCATCTGAGCTACAGCCCCGCCGCCGAACGGCGGGGACTATGGGAAGACGACCTCTCCCTGTCAAGGGCAAGAGGCTTAAGAGAGCGTTACGGTCATCCCCATCAGGCCCAGCGATTCCAGGCGCTTGGCACAAGCCGGGCGGGCGCGACCGATGGTCCCGCCACCCTTGCGCGAGGCGCCTTGGGCCGATAGCCTCCTCGCCGGTTTTTCGCCACGCCCGGAGGCAGCGGCCGCCCGATGAATCCGTTTGTAAGCATCGTCGATATCGTGATCAGGCTCTATACCTGGGTCGTGATCGGCAGCGCCATCATGAGCTGGCTGGTGGCCTTCAACGTCATCAATACGCGCAACCGCTTCGTCTACCAGGTGGGCGATGTGCTCTACCGGCTGACCGAGCCCGCGCTCCGGCCGATCCGGCGGGTCGTGCCGACGATAGGCGGGCTCGATCTGTCGCCGGTTGTGCTGCTGCTGCTGCTCTTCTTCATCCGCAGCTTGTTGTTCTGGTACGTCTTCTAGGGAGCACCCCGCTCTTGCTCCGGCCCTTCGCCGCCGTGTCGGACGGCCTGCGTCTGCGGGTGCGGTTGACGCCCAAGGCACGGCGCAGCGCGATCGACGGGCTGGCGGCGGAGGCGGACGGATCGGTGGCGCTCAAGGTCGCGGTCACGGCGGTGCCCGAGAAGGGTCGCGCCAACGAGGCGCTGATCGAGCTTCTCGCCAAGGAATGGCGCATCGCCCGCAGCCGCATCACGCTCGAGGGCGGCGCGACCGAGCGGCGCAAGCTGCTGCATCTGGCGGGAGATCCGATCGCGCTGGAGGCGCAGCTCACCGATTGGCTCGCTCGCCACGGCGCCCCGGCATGACTGGCGCCCCGAGCGGCCCTGGAACCCGAATCAGTTCGTTCGACATCGAGGAAAGCAAGAGAGCATGAGCAACATCATCGACGGCAAGGCGTTCGCCGAGGGCCTGCGCCGCCGCCTCGCCACCCAGATCGCCGGCCTCAAGGAGAAGCATGGCTTCATTCCGGGCCTGGCCGTGGTGCTGGTGGGCGAGGATCCCGCCAGCAAGGTCTATGTGCGCAACAAGGCGGCACAGACGGTCGAGGTCGGCATGGCCTCCTTCGAGCATAAGCTCCCCGCCACCACCTCGCAGGGCGAGCTCCTGGCGCTGGTGAAACGCCTCAACGAGGACAAAGCCGTCAACGGCATCCTGGTGCAGCTGCCGCTGCCCAAGCAGATCGGTCCGCAGGCCGTGCTCGACGCGATCGATCCGGCCAAGGATGTGGACGGCTTCCATGTCGTCAATGCCGGAAGGCTCGCGACCGGCGGCCAGGCGCTGGTGCCCTGCACGCCCTTGGGCTGCCTGATGTTGCTCAAGGACCGGCTGGGCGATCTCACCGGCAAGCGCGCGGTCGTGGTCGGCCGCTCCAACATCGTCGGCAAGCCGATGGCGCAGCTGCTGCTGGGCGAGAGCTGCACCGTCACCATCGCCCATTCCAAGACCCGCGATCTCGCCGGCGAGTGCCGGCGCGCCGAGATCCTGGTCGCCGCCGTGGGCCGGCCCGAGATGGTGCGCGGCGACTGGGTGGCGCCGGGCGCCACCGTGATCGATGTCGGCATCAATCGGATCACGGGGCCCGACGGCAAGGGCAAGCTCGTCGGCGACGTCGCCTTCGCCGAGGCCGTGAAGCATGCGGGCGCCATCACGCCGGTGCCGGGCGGCGTCGGCCCGATGACGATCGCCGTGCTGCTGCAGAACACCGTGACGGCGGCCTGCCGCCAGCGGGGCGTGACGGTTTAGTAGTTATAGAAACTCACCCCCTTCCCTTGCGGGAGGGGATAGGGGGAGCGATTGGTTCACGCGAGTTTTCGAACGTTGTGCGTGCTTGCAATCTCTAGAGCAGACCGCACGTCATCGAGAGCCCTCCCCCTACCCCCTCCCGCACGCCGCCTTCGGCGGCTGGGAAGGGGGTGAAGCTACTCGCTTCCCCTACTCGATCACCACGGCCGTGCCGCTGACGCTCACCATCAGCATGCTGCCGTCCTTGCCGACCACCTGGTAATCGATATCGACCCCGATGATGGCGTTGGCGCCCGCTTCCTTGGCCTCGGATTCCATCTCGCGGAACGCCGCTTCGCGCGCACCTTTGAGCGCATTCTCATAAGCCCCCGAGCGACCGCCGACGATGTCGGTGATCGACGCCATGATGTCCCGAAAGATGTTGGCGCCGACGATGGTCTCGCCGGTGACGATGCCGCGATAGTCGCGGATCTTAAAGCCTTCGATGGTGGGCGTGGTGGTCAGGATCATGGCGCCCTCCGGGCTTTCTCGCTCTCGCCGCGGGAAGGGAGCTTCTTGCGGCAGGTCAGGCGCTGCGGGGCGTAGCCGAGCTTCTCCCAGACCGCGGCGGCCGCCTTGTTGGACAGACTATAGCGGAGCTCGATGAAGGTTACGCCGCGATCCTGGAACCAGGCCTCGGCCGCCAGCGCCAGCGCGGCGGCGACACCCTGCCCGCGCGTCTCCTCGCGCACGAAGCAGTGGGAGATATAGCCCATTGCCTTGATCGGCGATTCGCGCACATAGGCGGGCTCGATCCGGCCATAGAGGTAACCGGCGGACCGGCCATCGAGCGACGCAATCAGAACCAGCTCGTCTCGCGCGAAGGCGGCCTCGAAATCGGCGCGGGCGCGCTCGGGCTCGGTTTCCGCTCCTTCCCAGAACTCGTCGGCGACCGTCGCCTTGAGATAGTCGAAGAAACGCAGCGACAGCTCGGTCAAGAGCGGCAGATCCGCGGGCTCGGCGGGGCGGACGACGATTCTGTCTTCGACCGCCCTGCCCCGGGCCATGCGCTTCAACCCCGACCCTTCTTCAGCAGCCTGAGCCTCAGCGCGTTGAGCTTGATGAAGCCGGCAGCGTCGCGCTGGTCATAGGCGCCGGCGTCCTCCTCGAAGGTCACATGCTGCAGGCTATAGAGGCTCTTGGGCGATTTGCGGCCGACCACGGTCGTGTTGCCCTTATAGAGCTTGAGCCGCACCGTACCGTTGACATTCTCCTGGCTCTTGTCGATCAAGGCCTGGAGCATCTCGCGCTCGGGCGCGAACCAGAAGCCGTTATAGATCAGCTCCGCATAGCGCGGCATGATCTCGTCCTTGAGATGGCCGGCGCCGCGGTCGAGCGTGATGCTCTCGATGCCGCGATGGGCCGCATGCAGGATCGTGCCGCCCGGGGTCTCGTAGACGCCGCGGCTCTTCATGCCGACGAAGCGGTTCTCGACCAGGTCGAGCCGGCCGATGCCGTTCGCCTTTCCAAGCTCATTGAGCTTGGTCAGGAGCGCAGCCGGCGACAGCCGCTTGCCGTCGATCGCAACCGCATCGCCCTTCTCGAACTCGACCTCGATATAGCTCGCCTTGTCCGGCGCCTCCTCGGGCGAGATGGTGCGCTGATAGACCATCTCGTCCGGCTCGACCCAGGGGTCCTCCAGCACCTTGCCCTCGCTCGAGCTGTGCAGCAGGTTGGCATCGACCGAGAAGGGCGCCTCGCCGCGCTTGTCCTTGGCGATCGGAATCTGGTGCTTCTCGGCGAACTCGATCAGCTTGGTGCGGCTGGTGAGGTCCCATTCGCGCCAGGGCGCGATCACCTTGATGCCGGGCTCGAGCGCGTAATAGCTGAGCTCGAAGCGGACCTGGTCGTTGCCCTTGCCGGTCGCCCCATGCGCCACGGCATCGGCGCCGGTCTTCCGCGCGATCTCGATCTGATGCTTGGCGATCAAGGGCCGCGCGATCGAGGTGCCGAGCAGATATTGGCCCTCATAGAGCGCGTTGGCGCGGAACATCGGAAACACGAAGTCGCGCACGAACTCTTCGCGCAAGTCCTGGATGAAGATGTTCTCGGGCTTGATGCCGAGGAGCAGCGCCTTCTTGCGCGCGGGCTCCAGCTCCTCGCCCTGGCCCAGATCGGCGGTGAAGGTCACCACCTCGCAGCCATAGGCCTCCTGCAGCCATTTCAGGATCACGGAGGTATCGAGGCCGCCGGAATAGGCGAGCACAGCCTTTTTGACGTTCGCGCGCATGGAACAGAAAATCTCCCGCAGAAAAGCCGCGCGGAGTATAGGGATCGAGGCTCACCGGGCAAGCCGATAGGTCGTCCCGGGCCTGTCCTGTCTGCCGCCCGAGCTTGGGGCTTGATGGGACTAAGTTTCACGTTTATCTAATCATAGTTAGATAAATATCGAACCACGCCATGCCCCTCCGGCCCCCCGCCCGCCGCCGATCGAGCAAGTCCCCTGCCAACGGGACGGGCGACCTGCCGTCCTGGCAGTGCCGCGCGAGCCCGCGGCTGGAGCTGTTCCTCGCCGCCTGGTCGCTGGCCAGCGACCGGGCCCAACGCCATCCGGAATGGCGCCGCCAAGGGCGGCGGGCGCTGCCCGGCACCTATTGGGCGGCGGAGGCCGCCTTGGGCGGAAACCCGGAAATCTGGCTGCTGGCGGCGGCCGCGCCCGGCGCGACACCGGCCGATTCGACCGCGATCGAACTCCTGGCTCGAATCGAACGCCGCCCGGCGGGCGCCGTCCTCGCTGCCATGCTGGCCAGCCTCCTGGGTGACCCGGCCCTGGCGCGACGGGTGGCGATCGGCGGCCTGACTTTGCCGCGGGCCCTCGCCTCCCTGCCCCGTCCCCGTCTTCTGGCGTTGAGTTCGATGAATTTCGAACCATCGAACCCCGATTCCCCGCTCTGGGCCTCCCTGGCTCGGTTCGTGGCCGATCCGGCAGCAGGGCAGCGCGCGCTGGTGGCCGGGCTCGACGCCTTCCGCGAGGCCGTGTTCGAACCGCTCTGGCGCCGGCTGCAGGAGGCGGAAGCCGCCGCCGCGCAGGCGGTGACCACCGCGATCGCACGCGGCGATTGGGACGGGCTCGGTCACCGGCTGGGGCTCGGCATCGAGTTCGACCGGAAGGCCGGGGCGATCCGCCAAGTGACCGGGGGTGCCCGAACCGACATGGCCCAGATCGACAGCCTCCAGTTCCTGCCCTCGAGCTTCAACGAGCCGCGCTGGTGGTTCATCGAGCAGAAAGGCGAGCGCGGTACGGCCTGGCTTCCCTTCCTCGATCCGAAGCTGGGGCCGGAACCGCAGCGCGCTGCCGCCGATGAGGTTCCGCCGGCGATATCGGCAGAGGCAAGACGAGGCCCCGGCGCAGCGCTGCCCGCCGCCGGTGGCGATGTCGCCCTGGTCTTCCGCGCGCTGGGCGATGCCACGCGCTTCGCCATGGCCAATCTCCTGGCGCGGCGCGCCATGCCGGCGGTGGAGCTCGCCCGCCAGCTTCATCTCTCCAAGCCGACCGTCACCCATCATCTCCATTTCCTGCGCGAGGCCGGGCTGATCGAGGAACAGGGCGAGGGCGGGCGCAGATTGCTGGCGCTCAGGCGCGAGGCGCTCGAGGCGCTGTCGAGCCGCACGCTGCGCCGGCTGTTCGAGGCCGAGCCCGTCCCGCCGGCGAGATCGCGCCGGCGTCCGGGCTGAGGGTCTCTCCTGGCGGGTCAATTGTTCGCGCGTGCCCGAGATGATGAGCGATCTCGATCCGGCGCGCTCCGGCCGCACCTTGAAGGCGATGATGCAGATGACCAGGATCGAGGTTCAGAAACTGGAGGATGCCTTCAGCGGACGCTGACCTGTTCCCGCCTCACGCCGGCTCAGCGCCCGCAGCCCGGCAGGAAGAGATCCGTGCGCGCGGTCGGGTGATAGCGGATCAGCAGGCGCTGCGGATAACTGCCGCGCCCGTGAAAGCGCTGCGGCCAAGCCTGCTCGGCCGGATTGGGCGGCCAGCTGAACACGTCGTATTGCAGCTCGCCGCCGCCGATATCGAGAAACACCAGATGGATGGAGGTGGTGGCGAGGCGCCAGACCCGTTCGCGATACTGGGCCGAGGTACCGCTCTTCGGGCTGTCGCAGACCAGATCCGGCGCGCCATAAAGCGCTTCAAGCTCGGCCATCGCCGCCTCGAAGGCCTTGGGCGCATAAGGCAGGCGGCCGCGCTCCAGCATGACCTGCAGCAATCCCTGCTTCTCGCGGTCGAACTGCAGCAGCGCGCGCCAGGCGAAGCCGGCAAAATCCAGCTCCTGCAGAACCCTCGTCGCCTGGCTCGGTCCGTAATCGATCGGCGGATCGACCGGCCGGATCTTCGGCGCATAAAGCGGATCGATGGCCGCCGCCGTCATGCCCCAGCGGGTCCGGTCCCAACCGGCGATGTCCTCGCGCGCGCCTGCCCGCTCGACGGCGACCAGCGACAAGACGCAAAACAGCGCGAGGGCAAAGAGCAGCGCCGACAGAATCCGGCGGCGGAGGGCGGAAAGTTTAATGCGGCGGCTCGGCCGCATCGGCCGGAGTGTCGGCGGCCATGGCGGCGGCGATCTGCCGGCTCTTGCGCAGGCGCACGCTCTCGCTCTTGAGCTGGCCGCAGGCCGCCATGATGTCCTGGCCGCGCGGCGTTCGGACCGGCGAGGCGTAGCCGGCATCGAACACGATCTGGCTGAAGGCCTCGATCGCGCGCTTGCTCGAGCATTCGAAGGGGGCCCCGGGCCAGGGATTGAAGGGAATGAGATTGACCTTGGCCGGCACATCCTCGAGCAGCGCCACGAGGGCCCGTGCATCGGCCGGCGAATCGTTCACGTTCTTCAGCATCACATATTCGAAGGTGATGCGCCGCGCGTTGGAGAGGCCCGGATAGTCGCGGCAGGCGCGCATCAGCTCGGCGATCGGATATTTCTTGTTGATCGGCACGATGCGGTCGCGCAGCTCGTCGGTCACGGCATGGAGCGAGATGGCGAGATTGACGCCGAGCTCGCGCCCGCAAGCCTCGATCATCGGCACCACGCCCGCGGTCGAAAGCGTGATGCGCCGCTTCGAGATCGAGATGCCCTCATGGTCCATCACGATCTTGAGCGCCTTCGAGACATTGTCCCAGTTATAGAGCGGCTCGCCCATGCCCATCATGACGATGTTGGACAAGAACCGCTCATCCTGCGGCGAGGGCCATTCGCCCAGCGCGTCGCGCGCCATCATCACCTGGCCGACGATCTCGGCGGCCGAGAGGTTGCGCACCAGCTTCTGCGTGCCGGTATGGCAGAACTTGCAGGTGAGGGTGCAGCCGACCTGCGAGGAGACGCAGAGCGTGCCGCGATCTTCCTCGGGGATATGGACGGTCTCGATCTCCTGGCCGTCCGCGAACCTGAGCAACCATTTGCGGGTGCCGTCGATCGACTGCCTGGCGACCGTGACCTCCGGCCGCGCGACCACATAGCGCGCAGCGAGGTTCTCGCGGAAGGATTTGGCGAGCGAGGTCATGGCGGCGAAATCGGTGACGCCGCGGTGATAGATCCAGTGCCAGAGCTGGCGCGCGCGGAAGGCGGGCTCGCCCAGCGCCACGATCTCCGCCTCGAGCTCGGCGCGATCGAGCCCGACGAGATTCTTGCGCCCATCCGCCGAAGCGGTGGGCGGCGCGAAGGTCAGGGCATGCGCGGTCGTGCTCATGAGCGAGGCTGGCAGGTTCCCGAAGGCCGAAAGCTGGCCCGTTCTTTACACCCGGGACCGCAGGGGGTCCATGGCGCGATCATCCCCGAAGCGCGTTCCATGGCCGCACCCCAGGCCCGAGGCGGCGCCTCAAAAATGAGTGCGGCCAAGGCGTTATTCAAGAGCCGAGGCCGGCCTTCGGGCTCCAGGCTTAGCGCATATTGCCGGTGTGGCCCAGGGAATAGCGGCCGGGCTGCGGCCAGACCGTCAGGCCATGCGGCTCCCGGCCGACATCGATCCGGACGATCGCACCCGTGATCGTGTCGATGTCATAGACCTCATCGTCGAAGCGGCCCGATAGCCAGAGATGCTTTCCGTCGGCCGAGACATTGCCCATATCCGGGCTGCCGCCGCCGGGGATGGGCCAGTTGGCGACGACCTTCCCGGTCGCGAAATCGATGACGCTGACGCTGCCCTTTCCATGCGGCTTGGCGAAGACCATCCCGCTGCCGCGGTTGGCGACATAGAGCTTGGTGCCGTCGCGGCTCGGATAGAGACCATGGGCACCGGGCCCGGTAGGAATGAAGGTCACGAAGCTGAAGCTCGCGGCGTCGATGACGTAGACCCCGCCGATATGCATGTCGGCGACATAGAAGAGCTTGCCGTTCGGCGAGACGCGGATGTCCTGCGGCATGCCGTGCTTGGCCAGCGGCAGCGGGAGATAGCCCAGCACCTTGCGGTTGACCATGTCGATCTTCACCAGCGTGCCGTCGAACTCGCAGGTGAAGATCGCGTAGCGGCCGTCGATCGAGAAGTCGGCATGGTTGATGCCGTTGCAGTCCGGCGTCGCCAGCGATTCCTGCAGCGCCATCGTGTGCGGATCGCGGAAATCGAGTCGCTTGTGCATCTCCGCAACCACGATCGCGGATTTCCCGTCGGGCGTGAAATAGAGGTTGTAGGGATCCTCGACCGGGATGGTGGGGCCCGGTTTGCCGGTCAAGGGATCGATCGGCGTGACGCTGCCATCGATGCCCTTCTTGGTCTCGTGGCCGTTATTGACGACCCAGAGCGTCTTCAGATCCCACGAAGGAACGATATGCTGCGGGCTGAATCCGACCTTGAAGCGGTCAATCACCTTCTGCGTCGCCGGATCGATCACGTCGACATCGTTCGAGCGCCGGTTAGGCACATAGACGCGCGACAGAGCCCCCGTCGTGGCGGGGCTGAAAAGATTGGCGCCGGCCTCGCTATAGAGGTTGTCGGGATCGACGACCCGCGGCATTCCGGGAACGGTCTCGAGCTCGGGTCTCGCCCAGACCGGCCCGCCGGCGAGGCAGGCCAGAAGCGAAAATCCGAAGGCGATGAGGGCAGGGCGGGGGGAAAAAGATTGCAGAAAATTCATCTTCGGTGATCGCGACTAGCCAGGACCGGAAGGCGTTGCGACTCGAGCTGCGGCCGCAAGCTAGCGTGCCTTCACCGCCTTGGCGATCTCATTCACCGTGCGTGCGACAATGAGGTCGATGCCGATCAGTCCGAGCTCGGCGCTGGATCGCCTCGGATCTCCATAGACGCCGTCGGCGCGGCCATAGACCGTTCCCCGCTGCAACAGATCCGTTCGAACCAGTCCCGGATCGAGCGCCAAAGTGAGCGAGGTGTCGGCGAGGCCGGCGTGGGTCCCGATCTCCTCATCGCGGTAGCCGCGGGCTTCGAGCGCTTTGACATACTCCGTCTGCGTGACCTCGTAATACTGGGTCACGGCATGCGCGCGCACGGGCGTCTTGCTCCATTCGCGATTGAGCCGATCGGCGACCGCGACCTCATCCTTCTGATAACCGCCGTGATCACCGAGAAACACGATGTCGCGGAAGCCATGGAGCTTGAAGCTGCGCGCCGCGTATTCGAGCGTCTTCTCGAACAGATCGTCGGGGAGCGTGATGGTGCCGGGAAAGCGCATATGCGCGGTCGGCGGATCGATCGTGCCCTCCGGCACATAGGCGATCACGGGCGCCACCAGCGCATTGCCCAGCGCACGCGCGATCTTGTCCGAGAGCAGCCGGGCGCGCAGGTTGTGCTTGCCCAACGCCATCGCCGGACCGCTCTGCTCGGTCCCGCCGATCGGCAGGATGATCGTGGTCTTGCCCGCCGCGATCGCATCGCGCAGCTCGGTCCAAGTCAGATCTTCGAGAAAGACGCTGTCAGGCGCGGCCGCCTGCGCCAGCGGCGCGACGAGGAGCAGACAGAGGAAAGTTATCAGCCCGGCCCAACTGCGATGCATCGTCGTGGCGGTTGCCGACTCCCGGCGGGAAGGCTCATGCCGGCCCGAGCCCGACGGCGCCGCCGCGGCCGAGGGCCCGGCGGTTTCTTAGCCGCCGACGCCGCAGGCCTTGTTGATGGCTTGAAGCGCCTTGCCGAAGCCGGTCAGCGAATAGGTATCGACGGTCTTGGTGCCGCGCGCAGACTCGCCGCTGACGACCAGGGTTTTGCCCTTGACCATGGAATCGACGATCTTCGAATCGTCGCCGTCGCGGGCCCAGGCGGTATCGCCCTTGGTGAAAAGATCGAAGCCGGTGCCGTCGACATCGACTTTGACCTGCCCATCCGGCTTGTAGTCATAGCCCGCCGTGAAGCTCACCACGCCGGTGGATTTCTGCGCCGGCCGGTGCGTAATCAGCAGATAGACCTCGCCGCGCCGGGTGTAATTGCCCTCCTTGCGGGTCGGTTCGCTCATAACGTAGCAGGCGGTACTGCCATCCTCCTGGAACGTCATCGCCGTCCAGGCACCGAACTTGCCGATCTGCTTGGGCTCTTGGGCCGAAGCCGGTTGGACCGCAATCGCGGCAACCAGACCGCAAGCAAACAGGAAGGATATGAGGCGTTTCATACCGATCACCTAACGTAGCTTCGCGTAGCCCACCGCGGGGGCTCTCTAAAATTTGCCTTAAATGACAACGGCTTGTAGTCTTTCCGTGTGCGCCCATGTAGGCCAATTCGCGGAAGGCTGCAAGGGCAGGCGAAGCAAATTAACCATATTTCGGCGGAAAACACCCGGTCGTTCGCGCAAATGCTGCGCACCCATGCAGAAGGCGTTGAGTCTGGTTAACAAATTCTTAACGCCGTCCCGCCGGAACCCGCCAAATTAGGATTTGACCCGGCGCGCGCGCTGCTTCTGCTTCCACAAAGGTTCGCCATGGTGATGGCGAGCGGGCGGCTCCTTCGGGCCCCCGGCCCGCACCGGGCGCTCGGCGAAGCGGCCGAGCGAGATCATGCGGTCATACATCACCAACGCCCCGGCCAAGGCGACGTTGATGCAAAAGCGCGTCGGGATCTTCACCACATGGTCGCAGCGCGCGAGCAGATCCGGCGACAGGTCGTCGCGCTCCGCGCCCATCACGTAAGCGGCACGCAACGGATGGCGAAAGCTCGGCAGCTCGACCGCATCCTCGATGAATTCGAGTCCGACCAACTGGCAGCCCTTGGGCAAGCTGAAGGCCAGGAGATCGGGATAATCGTGGAAGGGGAGGCTCTGCATCGCATCGGAGGTGTCGGCCAGACGCGCCTCGCGCGTATCGAATACCGCGCCGATGCTGAAGCAGAAGCTGGCGCCGAAGGCATGGGCCGTGCGCATCAGGCTGCCGAGGTTCATCGGTTTGCTGACGCCCTCGATGCCAATACCGAAATAGCCGCGCATGGCGGGGAAGGTTGCATGGGGCCTGCGGCCAAGGCAAGGTGGCGCCCTCGGATCCAGGAAAGCGGTTTTTCGGCGATGGCACGCAAGGCGGCCCGCAAGACCGCCGGCCGTAGCGCAGCAAAGAAGCGGACGGTCGGCGGCAAGCACCAGGCGAAGACGAAGATCAAAGCCAAAGCGAAGGCGAGAACCAAGGCCAGCGCCAAGGCGCCGGCGCGGTCGAAACCCGCATTGGCGGCGGCGCGCGACGAGAAGACATTGGCCAATCCGGCACTGATCGAGGTGACGCGCGGCGAGATGGTGGAGAGCCGCCATCGTGTCGCTGTCGCCGTGGTCGATGCGAGCGGCAAGCTGGTCGAGAGTTGGGGCGATATCGAGCGCCCGATCTATGGCCGCTCGGCGGTCAAGCCGCTCCAGGCACTGCCGCTGCTGGAGACCGGTGCCGCCGACAATTTTGCGCTGGGCGAGCCCGAGATCGCGCTCGCCTGCTCCTCGCACAATGGCGAGCCGCAGCATACCGATCGGGTGCGGCACTGGCTTGCGCGCATCGGCTGCGAGGTGAGCGATCTCGAATGCGGCGCGCATCTGCCGTTGCACGAGCCGACCATGCTGCAGCTGATCGCCAATGGCGGCGACGTCACCGCGATCTACAACAATTGCTCGGGCAAGCATTCGGGTTTTCTCACCACCGCGCGCCATGAAGGCGAGCCGACGAGGGGCTACATCCGCTTCGAGCATCCGGTGCAGCAGCGCGTGACCAAGGCCATGTCCGAGATGACCGGCGTTGATCTCGCCCGCGCGCCCCGCGGTATCGATGGCTGCGGCATTCCCGTTCTGGGCATGCCGTTGCGCGCGATGGCGCATGGGCTGGCGAAGATGGCCGATCCCCGCAGGCTCTCCGCCGACCGCGCCGCGGCCTGCAAGCGCATCGTTGCGGCGATCATGGCCTGGCCGGCCCTGCTCGGCGGCACCGGACGCTTCGGCTCGACCGTGATGGCGATGCTCAAGGGCCGCTTCGTGCTCAAGGGCGGCGCCGAAGGAGTCTATGCCGGCATCCTGCCCAGCCTCGGCCTCGGTGTGGCGATCAAGGCCGACGATGGCGGCGGGCGCGCCGCCGAGGCGGCGATGGCCCAGACGCTGCGCCGGCTCAAGCTGATCTCGGCGGCGGAAGCCAAGCCGCTCGCCGATCTGCTGATGCCGCCGGTGCTGAACCGCGCCCATCTCGAGGTCGGCCGCATCCGTTCCACCGGCGAAGGGCGATTCTGATCCATGCGCGTCATCGAGGCGATAGGCTGGGGCGGGCTCGATCAATTGGCGCCCGCGGAGCGCCCGGATCTCCCCGCGCCCGAGGCCGACCAGGTGCAGATCGAGGTCGCGGCCGCCGGCCTCAATTTCGGCGATCTGCTTCTCATCGCCGGCAAATATCAAGAGCGGCCGCTGCCGCCCTTCGTGCCGGGCTTCGAGGTGGCGGGACGGGTGAAAGCGGTGGGCGCCCATGTGCGCCGGGTGAGACCGGGCGACCGCGTCATGGCCGTGCTGGATCAGGGCGGCTTCGCCGAGCAGGCGCTCGCGCGCGAGGTCGATTGCTTCCCGATTCCGCCGGCGATGGATTTCGCCACCGCCGCCGGCTTCGCCATCGCCTATGGCACGTCTCACGGGGCGCTCGAGTGGCGCGCTCACATCAAGCCGGGGGAGCGGCTGCTGGTGCTGGGCGCTTCGGGCGGCGTAGGCTTGACGGCGGTCGAGATCGGCAAGGCGATGGGGGCCACCGTGATCGCCTGCGCCGGCGGCCCCGAGAAGCTCGCCATCGCCAAGGCGCATGGCGCCGATCATCTGATTGATTACAAGACCGAGAATCTGCGCCAGCGCATCAAGGAGATTTGTGAGGGCGGCGGCGTCGACGTGGTCTACGACCCGGTCGGCGGCGAGCTGTTCGATCAGGCGATGCGATGCGCCAATTGGGGCGGCCGGCTCCTCATCGTCGGCTTCGCCGGCGGCGGCGTGCCGCAGATCCCGGCCAACATCCTGCTGGTGAAGAACCTGGCGGCACTCGGCATCTATTGGGGCTCCTATCGGCGCCAGCAGCCGCAGCTGGTCGAGGCCTCCTTCGTGCAGCTCTTCGCCTGGTACCGCGAAGGCAAGCTCAAGCCGCTGATCTCCCATCGCTTCGATCTGGCCGAGGCTGCAACGGCGCTCGAGCTGCTGGCCTCGCGTCGTGCCACCGGCAAGGTGGTGCTCACCACCGGCCGCGCTTGAGCCGACGCCTTCTGCATGAGCGAAGTAACGAGCCGAGCATGAGCGAGGATCGCGTCCGCGAGCAGTACGAGGCCTATCCCTATCCGCCGCGCGATCCCCGCGACGAGGCAAAGCGGCTGATCGAGGGCTCGCCCAGCCATCGCCTCGAGATCGATCACTATGTCTTTGCCGGTCGGCGCGACTGGCGCGCGCCTTTCCGCGCCCTCGTCGCCGGCGGCGGCACCGGCGACGGGCTCGTCATGCTGGCCCAGCATCTGGCCGATGCGGGTTGCCCCGCCGAGATCCATTATCTCGATCTGAGCCACGCTTCGCGCGCGATCGCCGAGGCGCGCATTCGCGCCCGCGATCTGCAGGGCGTCACCTTCCATCATGGCGCGATCGAAGGTCTGCCGCGGCTGGGCCTCGGCCGCTTCGACTACATCGACTGCTGCGGCGTGCTGCATCACCTGGCCGACCCGGCCGCGGGCTTGCGCATCCTGGCCGAGGCCTTGTCGCCCGAGGGCGGCATCGGCCTGATGGTCTATGGCGAGCTCGGCCGATCGGGGGTCTATCCGATGCAGGATCTGCTGCGGATGCTGGGCGAGAGCGATCCTGCCGAGCGGCGGATCGAGCTGGCGAAGCGCCTGCTGCGGCAACTGCCGGCGACCAATCTCTTCCTCCGCAATCCCGCGCTGGGCGACCATATGCGCGCCGGCGATGCCGGCATCCATGATCTGCTGCTTCATGCGCGCGACCGCGCCTATCGCGTGCCCGAACTGATTGCGCTGATCGAAGCCGCGGGCCTGGCGCCGACGGCCCTGATCGAGCCTTGGCGCTACGATCCCGCGAGCTATCTGGCCGATCCTAAACTGCTCTCGCCGCTGAACGCGCTCGATCGCTGGCAGCGGGCGGCCGCAGCCGAGCTCATCGCCGGCAATCTCAAGACCCATATCGCCTATGCGGTGCCCAAGGCGCGCGCGGACCGGGCCGTGGCCGATCCCACCGATTCCAGCGCGGTGCCGCGGCTCAAGGGCGAGCCGGGCGTCGAGATCGCGCGGGGCTTGCGACCCGGGGGACGCGTGACGGCCAAGGCGGATGGGCTCGAGGCCCGATTCGCGACCTCGACCGGCGCGGGGCCGATCCTGGCGGCGATCGACGGGCGGCGCAGCATCGCCGAGATCGCGGCCCTGCTCGCGGCACAGGACTCCAAGCGCTGGTCGGCCGGCTACTTTGCCGCGGAGTTTGCCGCCACCTATCGGCTTTTCAACGCCTTGAACCGCTTGTTCCTGGGGCGCGCATAGGGGCCGTCATGACCGTGACATTAGAAATCCGCCACTGGCATCGCCGCTTTGTCGGCGCCATGTAATAAGCTTGTCGTCGAACCTTGCCATTCTGCCGCCGATTCACTGATTGGCCCTCATGTCGTCACATCTTCTCACTTGGCTCAAAATCTGGATTCGCAACCCGATGCGGCTCGGTGCCATCGCACCCTCGAGCCGCGAACTGGCGCTCGCCATGGCGCGGCTGGTGCCGAGCGACCGCAAGGGGCCCGTGGTCGAGCTGGGGGGCGGAACGGGCGTCATCACCCGCGGCCTGCTCGAAACCGGGATCGCGCCCGAAGACTTGATCGTGATCGAGCGCGATCCGACGCTCCATGCCTTGCTGCGCAAGCAGTTTCCGTCGGTGCATATCCTGCTGGGCGACGCCACCGAGCTGTCGCAATTGTTGGCGCCGATGCATCTGCCGCCCGTGCGCGCCGTCGTGTCGGGCCTGCCGCTGCTCTCCATGAGCAAGCCGGTGCAGGTGAAGATCGTCGAAGAGGCCCTCAAGGTGCTCGGCAAGGAGGGGCCGATCATTCAATTCACCTACGGACCCTTCTCGCCGATCGCGCGCCGGCGCTTCGGCCTGGTCGGGCGCGTCGCCGAGCGCGTGTTCGCGAATCTGCCGCCCGCCAGCGTCTGGGAATATTGGCAGAGCCGTCCGGTTTAGCCGCGGCCCTAACACACTTCTTCGTCACCCCGGCGAAGGCCGGGGTCCATGAACACGAACGGCAACAGCGAGAGTCTTGCTGGCGCCGCCGGTGTTCTTGGATGCCGGCCTTCGCCGGCATGACGAGTGGGGAGCGGTCCGGCGATTGGGCCCTCAGGCCGCCGGAAACTCTTCCCGCAGGAACAGGATCAGATCGATCGAGGGCGGCGCTACTCGCGTGCTCGAGAGCATGGCATGCGCCTGGCCCCGATGATGGGCTTGGTGATTGAAGAAATGCGCGAGCGTCCAGCGCAGCGGCGTCACCTGGGCTTCGCCCGCCATGTTCCGGTAGCGCAAATCGCTGTCCAGCTGGTCAGGATCGAGCCGCTCTGTGTAGGTGACAATCCGCTCGTCTTCGGTCTCGCGCGCCGCCTTTAGGTCCGAAAAATCCGGATAGGGCACCTCGTCGAGGCGCCGATGCACCAACTCGACCGCCTCGAATCGCGACAGCCAGACGCGATCACCCACCAGGATGTGATTGAGGGTCTTTTGCAGGGAGGGGAAGAATCCGGCGCGGGGTGCCGCCCAGTCGGCCGCCGATAGCTCGGCGCAGGCAAAATAAAGCCGCCGGTTGGCCCAACGGTTATAGCGGGCCAGCCGGCGGAAGTAGGGAAGGTCTGCCACGACGGGGGGACCTTCCCTCAGGGACGCCAGAAGGGCTTGCCGGCCTCGTTCTCCACATCGGCTCGAGCCAGCCCGATATCGCGCAGCATGCGGTCGTCCAGGGTCATGAGGTGCGAACGCTCATGGGCCCGGTACTGCCAGGCAAGCAAGGCGTCCGAGGCCAGGACCAGCCAGGCA
>Ga0335070_10003811_pt1 | contig 17580 bp, 14 predicted proteins | sample Lox_Sample_13_FD_206722 | JGI IMG/M metagenome (GOLD analysis project Ga0335070, IMG submission 206722) | Soil microbial communities from Loxahatchee National Wildlife Refuge, Florida, United States - Lox_Sample_1.3 | ecosystem: Environmental > Terrestrial > Soil > Wetlands | place: USA...
CCCAGAAAGATAAACACAACGCCTAGTACGAACTGGGTAAGAAGCGCGACCCACGGTGTTTTCCATCTTCGGTGCAGGGAGCCGAATGCCGGCGGAAGGAAGTGATCGAGCCCTGCGACAAACGGAAGCCGCGCCACGGCGGCCAGGTAAGCCCCGGCGGCGCCAATATTGCTGAGGGCAATCAAAAATGCTGCTAACGGCAGAATACCGGGGAAGCCTATTCGAGTTGCTGTGGCCGAGACCGCCTGCACCAGTCCCTGGAGGCTGTTCACCTGCGTTGAAGGCAGGGCGAGCAGAACGCAAACCGTGCCCAAGATGTAGCAGATGGTTACGGTCACGCCGGCGAACAGCAGCGCGAAAGGAATCGTGCGGCGCGCGTTCTTGATTTCCTCCCCCATGAAAGATGCCGTCTCGCATCCGCCAAAGGCAAAAGTCAGCACCGACCAGAAGATGATGTCGGTCAGGTGTGTGCTCGGCGTCATCGAGCGCAGAGTGAACGGCGTTGCCGAGCCGAAGCGGTGCCAAGCGACAAAACCCATTACGATCACGATGCCGACGGGAATCCACATGGCAAGCGCGCCGATGTTATGCAACCACTTGCCGACGTCGAGGCCCACAATGTTCAGCAACGTCGCTGCACTTAGAGTCAGAAGCGAAAACACGATGTAGAAGGTCGCGTTGCCCGAGAGATGCTGCCAGTTCGCGCGCATGAACAGCAGGTTGCTGGCGGCAAAATAGAGTACGGCGGGGAAGTAGGGGAGATTGCTGGTCCAGTAGGTCCATGCCGACATGAATCCGGAGAAATCGCCGAACGCGCGCTTGCTCCAGACGTACAACCCACCTTCATTCGGATAGCGCGACGAAAGTTCTAGCACCGACAAGGCGAGCGGCGTGTAGAAGCAGAACCAGGCGCCGATCCAGATGATGATCGAGCTCGGGCCTGCAGCGGCGGCGCTAGCGATCCAGCGCAGGCTGATGCCGGTAATCACATAAAAGAGGACCAGGTCGCGGAAGCCCATCACCCGTCGCGGACGATTCGGGTCTTCAACATCGGCGATGGAGACGCCAGGCGCCAGGAATCCGATGCTATCTCGTTGCCGCTGCGGGTTTTCGGCCAAGGGCATGTCCTCTGATCAGGCGGATTCTGCGCAGAAAACACCCACTTCTCGCAATAGTGGCGAGAAGTGGGGCACCCGAAGAGGAATAACACCGCCGCGCGCAGGCGGCAAGGTGAGAGTTAGGTCAGAATGAGGATGCGATCAAAACCATGAGTCGCGCATCTCTCTGAGCCGGCACTGCCTCAGCTTACTCCGCGGCGGCTATGTTGCGCTTGCTTCGTTTCCAGGTCAGATAGAAGGGAATGCCAACCAGCACGATGACCGTTCCCCAGAATGCTTCGTACGGACGCGTGATGATCGTATTCAAAGTCCACGCCGTTCCGATTAGCACGTAGATGCCAGGCAGCCAGGGGTATCCGGTGCAGCGATACGACCGCGGAATCTCCGGGCGTTTCCAGCGCAGCCAGAACATCGCGATCACCGTCAGGGTGTAAGAGAGCACCATTCCATAAATGACGTAAGTGTAGAGCTGGTCGTAGTGGCCGCTCAGGGTGAGCACCGCTGCCCAGATGCCCTGGCCGATCAGGCTGAAGGCTGGGGTTCGCCATTTGGGATGAATCACCGCCATGCGCTTGAAGAAGACCCCATCCTGCGCCATAGCGAGATACACGCGCGCGCCGGATAGCGTGCAGGTTGCAGCGCCACTGAAGCAGGAGACCGCAATCATCAACGAGAGCCACACGGCTGCGCGGGGGGAAAAAAGAACCGCAGCGGCAGCATGAGCGATCGTCTCATGCGAGGCAATTTCTTTCAGTGGAAGCGCGTACACATAAGTCACGCTCATCGCGATGTAAATCACAGCGACCGCCAACACTCCGAGCACCATGGCACGAGGCACGTTCCGACGAGGATCCTTCACTTCACCCGCCACCCAGGTGATATAGACCCATCCGTCATATGCCCAGAAGACGGCGATCAAGCCCACGCCCAGAGCGGAAATCATTCCTGCCGCACCCAGTCCCGCGTTCAGCGCATGAAAATGAGACCAGTCTCCCTTGCCGATGGCGAATCCCAGTACGACGAACGCCGCCATGGCCGTGAACTTCGTCCAGGTCGATAGGTTTTGCAGAAGCGCGCCCCAGCGCAATCCAACGACATTCACCCAAGTGAGAATCGCGATCAGCACGAGACCAAAAAGATGAGCGCGCGTGAATACGACACCCAGGAGGGTGAACATGACGTGCGTCTGCGAAACGAAAGGTACGACTTGTCCAACGTAGGCCGCGGCTGCAACTGACAGAGCTGCGATCGTACCGCCGTTCGCCACCGCGAACAGCATCCATCCATACAGGAACGCGACCAGGTCGCCGTAGGCTTCGCGCAGGTAAATGTATTGACCCCCGGAGTCGGGGAACATCGAGCCGAGTTCGGCGAATGCGAAGCAAGCGCATAACGAGATGAGCGCGCCGAGAACCCAGACGAGAAGAAAGAGAACTGGCTGGGGCAGCGGGGCGGCAATGTCTTTCGCGGTAAGAAAGATGGATGATCCGATGATGCCGCTGACCAGCAGCAGCACGGAATCAAGCAGGCCCAGTCCGCGGACGAGTGTCGGCTTATTGTCCGGCCTCTTCGTTTCTGCTTCGAGGTTGGACGGAGTCAAGACCGGGGCCGGTTCCATTATCCGATTCCGAGTTCATCGGGCGATTCCAGCGGCGTGCCGCAGCGGCGGCAGATTACCGCGGAACAGTCTCCGCAGGTCAACGGATCTGTGACCTCCTCGGCGCAGTTGGGGCAGTAAAGAGGACCGGGTGGGGGTGGCTGTGGCTGTGTCGCCATCAGGAAGAAAACTGTAGCACAGACACGGCCTGGGTGGGGCGCCGATTCCGTAATCTCAAATTCGTCGAGGTCGTAACGGGAAGATAATGCCGGCGGGAAGAGGATTCAAAATCCTCCTCCCCGCGACGTTTGGTGCACGGTTTCCGAAATAGGGCTTACACCTGCGCCATGCCGCCATCTACGAATAGCTCCACCCCCGCGACAAAGCTGGAATCCTGCGACGCGAGGAATACTGCGGCTTTGCCAATCTCGTCCGGTTGCCCAATGCGGCCGAGCGGAACCTGTGACGTGAGTTGGGCCTTAAAGCCGTTGCGCTGCTCCTCAGTCTCAACCAGGCCATCGAGAATCGGCGTGTCAATCGGCCCCGGGCTGATGGCGTTGACCCGGATCTTGCGATCTTTCAGATCAGACGTCCAACTGCGCGCAAAGGAACGTACAGCCGCCTTCGTTGCCGAGTACACGCTGAAGGCCGGCAGGCCTTTCTGCGAAACGATCGATGCATTCAAGATGATCGAACCGCCATCGGGCATCAAAGGCAGCGCCTTCTGCACAGTGAAGAGGACTCCCTTCACGTTCGTATTGAATGTCTGGTCGTAGACTTCTTCGGTGATGGAACCCAGCGGCGCCAGGCTGCCGCCGCCGGCATTGGCGAACACGATGTCCAACCGGCCTTTCTCCTGTTTGATTTGCGCGAACAGGCGGTCGAGGTCGGCGAGACTCGAAGAATCCGCGCGCACGGCCTTGACCTGGTCTGCTCCAACCGCTTTCACGGCCTTGTCCAGTTCCGACTGGCGCCGGCCCGTAATGTAGACGTACGCCCCTTCTTTCACGAACTCTTGCGCCGTTGCTAATCCAATTCCGCTGCTGCCACCGGTCACGAGTGCGATCTTTCCCTGCAGTTTGCCTGGCATGACATCCTCCCATTTTTCCGGTTATTTCTGAACCGTACAGTTCAGATGTCCCCCGGTTGCGCGTGGATTCACCTTTTTTGAACTGAATGGTATAAAAAGGCATCGGACTTAACATGGGACGCCACGTCCAGCCTACTAAGAGGGGCCGGCCTCGCGAGTTCTCTGAGCCCGAGGCTCTCGAGGCCGCCATGCGCGTCTTCTGGGAGAAGGGTTATGAAGGCACGTCGCTCGACGATCTCACCCAGGCGATGAAGATCAACCGGTCGAGCCTCTATTCGACGTTTGCTGACAAGGAAACCCTGTTTCGCAAGGTGATGGAGCGATACAGCGCCGGTCCCATGTCCTACCTGTTCGAGGCGCTCAGGCGGCCGAGGGCGCGGGACGTAATCGAGTCTCTGCTTCGGGGCACCGTTCACTTTTTGGCCGATCCCGCTCATCCACGGGGGTGTCTTTCGTTGCAGGGCGGTCTGGCCTGCGGCTCGGGGAATGAAGACGTAAAGAAGGCAATGATCGAATGGCGCGCGCAAGGGCTTCTGCATCTGCAAAAGCGTTTTCAGCGCGCCCATGCCGAGGGCGATCTACCCGAGGATGTAAACCCGAAAGATCTGGCGCGTCTGGTGATGATCGTGATGAATGGCCTCGCTGTGCAGTCGGTCAGTGGAGCTACCTCGGCGGAGATTAGTCGCGCAGTGGATCTGGCGTTGCGATCACTTCCCATCTGAGAGGGTCCGAGGCGCAAAAGAAAACGTCGTTACAGGTTGCCGCAACGCCGGCTTTTACAATTAGCTACGCACTCTTTGCAAACCTTTACCGTGGATCGCGATCTCGTTCCCGTGGCTGGGCGAGTCTAACCATCGCAACGTGGATTTCTTCCACTGAAATCCGCGGCAAATCGAAAGCGCTACTTCACAGCTTTCGAGGGGAGGTGCACCATGATGTACCATTGCCCCTGTCTGCAAGCACCCTCAACCACCCTTTCCAAACGATTCACCAAAGCAGGGCTCACCGCGGTCGCAGCCATGCTGCTTACCACATTCGTTTTCGCACAAGATCAACCTGAGCCCGCCCCAACGCCGGACTCCACTCAACGTCAGACCGAGGCTCGGAACTCCAACGTCACAATCCCGGCCGGCACTCATTTGGCCCTGGTGCTGACCCATCCCGTCCAGAGCCGGTATATCCATCGTGGAGATGACATCTACGCGCAGGTCACCTCGCCGGTGGATGCCGAGAATCAAGTGGTGATCCCACCCGGCACTTTTGTCCAAGGAATAGTCGACAAGATCGGGCGGAATGGTGGGCGCGGAGAGCTGCACCTGCAATCCATGTCGATCACTTTTCCAGACGGCTACGTGACCCCGATCTCCGGTCCGATTGTGCTCGAAACGACGGAAGGGTACGCGATCAAGGATCCCGGCTCAAAGCGCTCGACAGGAGCGTTCGTGCTTCCCCTCGCCGGCGCGGGGGTGGGAGCGTTAATCGGGCATTCGGTAGGAAAGGCCGATTCGACCGTCACGTCGAACTTCCCGCCTGGATGCAGCCCACCCGAGTTTGGATGCACGCCTATAAGCACGCCGGTTTTTGGCAGCAAGGCCAAGGACGCTGTGATCGGGGCGGGCATCGGTGCAGCGGTCGGATTTGTAGCCTCCCTCTCGGTCCTCATCAGTTCCCGCCATTTCTATTTAGATGCTGGCGCGCCGGTTCAAATGACCTTACAGCAGTCAGTCACTTTACCCCAGGACGAAGTCGCTAAAGCCGTGCGCCAATCGCTGGAACGCGCGGTAGTGGTGCAGCCCATCGAGCCTCGCCCGTTGCCGCCACCGACTCTCGGCAATCAGGGAACGTGCTACACGCCTGGAACTCCGGGGACGCCGGACACCGTAATTCCTGGGACGCCCGGGCCCGATGGGATTCCTGGTCCGCCGACAGTGATTCCCGGAACCCCGCCGACGCCCGGGATGCCATATCCGTGTCCGTAATTCAGCGGTCAGGGGTTAGGGGCTGGGGGACAAGGCCGTCGTCGAGCATCGAAAGACCGTGCCATGCACTGGCTTATCAACTCCAGTCCCTGACCCTAATCCCTAATCCCTGCGTGTTGTAATCTGATCCGAACCATGCCAACACTGATCCCTCAGCCGACCCGCATCCAAGCCGCTGGCAACAAGCCTAAGGTCATCGATGAGTACGTAGGTAGAGTCAACACGAGAACGTCTACCGCCAGCGTTGCTCATATGCGCAGTCCGCAGGAGTGGGTCGAACCGGGCCAGACTCCGGAGTTCGACGAGTTCACGATTGTCCTGAAGGGGATGTTGCGGGTTGAGCACCAGGGCGGAGCTCTCGAGGTCCGCGCCGGACAGGCGGTCATTACGCACGCCGGCGAGTGGGTGCGCTATTCAACTCCGGAAGACGGAGGCGCCGAGTACATCGCGGTATGCCTGCCCGCTTTCTCGATGGAAACGGTACACCGGGATCAATAGCGGAGTGATCTGCAATCATTGCACGTAGCGACAGCCGCCACGGCTGTCCCTCGAAGTCTGCCCTGAGCGAAGTCGAAGAGGCGAAGCCAAGTGGCCCTGGGGAGAACCTGACTGAGCGACTTCCGATCGCATCTTGAAGCGTGCACTACTCGGCGCCAGCGTAATAGCCAGTACGCGCATTCACACGCAGAAAACTCGCCCACTTCTTCGGCAGCAGCAACTTCACACTGATCTTGTGCCACTTGCCGTCGCGCGACCGCGTCTGCGGGCGGTAGGCCAGCACGTATTGATGCCGCAGCCGGGTCCCGATCGAGCGCGTGACCTGAGGCAACTCTCCCACATTGGTTGATGTGTAGGACTGCCCGCCTGTGACTTCACTGATCGACCGCAGCAACTCCGGTCCAAGCAATTCTTCCTGCGTGTTGGCATATCGGTCGTACGTGCCCACCGCATATATCAGGATATCGGCCTCGCGGACGGCGCTCTTCACCTCGCGCTCGCTGTAGCGGCTGTGATTGTCGCCGCCATCGGAAAGGATCAAGAGCGCGCGGCGGGGGTAGCGGGCGTTCTTCATCCTGCGAATGCCCATGTAGATCGCATCCAGAAGCGACGTACGCCCCTTCGGCTGAGTGATCAACAGGGCATTCTCGATCTCCTCCGGACGTTCAGTAAAGTCGGTCGCCAGGCGCGGCTCGTCGGAGAACGTGATGACGAAGAACTCATCCTGAGGATTGGAGGCTTCGCAGAACTGGCGGACGGCCTCACGCGCTCGCTCCAGTTTGTTGGCCATGCTGCCGCTGACGTCCAGGATGATGCCGACCGAAACCGGCGTGTCTTCGGTAGAAAAATTCTTGATTTCCTGCGGCTTCTTGTTTTCGAACAGCTGAAAGTTCTCCCGCTCGAGCCCGGTCACGGGACGGTTCAAAGCGTCGGTGATGGTTACCGGAACCATCACCAGATCCACCTTGGAGCGGATCAGAGTCATTCCATCCGGCAGGCGCGGTCCTCCTGCCGGCGCTTCAGCAGTAATACCCCTTTGTCGCGGGGTTATGTGTATGTCGTTGATTGAGGTTTGAGCCAGGGCTGAGCCAATTACGACCGTGGTGGAAATCAAAAGAAAGAAAGCGCGGAGGAGAGGACGAACGCCGCGATACATGTCTTGCACCTTTCAAACGAGAACTGCAAACGTGGCTTGGTTGATTCCTGAGACTTTGGTCGTTGTAGGCAGAATCCCGTATGGAAGCGGAAAAGATTACGCATGGGAAGATCAGACCATGGCGGGGACGTTTTAACGGGAAAGATACAGCACATGTAGAGACAGCCGCCTCGGCTGTCCCGCGAAGCGAAACGGGCGGACCCATGTCAGTACTCGGAGATCTCTGGAGTCATCCTGGTCGTAGGGAAGTGGCTTGCTACGTCTCTTGCCGGCCTCGATTTCAATTCGTTAGGGAATGTTGCCGATTCTGCAACCTGGAGAGACTCTCACTCGGCGTGCGCGTAATATCCCGTCCGCGCACTCACGCGCAGCAGGGACCATGTCTTGGGCAAGCGCAATTTCACGCTGATCTTGTGCCACTTGCCGTCGCGTGCCTGCTGTTGCGGGCGGTAGGTCAACATGTACTGGTGCCGCAGGCGTATGCCGATGGAGCGTGCAACCTCAGGCACTTCGGAGAATTTGCTCAGCGTGTACGCTTGGCCGCCGGTCACCTCGCTGACAGACCTCAGTAGTTCCGGCCCTAGCAGTTCCTCCTGCGTGCTGGAGTACACGTCGTATATGCCAACCGCATAAATGAGCACATCCGCTTCCTTGACCGCGCTCTTCACCTGGCGATCGGTGTAGCGGCTGCGATTGTCGCCGCCGTCGGAGATGATCATCAACGCCCGGCGCGCGTAACGGGCATCCTTCATCTTGCGTACGCCCATATAGATCGCATCGAGAAGGGAAGTGCGTCCTTTTGCCTGGGCGGCCACCAGCGCATTCTCCAACTCCTCCGGACGGGCCGTGAAGTCGCTGGCCAGCCGTGGCTCGTCGGAGAACGTAATCATGAAGAACTCATCCTGAGGATTGGACGCTTCGCAGAATTGCCGTACGGCTTCCCGCGCACGTTCGAGTTTACTCGCCATGCTGCGGCTGGTATCGAGGATGATGCCGACCGAGATGGGAGCATCCTCGCTCGAGAAGTTTTTGATCTGTTGCACCTTCTTGTTTTCGAACAGCTCGAAGTTATTCTGAACGAGCCCCACCACCGGCCGGTTTTCATTGTCGGTGATGCTGACCGGCACCATCACCAGATCAGTGCTGGTTCGGATCAGTGTGCCGTCGGAGAGGTTCGGTGCCGGAGAGACCGACGCCAGTTCGATCCCGCGAGGTCGCACGCTGATGTGTACCGCATCTACCGACGTTTGCGGGTATGTGATCCCGACCGAGCCAAACAAGAAGAGAAGCATTGCGCAGGAGGTCGATCGTACCGGGAAACCCATGGATGGCACCGTCCATCATTGATCCAACCTGCGCATCCGATGTGGTTCGCTCAGGTCGTGATGCCGTTGTAGGACGATTCCAACCCGTGGGCAAGGAAAGAGAGAGGCGGGAACAAACGGAAGTAACTCCGAAATAGGAATGGAACAGACTCAACCAGGCCAACGCCGTTAGCGCACGGTTGGCGCTGCTACTTGTTGGCGCCGCTACTCCCACTCAATTGTGCCGGGAGGCTTCGAGGTCACGTCGTATACCACGCGGTTCACGCCCTTGACCTCGTTCACGATGCGGGTAGAAATGGTTTTCAGCACTTCGTGAGGCAACGGAACCCAGTCCGCCGTCATGCCGTCTTCGGATGTGACGGCGCGAATGGCGCAGGTGTACGCGTACGTCCGCATGTCGCCCATGACGCCGACAGACATCACGGGGAGGAGAACCGCGAACGACTGCCAGATCTTTGTGTACAGGCCGGCTTCCTTGATCTCGCTGACCACGATGTCGTCGCATTCGCGCAGCAGCCTGAGACGCTCGGGCGTAACTTCGCCCAGCACGCGGACGGCGAGGCCCGGCCCGGGGAAAGGTTGCCGCTGCAGGATTTCTTCCGGCATGCCGAGCTCACGACCGATGCGCCGAACCTCATCTTTGAACAGGTCTTTCAGTGGCTCGGCCAGTTTGAGCTTCATCTTCTCGGGCAGGCCGCCGACATTGTGATGCGACTTGATCACCTGGGACGGGCCGCGCACCGAGCGGGACTCGATCACGTCGGGGTACAAGGTTCCCTGGACCAGCCACTTCACCTTGCCTTCGGTTTTCTCGATGCGACGGGCTTCCTTTTCGAATACCCTGATGAATTCGTTGCCAATGATCTTGCGCTTCTTCTCAGGATCGCTGACTCCGGCAAGTTTGGTCAGGAAGCGCTCCGTCGCGTCGACGGCATCAAGGTGCAAGCCCAGCTTGTCACGCAGCGTGGCCTGCACTTTTGCGAACTCGTTTTTGCGCAGTACGCCATTGTTCACGAAGACGCAGGTAAGGCGCGATTTCCCTTTGGAATCCCGCAAGGCGCGATCGACCAATACCGCAGCGACCGACGAATCTACTCCACCGGAAAGCGCACAGATGGCCCGCCCGCTGCCGACTTGTTCCTTGATCTGCTCAATGGTGGACGTGATGAAATGCTGCGGCGTCCACTCCGGCTTCGCGCCGCAGATTTGGAAGACGAAATTTCTCAGAATCTGCGTTCCCTGAGGTGTGTGGTGCACTTCAGGATGGAACTGCACCGCGTACCATTTTTTCGCGACGTTTTGAATGCCGGCGACGGCGTAATGGGTCTTCGCCATCAACTCGAAACCTGGCGGCAGTTCGAGGGCCTCGTCGCCGTGCGACATCCAGACCGCAAGTTTCTTGGCCAACCCTTGAAACAGAACCGAGTCTGAGACGATGTCGATTTCCGCGTGGCCGTACTCCCGCTTGTCCGCCGGGCGCACCTTGCCCCCCAGAGTGTGCACCATAAACTGCAACCCGTAGCAGATGCCGAGCACCGGCACGCCAATGTCGAAGACGTGTGCGTCCGCCGGTGGTGCGTCTTTGTCATACACCGACCACGGTGCACCCGAGAGCACGATTCCCACCGGGTTGTAGCTTTTGATTTCCCTCAACGACGCCGTGCACGGCAGAACAACGGAGAAAACATTCTGTTCGCGGATCCGGCGGGCGATGAGTTGTGTGTACTGGGCCCCGAAATCGAGGATAACGATCGACTCGGTTACTGAAGTTTGGCTGAGCGGGGATTTGGTTTCCACGAGTGAGTTTCTCAAATTCCAAGAGAGTGTGTAAAGACCGGGATGTCACGCCCATCTTCAATGCAAAGCAAAATCATTTGTGGAGACGTCGCTTGCAACGTCTCTGTCAGCCACGAAGCAGTACGTCGACACCGGGCAAGAGACGTAGCGAGCTACGTTTCTACGACGAGGTTGGGGATGTCACTAAGAATCAATTCGTCTCTGTCTATCGAGCAGAAAGCGACTTGAGGAGGGGGCGTCGGCGCGGGCATTACCTGCGGCATCTCTGCGATGCACACGTATCCCGCCAGGCGCGCGGTGTAGAGCCAGTCGGCGACAGCAAAATATGCGAGAGTTACCACCAGCACGCCCAGCGCAACCAATCGCCAAGGCAGGACACCCGCGAAAGCTAAAGGCACCGAAACAACCGTGCTCGCGCCGGCGAAGGCGATCAGGTGGGCTGCGCTGGTCCAACTGCTGACCGCGAACACGGCACCCGTGCGCTCGCGGCATAGCGACACCGCTCTGGATATCGCGGATACCGCGTCGCTACCGTCGCGCACTACGTACACCGAAGCCAACGACAGCAACCAGTTCAGCGCGTACCAGACGAGGCATACGACGGCCGCAATCGGCAAAAACACGAGAAATACCAAACCCGGGCGCGGATTCGCGGGAGACGAGGCGAACCCCGCGATCACGGCAGCGCCGCCAAGTCCTATGGTTCCCGCAAGTACGACCACAACCCGCAGAAAGTTGAGGCGCAACAGGGTGAAGGTGCGATCCGGTTTCGCGTCGCTTGTCAGGACGGGATCGGGCCTCGCCGTGCTGACCTGGCGGAACCGCGCTCGGAAGTAATCGATCATCGCTTCTACGGTTGCGAGCCGGCCCAGGGATGCCGCAATCATCCAGATGAGTGACAGCAGGAGCACTGCCAGAAGCAGCGAGAGCGCACCCCGGCCCAGACTGCCGCGCAAGATGTGGGTGAGCGCCTGCGATACGAGAAAGGGATTTCGCGTCCTAAGGAAGAGCTGTTCGCCGCTTGTAACCGGAAGCGTGTCGAGAAATTCGAAAAAGCCGAGGACGAGCAGGAAGGTCGCCGTCGCACCCACGACCCAGCGCCATGTGATCTCGGCGAACGTCAGCAGTGGCTGCCGGAATGTCGCCCGGAATCCTTCCAGGGTAGGAGAGACGCGTGACATGCACTAAGGATAACGCAACTCCCTGCCGCTGCATCCATCCGGTTGCGTTGCTCCGTTTACCCGAACCTCAGGCTCACACCTAATATTTTTATTTATGTCGTGTAACGACACATATATGCATCTGACCCGTTGTGACACGCATCCAGATGATTAAGAACTCATAACCTAACCGCACGCCGCTGTGGCGGAAGCATGAATTCCCTGGGAGGAGGAAAAAGGAAGTATGACAACCGTAAAGTATATTGCGTCAATTGCAGCGCTGACCCTGGTCTTTTCGCTAGGAGCCTTCGCAGGCAGCTCCAATTCCGGCAAATTTGATCTGTTGCAGCCCGCAAGAGTCGGGACCACTGTACTGCAACCGGGTCACTACACGGCAGAGTGGAACGGACCGAATGATTCTCTGCAGGTAACGATTCTGAACCACGGCAAGACGGTCGCCACGGCACACGGCCACCTGAAAGAGATGCCGAACAAGTCTCCATACAACGCCGTCTCCGTCAACACCAGGCACGAAAACCCTCCGCAAGTGGACGAAATCGATTTCGACAATCGCAGCGAGTCCCTGATGCTGGCGGGCGCATAATCCGACATAAACATTAAGGGCGGCGGGCCAGGTAAAGGCCCGCTCTATATTGTTGCCGCTATCCATTACTTCACGACGAGGTTCACCATCTTGCCCGGCACATAGATCTTCTTCACGATCTGTTTGCCGGCGATGGCCGACTTAACTTTGTCGTGGGCGAGCGCGCGCTCGATCACGAATTCTTCGGTGGCATCGGCGGGGACAACAATGACTCCGCGCAGTTTGCCATTCACCTGCACGGGAATCTCGAGCTCTTCTTCCTTCGCCAACTCGGCGTCATACTTCAGCCAGGGAGCCTGCAGCAAAGCCCCCTTTTCGCCGAGCATTTCCCACAACTCGTGCGCGAGATAGGGGGCAAACGGCGCCAGCAACAAAACCAGACTCCGCTGTACCTGGGCAAGGAAGGGAATAGGAACTGCATTGCGGCTGATCGCATCGTCCGCTGCGTACAAGGCGTTGACCAACTCCATGATGGCCGAGATGCACGTGTTGAAATGCCAGCGTCCCTGGAAATCGTCGCTGACGCGCTTGATAGTCTGATGCAGCTTGCGCTGAATCGCGCGCGCTTCGGGCGACAACTCGGAGGACACCGGCTTGTGCCAATCGGGATGATCCGGGCGCGCATTTCGTACGAAGAAGCGGTACACGCGTCCGAGGAATCGCTGGATGCCTTCAATGCCCGTGTCCTGCCAATCAAGATCGCGATCAGGTGGCGCCGCGAACAAGCTGTACAAGCGCGCCGCGTCGGCGCCGTAACGAGCAACCATTTCGTCGGGCGACACGATGTTCCCCAAACTCTTCGACATCTTCGCGCCGTCTTTGATCACCATTCCCTGGGTGAACAAGCGCTCTACCGGTTCGTCGTTGGTGATCATGCCGAGATCGCGCATGAATTTCGTCCAGAAGCGCGAGTAGATCAAGTGCAAGATGGCGTGCTCCACGCCGCCGATGTATTGGTCGATACCGCGATCGCCAAACCAGTACTGCGCGATTTTTCCGTCGAATGGCGCGCGGTCGTTGCCCGCGTCGGTGTAGCGGTAGAAATACCATGAGGAATCGACAAACGTGTCCATGGTGTCAGTCTCGCGGCGCGCGGGTCCGCCGCACTTCGGACACGTCACATTCACGAACTCCGGGACTCGTCCCAACGGAGATCCCCCGGTCAACGTGATCTCGACGTTGTCGGGCAAGATCACCGGCAAGTCATTCTCTGGTACCGAAACGAGCCCGTCCTTCTCGCAATAGAGCATCGGGATGGGCGTGCCCCAGTAACGCTGGCGCGAGATGCCCCAATCCTTCAAGCGGTAGGTGACCGTCGCTTTGCCAAAACCCTTCTCCTCGGCGTACTCCGACATCTTTTTGATCGCGTCGTCGCAACGCAACCCACTGAACGGACCGGAATTGATCACCATGCCGTCGTGCGTGGTGAAGGGCAACTTGGGTTCCGCCACTGTCTCTTCCGAGTCTTCGGTAACTGGAAGAATCACGAGCCGGATGTCGATGTTGTATTTTTTAGCGAAATCGTAGTCGCGGTCGTCGTGCGCCGGCACGCTCATGATTGCGCCCGTGCCGTAATCCATCAGGATGTAATTGGCGATCCAGATGGGAATCCGCTCGCCGTTGAACGGATTGATCGCGCAGCGGTGCGTGTTGACACCGTGCTTTTCAATTTCGCCGATATCACCTGCCTCTTTGGCCTTGCGCTGCTCGGCAATCAACTGCTGTACGGCCGCACCCAACGGCTGGTTGTAGCGCGTGAAATCGGCGACGAGCGGATGTTCCGGGGCAAGCTGCACCGAGGTCGCGCCGTAGATCGTGTCGACGCGCGTGGTGAAGACACTGATCTTCGATCCCGCCGGTCCTGCATTGCCTTCCAACTGGAAATCGACGAGAGTGCCTTCGCTGCGCCCGATCCAGTTGCGCTGCATGGTGCGAACCTTTTCGGGCCAGCCTTCGAGCCGGTCCAAATCGAGCAACAATTCTTCCGAGTACTTTGTTGTACGCACGAACCACTGCTCCAACTCGCGCTGCTCGACCGGCGTGTCTTCGTGACGCCAGCAGCATCCATTCACGACCTGCTCGTTCGCCAATACGGTCGCGCACGACGGGCACCAGTTCACTTTGCTCTTCTTGCGATAGACCAATCCTTGCTCGTAGAGCTTGAGGAAGAACCACTGATTCCACCGGTAGTACTCGGGCAAGCACGTGGTCACTTCGCGCGACCAGTCGTAGGCGAAGCCCAGGCGCTTCATCTGTGCCTTCATGCTGGCGATATTGCGCAGCGTCCACTCGCGCGGCGGCGTGTTGTTGGAAATCGCCGCATTTTCGGCCGGCAAGCCGAACGAGTCCCAACCCATCGGATGAAGCACGTTGTAACCGTTCATCCACATGTAGCGGGCCAGTGCATCGCCGATCGAGTAGTTGCGCACGTGGCCCATGTGCAGCGCGCCCGATGGATACGGCAACATCTCCAGCACGTAATATTTCTTCTTGGCCGAATCGGGCTCAGCCGCGTAGAGCGACGGGTCCTGTTGCCAGCGCTCGAACCACTTCTTTTCGACGCTCTGCGCGTCGTAGCGCTCGTCGCGATCACCGCTGCGGCCATCGAGTTTCACTGATATCGATCCTTTGTCTTGAGCGGGCATACAGGAAATGGCCTCCTCAGCGGTACACGTCCTTGCGCTGGCCGACTTCGAGTACTAAAACGACGATTCTCTCGTCCTGGATCTCACAGAGAAGGCGATAGTCCCCGACGCGATACCGCCAGAGTCCTCTTCTCTCGCCTTGCAAGGCCCTTCCCCACTGTCGCGGGTTTACACAGGTCGATAAACGGTCGCGCAAGAACCGTTGGATCGCTGTCTGCGCCGTCCGAGCCGGCCTGGTGATTTGCTTCTCAGCGGTGCGGGTGATCTCAATGCGCCAGCCCTGCTTCGGCGAACCGCTACTCGGTAAGGCCAAGCCGCCGCTCCAGCTCTTCGAGCGTAATGGTAGGTTCGCGCCGCTCTAGAGCCGCGATACCCTTGAGGTAATCTTCGCGGTCTTCAAGGTACTGGCGAATCGCCTCGCGCGCGTAGTAGCTCTTGCTGCGGCCAGTCTCCTTGGCCAGCGATTCCAGTTTCTTCTCGAGTTCAGCTTCCAAACGTATGCCAAGCATGGTGTATAACATGTTTAACATAGCAAAAGCCTTCGCGGCGTGCAAGATTTCGCCAACCGCTGGCTGAAGACCTGCCTCTCCCAAAGCTGATTCGGTCAGCCGACGGTGTTTACCAGGGTGCCGATCGGAGGGATCTTAATGCTGATCTCGTCGCCATAAGCAAGCGTGAAGGTATCGGGAGGAACGATTCCCGTCCCGGTGAACAGAAAGCATCCGGTCGGGAAACTGCTGCTGTGGCAGAGATACCGGACCAATTCTTCCGGCTTCCGCTTCATCTCGCTTAGCGTCGTCATGCCGGAGAATGCCGTCTTGCCTTCCCGCCGTATTTCGATCTGGATTTCGGTGGACGGTGGCAATGGCTCATCTGCGACCAGTAGGCCGGGTCCGAGCGCACAGCTGCGGTCGTAGACCTTGGCCTGCGGCAAATAGAGTGGATTCTCACCCTCGATATCGCGCGAACTCATATCGTTGCCGACCGTGTATCCCGCGATCCTGCCGCCGGGCGTGACGAACAACACCAATTCCGGCTCGGGCACGGACCAGGATGCGTCGCTGCGGATCGCTACCTTGCCGCACGTTCCGACCACACGATGCGGTGTTGCCTTGAAGAACAACTCGGGACGCGCTGCGGAATAGACGCGATCGTAGAAGTCACCACCGCCGGCGCTTTTCGATTCCTCCATGCGCGCATCACGGCTGCGGAAGTAGGTGACGCCTGCCGCCCAGACCTCCTGGCTGCCGATGGGGGCGAGCAGATCCTCCGGGAAAGGAGCGTCAACCCGCCTCGCCTGTGTGACCAGGCGACGAAGATTATCGGAAAGATCCTCGCGGGCGACGATCTCGTCCCAAGAGGATGCGCTGATTTCGTAAAAGTTATTCTCGTGCTCAACCGCGAAACCCTCGCGCCACCGGTAAAGTTTCATGCCGAAGAGTATCTTCCGTAGAGAGGCTGCTTGCAACGTCTCTGTGCCGCAAGGTTTCTCTCGCTGCCGGCAAGAGACGCAGCAAGCTACGTCTCTATGACTAGTCTCTTCAGAGCATCCACATTTCTGCGATCATCCCCCGGCCGGTCAATCGGAGTCTCCGCGATAAAGGCAGCATGCGCCACCCGCCGATCGTTGAGCAGCCGCCGAAACGGTTCTTTGCCGATCAACCCTTTGCCGATGTGCTGATGCCGGTCCAGCTTCGATCCGCGCGCTGCTTTTGCGTCGTTGCAATGCCAGACTTTCACGCGGTTCAGACCGATGGTGTTATCGAGATGCTGCAGCGTCTGATAAAGTCCTTCTTCGCTGACAAAATCGTATCCGGCGACATGCGTGTGACAGGTATCGATGCAAGCGCCGACGGGTACGATTCCTTCCAATCGTTCCAATACCTCCGCAACCTGCTCGAAGCTGCCGCCCAGCGAGAAATGCGCGCCGGCGGTGTTCTCGATCAGGATCGTCAGGCCAGCTTTGGCCAGATCGAGTCCTTGCGTGGAGGCGGCGATCGCGGCGGCGGTGCGCAGCAGGCCTTGCTCGCGGTCCGCGCCACGAAACGATCCCGGATGCAGCACGAGATAATCCGCACATAACGAGAGCGCCCGAACGACCTCGCCTCGGAACGCTTCCAAAGACATCTGCAGAAAGCGATCATTCGAACTGGCGAGGTTCACCAGATAGTTCGTGTGGATGATCAGCGGCTTCAGATCGTAGCGGGCACGCAGGCGATTCATCTCAGTGCACTGCGGCTCGCCCAACTCATAAGGCGCCCAGCGGCGTGGATTGGAAGAGAAGATCTGCAGCGTATTGCAGCCTAGACGGTGAGCACGCTCGGCGGCGTTCTGCACACCGCCGGCCGTTGAAGTGTGAATGCCGATGCGGCGGGAAGTCAGGCGCAGAGTGCGTTTTGGTGCACTCGTTTTGAGGATATCTTGTTCCTGGGCCATGGAACGAGGCATGGGGGAAGCATATTAGATGTTCGACGGCCTCGCATTGCTCCATTTGCGGGCAGGTTGGGACAACGGTACACTTAGAAACGCGGCTTCTCCTGCGGCCGCGGAAATCTGCTTTCGCTCGACGGACAGCCCGTTCGACTCGCTCATGGCGGGCCGGGGCGGCTGT
>Ga0335070_10003812_pt1 | contig 17580 bp, 18 predicted proteins | sample Lox_Sample_13_FD_206722 | JGI IMG/M metagenome (GOLD analysis project Ga0335070, IMG submission 206722) | Soil microbial communities from Loxahatchee National Wildlife Refuge, Florida, United States - Lox_Sample_1.3 | ecosystem: Environmental > Terrestrial > Soil > Wetlands | place: USA...
CGGCGGCGAAGCCCGCGGGCGAGGTCGGCTCGGGCCGCATCGATCTGCGGCGCCTGGCGCGCGCCTATGCCGCCGCGGCCGAGGGACAGAAGATCACGCTGCTGCGCCTACCGCTCGGCTGGCCGGCCGAGCATACGCCGTTCCGCGAGCCGCTCGACTATGTCGGCTTCGACGGCGGCGGCGGCGTCGGCTCGGGCCCCGGCATGGCGGTCGGCAGCGCGCTCGCGCTCATGGGCAGCGGGCGCATTCCGGTCGCTGTGCTCGGCGACGGCGATCTGCTGATGGGCTCGAATGCGCTCTGGACCGCCGCGCATTACCGCATCCCGATGCTGATCGTGGTCGCCAACAACAAATCCTACTTCAACGACGAGATGCACCAGCAGCGCGTCGCCGAGGCGCGCAGCCGGCCGGTCGGCAATCGCTGGATCGGCCAGCGCATCGACGATCCGGCGGTCGACATCCCGGCGCTGGCGCGCGCCTTCGGCTTCGTCGCCGAGGACACCGTGCGCGACGCGGCACAGCTGACCGGCGCGCTACGCGCGGCGCTCAACGGCGTCGCCGCGGGCGAGTGCCGGCTGGTCGACGTCGCGGTGGTCGCCGGCTATGCCGCGGCGGTCAGCAAGGACGACTGACCGGCCGCCGCTGCTGTCGAACCGCCGCATCAAGACGGCGGAAGAACGAGACCGAAGACGACGGGAGGAACCATGCCGCAGCCGGCCTCGGGCCAGCAGGCGACGGTTCGCGCCGCGACCGGCGCGGCGACCCATGCCGTGCGCGTCGTGCTCGAGGTCGACCGCGTCGAGAAGGTGTTCCCGACCCGCGACGGCGCGCCGCTGCGCGCGTTGGCGCCGACGACGCTCGAGGTCCGCGCCGGCGAGTTCATGGCCGTCATCGGCCCGAGCGGCTGCGGCAAGTCGACCCTCTTCAACATTATCGGCGGCCTGGAGCCCGCGACCGCCGGCGAGGTGCGCGTCGACGGCCATCCGGTCGACGGCTCGCATCGCGACATCGGCATGGTGTTCCAGGAGGAATCGACCTTTCCCTGGCGCAGCGTGCTCGACAACGTCGCCTTCGGCCTCGAGGTCGCCGGCATGGGCCGCGCCGAGCGCCACGAGAAAGCGCGCGGCCTGATCCGCATGGTCGGCCTCGAGGGCTTCGAGCGGCGGCTGCCGGCCGAGCTCTCGGGCGGCATGCGCCAGCGCACCGCGATCGCGCGCACGCTCGCGACCGAGCCGCGCATCCTCCTGCTCGACGAGCCTTTCGCCTCGCTCGACGAGCAGACGCGCATGCTGCTCGGCGAGCAGCTCATCGAGATCTGCGGCGCGCTGCGCCAGACGACGCTGCTCATCACCCACAACATCGCCGAGGCCGTGCAGCTCAGCGACCGCGTCGCTGTCATGTCGTTCCGGCCCGGCACCATCAAGCGCATGATCGACATCGAGCTGCCGCGGCCGCGCACCAGCGATATGATCGGCAGCCCGGCCTTCGGCCGCTATGTCCAGCAGATCTGGGAGGAGCTCAAGGCCGAGGCGCTGCGCGGCATGCAGGCCGCCGGCGGCTGAGTACGAGAAGAGGACGGGATCGGGGAAACGCGCCCAACCAAGGAGGAGCACATGATGCGGTCAACGAGACGGGCATTCCTGACGGGGGTCGGCACGATCGGCGCGGCGGCGGCGCTGCCGCGGCGCGCCTTCGCCGCCGACAAGCTCAAGGTGGCGATCGGCCAGAAGGGCGTGTGGGACAGCATGATCACCGTCTTCGGCGTCGAGCAGGGCACGTTCAAGGCCGAGAACATCGACGTCGACATCACCTGGACGCGCGGCGGGTCGGAGACGCTGCAGACGGTCATCACCAAGAGCTGCGACTTCGCGCTGACCAACGGCACGACCGGCGTCATGGCCGCCTTCGTCAAGGGCGCGCCGGTGCGCATCGTCGGCGCCGAGGCCAACGGCGCCAACGACCTCTTCTGGTACGTCAAGGCCGACAGCCCGATCAAGTCGATGGCCGACGCCAACGGCAAGACCATGGGCTTCTCGCGCCCCGGCTCGTCGTCCAACACGACGGCGCAGGCAATCGCCGACGCCGCCAAGGTCAAGCCGAAGATCGTGCCGACCGGCGGCATGGCGGAGACACGCACCCAGGTCATGTCGGGGCAGATCGACATCGGCTGGTCGGCGCCTCCGGGCAATCTCGATCTCGTCCAGAAAGGCGAGCTGCGCATCATCGCGACCGGCGCCGACGCGCCCGAATTGCGCCAGCAGACGGTACGCGTCAACGTCGTCAGCGCCGAGCTGCTCAAGGAGAACCGCAAGCTGGTCGAGCGCTTCATGCGCGGCTACGTCAAGGGGCTCGACTGGATGTACGCCAATCTCGACAAGGCGATCGCGCGCTACGCCGTCGAGAACAAGGTCGATCCCAAGATCGCCGAGCTCGCCGTCCATAAATTCTACATGGACAAGAAAGCGTTCGCGATCTCGCCCCTGCTCGGCCTCGACCGGTCGATGACGGAGGCAGTCGAGTCGAAACACCTGGCCAAGCCGCTCACCGAGGCGCAGCTCAAGGAGCTGATCGACATCGTCTATAAGCCGGCCTAGATCGGCAATGCGGGCGGGTCCGGCAGCGGCGGGGTTGGCGGGGCTCGCGGTCCTGCTGGCGGCGACCGAGGGGGTGGTCGCCGCCGGCTGGGTCTCGGCGCTGGTCGTGCCGCTGCCGACCGACGTCGCCGTGGCGACGGTCGAGCTGATGACCTCGGGCCAGCTCGGCGACGCGCTCGCCACCACGCTCTACGAGGCCGCCGCGGCGAGCTTCGCCGCGAGCGTGCTCGGCATCGCGGCGGGCTACGCGCTCTTCCGCTACACCGCCCTCGGCCGCGCCTATGAGAGCTGGTTCGCCGCGCTGTTCGCCGCGCCGATCGTGCTGCTCTACCCGCTGTTCCTCGTCGTCTTCGGACGCAGCGCGACGACGATCATCGTCATGGGCGTCGTCACCGGTGTGGCGCCGATCATCCTCAATACCCTGCGCGGGCTGGTCGAAGTGCCGCGGCGCCTCGTCGACGTCGGGCGCGCGGCCAATTGCAGCCCGGCGCAGCTGTTCTGGAAGGTGCAATTCCCGGCCGCCGCGCCGACCGTCTTTACCGGCATCAGGCTCGGCATCATCTACACCCTGGTCAATGTCATCGGCATCGAGTTCCTGATCAATTTCGGCGGGCTCGGCAATCTGGTGTCGGCGACCTACGACCGCTTCGACGTGCCGGGCATGTACGCCGCCATCCTGTTCATCGTCCTCTTGAGCGCGCTGTTCTTCGTGGCGCTCGGCGCGGTCGAGACGCGGATCAGGCCGACATGATTGCCGCCCGCCTCGATCCGCGCGCGCAGTTCATCCGCCTCGGCACCGTGGTGGCGCTGCTCGCCGCCTGGGAGGCGCTGGCGCGCGCCAGGATCCTCTACGCCGACGTCGTGCCGACGCTCGAGGCGATCGCCGTCGCCCTCGTCAGGCTGGTCGCCTCGGCCGAGTTCTACCACAGCCTTGCCATCACCGCGCTCGAGGTCGGCGCCGGCATCGTCATCGCCGCCGCCACCGGCGTCGCCGCCGGCATTCTGTTCGGCGCGCGCCGCTTCCTCGGCCGCGCGGTCGAGCCCTATGTCGTGGCGCTCGCCACCACGCCCAAGATCATCTTCCTGCCGATCGTCATGCTGATGGTCGGGATAGGCGTCGAGTCGAAAACGGCGCTCGGCGCGCTCTCGGGTTTCTTTCCGATCGCGATCAGCACCATGGCCGGCATGCGCGAGGTGCGGCGCGTCCATATCCAGGTCGGCCGCAGCTTCAACTGCTCGGCCGCACAGATGGTGCGGTTGATCTACCTGCCAGCGCTGGTCGGGCCGATCCTGACCGGCCTGCGGCTTGGCCTCGGCGTGACGCTGATCGGCGTGCTGCTGGCCGAGATCAAGATCGCCAAGGCCGGTCTCGGCTTCCTGGCCCAGGATCTCTACAGCCGGTTCCAGATCCCCGACCTCTATGCGCTCTTGATCGTCGTGTTCGTGATCGCCGTGCTGATCAACGAGGCGATGACGGCGGCCGGCCGCCGCCTCGATCCGGCCGGAGCGCGGCGATGAGCGCCGATGACGGACGCGAGGCTCTGGCGCCCATCGCGCGCCGCGCCGGGCGCGAGCCCTATCGCACCGACGAGAGCATGGGCTTCCTGGTCAAGGAAGCGGCGCGCGCCTTCATCAAGGCGCTCGCGCCGCGCATCGCCCACCACGGCATCAGCCCGGGCCAGTGGTTCGTGCTGCGCATCCTCTGGGAGCAGGACGGGCTGTCGCAGCGCGATATCAGCAAGCGGCTCGGCATCATGGACCCGTCGACCGCCTCGACGCTCGCCAGCCTCGAGCGCGACGGCCTGATCCGCCGCCAGAAGCACCCCACGGACCGGCGCCAGACCCTGGTCTACCTGACGGCCAGGGCGCGCGAGCTGCGCGACCGCACGCTGCACTCGGCCCGCGAGATCAATGCGCTCGCCGCCGCCGGCCTCGACCCCGACGAGGTCGCGCTGAGCCGACGCGTGCTGCTGCGCATGATCGAGAACCTGCAGAGCGCTCGGCGCTGAGCGAGGGCCGCGTCTAGCCGATCTTGGGCGGCAGAGCGTCGTAGGTCGCCCAGCCATAGTCGAGCAGCGGCGTCGCCGCCCGCGCGACGTCGCGGATAATCTTGATCAGCGCCCTGCCGCCGGCTTCGTCGTCGCTCACGTCGCGCGACACGAGGAAGTGCTTCCAGCGCAGATAGTCGGCGACCGGGCTCTCGCCCTGCTCCTCGAAACCGCGCGGCAGGCGCTTGAGCGTCTCGTGCGGCTCGAGCGTGATGCGGCTGCCCGCGCGGCCGAGCTTCCTGGCGATGGCCAGGAACTCCTTCGGCTCGCGCACCATCCGCTGGCGCCAGGCGGTAAGGAACGCCGGGTCTGGCATGTAGAAGCCCGACGACACGAAGCAGCCGCGCGGCTCGATGTGGATATAGAGGATGCCGGTGTCGCCGCGCCCGCCCGAGCGCGACAGGATGGCGCTGGCATGGGTCTTGTAGGGGCTCTTGTCCTTCGAGAAGCGCACGTCGCGGTGGATGCGGAAGGGCGAGCGCTTGGCATCGCCGCGCACCGGCAGCCCGCTGCCCGGCCCGAAGGTCGCGACCAGGCATTCCAGCGGAAAGCGCACTTCGGTCTCGTAGATCTCCTTGTGCGCCATGAACCACGCGCGCTCGTTATGGCGCTTGAGGCCGCGCAGGAATTTGAAAGCGGCCGGCCGGAAGCCCTCGAAATCCGGGCGCACGTCGTCGGGAAAGATCAGCTCGCGGGGCATGACGCTCTACGGTCTGTTGCGGTCGAGGCGGCCACTCTGCCCTGTCCGATCGCGCAGGAAAAGTCCCTGTCCCCACCCGCCTTGTCGGCGCCCGGGCGGCTCCGCATAATCGCGCCGGGCGCCGGCTCGTGCGTCAGCGTGACCGGCGCGCCGCCCTGGGGGATGCCATGAAGCGGCCGAGTCGCGAGCTCAACATCTTCAGCCTGTCCGCCCTCGACCTGTTCGCCTCGGCCATGGGCGCGTTCATCCTGGTCGCGGTGATCCTCTTCCCCTACTACCAGAACAACTCGAAAATCGTTCAAGAGCTCCAGGACGCCAAGACCAAGGCCGAGACTGCCGAGCAGCAGGCCAAGGGCGCGCAGGAGGCCGAACGGCGCGCCCAGGCGGCTGAGCAGCGTGCCCAGGAAGCCGAGCGCCGGGCACAGGAGGCGGAGGCGCGCGCCAAGGCCGCCGAGGCACGCACCCAGGGGCCGATGCGCGTGCCGGGCGGCGATCCCAGCGGCAGGTCGCTCGCCTTCGCCAAGGGCTGCTGGCGCACCGACCCGTTCCAGCACCAGCCACAGGTCGCGCCCGGTATTTCGCAGTACTGCTTCGACGAGAACGGCAACGGCAATCTCTATTTCTACCGGCCGCAGTCCAACGAGGTGTGCGCTGCGCCCGCGGCGCTGCGCCGCGACGGCGAGATCATCCGCATCGACGATTCGGATTCGCGTTGCCAGGTCGGCCAGCGCGACATCGGCGTATGGTACGCCGACCATCTCGTATGCCGGCCCGACGCCAGCGGCATCGTCATCTGCGAGGGTACCAGCGAGCGCGCGGCCTGGCGCGTCCGGCTGCACCGGCAATAGGCGATCGAGGAACGGAGCCTAGTGAGCGGTGGGGGCCGGGGCCGGCGCCATCACTTCCTTCACCTTGCCGGCGAGCTGGTTGAGGCTGAAGGGCTTGGGCAGGAAGTGGATGTCGGCCGAGCTGTCGAGCTTCTTGCGGAACGCGTCCTCGGCATAGCCCGAGATGCAGATGATGCGGATGTCGGGCCGCTGCTCGCGCACCTCGCGGATCAGCGCCGGGCCGTCCATCTTGGGCATGACCACGTCGGTGATCAGCAAGTCGACCTCGGTCTTGTCGTTGTTGAGCACCTCGAGCGCGCTCTCGCCCGATTTGGCCTCGAGCACGACATAGCCCTTGTTGCGCAGCGCCCGCGCGCTGAACATGCGCACCGCGTCCTCGTCCTCGACCAGCAGGATGGTGCCGGCGCCGGTCAGGTCCTGCGGCCGTTCGCTGCGCGCGGTCGACACGGCGACGGCTTCGGCGGCCTCGACGTGATGGCGCGGCAGGAACACCCGGAAGGTCGCGCCCTGGCCTGGCGCGCTCTCGACGAAGATGTAGCCGCCGGTCTGCTTGATGATGCCGTAGACCGTCGAGAGGCCGAGGCCGGTGCCCGAGCCGACCTCCTTGGTCGAGAAAAACGGCTCGAAGATGCGGCCCAGGTTCTCTTTGGAGATACCGATGCCGCGGTCGATCACCTCGACCAGGACATAGGCGCCGGCGGGCAGCATCTCGTGGCCCTGACGGATCGGGTCGGCGCTCGCGACATTGCTCGTCTTGATCGTGACCTTGCCGCCCTTCGGCATGGCGTCGCGCGCGTTGACGACGAGGTTGATGATGACCTGCTCGAGCTGGCCCTGGTCGACGCGCACCAGGCCGAGATCGCGGCCGTGCGTCATCTCGAGCTCGATCGTGTCGCCGACGAGGCGCCGCAGCAGATGGGCGAGCTCGGCCAGCACGTCGGTGACGTTGAGCACCTTGGGTTTCAAGGTCTGCTGGCGCGAGAACGCCAGCAGCTGGCGCACCAGGCTCGCCGCGCGGTTGGCGTTCTGCTTGATCTGCATGATGTCGGCGAAGGACTGCTCGCCGGCCTTGTGGCGCAGCAGCAGGAGGTCGCAGAAGCCGATCATCGCGGTCAAGAGGTTGTTGAAGTCGTGCGCGACGCCGCCGGCCAATTGGCCGACCGCCTGCATCTTCTGCGACTGGGCGAACTGGATCTCGAGCCTGCGCTGCTGCGTCATGTCGAGACCGTGCAGGATGACGCCCGTCACCTTGCCGGCGTCGTCCTCGACGCGGCTCATATAGACCGAGACGCCCCATTCCGGATGGCCTTCCGGATGGATCTCGACCGGTCCCGAGAAGCTGTCGCCGGCCACGACCTTGCCGAGCGCCGTCTCGACGTGCCGGCGGCCCTCGCCCGCGACCAGCTCGAGCAGCTCGCCGCCCTCGGGATCTTTCGCCTCGTCGCTGAACAGGCGGCGGAAGGCGCGGTTGCACTCGGTGATGCGGCCATCGAGGTCGAGCAGCGCGATGCCGACCGGCGCGTCCTCGAAGATGCGCTCGAAGCGCCGCTCGGAACGGCGCAGCGCCACCTCCCACTCGCGCTCGGGCGACAGGTCGCGCACCACCGACCGCGTGCGCAGCCCGCCGCGCTCGGAATTGACGATGCTCTGGCTGACATAGGCCTGGAACGCGCGGCCCTGGACTCCGCGCAGGGCGATCTCGCCGTTGTGGTCGCGGCCGTCGCCGCCGAACGGATCGTAGGCCGGTCCCTGCTTGCGGGCGTCGCCGACCACGAAGTCGTGCAGCCGCGCGCCGCGGCTCATGATGTCCTCGGGCGTCGACTGGAGCCATTCGGCGAGCGTGTGGTTGACGAACAGGAAGCGGCCCTCGTCGTCGACCGAATAGAAGCCGACCGGCGCGTTCTCGAGGAAGTCGACGAGCTTCTCCTGCTCCTCGCGGATGATCTGCTCCATCTCGCGGCGCGAGGTGGTGTCGTCGATGCGCAGCACGACCGAGCGCGGGAAGCCGGGCAGCGGCGTCGCCTCGATGTTGCGCCACTCGACGCGGCCGTCCGGGGTCTTGACCTGGATCTCGGCCTGCGCCGCGCTGCCTTGGCGCGCGACGCGCTTGAGGGTCTCGAGCTGGTCCCGCGCCGCGGGATCGGAGGCGAGCTGCTGCTCCATGGCGACCAGCGAGGCCTGGCCCTCGGCGCCGAACATGCGGTGGAAGGTCGAGTTGGCGTAGACCAGCCGGCCGTGCGGATCGATGATCGCGCGCGGCGCGCGCAGCGTCTCATAGGCGCCCTGGATGATGTCGAGCGAATAGCGCTCGGCCGAGCGGAAACGCAGCACGCGGTGCAGGACGAAGAGGAAGACGCTGCCCGGGATGATGACGGCGAGCGCCGCGGCCCAGGCGAGCACGGCGCTGGTCACGCCGGAATGGACGAGCGCGTAGCACAGCGAGGCCGACACCGCGACCGCGATCGCGCCGAGCATCAGCACGATGCGCCAGCCGCGATCCTCCGGACGGAGGTCCGCGCTGCTCAGCTCGCCGGCAGCAACCAGCGGCAACACCTCGGCGCCTTGACGCTCCTTCGACATCCCCCGGCCCGTCCCAACATTCTGGGACTCAACGATAAACCCAGACGGCTTCATATTACGCCCCATGGCGGCAAAAGCCTAGAGTCCGCGGGCCGCCGCGCTCATCGCGGCAGCTCCCGGCCCTTGAGACGGAACACGTAGCTGATGATCTCGGCGACCGCGCGATAGTGCTCGGCCGGGATTTCCTGCTCGAGCTCGACGGTGGCATAGAGCGCGCGCGCGAGCGGCGGATTCTCGACCACCGGCACCTTGTTCTCCTGCGCGACCTCGCGAATGCGCTGGGCGATCGCGTCGGCGCCCTTGGCGACGACGCGCGGCGCCGCCATCTCCTGCGGCTTGTAGGCGAGCGCCACGGCGAAGTGCGTCGGGTTGGTGATGACCACGTCGGCCTTGGGCACGTTGGCCATCATGCGGCGGCGCGCACGCTCCATGCGGATCTGGCGCAGCCGGCTCTTGACCATCGGGTCGCCTTCGGTCTGCTTCAGCTCGTCGCGGATCTCCTGGCGCGACATGCGCATCGATTTCAGGAACTCGAAGCGCTGGTAGAGGAAGTCGACCGCGGCGACCACGCTCATGATCGCGAGCACGCCGAGCAAGAGCCGCACGGCCATGTCCTGGATGACGATCATCAGGTCCGGCATGGCCAGCGTCTGCATCTGGTAGATCTTCTCCATCGACGGCATCAGCAGCATCGTCGCCGCCGCGCCGACCACGGCGATCTTGAGGATGCCCTTGCCGAACTCGGTGATCGAGCGCAGGGAGAACAGCCGCTCGAAGCCCTTGGTCAGCGAGATCTTCTCGAGCTTCGGCTCGATGCGCTCGAAGGAGATCAGGAAGCCGGTCTGCAGGAACGTCGGCAGCGCCGCCGCGACGATGAACAGGAGGAAGACCGGCAGGAACGCCAGCGCCAGCTGGCCCAGCATGTCGCCGAGGGCGTGGCTGAGGCCGCGCGCGTCGGTCGCGATCAGGTCGGGCGCCTCGACGAAGCGCTGCATGGCGCGCGTCACCTGCTGCGAGAAGGCCGGCGCCAGCGCCATCACGACGACGCTCGCGGCCAGGATCATGAACCAGTGATTGACCTCTCGGGAGTGCGCGAATTGGCCCTGTTTTCGCGCCTCCTCTAGTTTTCGCGGTGTCGGTTCTTCTGTCCGTTGCCCGCTCTCGTTTTCTTCGGCCACGGCCTAGCCTCCCGTGAACAGGGTCCGGAGACCCTCGCCGAAGGCGCTCATGAACCAGAGCAGGATCGAGGACGCCGTCACCATCAGCAGCAGGACGCCGAGGAACACCTGGAGCGGCATGACGATGAAGAACATCTGCACCTGCGGCATCAGCCGGTTGAGCAGGCCGACGCCGGCCGAGAACAAGAGGCCGACCACGATGAACGGCGCCGACACCTGGACGGCGAGCAGGAAGCTCTTGCCCACGACCCGCGCGGTCGCCGCCGAGAGATCGCCGAGCGGCAGCGGCTGGCCGGGCACGAACAGGCCGTAGCTGTCGACGATCGCCGCCAGCATGACGTGGTGCAGGTTCGTGACGAAGATCAAGAGCAGCGCGGTGACGCTCAGGAACGAGCCGGCGAGCGCGCCCTGCTGCTGCGACGCCGGGTCGCTGACCAGCGCGTTGGCCAGGCTCGACTGGTAGGCCGCGACCATGCCCGCCGCCTGGAGCGCCGCCATCATGGTGCGCGCCGCGGCGCCGATGAACAGGCCCGCGACGATCTCGTTGCCGAGCAGAATGAACAGGCCGATCGGCGTGGTCGGCGTCGGCGGCAGCACCTGAGCGACGATCGGCAGGACGACCAGCGATACCGCGAGCGCGATGATCAGGCGCACGCGCGCCGGCACGAACGCCTCGCCGAAGCCCGGCATGAGCAGCATGACGCTGCCGATGCGCGCGAACACCAGGAAGAACGCGAAGAGGTTCTGCGGGATGATCTGCTCGAGCATGGCGGCGCCCCGCGTCGCGCCCGCGTCAGCCGAGGCCGACGATCCGGTCGGCCATGCGCTCGGTGAACGCGGTCATGGTCGACAGCATGAACGGCATGAACAGCAGGACCGACAGGAAGATGATCAGGATCTTCGGCACGAAGGACAGAGTCATTTCCTGGATCTGCGTCAGCGCCTGGAACAGCGAGATGATCAGGCCGACGACGAGCGCGATCAGCAGGATCGGCCCGCCGACCTGCAGCGTCACGAAAATCGTGTCGCGCGCGATGTCGATGACGTCGGAGCTGTTCATCGGATGCCTCTAGATCGGCATCCGCAGGATGTCCTGATAGGCGGAGATCACCTTGTCGCGCACCGCGACCACGGTCTGGAGCGTCAGCTCGGCGTTGGTCACGGCGGTGATGACCGAGGTCAGGTCGGCCTTGCCGCCGGCCACGGCGGCGGTCGACAGCGCCTCGCCCTTGGCCAGCGTGTCGGCGGTCGAGCCGACGGCGTCCTTGATCATCGAGCCGAAGTCGCCCGAAGCCGCGGCATCGCGCGCCGGCAGGCCCGGTTCCAGCATCTTGTTCGCGGCGTTGCGATACGCCGCGGCAGCGCCGGCGACGGTGACGGTCATGTAAACCCTCTATTCGTTCGGCCGTCCTGGCTTACATGTCCCGCTAAGCCTGCAGGATCTGAATCGTGCGCTGAAGCATCGTGCGCGTCGTGTCGATGACGTTGAGATTGGCCTCGTAGGTGCGCTGCGCCTCGCGCATGTCCATCAGCTCGATGAGCGGATTGACGTTGGGCGTCAGCACGTAACCGTCGGCGTTGGCCGCCGGATGGTGCGGGTCGTAGCGCGTGCCGAAATCCGACTGGTCCTTCATGATGCGCTTGACGCGCACGGTTTCGACATCGTTGGCGCGGTCGAGCTCGCTCTTGAAGGTGATCAGCTTGCGCTGATAGGGCTTGCTGCCCGCCGTCTTGCCGAGCGAGTCGGCGTTGGCGATGTTCTCGGCGATGACCTTGAGCCGCTCGGACTGCACGTTCATCCCCGAGGCGGAGACCTGGAAGATCTTCTTCAGATCCATGGCTGCGCGTCCCCGTCCTACGAGCCGCCGTTGCGGTCGAGCGCCGTCTTGATCATGGCGACGTGGCGCTTGTAGAGGTTGGTGGTCAGCTCGTAGTCCATAGCGGTCTGGCCGACCTTGGCCAGCTCGTCCTCCAGCACGACGTCGTTGCCCGAGAGCCGGCCCGGCGCGTCGCGGTCCTTGACCTGGTACTCGGCCGCGGTCTTGGGGCCGGGGTGGGTGCCGGTGAAATGGGCCGGGTTGGTCACGGCAAGGGCCAGCGGCCGGCCGGCCGCGGCGGCCGGGGTCGGGCCCCCGCCGGCCTGGCCGAGCACGTCCCGGAAGTCGGCCGGCTTGATGTCCTTCGCCTTGTAGCCGGGGGTGTTGGCCTCGGCGATGTTCTGCGCGAGCACCTCTTGGCGGTCCGCCAGCCACGCCATCTTGCGGCTCAACGCCTTGAACAGGTTGATTTTACTAAAATCCATCGAATCCCCGCGCGGGCCCCTGGGAGCCCGTCCGGGGTGCAGTATCACGCGGCCCCTATTAATAAATTGTAAAGCTAGCTATTCTGTCGCGGGAACGCCGGTTACATATTAAGCGAGAGATGCTTTATCTGACCCGCAAGATAGGCGAATCCGTCGTTATAAACGACGATATCGAGGTCACGGTCGTCGACGTCCGGGGGAAAACCATCAAGCTCGGTTTCACCTTCCCGTCGGACGCCACGGTGCTGCGGCGCGAGATCTATGAGCGCATCCAGGAAGAGAACCGCGCCGCCGCCCAGGCCGGGATGAACATCTCCGAGGCGCTCAAGCTCAAGGGCAAGCCGCCGGAGGTCGCCGCCGCGCCGCAAGCCGAGGTCAAAAAGGCGCAGGCGAAATAGCCGCCCGCGCCGCTTTTACGCCCGGCTCGCTTCGAGGGTCACCGTCCCGAACTGCAGGAACGTGCCGGGCTCGACCGGCATTGGCTTGGCATAGGGCTCGAGCCGGGTGCTGCCGACCCACGTGCCACGCTTGGACTTGAGATCGACCAGCGCGATGCCCCCTTCGCTGCGCACGACGCGCGCATGGCGCCGCGACACGCTGGGATCGCCCAGCACGACGTCGGCGATCTGACGGCTGCGGCCGATGACCAGCCCCTGGTCGTCGCGCGCCAGGCTGCGCATGGCGACGACCAGCCTTATGGGCCGGCCGAGCCGGTCGGTGCCGGTGAACAGCCAGTCCCCCGGCACGGCCTCGCCCGACGCCGGCCGACGCCCCTCGCCCCCGGCGCTCCGGCGCAGCCAGTGGCTGTAGCTCTCGACCGCCTGGGCCACGACCTGGCGCGGCCGGCGCAAGGCCAGGACGACCGCGAGCAGCGCCAGGAGCGCGACCGCGCCCGTGTAGAGATAGAGGTCGCGGCTGAGCGCCACGGGCGCCGGCACGCACGGCTCGGCCACGGCGGTGAACGGGATGCCATGGGCGCGCAGATTGCGGATCAGCACCGCGATATGGGTGCCGTAGAACAGCCCGCTCGTCGCCGTGCCCATGGCGATCTTCTGGCCGTTCTGGCCCTCCTTGATCTCGAGGATGGTCCACGAGCCGTAGGTGTGGACGCCGATCACCTGGTTGCAGGCGTTGAAATAGGGCCCGCCGCTGTTGCCGGGGTTGGTGTCGGCGTTGTGCTGGATCATGCGCCGGATGGCTTCCGGCCGGTTCGACTGCGCGCCGTCGAAGACGTTGCCGACGACGCCCGCCGTCACCGTCGCCTGCAGCGATTTCCAGCGTTCGACCGGCATGTCGAGGGCGCGGCCGGGGAAGCCGACGACATAGATGCCGGTGCCCTTCTTGGGCTCGATCTCGGCGAGCGGCAGCGCCGGCCGCTTCAGGCCCTCGACCTTGATGACCGCCAGGTCGACGTCCTCGTCCTGCCACACCACGGTCGCCGGCCTGAGCTGGTCCTCGTCCCAGCCGCCGTCGGGAATGAGCAGCTTGGTCGCGCCGCGCACTACGTGATCGTTGGTCGCGACATAGCCGGAGGCGTCGATGACGAAGCCGGTGCCGCCGCCGGCGCGCGTCGGATCGGTGACGTCCTCGGTCAGCTTGATGATGCGGACGACGCTCGGCTCGACCTTGTCGTAGTCGAACTCGGCCTGCGCCGCCGCCGGCGCCATCGCGAGGAACAGCGCCGCCGCCGCCCACCGCCAGCGTCGTGACCCGGCCATCGCCCCTCAGGACCGCGACAGCTTGAGCCTGACGTCGCCCAAGGTCAGCGAATCGCCGGCCCGGAGCGGCACCGGGTCGGCATAGGGCGGCAGGCGTCGCCCGTCGATCATGGTGCCGTTCGAGGAATTGAGATCGATGATGCCGATGCCGCCGTCGAGCGGCACGATGCGCGCGTGGCGTCGCGACACGCTGCCGTCGGTGAGCAGCAGCTCGGCGAGCGAGCGCTGACGGCCGATCACCAGGCCCTTTTGCGCGCGCGCGAGCTGGGTGTCGCCGATGACGACCCGCACGGTGCGGCCCTCGGCGTCGAAGCCCGACAGCACCCAGCCGGCGTCGAGCGGCGCGGTCGCGCCGGCGCCGGCAGGCTGGCCCGCGCCCGTCGCGCTGTCGCGCCGCGCAGCCGCCGCCGCGGATCCGCCCTTCCGGCGCAGCATCTGGCTGTAGGTCTCGACCACCTGGACGACGCGCTCGCGCGGCCGGCGCAGCGCCAGGATCATCGAGGTCGCGGCGAGCAGCGCAGCAATGCCGATATAGACGTAGATCATCGGCGACTGGCCCGGCGCCGCCGCCGCGCATTTCTGGTCCGAGCCGGTGAACTTGATGTTCTTGCTCTTCAGCACATCGACCAGCGTGCTGATATGCGGCGAGAAATAGATGCCGGAGATGGCGGCGCCGCTCGCCGTGACGCGCTCGCCCTCCTTGACGATCTCCATCTGCGACGACGGCACGAAGGTGTTGATGCCGACCACCTCGTTGCACTCGTCGAACAGCGGACCGCCGCTGTTGCCGGGATTGACCGCAGCGTTGTGCTGGATGATCGGCCGGTCCTTCTCCTTGGGATCGGCGCGCCCGATCAGAAGCTTGCCGACCACGCCCGAGGTCAGCGTCGACTTGATCAGGCCGCTGGTGCCGCCGGCATCGGCCGCGCCGGGGAAACCCACCGCGTAGACGTCGTCGCCCTGCTCGGGTGCTATGTCGGGCCCGAGGGTCGAGATGACCACCGGCGGACGCTTCAGCCCCTCGACCTTGATCAGGGCCAGATCGACCTCGGGCGACGCCCACAGCACCTGGGCGCGCCGGAGCTGGTTCTCCTCGAAGCCGCCGTCGGGCACCACGATCGCCGCCAGCTTGACGCCTTTCGGCAGGCCGCGCGGATCGACGACATGGTTGTTGGTGGCGACGATGCCCTCGTCGTTGATGACGAAGCCGCTGCCCGAGCCGATGGGCGCCGTCTTGCCGTCACGCGTCGCCAGAATGAAGATGCGCACGACGCTCGGATCGACCTTCTTGATCTCGAACTTCGCCGATGCCGGGGCGGCCACGCACAGCACCAGGAGCAGCGCGAGGCCGGCCCAGAATCGTCCGCTGATCATCGCACCTCCATGCGCCGCGCCGCCGCCGGCCCTAGGTCTGCGACAGGGTGAGCTTGACGTCGCCGAGCGCCACCGCGTCGCCCGGCCCGATCATGGTCGGCTCGCCATAGGGCTTGAGCTGCCGGCTGCCGACCTTGGTGCCGTTCGACGAGTTGAGATCGACCACGGCGACGCCCTTGCCGGCCGATTGCAGCCGTGCGTGCCGGCGCGACACGCTCGGATCCTCGACGATGAGGTCGGAGACCGAGCGCTGCCGGCCGATCACCAGGCCCTTCTTGGCCTGGGCGAGCTGCGCGGCGCTGATCGAGATGCGCACGCTCTTGCCGGTGCTGTCGCGGCCGGAGAGCAGCCAGCCGGGACCGGTGGCCGGCGCCTCGCTCACCGCGCGCGCCTGTTCGCGCGCGGCCGGGCCCTTGCGCCGCAGCATCTCGCTGTAGGTCTCGACCACGCGCACCACCTGCTGGCGCGGCTTGCGCATGGCCATGACCAGTGCGGCGGCGGCGAGCAGGATGGCGACCGCGAAGTAGACGTACATCATCGGCGACTGGCCCGGCGTCGCCGCGACGCAGCGCGCCGCCGCGGCGGTGAAGTTGACGCCCTGGGCGCGCAGCGCCTCGACCAGCGCGCTGACATGGGGCGAGAAGTAGATGCCCGTCACCGGCGAGCCGGCGGCGATCACCGGATTGCCCTTCTCGTCCTTGAGCAGCGGCATGATCGAGCGCGGGCCGTAGGTGTTGACGCCCACCACCTCGTCGCAATCGTTGAACAGCGGGCCGCCGCTGTTGCCGGGATTGATCGGCGCATTGTGCTGGATGACCGGGCGCGGCTTCTGGGAGTTGTCGCCGCGGCCGAAGACGATGCGGCCGACGGTGCCGGTCGTCAGCGTCGCCTTGAGCTGATCCTCCGAGGCGTTGCCCATGTCGGCCGCGCCGGGGAAGCCGACGGCAAACACCGCCTCGCCCCGATCCGGCGACGTGTCGGGCGCGACGGTCGAGAGCGGCAGCGAGGGACGCTTCAGCCCCGGCACGCGCAGCAGCGCCAGGTCGAGCTCGGGCCAGAGCTTGACGATCTGCGCCGCCTTCAGATTCTCCGCCTTGAAGCCGCCGTCCGGAATCAGCAACCCGGCAAACGTCATGTTCGCGCTTTGCAGCTCCTTGGGATCGGGCGAAGCCACGTGGTTGTTGGTGACGACCAGCTCGTCGGCGACGACGAAGCCGCTGCCATGGCCGGCCAAACCCAGCTTGCCGTCCTGCCCCTTGGCGATCACCAGAACGCGAACGACGCTGGCCTCGATCTTGTTGAATTCGAACTTCGCCGACGCCGGCCCCGAAAGGCCGATCAGCGCGACGCACAGCACCAGCGCCCCGAGACGACTGCGGATCATGTGAGCTCCCCCGACCGCCGCTTCGACGCCCTCACGCCGTGTCCCCCGCCGGCTGAAAGCGCGGCGATTGTAGCAACATTCCAGGCGGCACAGAAATCATTCGAGGAGCCCAGAAAGCCGCTAGCGCGACGGCGGCGCGGCGCGCGGCCGATCGGTCGCGCCGCGGCCCGGCTGCTCGGCCGGCATCGGCCAGAGAAGCACGGCGGCCAGCAACGCCGCCGCGACCGCGGTCAGCGCCGCCGCCCACGCCAGCGCCCGGTTGCCCGGCCGGGTGCGGCGCCGCCGGCGCGCTACGGCGACGCTGACATTGTCGCCCGCGGGCCCGCCCTTCTCGGCGGCGCGCGCCGCCAGCCGGCGCACCGCGGTGCCGAGAGCGCCGCCGGCCAGCGCCACGGCCATGTCGTCGGTCGAGACCGCCTCCCACAACCCGTCGCTGCACAGGAGGTAGCCGTCGCCCGGCGCGACCGGCGACGAGCCGAGGGTCGGATCGGGCGGCTTGCCGCCGCCCAGGCTCTGGGTCAGCCGGTTCTGGTCCGGGTGCGTCGCCATCTCGGTCTCGGCGATGCGGCCGAGGTCGACCAGCATCTGCACCACGGAATGATCGCGGCTGCGCTCGACCAGCGCGTGATCGCGGAAATGATAGAGCCGGCTGTCGCCGATATGGGCCCAATGCGCCTCGCGCTCGTCGAGATGCAGCAGGACACAGGTGCTGTGCGGCTGATCGTCCGCCTCCGGCGCCAGGGCGTTGATGCGCCGGTGGGCCTCGGCGCACACGGCGCGCAGGAGGTCGGCCGGCGACTGGCGCGCGCGCTGCTGGGCGGCCCACAGCGCGCGGGCGGCATCGACGACGGCCT
>Ga0335070_10003814_pt1 | contig 17562 bp, 16 predicted proteins | sample Lox_Sample_13_FD_206722 | JGI IMG/M metagenome (GOLD analysis project Ga0335070, IMG submission 206722) | Soil microbial communities from Loxahatchee National Wildlife Refuge, Florida, United States - Lox_Sample_1.3 | ecosystem: Environmental > Terrestrial > Soil > Wetlands | place: USA...
CCACAGTCATCGAAAATATCCTGGGTGCCGAACGGGCAAACCGGCGCCACCAGCAACTCCGGCAGCTCATAACCATGTGGCATCGCACCGATGCCCTTCCCGCCGATACCCTCGACCCGATTCCCTATTTCGGCCGACTGCTGGAGCAGGGGTGCGCATACCTCAACGCCGAGGCCGGGGTGGTTACTCTCCCCATCAAGGACGGCAAATTTTTGCAGCCCGTGGCCGTCTCCGGGAAGGTGCCGCCCGGACTGCCTCAGAGCTCCCAACCCGTGGACCAGGGACTGATCGGCTGGATTTACCAGAATCGCAAGTCCCTCATCGTTCCTAAGTTTCGATCTCGCGCCCGGCTTCCCTATCTTTTCAGCGCCACCGACGGGATCGGGGAGCTCGGCTCGCTGATCGGTATGCCCCTCGCCTGGAACCCTGACGAGGTGGCAGGCGTCATCGCCTTTTTCCGTCGCACCGAGTCGGCGTGGGGCAAGGAGGAGCTTGGCGCCATCATCTCGGTGGTGAGGCGCGCCACCCTGGTGCTCCAGAATTTTACCCTGCGCCGCGAGCTTGCCCTCGTGCGCAACCTAGATCCCGTGACCGAGGTCTGCAATCTGGACGCCTTCGACCGGGTACTGAGCAAACGCCTGGAACGATGCCATAAGGCCGGAACCCATCTGGGCCTGGCGATCCTCGCCATTGACGATCTGGATAGTCTCAACACCAGGGTGGCATTACCGGATCTCGCACCGCTCCACCAGCGCATCTCGGCCATTCTCCTCCAGGGACTGCGGCGGAGGCAGGTAATGGGTTGCCTTGAACCAGGACGCTTCGCCATCCTCTTCGAGGAGGAGACCCCGGCGCAGATTCATGGTCACCTCAAGGCCATGGTGGCGGGGGTGCAGCAAGAGGTCCTGGATCAGATGAGCGGGTTGCCTCGCCTGCAGGCGCGCTTTGGATTTGCCCTCTTTCCGCAGGATGCGGCTACCTCGCGTGAATTGTGGACTCGCGCTTTTCAGGTCCTCGCCCACCGTAGTGCGTGATGCATCTGCCACGGGGGCGAGAGCCGGTGATGTGGAGTGCCATGAAGCTTTTCAGCAGAATAACGGGTATTTTTTCCAAGGATTTGGCTATGGATCTCGGCACGGCCAACACCCTCATCTACATGAAGGGTGAGGGGATCGTGCTCAACGAGCCTTCTGTCGTTGCCCTCAGCCGCAAGAACGGACAAGTGATCGCCGTGGGCAGGGAGGCCAAGGACTTCCTCGGCAGAACTCCCCAACAGATCGCGGCCATCCGCCCCATGAAGGATGGAGTCATCGCTGATTTCGAAGTCACCAGTACCATGATCAAGTACTTCCTCAGGAAGGCCTACCACCGCGCTCGCCTGGTCAGACCTCGTCTCATTGTGGCGGTTCCCACCGGCATTACCCAGGTGGAGAAGCGGGCGGTGATCGAGTCCGCCGAGCAGGCCGGCGCCCGCCAAGTTTTCCTTATTGAAGAGCCCATGGCGGCGGCCATCGGTGCCGGGTTGCCCATCGACAAACCGCTGGGTAACATGGTGGTGGATATCGGGGGCGGCACGACCGAGGTGGCTGTCATATCGTTGTCGGCGGTGGCTTACGCCGAGTCGGTGCGGGTTGCCGGGGACGAGGCTGATGAGGCCATCATCCGCTACATCCAACAGCACCATCAGATCGCCATCGGCCAGAACGAGGCGGAACGGATCAAACTGAGGATCGGCTCGGCGTCACCGCCGCCGGAGCCGCTGTTCACTGAGGCGAGCGGCAAGGAGATCCTCACCGGCATCCCGAGACCTTTCAGGATCACTGATGCGGAGGTAAGGGAGGCGCTCAGGGAGCCAATCGGTGTTATTCTAGAGAGCGTAAGACGGGCCTTCGAGAAGACCCCGCCTGACCTAGCGGCGGATGTTTGCCAGAACGGGGTCTGGCTTGCCGGAGGCGGTGCCCTACTCCGCGGGCTGGGAGATCTGTTGGGCAGGACCTTGAAGCTTCCCGTTCAGGTGGAAAAGGACCCGCTGACGACGGTGGCCCGGGGTGCGGGAATCGCCATGGAGGCGATGGATGAATACCGTCAGGTCTTTATCAACTGAGCTAAAGGGTGTACACTTGACCGAACGCCTTAGCCCGCATTATGCGCGAGACGCCGTCGCGAGATCGTGGAGATGTTCGTGCCACCGGGCAACCACAGGGGCTCGGACCTGAGGCGTACCTCTCAGTGCGTCGCAAGGTGAGCTTGTCGAAGGAACACCCGAGGACACCCGGAAGGAGGGCCATATCCGCGGTCGCAGCAGGTGATTCGTGCATAATGCGGGCTAGGGGGATCGACGACAAGATCGAGCAGGGCACCAACCGGAAGCGATCTGTCCGGAAGGCGGTGAGGCGCGGGAGTGAGCAATGGAATTGCGGTTGACTGAGGCTGAAATCGAAGGACGGCTCAACTGCTTCGGCGAGTTCGATGCAAAGGACCGGATCTGCATGGTGCACTGCGCCCTCAGCATCAGCTGTGCCATCGCCAAGAACCGGTACTTCACCCTCCAGCACTTCGAGGATTCCCTCTCCTCCTTCGTTCAGTTCGATCTGGAATGACCGCGGCATCGCGAGCGGTTGCCCGATCGCCTCTCCGGGGTTTCCCTCCGCACCTATCCTCCCATCAGACCGTTGAAAAACCCCATGAGCCGGCCTCTGCTTGCACCTCCTGGGGAAGAGAGATAGGGTGATCTCCTTCGGTAAAACCACGCCAAGGCGCGGCCTGCGGCAGGTAAGGCGGCAAAGGATGTCAAGGGAGAAACGACACGGATTCGTCCAACGGCTTGCCCTTCTCGCTCAGACGAAGCGAGAGCATACGCTTTGCCTTCACAGACCACCCCACCCCCGGTTCCGGCCTCGTCCCCAGACGCGAGCAGGGATTTTCGGCCTGCTAGAGAATCTGGCTCAGAAAGAGTTTCGTGCGGTCATGGGTGGGATTGGTGAAGAAATGCTCCGGCGTACCCTCCTCCACGATTCGCCCCTGGTCCATGAAGATGACTCGATCCGCCACCTCCCGGGCGAACCCCATTTCGTGGGTCACCACGACCATGGTCATCCCCTCTCTGGCCAGCGTTTTCATGACATCCAGAACCTCGCCGATCATCTCCGGATCGAGGGCTGAGGTCGGCTCGTCGAAGAGCATGACTTTGGGATCCATGGCCAAAGCCCGGGCAATAGCCACCCGCTGTTGCTGCCCCCCCGAGAGATTGTCCGGATAGCTGTCCGCCTTTTCCGGAATGCCCACCTTGCGGAGCAGGGCAATCGCCTTATCCGCCGCCGCCTCCCTGGAGCGCTTCCTCACCACCGTCTGAGCGAGGGTAATGTTCTCCAGAACGTTCTTGTTCTGGAAGAGGTTGAAGGACTGGAACACCATGCCCACTTCTGCCCGCACCTTGTTGATGTCCGTCTTGTGATCCAAGACGTCGATGCCGTCAATGAAAATGTGGCCGCTGTCGGCCTTCTCCAGACGAGTCAGGCACCGGAGCAGAGTGCTCTTTCCGGACCCTGAGGGGCCGATGACCACGACCACCTCGCCCCTGTCAATGCGGCACGACACGTCTACAAGGGCCTCCACCCTGATGGTGGTGTAGAAGGTCTTGGAAACGCTCTCCACCCTAACCACTTACTGCTGCCCTCCTCTCCAGGTACTGGACGAACATGGAAAGGGAAAAGGTCAGCACCAGATAAAGCAGGGCGCACATGAACCAGAGTTCGAAGGGCTGAAGACTGGTGGTGACCACCTCCCTGGTCGCCTTAGTCAACTCCCGAATGGCGATGATGCCGAGCAGAGAAGAGTCCTTGATGAGGCTGATGAACTGCCCCGCGAGAGGGGGCAAGATGCGCCGAAATGCCTGGGGCAGGATGATGTGCTGCATGGCCTGGGCGTACGTCATCCCCAGGGAACGGGCGGCCTCCATTTGCCCCCGGTGTATGGACTGAATGCCAGCCCGAACGATTTCGGCCACGTAAGCGCCGGCAAAAACCGCGAGGGCGGCAACACCGAACCAGAGGGCCGGAATCTGCTGGAATCCGCTCTTGGTGAGTAGGGTATTCACCATGGTGCCGAGAACGAAGTACCAGATGAAAATCTGAACCAAGAGGGGCGAGCCCCTGATGAGTTCGATGTAGGTAATGGCGGACCATTTGAGGGCCGGAGTTGAGGAGATCCTAGCCAGGCCGGTGAAGAGGCCGACCAGAATGCCCAGGAGAACGGCTATTACGCTCACCTCGACGGTGGTCCAGAGGCCCTCCAGAAGAATACCGACCTTCCAGCGTCTCTGTGCCGCCAGCAGATCCCCGGGGTAAACCGTATCTCCGCGCTGCACGCGCAATGCGTCCGCCGGAACTCGGTAGATCTCCTCCCCTCTGCTACCGCGCACCGTGACGTCAACCCCATCGCCTTTGCTGGTTAGGGACGCGACCTCGCCCTCGATATCTGCCCGGACCTCGACCTGCTCGCGGTAGAAGAAGTACTGCGGTATCCGGTACCAGCGCCAGACATAATCCACTTTTCGGGTGGCGAAGACCAGACCATAGACGATGCTTCCCACCATGATGAAGAAGAGGACGATAGAGATATGTCGCCCGCCGCGGGTTCGAAGGTAAGCGGTGAATGAAAAGCCGTCCATGGTCACCACCCTCTGATCCAAGCTCTTCGGCACCGAGTGCCGGAAGTCTCGCCCGGGAAGCTCAATCCGTCGGCGGACCTTCTGCCGCGGCAAGCCGGCGGGTCGCCGGAAAACCGTTCCCGTGCTCAGTAAGGACGTTGCAGCGGGAGGCAGGGTGATCTGCCCCACTGTTCAGAGGCTAGCCCACGAGGTAGCAGTGGCCGAGTGGGCAAGGTTTGCCGCGAACCTGCTGGAGAGAAGGGAGAGGGGGGCACACCACCCCCCTGCTCCTGCGGCCAGGTCTCCCTGCGCGCCTTACTTCTGGATGTCTGCCAGCCAGTCGGTGCTCTTGATCCACTTGTTGTACATGCGGTCGTAACGGCCGTCGTTCTTCACTTGCCGCAGGAAGTTATTAAGCCAGTTCAGGAAATCCGGATCTCCCTTGTTGATCGCCCACGCCAGCGGTTCATAGGTAAAGGGTTTATCGAGAAATTCCAGTTTGCCCTTCCCCTGTTGTGAATAGAAAACGGCACAGTAAGGCAGGTCATACACAAACGCATCCGCCTTGCCGTTGACCACTTCAAGGGCCGCCTCCGTCTCTGTCTCGAAAGACTTGTACTTGGCCTTGGGAAGGAGGCGTTTGACAGCCTGTTCCCCCGTAGTTCCCAGCATGGATGTTACCGTATACTTGTCACTATTCAGATCAGTGTACGACTTCACCTTACCCTGGTGCTTTTTTGCCAACAAAATGGTCTGCCCGACAACGATGTACGGATCTGCGAAATTGATTTTGAGATTCCGTTCTTGGGTTATGGTCATGCCGCTCATGATAATGTCGAACTTATCGGTGTTGAGTGACGGAATAATGCCATCCCAGGCGGTATTCACCGGCACGAACTTGACATTCATGGCCTTTGCCATTTCTTTCGCCATGTCAATGTCGAAACCGACGAATTCACCTTTCTTGTCTGTCATCTCAAAGGGTACGTAGCCGGCATTGAACCCAACTCGTAGTTCGCCCCGCTTCAGGATGCCCTCGAGAGATGACTTCTTGGCTAGCTCGATATCACCGGCCAGAGCCGTGACCACAGACAAAGACAGAAGGAAAACCGCAACGATCAGCATGCCAAATAACCGCCTCATGACTTCCTCCTTTCTCCTCAATCCCGGTTTTGTATGACCACAAGGCGCCAACCCGTCACTTCAGGCTCACTGGCAGTTTGCTGAAAAACCCGTCTCAAGGTCGGGGATGAAGGGCTCCGACCGGAGACCGGGTGTTCTGCAAGGCAAGGCGCATCTGGAGCCACCGCTTGCTCCTTGTCCCGCCGCCAGGCGCGAGGGCCGGACCGCTCCAAACCATCTATGGCGCGACTATGCAGCCTTGCCGAGTAAAGCACCCTGTCTGCCGGTATCACATGGCAGTCCACAAGCTCTCCATTGCCGCTCCAGGGGTTTTTCAGCAACCTGCTAGTATGACTTCCCTTCATCCAGAAGTTCTTCGATGATCATCTCGACGTTGCACTTAGGACACCGGGGGATCTTCTCCTCAGGAATATAGATGATCTGTGTTCGTCGGCATTTGGGGCATTTCACCAAGAGAGGCTCTCGTTTGTCGCGCATAGCAGACCTTGTCAGTGTGGATCGCAGAAGGTCGGGGAATCTTCTTCCCCGGAGCGGAGGCGGGCAGTGGCACCCCCGTCTGAGTTCGATCAAAGATCTCCCCCGAGCCGGCGTCGAACCTCGGCCGCAGAGATCCCCTTGATCGTAATGGACTTGAGCCGTGAGGCAGACCCGGCCCGGAGCTCCAGCCGGCCTCTGGGAACCCCGAGCTTCTTGGCCAGAATTGTGAGCAGGTGCGTATTGGCCGCTCCTTCAACCGGCGGCGCAGTCAGCCTCACCTTCAGGGCATCGCCGTGGACGCCTACCACCTCGTCCCGGGAAGCCCGGGGTTGGACTTTGACCCTGAGAATGACACCATCTTCTGTCTCGTGCAGGTACGAGAACATATGCCTTTCGGATGGATCGCGGGGCCGTCTCCCGGGAAACGGAAGGCGTCCCGCTCCCGGGTAAAGGGGAGGAGAAAAGATCAGCGACGGGGCGAGGTTGGCGTCGGAGACGCTCAGCTCCCCGTCGCACCAGCGTCCGGCCAGAGGCGCATGTTGTCGATGAGTCTCGCCGTTCCCACGAAGACGGCAAGGGCCATCACGGCGCGAGGCGTGACCTCGGTGAGGTCGGCCATGGTTTCCCCGTCTACCACCTGCGCGTACTGAACCTTGGTGTGGGGCTTCGCCTCGATCATGGCCGTCACCCGCTCCACGAGCACTGCAACTCGACGCTCACCCTCGGCCACCATCCGCCGAGCGGCGAGAAGTGATTGCGACAGAGAGAGGGCCGACCGTCGTTGGTCCGGAGAAAGGTAGGCATTGCGACTGCTCATGGCGAGGCCGTCGTCCTCCCGGACGGTGGGATGCCCGACGACCTCCACCCCCAAGTGGAGATCCCGACTCAACTGTCTGACGACGACCAGTTGCTGGTAGTCCTTCTCCCCGAAGACGGCGACCTCTGGTCGCACCAGGCAGAAGAGCTTGGTCACCACTGTGGCCACTCCGGGAAAGAAATCGGGACGATATCGGCCGCACAGATTCTGGCTGAGATGCTCAACAACCACCCGGGTCTGGAACGCCGGAGGGTACATCTCCGACCCTTCGGGAGTGAAGACTACATCTACCCCCACCTCCTGGCAAAGTGTGAGATCGCGCTCCAGATCCCGTGGATACTTGTCTAGATCCTCGCCAGCGCCAAATTGCTTTGGGTTGACGAATATGCTCACCACTACGTGGTCGGCGCGCCGCTTCGCCTCCTCCATGAGCGCCAGGTGACCTCGGTGCAGGTAGCCCATGGTAGGCACAAATCCCACCGTCTTACCCAGGCGCCAGCGTTCCTCACGCCACCTCCTCAGGTCGGCGATGGTGCGCAAGATCTGCATAGCTCGGTACTCCTCGCACATTATTCCGCTGTCGCGGGCCTCTTATCGCCCACGAGCGCTCGCTTACAGGCCGGCGGCGCGGCTCTCTCACGTCGACTGCGGCAATGTTCTTAAGGCTTGGTGAAGAACTTCACCTTGCTTTCCAGATCGGCGACCCCCGCCTCTTCTTCCTGCTGCATGTCCAACATCTTGAGGTAGGTCTCGATGGTGGAGCGGAGCCTGATCTCGAGTTGTGTACGCTGCCGCTTGAGCTCGGCGATATCCTCGTGGATCTGGGCCAGCCGGTTGTGCGCATTATTGAGAATGCGCTCTGCCTTGACCTCAGCCTCTGAGACCAGCAGTTTTGCCTCTTTCTCAGCGTTCGCCTTCATCTGCTCAACGGCCTTTTGCGCACTGACGAGGGTATTCTTCAGGGTCTTCTCCCGGTCACGGTGCTCGTTGAGTTGTCGGTTCTTTTCCGCTAGATCTCTGGCCACGTCGTCCTTCTCCTTCAACAAGCCACTGACGAAATCAGCTACCGAGATCAGGAAGGACTCCACCTCCTTGGGGTCATACCCTCGTAGGAAGCGGACGCGGAACTGTCTTTGCTGAATATCGAGGGGCGTCAGCTGCATAGGTTGCTCCGTCGTCGGGGTTGGCCGTAGCTCCTCTTGCCCTCCTCAATGAGCGAGGCGAACAGCGAGATCTTGCAAGGAGGCCACCGCGAACCGCTGAAGGAAAACGATGACCAGGACCACCAAAAGGGGTGAGAAATCGACACCACCAAAAAACAGCGGTAAACGGCGCCGAAGAGCCTGAAGAACCGGTTCCGTCGTATTGTAGAGAACGCGGACGATGGGGTTATAGGGATCGGGATTCACCCACGAAAGGAGAGCACGGGCGATGACAAGCCACATATAGATGGTGAGGGCGATGTCAAGAATCCTCGCAAGGGCAGAGAGAAAGTTGCCCACAACGAACATGGCGTCCTCCTTTTCTCAGGGCCCGATTTGCGCGCTAGCTTAACGTGATCACCCCTGGGTGTCAACGACATACAGGAGAAATCCCTTCTCCGCCCGGCCGCCGCCGTTGACATTCCCGGAACCCTTTCCGATAATAACACCGCGCATACCATTGCGGGACGGGGGGGAGCACGGCGCCGCTCGGCTTGGAAAGCCTCTATTTTCCCCCGTGTGTCCCCCCACCACGCTCCGGGCTTGCCGAGGGGTTGGTATTTGACGTCATGCGGCGCACACCACCATCCTATTCCAGACACGAGGAGTATGGTTATGTCTGCTCGCAGGAACGTGGGGTTCATCGGAGCCGGAAACATGGGTGAGGCTCTGATCAGAGGACTCGTTACCTCCGGCCGCTTCAAGGCCGACCAGATCAGGGTGAGCGACATCGACACGACCCGCCTCCGCTCCCTCGAGACCACTTACGGGGTCCTCACTACGTCCGGGAACGTCCACCTTGCCCGAGCCGCCGAGGTGATCATTCTGGCGGTGAAACCGCACCACGTGGACGGCGTCCTCGCTGAGATCAGTGGCAGTCTCGATCATCTCCCCCTCGTCATTTCTATCGCCGCCGGCGTGCCCCTGTCGCGCCTCCAAAAAGGGCTGGGCCTACCGGTGCCTCTCATCCGGGTCATGCCGAATACCCCGGCCCTGGTCCTCGCCGGGGCATCGGCCATTGCCGCCGGGCCTCAGGCGGGAGCTGAACACCTTGCCATCGCCCGCCTGCTCTTCGAGGCTGTGGGCCGGGTCGTGGAGGTCCAGGAGTCGGCTATGGATGCGGTGACGGCCTTGAGCGGAAGCGGGCCCGCATACCTCTTCCTGGTGATGGAATCCCTCATCGATGCGGGGGTTCTGCTGGGACTCCCTCGTCCGGTGGCTCGCACCCTGGTCATCCAGACCGCCCTGGGCTCAGCGAAGCTGCTGGACGGCGCCGAGGCCCACCCTGGCGCCCTCAAGGATCAGGTCACCTCGCCGGGGGGCACGACCATCCATGGTCTCGCCGTGCTCGAGCGGGGGGGATTGCGGGGCTTGCTCATGGATGCTGTGGCAGCGGCTGCCCGCCGATCGGAGGAATTGGGGATGAAATGAGGAGGGCTACAAACAACGGTCTGCTGACTGTCCGCTTACCGGTTCGATCTCCATGCTAATATCAACCGCCCTGGCCGAATGGGTCAGGGCACCCACCGAAATGAGATCTACCCCAGTTTCGGCGACTTCTCTCACATTGTCCAGGTTGATACCGCCAGATGCCTCCAGAGTGAGCCGGCCGCCCGCCCGCCGCACCGCCTCAACCATCACGGAGGGCGTCATGTTGTCCAAGAGAACGGTATCCGCGCCAGCGGCAATCGCCTCGTCGAGCTGATCGAGAGTCTCTACCTCCACCTCGATCCTGAGGGTGTGGGGGATCTTCCGTCGTACCGCCGCCACCGCCGGTCCAACACCGCCAACCGCCGCGATGTGGTTGTCCTTGATCAAGACACCGTCGTAGAGCCCGAAGCGGTGGTTGTATCCACCGCCAGCACGCACCGCGGCCTTCTCCAGGAGCCGCCAGCCCGGCGTGGTTTTTCTGGTGTCCACGATTCGTGCAGACGTCCCGGCGACTCTGCCCACAAAGGCCCGTGTGAGGGTGGCAATCCCGGAGAGACGCTGGAGGAAGTTGACGGCGGTGCGTTCGGCGATGAGCATGGCGGAGACGCCGCCCGACACCTCGAGAAGGAGGTCGCCTGGGCGAGCGCGGCTGCCGTCCTGCTGAAGGATTCCCACCTTCAGGGAGGGATCTACCAGCAGGAACACCCGTTGGGCTACCTGGGTCCCCGCCACAACGAGTGACTCTTTGGCGATGATACGAGCCCTGCCTGTCGCCTCCTCCGGGATCACAGCTTGCGTGGTCACATCGCCGCTGCCGATATCCTCGGACAAGGCGTGGCGAATGAGTGTTTCCCCCTGAAAGTCGATCATCTCCTACCGCCCGCCGGTAAGTTCCACGAGCCGATGGAGTTGCTCCTGGAGTTTTTGAAGCTTGGCAGCGAGGCGGTCGGATTTCTCCTGCTCCTTTGCGACCACCTCCGCCGGCGCCCGACCGAGGAAATCTTCGTTGGCCAGCTTCTTCTTGGTCCTGGCCAGCTCAGGCTCGAGCTTGCCGATCTCCTTCTGTAGCCGCCTGATCTCCTCCTGGAAATCCAGGACCCCTTCCAAGGGGAGAAAGATCTCCAACTCGTGGACAACAGCCGAGGCGGCGAGCCGCGGTCGGTCTCCATCCCGGCGCAGGGTCAGTTTTGACAGCTTGGCGAGATCCCGAACCGAAGGCGCGTGAGTCTCCAACAGCTTCAGCAGCCGCTCCGGCCCGTAGACCACTGCCTCCAGTTGCGCCGCAGGCGAGATGTTCATTTCGCCTCGGATGTTGCGAATGGCCGTGGTGACGCCCATGATGAGGCCCATCTCCTCCTCGGCCTGAGGATCTCTCAAGGTAGGATCCGCCTGGGGAAACGCTGCACTCATAATGCTTCCCCCATTCACGGCCACGTGGTGCCAGAGCTCCTCGGTAATGAACGGCATGATGGGATGAAGGAGCCTGAGAATGGCGGAGAGGGAATGAGCCAGAATCAGCTGGGTGATCCGGCGCCCTTCGGGGTCCTCCCCGTAGAGGACCGGCTTGATGAGCTCCAGGTACCAATCGCAGAACTCATGCCAGGTGAACTGGTAGAGACTGCTCGAGTAGTCGTTGAAGCGGTATGATTCGAGGGCCTCCGTGCCCTCCCCGATCACCCGTTGCAGGGTGCTGAGGATCCATCGATCCGCCAGCTGTTCCGGACGGGGCAGAGGTTCATCGAGGCTGGAGCCGTCAAGGTTCATCAAGGTAAAGCGGCTCGCATTCCAGAGCTTGTTGACGAAGTGCCGGTAGCCCTCGATCCGCTCCTCGGCAAGGCGGATGTCTCTTCCCTGCGCGGCGAAGGCGGCCAGTGTAAAGCGGAAGGCATCGGTGCCGTAGCGGTCCATGATGACCAGGGGATCGATGACGTTCCCCCGAGACTTACTCATCTTTTGACCCTCCGCATCTCGGACGAGGGCGTGGATATACACATCCCGGAACGGTACCTCCCCCATGAAGTGAAGGCCCATCATCATCATGCGGGCAACCCAGAAAAAGAGGATGTCGAAGGCGGTGACCAGCACGGAGGTGGGGTAGAAGCGCTCGAGCTCAGGCGTCTCCCCGGGCCATCCCATGGTGGAGAAGGGCCATAGCGCGGAACTGAACCATGTGTCCAGGACGTCCTCGTCTTGAACCAGTGCCGCGCCCTTGCAGCGACTACACGCAGTGGGATCGGTGAGTGCCACCACGACCTCGCCGCACTCCCGGCAATACCAGGCGGGAATGCGGTGGCCCCACCAGATCTGCCGGGAGATACACCAGTCTTCGATGTTCTCCAGCCAGTCAAAGTAGTTCTTCTCCCACGTGGCGGGGATAATTCTGGTCCGACCTTGACGCACGGCGGCCATGGCCTGTGCCGCCAGCGGTTTCACGGCCACGAACCACTGTTCCGACAGGGTTGGTTCAATAACGGTCTTACAGCGATAGCAGTGACCCAGCCGGAGCCTGTAATCCTCGCTCTTCAGGAGATACCCCTGGGCCTTGAGATCCTCTATCACCTTGGTCCGGCAGGCGAAGCGATCCAGTCCGGCATAGGACCCGGCCGCCGGGCTCATGATCCCTCGATCATCGATAACCCTCACCGTATCGAGGCCATGTTTCTGTCCGATCTCGTAGTCGTTGGCGTCGTGAGCCGGGGTCACCTTGAGGGCGCCGGTGCCGAACTCCCGGTCTACGTAGGGATCGGCGATTATCGGCAGCTCCCGGTCCACGAGGGGTAGCCGCGCCTTTCGCCCCTGGAAGGCGCGGTAGCGCTCATCTTCGGGATGGACCGCCACCGCGGTGTCGCCGAGCATGGTCTCGGGCCGCGTCGTCGCCACCACCAGGCTCTCATCCCCGTCCACGAGAGGGTAGCGGATGTAGTAGAGGTGGCTGACGTATTCCTCCGCGTCCACTTCCAGATTGGCGAGGGCGGTCGTACACCGAGGACACCAGTTGATGATGCGATAGCCACGATAGATGAGTCCCTGCTCGTAGAGGGAGACGAAGACGCGGCGCACCGCCTGGGAGAGCCCGTCCTCCATGGTGAAGCGTTCTCGGCTCCAGTCACAGCTCGCCCCCAACCGTTTCAACTGGTTGATGATGTTCCCACCGTAGATGCGCCGCCATTTCCAGACTCGTTCGATGAACTTCTCCCGGCCGAGCTGGTGTCTGTCCAGACCTTCGCCCGCGAGCTGGCGCTCCACCACGTTTTGGGTGGCGATTCCGGCGTGGTCGGTGCCGGGCACCCAGAGGACGTTGTATCCCTGCATCCGCTTGGCCCGGCAGAGAACATCCTGCAGGGTGTTATTGAGGGCGTGACCCATGTGCAGGTCCCCGGTCACATTAGGGGGAGGGATCACAATAGAAAAGGGAGGCGCCAGGCTTGTCTCGTTGGCACGAAACAACCCCTGCTCTTGCCAAAAACGGTACCACTTGGCCTCGACCTCCTGTGGCTCATAGGCCTTGGGGAGAACCGGTCTCTCCATGATCTCCTTCCTTGACGGCTCCGCAACAGGTCCATCTGCGGCGTTGCGCTTCACCTTTCGTCATTGCAGCGTACTTTTCTGTACGCCTCGTTCCTCAAGATGCGCGCGCCTTGTCCCGCCTGTGGCGGGAGAGCCTTTTACTGCGCCGTCTACTTTGGCGACCTTTTGCGAAGTCATCTTCCTTGTAGCTGAGAAAAGAAAATGGGGATTACCCAGATAACCCCCATTCCGATCCGCCCACCCTGTGGCAGCTCCCATCCTACTCCATGGCGGCCTTGATCTTCCTGATCTCCTCCATGAGGATGCGCTCGGCAATGGCGGGCAACCGCTCCTCCACGAGACGGTTTACCACCGCTTCCACTTGCTCCCGGACCAGGGCAGCCAACTCCTCGGCGTTCGGGGTGGAAACCGGGAGAGGAACAACGGCAGCCCCCGGCACTTCCGGAGCACCCTTTCCCGACCTTTCGAGATCCGCGAAAAGATCCTCCGGCAGTTCCTCCACAGGAGCAGGCGCCTGGGGTGCCGTAGCTTCCGCCGTCACGTCTGGCTCCAGCCCGAGCTCGACGAGCAGATCTTTCGAGACGTCGTCCTTCGTCAGGGCTTCCTCGGAAGATGCGTCAACCGCCTCGGCCCCATCCTCCTCCACTTCGAGATCGTCAAAAAGGCCTTCAAAAAACTCCTCATCCGAAGTGGAGGCCTCCTCCGTCACAGGCTGGGGACTCTCGTCCCTCTCCGCCGGGCCATCCGCGAGAAGTTTCGATACCTCCAGTTCGTCGGAGGCGAAGAGATCGGCGAGATCTCTGTCGGTCTCCTCCTCCCCGAGATCATCGCTCTCCGGGCTTGACTCCTCCAGTCCAGCTTCGGGTTCATTGGGTTCAGTACGGAGAAGGGACTCGAACTCGTCTTCCGCCTCCCCCAAGGCCTCGTCCGCCTCTCGCATCTCCTCTTCCGACGCTCCGGGGATACTTGCCTCGCCCTCTTGAGAGACCTTCCCTTCAAGCTCGAGGTCGTCGATCTCGAGCTCGTCGCCCACCAACTCGTCAGCGACCTCGAGTTCGTCAGCTGGAGCAGCTCCGGACGAGGAGACGCCCTCCTCCACGACCTCCACAAGGTCAATGATCTCAGGGTCCAGATCGTCAAGTCGGAGATCCACATCGTCGGAGGTCGCCTCTCGGGAGTACGCCTTCTCGGACCGCTTCTTTGTCGATTTCGATTCCATACTGACCATTCGCAAGTTAGCGAGAAATCTTAAACAGTTACCTAGTCTTCCCTCACATAACACAACGCCTTGGCTACTGTCAAGGGATTTTCGGAGCGCCAGGCCGGCCTTCCCCGAGGCGTTTACAAAGCCCTTGGCATCCGATACACTGCCCTCCCATGCGCAGGATCCTTCTCCGATATCTGCTCGCTGAACAAGCGGCCCCCTTCCTCGTCAGCGTGATGGTCGTAACGGTAGTCCTCTTCCTCGGCAGAAGCATGCGGTACACCCGCCTCCTCTTCACGAGCCCTTCCGCCATGGAAGATCTGGGCCGGCTCTTCCTGTATTCCCTCCCTTACTTTCTCGCCTTTGCCATCCCCATGGCCACGCTCCTCGGCATCTTGCTGGCCTTCACCCGGCTGGCGAGCGACAACGAGATTACCGCCCTGAAGGCAGCCGGGCTAAGTCTTTACCAACTCTTGCCCGCGGTAGCTATGGTAGCGGTGAGCGCCACCCTTGTCGCTCTCACCCTTTCCCTGTTGATCCTCCCCAGGGCCAACAAGGCTCTCAGGTCTCTCCTCGTGGAGATGGCGACGTCCCGGATGCAACTTGCCTTCAACGAACGGGTATTCAACGACCAGTTCAAGGGAATGACCTTCTTTATCAACCGAATCGCGCCGGACGGGATCAGGTTTTACGAGGTATTCATTTCCGATGAGCGCGACTCTCGCGTCCAGAATACCATCATTGCCGAAGAAGGCGTGCTATTGGACAGTCGGGGCCGAAAGGAGCTCGAAGTTCGCTTGTTTCACGGTATGGTCATCCGGGTGGAGAGCGAGAAGCGAACCGCGCAAACGATCCGATTCCAGCACTACGACTTTTCCGTTGATCTTGTCTCCCCTAAGGTGGGTATGTTGGGGCGAGCTGAGGCCCAGCTTACCCTTGATGAGTTGAACCAGGCCCTGGCTATTGCCAAACCTGGCTCTGCCGAGCATTTTTATCTGTCCAAGGAATGGCACAAGAGGTTGGCCATCCCCTTCGCCTGTCTGGCCCTCGGCCTTATCGCCGCACCGCTCAGCCTGCAAGCCGGCACGGCCAGCCGACTTTCGGGCGTCGTCCTGGGCCTTCTTCTCTTCCTTCTCTATTATGTCTTACTGTCGGGCGCCGAGACTCTGGCCGAGGCAGGACTCTGCCCCGTAGGTCTGGCCGTCTGGCTCCCCAATGGATTGTTCGCCATGTTGGCCGCAGTGCTCTGGAGGCGGAGCGTCAGGGAGAGACCCTTTGTCTTCTTCACCGTCTGCCGCCACCTGGTATCTTCGACCCTCGCCCGCGGAAGAGATCGGCGTTAGGAAACGGTTATGTCGGTTCTCAGCCGATACATGTCTAGGGAGGTCATCAAGATCGTGCTCGTCTCCTTAGCCGGTCTTGCCGTCATCTATCTCGTCATCGACTTCATCGACAGGATCGACAACTTTCTCAGGGCCCGTGTGGCCTTCCGCCTGGTAATCGAGTACTTCCTCTTCAAGATCCCATTTATCGTGCAGCAGGGCATCCCCATGAGCGTGCTTATGGGGACGCTCGTCACCCTCGGGTTGCTCGCCCGGACGAACGAGCTTACTGCCATGAGGGCCGCGGGGGTGAGCCCATTTCGCTACTCCATCCCCATCGTGTTGGTGGCCTGTCTTTGGAGTTTCGGCGACTTCGCCCTCGCCGAATACGTGGTACCCTTCATGAGCACTCGAGCGAACCGCATCTGGAACGTGCAGGTCAACCGGCGCCCGGCGGAGGGCGGCTTCAGCCAGGAGCGGATCTGGTACAGGGGGGATCAGTTGCTCTACAATATCCGGGTGCTCCACCCGCGACGCCGGATGGCGGAAGGGATCACCATCTACTTCTTCGATGAGGACTTTCACCTGGTAAAACGCCTGGAAGCGCGGAAAGGCTTATGGGACGGGACTGGCTGGACCTTCACTGACGGGTTCCTCCTCGGTCGTGCCAACGAAAGCGACTACACCGTGGAAACCTTCCAGGAGTTGCGCCTGGAGCTGCCTCAGCGACCCAGCGACTTCCAGTACCTGGCAAAATCACCTGAGGAGATGACCTGGGGCGAGCTCAGTCAATACGTGGGTAAGATCCGGCGGGAGGGATATGACGCCACCCGCTATCTGGTTGACCTCGACACCAAGATCGCCTTCCCATGCACATCCCTCGTCATGGCGCTCCTTGGCATCGGCGTGGCCCTGTACCAGGGGAAACGGGGCGGCATAGCCACGGGGGTGGCGGTGAGCGTGGCCTTGGCGTTCGTCTACGTGATGGTGTTTCACTTCCTCCTCTCCCTCGGCTACACCGGCAAGCTCCCACCGGTGCTAGCCGCCTGGATACCCAACGCCTTCTTCGGTCTCACCGGTCTCTTCCTCATCGCCCTCGCGCGGCATTAACCCGCATTATGCACGAGACGCCGTAGCGAGAGCGTGGAGATGGTCGTGCCACCGGGCACCCACAGGGGCTCGGACCTGAGGCGTACTTGTCAGTACGCCGCAAGGTGAGCTTGTCCTGGGCCTGTCGAAGGAACACCCGAGGACGCCCGGAAGGACGGCCATAGCCGCGCTCGTAGCAGGCGGTTCGTGCATAATGCGGGTTAAGTCTCACTTTCCGAAGAGCCATCGGAAGAAGCCGCCCTTCTTCTTGGGTTCGGGGCCGGCTTGCTCACCCGATTTCTCGCTAGTATCCTCTTCGGTTCCTGCACTCTTCTCCTGGATGGCCTGAGCCTTCTCGATCGCCTTGAGACACGCATCCTTCCCACCCCATTTCACATCTGCCAGAGCCGTGATGACCCCGAAGGGGCCGAAAAGGGCAAAGCCGCCGAGAGCCTTGCCGATGGTGAGCGAAGCCTGGACCGGGTCGATGGCCATGGAAGGCCTGCTCAACGTGCCTCCTAACTTCAGCGGCTTGGCCAACTCGTTGAACCCCAAGGTGAGTTGAGCCACGCCCTTCAAGCCGTAGCCCGACTTCGGCGAGGGCTTTATCCCGATGTCAAGCTCCTCTGTCTTCAGGTCGATATCACCGGCAGCTACAATCGTCGTCTGGTCCGTGTCGAGCAACAGCTTCACCCGCGCCG
>Ga0335070_10003816_pt1 | contig 17558 bp, 16 predicted proteins | sample Lox_Sample_13_FD_206722 | JGI IMG/M metagenome (GOLD analysis project Ga0335070, IMG submission 206722) | Soil microbial communities from Loxahatchee National Wildlife Refuge, Florida, United States - Lox_Sample_1.3 | ecosystem: Environmental > Terrestrial > Soil > Wetlands | place: USA...
ATGTCTTCTGTCCTGCGAACGGATTGTCCAACGCCGAATTTCATGGTTCGCCCGTGAAAGTTAGTGTTTGTAACTCGGATCGATCCGGTCGAGCTTTCGCAAGAGTGCCGGCCAGGCGAGCGCGCCGAGCAGCCCATCGAACGCCTGGCCGCCCTGCCCCGCCGTTTTTTCCGGCACGCCCTGGTTCGGCCAGTTGAGCTTGGCGCCGCCCGCCATCGCGCGCACCTGCATCGAACAGGCCCGCTCAAGATAATACATGCGCAGGAACGCGTCGGGACAGCTCTTGCCCAGCGCCAGCGTGCCGTGGTTGCGGAGCATCATCAGGTGCTTGTCGCCGACGTCGTGCACGAGCCGGTCGCGCTCGTCGAGATCAAGCGCAATGCCTTCATAGTCGTGATAGGCGATGTCCTGCGTGATCATCATCGCGTGCTGGTCGATCGGCAGAAGCCCGTCGGCCTGCGCCGAGACGGCGACACCGTCCGTCGTGTGCAGATGGATGATGCAATGCGCATCGTCGCGGTTCATGTGCAGCGCGCTGTGGATCGTGAAACCTGCCGGGTTCACCGGATAGGGCGAATCCTCGACCTTGTTGCCGTCGAGATCGATCTTCACGAGGCTCGATGCTGTGATCTCCTCGAACAGCAGGCCGTACGGATTGATCAGAAAGTGATGTTCGGGACCCGGGATTCGCGCAGAGATATGCGTGAAGATCATGTCGTCCCAGCCGTGCAGCGCCACCAGACGATAGGTTGCCGCGAGGTCCACGCGCAGCTTCCACTCCTCAGCGCTGACCTTGCCCTCGAGCGACGGGATCGCCTGCGCGCCCGGGTTCTTCAAAGCCATTTTATTCATCAGGTCTTGTGTCGCTTGCATAGGCGCAACCTCAATATCCGGTCGTTTTGAGAGTGCGGCGCGGCGGCCTGCCCTGTCAAACGGCTCCTCGCGTCAATCATTTGTCCTGATCCGCGCCACCGCCTTCATCCAGCCTTCATAGGCCAGGTCGCGGGCCGGCACCGGCAGGACCGGGTCGAAGCGCCGGTCGAGCGACCAGGCGCGGGAGATATCGTCGAGCCCGGAGAATACGCCCGCCGCAAGGCCCGCGAGATAAGCCGCACCGAGCGCCGTCGTCTCGGTGATGCGCGGGCGCTCGACCGCAAGTCCCGTCAAGTCCGCGAGGCGTTGGCAGAACCAGTCGTTCCTGACCATGCCGCCATCGACTTTCAGCGCCTTGGGTGCGCCGAGCCCCGCCGCGCGCATGTCGGCCGCCATCGCCTCGAGCAGATCGCGCGTCTGGAAGCAGACTGCGTCCAGTGCCGCGCGGGCGATTTCCGCAACACCCATGTCGCGAGTAAGGCCAAGGATGGCGCCGCGGGCATCGGGATCCCAGTAAGGCGCGCCCAGTCCGGTGAAGGCGGGAACGAAATAGAGCCCATCCGCTGATTTGGCGGTGCGCGCAAGCGCTTCGATCTGATGCGACTCGCGGATGAGGCCGACCGCATCGCGCAGCCATTGCACGACAGCGCCGGCGACGAAGATGCTGCCTTCGATGGCATACGCGGTTTTCCCCGCCGCGCGATAAGCCGCCGTGCTCAAGAGACGGTTGTTCGACACGGGAACACCAGAGCCCGTGTTGACCAGCGCAAAGCATCCGGTGCCATAGGTGGATTTGACATCGCCCGGCGTAAAGCAGGCCTGTCCGAATGCCGCCGCCTGCTGATCGCCTGCGACACCCATGATCGGCACCGGCGCGCCGAACAGTTCCTTGTCGGTCTCGCCGAAATCGCCGGCGCTGTCGCGGACGTCCGGCAATATCGCGCGCGGAATCTGGAAGAGCTTGAGCAGCGTTTCATCCCACTTGAGCTCACGCAGATTGAGAAGCAGCGTGCGCGAGGCGTTCGTAACGTCTGTCGCATGCACGCGGCCGCCGGTGAGCTTGTAGATCAGCCAGCTGTCGATCGTTCCGAGCGCCAGCTCGCCGCGCTCCGCGCGCGCCGGCGCATCCGGAAGATGATCGAGCAGCCATTGCGCCTTGGTCGCGGAGAAATAGGGATCGAGGAGAAGTCCGGTGCGCTTCGCGATCTCCGGCTCATGTCCTTGCGCCTTCAGGACGCGGCAGCGTTCCGCGGTGCGGCGATCCTGCCAGACGATGGCGTTGTAAAGCGGCTGGCCGGTGCGGCGATCCCAAAGGACGGTCGTCTCGCGCTGGTTGGTGATGCCGATGGCGGCGACATCGGCGGGCGCTACCCCCTTCAACGCAACGCGACAGCAGCTGAGCGTCGCCTGCCAGATTTCATTCGCGTCGTGCTCGACCCAGCCGTTGTCCGGATAGATCTGGCGCAGCTCGATTGCGTGGCTGGCGATGCTTGCGCCCGCGCTGTCGAAGAGAATGGCGCGCGTCGATGTCGTGCCCTGGTCGATAGCCAGGATGAAGGGAGGATCTGAGGCCATGCGAGCTGTCAACGGATGGACGGCGCGCAAGCCTAGCACGCCGGCCGCGGTTCGCTATCGGCCGCTGTCCTCGCGCCGAATACGCCCAAGGGCCAATGCCGGAATCGACCTGCCGCAGACAGCCTTAACACGCTGTTAACGATGACTGACTAGGCTTCACCCTACGCGGCCGCGGATGGGGCGGCTGCCGGAAAGAGTACTGGGGGCACAGTGTGGGGCTTGCGGCAGAGGATCTTGGTGACGTGAGCCAGCTCGCTGCGCTCGCGGCGGGAACGCCGAAATCCCAGAGGAGCGATCTCTACGTCGCCGTCGCGCGCCTCTTCAGCTCTCAGGCCGCACAACTCTCCGATCATGAACGCGCGCTGATGCGCGAAATCCTGAAGCGGCTCGCCCTCGACGTCGAAATGGCGATCCGGATTTCGCTGGCGGAAAAGCTGGCGGACGATCCCGATGCGCCGCTCGATCTCATTCTTCTTCTCGCCGATGACGCGATCGAAGTCGCCCGGCCGGTCATTCTGCGCAGCCAGAAGCTCACGGACCGCGAGATCCTCGAATTCCTGCGTGACGCCGACGAGGCGCGCCAGACAGTGTGCGCCCAGCGTCCGAACATCGGCGAACCCGTTACCGACAAGCTCGCCGCCAGCGAATCGGAAAGCGTGCTCGTCGCCCTCGTGCGCAACATCACCGCCAGGATCGCACCTTCGACGTTCGAGACGTTGGTCGAGAAATCCCGCCGCATGGCGGCCCTGCAGGAGCCACTCGCCCACCGCGAGGATCTTCCCGATCCGCTCGCCCGCCAAATGTGCGACTGGGTGTCCAGCGCGCTCAAGAGCTACATCGCCCGGAGCCGCCGGCTCGATCCTTCCGCGGTCGGCGGCGCCGTCGCGCAGGCCACGCGCAGCGTGACCGTTCCTGCCGCCCAAGATGCATCCGACGGCGGCCGCAAGCTGGTCGACAAGCTTGCCATCGCGGGCCAGCTCAAGCCCGGCTTTCTGGTGCGCGTGCTGCAGCAGGGCCAGGCGGAGCTGTTCGAGATCGCCTTCGCGAAGCTCCTCGAAATGGAGCCGGTCGGCTTTCGCGAGGTCTTCTACCGCAAGGGCCCGCGGCCCGTGGCGCTGGCTTGCCGCGCCGTCGGTATCGATCGCTGCGTGTTTCCAACCATTTATTCCGGGTCGCGCCAGGCCCGCAGCATCAGCCCCGCCATTTCCAATGACGAGCGTACGGAAATCGACGCCGTCTTCGGCTCGCTGACCCGTAAAGAAGCGTTGGACATCCTGAGGCGGCTCTAGCCCGTGGCCATGACAAATCCGGCCTGACCGCCTACCTTAGCCGGATGATCGACCCCTTCGGACGGCACATCCACTATCTCAGGGTTTCGGTGACGGACCGCTGCGATTTCCGCTGCGTCTACTGCATGTCCGAACATATGAGCTTCCTGCCGAAACGCGACCTGCTCTCGCTCGAGGAGATCGACCGCCTTTGCGCGGCCTTCATCCGCAAGGGGGTCAAGCGCATCCGCATCACCGGCGGCGAACCCCTCGTCAGACGCAACGTGATGTCGCTCATCGAGAAGCTGGGCGCACGCATCGGGAATGGCGGTCTCGACGAGGTGACGCTGACCACCAACGGCAGCCAGCTGGCTCACTTCGCCGAACCGCTTGCCCGGGCCGGCGTGCGGCGCATCAATGTCTCGCTCGACACGCGCGATCCCGAACGATTTCGCCAGATCACCCGCTGGGGCGACCTCGACCGGGTGCTGGCGGGCATCGCGGCGGCGCGCCAAGCCGGCCTCGCCGTTAAGATCAACATGGTGGCGCTCAGGGGCGTCAATGACGAGGAAATCCCCGCCATGATGGAATGGGCGCACGGCCTCGGCATGGATCTGACGCTGATCGAAACCATGCCGCTGGGCGACGTCGAAGGCGGCCGCGTCGAAAATTACATGCCGCTGTCGCTCGTGCACGCGCGTCTTGCCGAACATTATACGCTTCAGGAAAGCTCCTATCGGACGGGTGGTCCGGCGCGCTATCTGCGGGTGGAAGAAACCGGCGGGCGTCTCGGCCTCATCACACCGCTCACCCACAATTTCTGCGAAAGCTGCAATCGCGTCCGGCTGACCTGCACCGGCATGCTCTACATGTGTCTCGGACAGAACGACGACGCGGATCTGCGTGCGCCGCTTCGCGCCAGCGACAATGACGATCTTCTCGAGGCCGCCATCGATGAAGCCATCGCGCGCAAGCCCAAAGGCCATGACTTCGTGATAGACCGGCGGCATAAGGCGCCCGCCCTCGCAAGACATATGTCGGTGACCGGTGGCTGAATCGCCTGCGCTTCATTTCGTCGCCGCTCCGGCCGTCGAGGCGCAAGCCGCACAGCTGGCGCTGCGCAATCGTTTCGGCGATCACGGCCCGAAAGACGCCGAGATCATCATCGCCCTCGGCGGCGACGGCTTTCTGCTGCAGACGCTGCATGAGTTCGTCGGACAGGACAAAGCGATTTACGGAATGAACCGGGGATCCGTCGGATTCCTGATGAACGACTACAGCGAGAACAATCTTCTCGAACGCCTCGCCGCCGCCGAGCCGACGCAGATCCATCCCCTGCGCATGAAGGCGATCGGGCGCAACGGCAAGACGACGGAAGCGCTCGGCTTCAACGAAGTCTATCTCTTCCGCGAGACCCGGCAGGCGGCGAAGCTGCGCGTCATCGTCGACGAGCGGGCGCGCATTTCAGAGCTCATCTGCGACGGCATCCTCATTTCCACGCCGGCAGGCTCGACCGCCTATAATTTATCCGCACACGGACCGATTTTACCGATCGACGCGCCGTTGCTCGCCATGACGCCGATCAGCGCCTTTCGCCCGCGGCGCTGGCGCGGGGCGATACTTTCGCATCTGGCCCGCACGCGCTTCGAGATCCTCGAGCCGGACAAGCGGCCGGTCAGCGCCGTGGCCGACCATATCGAAGTGCGCGATGTCGCCAGCGTCGACGTCGCCGAAGACCGCTCCATCGCGATGACAATGCTCTTCGACGAAGGCCATAGCCTTAACGAGCGCATCCTCGCGGAGCAGTTCCTCGACTAACACGTCTAACGAAGGTTTACGGCTCGTTAAGCCCGCATCTTCTATACTCGTCGGGCGCGCGCGCGCGGGCGTGACGGGTGCTATGAGCGGCTACAGATTCGACAGGATCAAAGTCCTTATCGTCGACGACAATCTGCACATGCGCAAAATGCTTGCGACAATCGTGCAGGCCTTCGGCGTGACCGCGATCCATGAAGCGCCCAACGGCGTGCAGGCTTGGGACAAGCTGCGCAACCACAATCCCGACATTATCTTCCTCGACTGGATGATGCCCGGCATGACCGGCCTCGAGTTCACGCGCATGGTGCGCACTGCGCCCGACTGCCCCAACCCCTACGTGTCGATCATCATGGTGACGGGCTACACGCAGCTCGAGCATGTGCATCAGGCCCGCGACGCGGGCGTGACGGAATTCCTAGCCAAGCCCATTTCCGCCAACACCGTGCTCGCCCGCATGACGGCCGTCATCGAAAATCCGCGCGCTTTCGTGCGCACCCCGGACTATTTCGGGCCGTGCCGCCGCCGCCGGAACGACGAAAATTATGAAGGACCCGAACGGCGCGGTACGGGCACGCCAACGGGCCGAGGAAACAAAAGCGCCCAGACGGAACACAGGGGAGCGCCATGACCGACAATAAATCCATCGAAATATTCACGCCGCCGAATACGCTGAAGGCAAAGGTCGGAGGCGGCACCGGGGGCAAGCCGACCCTCGACATGACTGCAATCAAGCGTGCCGAGCAGGCACTGGAGACGCTGAAGTCCGAATTCGGTGACTGGATCGCGGCCGACGTGCAGATGCTCCTCGCGTCGCGGGACGCGTTCATGGCGGAGCCGACCCAGGAGCGCCAGGGCGATCTCTACCGCGCAAGCCACGATCTCAGGGGCCAGGCCAGGACATTCGAATTTCCGCTGGTCGAGCGCGTCGCCGCCTCGCTGTGCCGGCTTCTCGATGTGCCCGGCGCCGCGAAAGCCCAGACCCTGGTGGACGCCCATGTCGGCGCCATCCGGGTCATCGTCCGCGACAACATCAAGGATCGGACGAACGCCACGGCATCGACCCTGGCCAAGGAGCTGGAGACGCGCGTCACGGAGTTTCTCGCGCAAGCCTGACCGGTCGACCGTTGTTTAACATTGCGTTATCCGCCGCTCCCCTAGTCTAGGCATTCGGGGCTGCGGGACCGTCGGTCCCCGTCGCTTGAGGAAGCATATGGACGCGGTGACGTCTTACGCGCGCGAGCGCCTAAACCCGCTTCGGCTCCTGGTGGAGCTCGGCCCGATTGCGGTTGTGGTCTACATTGCCACCTATGCCGGCTTGGCGATGATCGACCGCGAGAACGGCGTCGCGCCCATCTGGCTGACGAACGCTTTTATCATCTATTTCGCGTTGCAGCGGCCGCGCTCGCAGATGGCGCTTGTCATCGCCACGGGCATGACGGCCCGCTTCTTCGCCGGTATCGCCGCCGGCAGCGTGCCGGTGCACGCGCTCGTCTATTCGATCTGCAATCTCAGCGAAGTGCTGATGGTCGCCCTGCCGTTGCGCGCCCTTAACGCCCGCCGCGACTTCAGCCGCCCGAAAACGCTCATCACCTTCTATCTCCTCGCTGCCGGACCTGCGCCGCTGCTGCCCGGCCTTTTTGCGTCGTATTACGCGCATCTCGTCCGGCACATGGAATTCCTGTGGACACTGGAGAACTGGTACGCGGCGGACGGACTCGGTCTGATCCTGATCGTTCCGATCCTCTTCACCGTGCGCACCGAAGCGTTTGTGCGCATGTTCAAGAAGGATCAGATTCTCGAGACGCTGCTCTATATCGGAGCGGTCGTTGCTGCGATGCTCGTCAACAGATTTGTGCAGGGCCTGCCGCTCGCATTCCTGTTCTTCCCCGCGGTGCTCTTTCTGACGTTCCAGCGAAGCTTCGAGGGCGGCGCCATCGGCACCGTGCTCGTCGCCGCCTACCTGATCTCTCCCGTCTTCTTCGGAGAGCCGCTTGGAGGGCTGCGCGGATATTCGCTGAACAGCCAGATCCTGACAGTCGAGATCTTCGTCGCGGTGATCGGATTCTCGGTCGTGCTGGTGGGCGCGGCGCTCAATGAGCGGCGCCGGCTCGAGGAAAGTCTCTCCGCTGCAACCGAGCGGGCGCAGTCGGCGCGCGAGGAAGCCATCGTCGCCAAGGAAGCGGCCGAGAAGGCCAACCGCATGAAGTCGATGTTCCTCGCCACCATGAGCCACGAGCTCCGGACGCCGCTCAACGCCGTCATCGGCTTCTCGCAGCTGATGGAAGAGGAAACCTTCGGGCCATTGGGTTCACCGCGCTATCGCGAATATACAAGCCTCGTGCAGAAGGCGGGCCGGCATCTTCTCGAACTCATCAACGATATCCTCGACATGTCGAAGATCGAAGCCGGCAAGTTCGAGCTGCACCGCGAGAAGATCGATCTGCGGCTGCTGGTCGGCGAATGCGCCATGCTGATGTTCGAGCGCGCCAAACACGGCGGCATACTTCTCGAGGAGGACATCCCCGCGGAGCCGCTGCAGGTCGAAGCCGATCGCCGTGCCATCAAGCAGATCCTGCTCAACCTCCTGTCGAATGCCGTGAAGTTCACGCCTGCGGGCGGCCGGGTGACGGTCCGCGCCAGCGCCTTCGAGCGCAGTGTGGCGCTCTCTGTTTCGGATACGGGCGTCGGCATACCGGCCGATCAGCTCTACCGGCTCGGCAATCCCTTCGTCCAGTTGCGCAACCATGCCGGCTCGACCCACGAAGGAACAGGGCTTGGCCTCGCGCTCGTGCGCTCGCTCGCCGAAATGCATGGCGGCCAGCTCAAGATCGAAAGCATCGAAGGTCGGGGCACGACCGTCACGGTCGAAATCCCCGTCGACTGCAAGGTCAGCCTGGCGGCGGCTTGAACCTCAAACGCCGTCGCGCATGGACGTCCAGGTCTGCTCGTAACCCGCATCCTCGCGAATGCGCAGAATCGCGCCTTCGGGTCTGTCTTCGACCCAGGGTTCGACCGTGAGAGGCGGGGTTTGGCGCGCGGCCCTGAGCGCCTGATCGACCGATTTCGACTGCGCCAGCTTCATCAAGTTCAGCTTGGTCGGGAAGATGATGTTCCAGCGCTTGCGGTCGGCGATCGCCGCGTCCGGCGCAATCCACACGGAATCGACCGACTCCCGCCCGTCATGCCGCCCACTATGGCCGTGCGGCGCCAATGCGATGAAGAAGTGCGTGTCGAAACGCTTCGGCATCATCTTCGGCGTGATCCAGTGCGCGAAATGCACGAGATGATCGCAGGCGAGCCGGAGATTTTCCTTCTCCACCAGATCGCGCAGACCGATCTCGCCCTTCTCCAGACGTTCGCGATAGGGCTCGAGGCGCGCAAGCCGCGCTTCATCGATGAACTCGCCCGTCTTGCCGTCGCGCGCGAGAAGGATTCCCGCCTCCTCGAACGCCTCCCGGATCGCCGCCGCCGCGATTGCACGCATTTCCGAGGACCAGGCCGCCGCGCCATCCATATGCGTGCCAAGTTCGGGATCGAAATCGCTCCTGGAAGCCTTGCCGCCGGGAAAAACCAGTGCGCCGGTCGCGAAATCGATCTGGTGATGTCGCTTCACCATGAAGACTTCCAGTCCGTCGGCGCTGTCTCGGATGAGCAGGATCGTAGCGGCCGGGACCGCCGGTGCGGCCGGCTTCTCATTATTTTCGGGCATGTTTCCTCGCTGTTCGATGGAAGACTAGCGAGGGATAGCGGCAGCCGCCAAGCGGCAGGTCGCGATTATTTCTGAAGGGGCTATTCGATCTTGGTGCGCAGCGCGGCGGCCTTGTGATACTCGGCCATGGTGCCCAACAGGTCGAGAATGCCGGGCGTCGCCGCGAAAGGCCCTTGCGGGATGGCCGCCGGCGGCAGGACCGACGGCGTGGCCGGTTGCATGGCCGACCAGAGCTGCATCGTGAGAGAGTCCCCGGTCGCGGCCACTTCGATCGGAGCAGCCTGCTGGGGCGTCGTCTGCGGCGTGACCGTCAGATTTCGCGGCGCCGCTGCTGCGGTCTCGGGAGCCGCGGCGGGCTGGCTCGCCACTGCCGTCTGCAATTGCTTGAGCGCCCAGTTGTAGACTTCCTGCACCGACTTCGCCGTTCCGTCGGCGTGATAGAACACGGACCGGTTCGATGCCGCGGCCTGCGGGAAAGCGGTGGCGGCGCAGGTCTGAGGCTGCGCGGAATTCATCCGAATGAGACGGCACGCCGCTTCGGGGCCGAAGAAGTGCGCCGCGTAGAGCTCGCCATTCGAAACGTTGCGGCCGAGCGACGCCTCGAGAGAAGCGCGCGTCGCGTTCGCATACTCGCCCGCCATCAGCGCGGCGATGCGGGGATCGTTGCGCAGGGCCAGGATCGCACGGCGATCGCTCGAATTGTCGGCTTCGTAGCGTCCGTCGGCCGCTTGGGTGATCGCATTGGCGAAGGACGCGAGGCCGTGCTTGGCGCCGTATTGTTTGACGAGACCGAACCAGGTCTGCTCGACGAATTGGAAAAGCCCCGAGGCGCTCGAATTGCCGGACTTGGCTTGCGGCTGAAGATTGCTCTCCCGCATGGCCGTCGACAGCAGGTAGCTGAAATCGGAGCCTGTCGCGGCGCTCGCCTGTTTCAACGCGGCAAGCACGTCGCTGTGTGCGATGGACTGTGCGGCTTCTGCCAACATGGATCCCAGGCGCCCTTCGTGCGCTCCCGCTACTGTCGGTCCGATATGGTTAAGAATTTACAAACGGCCGCGAAGCCGCACGAGCTGCTGCTCGAGCGCGGCTGCGGAATAGGGCTGTGCAGGACTGTGTCCCCAGACAGGCCCTGGCCAGGCGGGATCGCCGGGCGCGCGCGCCACGACGTGGATGTGCAGCTGCGGCACCAGATTCCCGAGGGCACCCGTATTGATCTTGGCCGCACCGGTCAGGCGCTTAAGGCTTTCGCTCGCGCGCATCACTTCGTCCGTCAATGCGACGCGATCGGCCGGCGTTACATCGTGCAGCTCGCTCAGGCCCATCCGGCGCGGGACCAGTACCAGCCACGCATAGCGGGCGTCGTTCAACAGCAGCACGCGCGACAACGGCCAGTCTTCGAGAAAGACCGTATCGGCCGCGAGCTGCGAATGAAGTTCGAATTCTGCGGCCATCCTGCTCACAGAAAATGCATACCGTTGCGCACGCCGATGGAGACGATGTACCCCGCATAGGCCAGGAGCAGCAGCACGCCCTGCCCGCGCGTCAGCCGCCAGCCGAACAGCATCAACAGGGGAAGCGCGATGGCGCAGCCCGCCATCACCGGCGCATCGAATTGCGCCAGCATCGGCGCCGCTGAGAGCGGGCGCATCACGGCCGCCAGGCCGAGCACGAGAAGAATGTTGAAGATGCTCGACGCCACGATGCGTCCCGAAGCCAGCCCCGGATGGCCGCGACGCGCGGAGACCGCCGTCGAGACGAGCTCCGGCAGGGACGTGCCGAAGGCCAGAAGCGTCAGCGCCACCGCCGATTGCGGCAGGTGGAAATTGCGCGCGATCAGCGCCGCGAAATCGATCGCGATGTGAGCGCCGAAATAGAGGCACACGATGCCGACCGCCAGGAGGAAGAGGCCGAGCGCGGCATTCGGCTCGCCCGCTTCGGTGTGCGCCTCGCCGTTCAGCGACGGCCGCCCCCAGTCGGTGATGGAAACGAGCACGAGATATCCGACCCACGCCGCCAGAAGCACGGCGCCGAACGGCCGCGCGATGAAGCCTCCCAGCATCACGAAGACCAACGCGATACTCGCCGCGATCAGGATGCCGCCGTCGCGGAAGACCACGCGCGGCGGCGACGGCATCGGCCGCAACAGCGCACCGACGCCGCAGACAAGAAGCAGATTGGCGATGTTGCTGCCGATGATGTCGCCCAGCGCCATGTCGGGCGCGCCGCGCACCGACGCCTGCAGCGCCACGGAAAGCTCAGGCGCCGACATCGCCAAGGAGACGATCAGAAGGCTAAGGAAAATCGGCGGCAGTCCAAGGGCGCGAAAAACTCCGACGCCGCCTCGGAGAACCGCTGCGCTGCCGATCAACAGCAGCGCAAAGCCGATCCCTAGAAATAGATAAACCATGTGACGCAGTACCCCGGGACTCCCCCGCCCCGCATCGCCTCGTTAACGAACCCCACCCTCCGTCGCAAGTCCCAGAAAGCGCTTGGGATCGAAGGCGAGAATATTCGGTGGGGAACGACGTTCCAGGATGAGACTGACGAGGGCGTCGGCGATGGCGGGAGCAAAAAGAATGCCGTTGCGGTACTGCCCGCTGGCAATGAAAAGTCCCGAAAGCGCGGATTCGCCGACAATCGGAAGGTCGTCCGGCGAGCCCGGCCGCAAACCCGCCCATTGCTCGTCGAAGTCCCAGCGCGACAAATCCGGCAACAATGCGAAAGCCCGTTCGGCGAGCCAGTCCGCGGCCGCATCGCTGAGCGATGTATCGAAGCCGGCCCGCGCCGCCGTGGCGCCAACGAACAGGCGGCCGCCGCGCGGGATCAGATAGACGTCGTTTCCCCAGAGCAGCCGGGTCGGCAGCGCTGCACCTCGCGTCGGCCGCAACGCGATCATTTCGCCTTTCACGGGAAAGACGGGTGGAATGGCATCGCGCGGCAGGCCTTCGATCCCGCCGCTCCAGGCGCCGGCCGCCAGCACATAGGCATCGGCTTGATGAACCGCGAACGGCGTGCGCACGCCGTCGATGCGGCCGTTTGCGATCTCGAACCGGACGACGGCCTCGTTGGTCTGCAGCGTGCCGCCGGCGTTGACCAGAGCATGCGCGAGCGCAAGGCCCAGCGCGCGGTTGTCGACCTGCGCGTCGTCCGGCGCAAACAACGCGCCTGCGATGCTCTCTGCGAGCAGCGGCTCGAGACGGCGCGTCTCGGCAGCATCGAGAAGCCACATGGCGTTGGTCCTGATGGCCGCGAGCTCGTCAAGGCGAGCTTTGTCAGCAGCCACCAGCAGGCTACCGTCGCGGCGATAGGAGATCGTCTGCCCGGACGCCTCCTCGATGCGTCGCGCGAAATCCGGCCACAGCAGGGCGGCGTGCGATGCGAGCGCGGCGTCGGGCGTCGTCTTGTCGGCGTTCTCGGCGCTGGCCGCGATCATGCCGCCGGCGGCCCAGGTCGCGCCGCGACCCGGCTGCGCGCGTTCCAGCACCACAACTTCCGCGCCGGCCTCCGCCAATCGCCAGCCGACCGACAGGCCGCAGACACCGGCGCCAATAATGACGATTTTCATGCCGTTCGTTCTCCCGCGGAGGACTTAGGCACTCGGGACTCGTCCGTCAAAGGGTGATGACGCTGGGGCCGGCGGTTCCTATAGTCCGCGCGGAGCGAACAACGCCGCGATGGACGAACAGACCGCAGTCGATGGTGTCGCGGAACGGTAGCGGAGAGGACATGCGCAGCTGGGGGGCAATCGCAATCATCATGGCACTCGGATTCACGCAAGGCGCGGCCTACGGACAATTGAGCAGAGGCGACCGCTATTCCGGCGCGCCGTGGGCGACGCGTTCGCCGGTGATCGGCCAGCACGGCATGGTGGCGACGGAGCAACCGCTCGCCTCGCTCGCTGCGATCGACATCCTGAGGAAAGGCGGCAGCGCCATCGACGCGGCGATTGCGGCGAACGCCTGCATCGGACTGATGCAGCCGGTGCTGAACGGCATCGGCGGCGATCTCTTCGCCATCGTCTGGGATCCGAAAACGAAGACGCTCTACGGCTATAACGGCTCCGGCCATTCGCCGAAGGGACGCGATCTCGCGCGCATGACCGCCGAGGTCGAAGCCGCCTACAAGCGCGCTGGCCTTGCGCCGAAAGCGCACATCCCGCCGGTCGGCTCGCTGTCGGTCACCGTGCCGGGCACGGTCGATGCCTGGTATGCGCTGCACGACAGGTTCGGCAAGCTGCCGATGACGGAGGATCTCGCGCCCGCCATCGGCTATGCGCGACACGGTTTTCCTGTCACGCAGCTCATCGCCCTTTACTGGAAGGCCAACATGGCTGGCTTCGAGAAGCAGAAAGGCCTGATCGAAGAGCTCGACAATGCCCGCCACACCTATCTGATCGACGGACACACGCCCGAGGAGGGTGAGATTTTCCGCAATCCCGATCTCGCGCACACGCTGTCGCTGATCGCCAAGGGCGGCCGCGACGTTTTCTACAAGGGCGACATCGCGCACACGATCGATGCCTATTTCAAGCGCATTGGCGGCGATCTGCGTTACGAGGATTTCGCAAGCCATCACGGCGAATGGGTGACGCCGCTGAGCGTCAATTACCGCGGCTACGACGTGCACGAACTGCCGCCGAACGGGCAAGGCGGCGCCGTGCTCGAGATGCTGCAGCTTCTCAAGGGTTACGATCTGAAGAAGATGGGCGCCGGCTCCGCCGACACGCTGACGGCGATGTTCGAAGCCAAGCGGCTCGCCTACGAAGATCTCGCGAAGTGGTACGCCGATCCGGCCTTCGTGCATGTGCCGATGAAGGGGCTTCTGTCGGACGCCTATGCCGACGAGCGGCGCAAGCTGATCGATCTCGCCCACGCCAATCCCAATCTCGGTCCCGGCGATCCGAGGCTGCACGACGGCGACACGATCTATCTCTCCGCCGCCGACAAGGACGGCATGATGGTGTCGCTGATCCAGTCGAACTATCGCGGCATGGGATCGGGGCTCGTCGCCGATCATCTGGGCTTCATGTTCCAGGATCGCGGCGAGCTGTTCTCGCTCGATCCCAAGGCGGCCAACGTCTACGCGGCGGCGAAGCGGCCGTTCCACACGATCATCCCCGGCTTCGTCACGAAGGACGGCGAGCCCTTCCTGTCGTTCGGCCTGATGGGCGGCGACATGCAGGCGCAAGGCCATGTGCAGGTGCTGACTGACATCATCGATTTCGGGATGAACATCCAGGAAGCGGGCGACGCGGCGCGCTGGCGCCATTACGGCACGGCGGAGGTGACGGGCGAGCCGGCGCAGGGCGTCGGCACGGTCGAGATGGAGTCCGGTTTCGATCCCGCAGTGAAAGCCGAACTCGAGAAGCGCGGCTTCAGGCTTGCGCCCGGCACCGGCGCCTTCGGCGGCTATCAGGCGATCCTGTGGGACGCCAAGCACCACGTCTATTGGGGCGCCTCCGAGATGCGCAAGGACGGAGAAGCGATCGGCTATTGAGGCGATCATCCCACCTCCCCCTTGTGGGGACGTGCAACCCGCTCCCCTGCTATCAGGGGAAAGATCAGGGCCGATTTTTTTTGGCCACCGCAGCATATTGCGGGAAAGCCTTGCGCCATCGGTCTCAAATGAATCCCGGCCCCGGACCCCGAGGCGGAAAGCAGGGCCGCGCAGGGCCAATTCCATCCGTGTACGGATGAACTGGGCCACGAAACGGAGGAGGACGGACAGCAGGGCCAAAAGGGTCGCCTCTATAGACCGAATTGGTGACTATAACCGTCTTGGTGATAGCCTGTCAAGCCTTTTGTTCTTCTTTCGTTTCAGACGGTTAGGACTCCGGGAGCGCGGGCGCCCTGCCTGCGCGAAGCTGAAGCCTCGCTTCGGCGAAGGCAGGCCGCGCTCCCGGTGCTAGGCAGTCTCGCCAGCCCGCTCCGCCGTTGAGGCGCATTGACCAGCACCACGATCATGCCGGCGATTGTCGCGCAGACTTGGCGGCTCGAGCGAGGTTTTGTCTCTAACGATTGCCGGGATCGGTGACGGAGACAGTTTTCGTTGGGGGAAATGGTGCTCCTGTCACCGCACTCGTTCCAAGTAGCTGTACTGTCCTTGCCTCACCATACCATGCCGGGCTTGTGGCACGAGGGATCACCAGGAAGCGTAAACTGTGCCGCTCGAGCTTTGGCTGCGTCATCACTAATGAGATGCGCGCGAGCAAGGCTATAAGGGATGCTCCTGCTTGTAAGCGAAAAAATCTCCTGTCGGATTCTGCTTTTTTGCTCGGCTGTCAGCGAGTCTTCCTTCGTTTCCCACATTTCGCTCGAGCACTCCTCGACGGCCGCCTCGTTCCCCAACTCGATACGCTTTCCTGTCACGGCGTCGTACACACCAATGAAGTAAAGAGCCTCAAACACCAAACGACTATTAAATAGTCCCACATCTCGCGTTCCATGCAGTCCCTGCTCGTTTCTCCCATTAAGATAACTACGAACGATCGCTCCCGGCAAAACAATTACGTAGGCGTCGATACCGCTGGATTTCGGGAGAGACCTTATAAATTCCGCCACAGCCTCGTCGTACTCAGGACCGAAAACAGGCGCACGCGAAATTTTGACGATGCGCGAGACAGCTTGCGGATCGACAGATATATTTTTGACCGTGAATCTATCGGCTAGAGCGTTGGTGACTTCGGACACGATCTGCGCATCCACATTCCAATCGGTATGGATATCATACGCAACATCCGTAAATATCGTGGTTCCAAAATTGTACATGCCTACATCGTCACCCATTGCGGATATAACCGCCACAGAGTGGATATTGACGAATGCGTCGTCAGACGCCTTCGCAACGCCTCCGATTCCAAAAATAAATGTGAGCAGTATCAGCGCTTGCACCATCCTTGTAAACGACATATGCCACCCCCATGAAATGTGCCGCAACTCTCCGTTTTGGCGCATCGCTCGTCAATTGTGATTCCGAATCCGTTGACAGGAGCACCATTCCCCTTCCGCGCGCCAGCGTGGATTGTGGAAGCCGGAACGACAATGTGCGCGCATCTCGCCCCCTCGCAGGCCACTGTCGCTCGGAAGGTCGGATCGACGGACTATTGTTTCCAGGCCGGGAATAGAAAATCTCGCCGAGCTCGGAAAATAGCATTCCTGCCATAATCCCGACGCCCGCAAGACGCAGGCAGGCCGCGATCCCGGCGCTACGCCGCCTCGCCCGCCCGCTCCGCCGCTTCGTCGTTGAGCCGCATGGTGACCAGCACCACGATCATGCCGGCGAAGCTCGTCAGCGTGGACGGCAGCCAGATGATCAGCCCGCCATAATGCATGTCGCTGATGGCGGACATGGCCAGCACGCGGCCGCAGATGCGGTAGACGGGATAGAAATCGATCGACGACAGCGACAGGATCGCGCCGAGGATCATCTGGAACGGCTCGACCGCGATCACCAGCAGCGCGCGCAGGCCGCTGCCGATCCGCGCCGGCGGTTTGGGACGCGGATCGAGGATGAGACACCAGAAGAAGATGCCGTTGACCGCCATCGTCGCGTTCATCAGATCGTAGAGCCGCGCGTCGAGCATCACGCGCGTGTGCAGCGCCGGCACCAGCCAGAGATAGATGAGGCCCACGAACAGAACCGGCGCCACTGCCGGATGCTGCAGGAAATCGACGGCCGCCGTCACCGGCCGAGACGACAGGATCGGATGCAGAAAGCGCGGCATGCCGGCCCACAGGGCGGGACCCGCCGCGCCGAGCGCGATCAGGAAGGCGCCCGAATGATGCAGCACATAGTGCTGCGCGCGATGCACGAAGAACATGTGCAGCGCGTAGTAGTCGATCCGTGTCTGCAGCACCGCGTAGAGCGACACGACACCGAGCACGTAGGAGACGATGCGCCACGGCGCCGGCCGGTCCGCCCGCGGCAATCGCGCCAGCCCGCGAAAGAACCAGTAGAGCCCCAGCGCGCAGCCGAGATATTCCCACCAGACGAACTCCCACGGCATCCACGCAGGAAGCTCCGCCGGGAAAAAGCGGCAGGCGATGTAGAGCGCGCAGCCGAGCGCGAAGATCAGCCCGTGGCCGATCCAGCCGGGGTCGTCGCTGCGCAAAGCAGATGTCGGAAAGGCGGCGTCCGCCATATTGCCCGTCAAAGCCCTCATGCCCGCGCTTTATAGCCGAGACCGCGTGGCCGGCGCGGGACGTTTGGTCACGGGGTTTGTGTCGCCGATCGACGGTGCTATGGCGACGCGATGATTTTCGACGGCAAGACGCTGAGGCCAATCCTCCCCCGAACGCAGTTCGGGGGAGGGGGAC
>Ga0335070_10003817_pt1 | contig 17557 bp, 15 predicted proteins | sample Lox_Sample_13_FD_206722 | JGI IMG/M metagenome (GOLD analysis project Ga0335070, IMG submission 206722) | Soil microbial communities from Loxahatchee National Wildlife Refuge, Florida, United States - Lox_Sample_1.3 | ecosystem: Environmental > Terrestrial > Soil > Wetlands | place: USA...
CATTCGCGCGGCCGTGACGTAACCATAACGGTTTCCCCGAGTGGCGAGGAAGAAGCGGTGCTCGACCGCCTGCCCGACCGGCGCCCGAGTTCCAGTCCTGAGCGCAATCTCGTCGGCCGCGAACTGAAGGAAATGATCGCCCGCGCCATGAGAAGGCTATCGCCGCGGGAACGCATGGTTTTTGAGCTGAAGCACTATCACGGAATGAAGCTGAGAACAGTCGCCGATCTGCTTCAAACCACGGAAGGTACCATCAAGAACACCCTATTCCGGGCGACCCACAAATTGCGCGCAGAATTAGCCTGCGCCCGCTAGAGCTTCGCGTTGCTGGAACGCAATAAAGCACTTTTCTGCAACATCCTTCGCGTCTTCCCCTCCGCCGATGTATGGTAGATTGAAAATCCTCAGAACAACGGTTCTTTCATCGCGGTGCTTCGCGCTGCGCTTCATTAACGCGTTGCGGCACGTTCGCACTGCGTCGGGGAGAACCTGAATAGCCGGTGAGCAAGGGGGATGGTGTTGGCTTCGCCGCAGGACACGCTTTGGTACAAAGACGCCATCATCTACCAGGTCCACGTACGGGCCTTCTACGATAGTAATGGCGATGGCATCGGCGATTTCCTGGGCCTCTCGCAGAAGCTCGACTATCTACAGCAACTCGGGGTTACCGCGCTTTGGCTGATGCCGATCTTTCCTTCGCCCATGCGCGACGATGGCTACGACATCGCAGACTATTATTCGGTACACCCCGCCTACGGCAACCTGGATGATTTCAAGGCCTTTCTGGCCGCGGCGCACCAGCGCGATATTCGCGTGATCATCGAGATGGTGCTGAACCATACCTCAAACCAGCACCCGTGGTTTCAGGAATCGCGCGGTTCCCGCGACAATCCGCGGCGGAATTGGTACGTGTGGAGCGAAACTGACACCCGCTATCGCGGCGCCCGCATTATTTTCCTCGACACCGAACTCTCCAACTGGGCGTGGGACCCGGTTTCAAAGGAATATTACTGGCACCGCTTCTTCAGCCATCAGCCGGATCTGAACTATGACAACCCCGCCGTGCGGGAAGAAATATGGAAGGTGATGAAATTCTGGCTGGAAATGGGCGTGGATGGCTTTCGGCTGGATGCGGTTCCCTACCTGGTGGAACGGGAAGCGACGAATTGCGAAAACCTGCCGGAGACGCACGCGATCCTCAAGGAATTTCGCGCCCGCATCGATAAAGAATTTCCGGGGCGCATGCTGCTCGCTGAAGCCAATCAGTGGCCGGCCGATCTGCGCCAGTATTTTGGCGATGGCGACGAATTCCACATGGCATTTCATTTCCCGCTGATGCCCAGGATGTTCATGGGCCTTAAGCTTGAAGACCGGAAGCCAATCACCGAGATTTTGCAGCAGACGCCAGCCATCCCTGAATCCTGCCAGTGGTGTTTGTTTCTGCGGAACCACGATGAGCTCACCCTGGAGATGGTCACCGACGCCGAGCGTGATTATATGTATGACGAATACGCCAAGGACAAAGGCATGCGTCTTAACCTTGGCATCCGACGCCGTCTGGCTCCGCTTCTGGATAACGACCGGCGCCGAATCGAACTCATGAACGGCATGTTGCTGTCGCTGCCGGGCACGCCGATCATTTACTACGGCGACGAGATCGGCATGGGCGACAACATCAACCTCGGTGACCGCAACGGGGTGCGGACTCCTATGCAGTGGAATGGAGGATGGAATGGTGGCTTTTCCGCCGCTGATCCCGAGACGCTGTACTCACCTCTGCTGCTAAACCCTGTCTATGGGTTTCAGGCGGTCAACGCGCTGTCGCAAGCGCGTTTCGATCACTCGCTTCTTTCGTGGATGAAACACATCATCAAGGTACGAAAATCAACGCCGGTATTTGGCCGGGGCTCGATCGAATTTCTCTACCCGGCAAATCACAGAGTGCTGGCCTATATGAGGCAACTCGGCAAGGAAACGGTTCTGGTGGTGAATAACGTGTCCAGTTCCGCCCAGGCGGTGGAATTAGATCTCCGCCGTTACAAGGGCAATATCCTGATTGAGATGTTCGGCAGAAACATTTTCCCCCGCATAGGGGACCTGCCGTATCTTTTGACCATGGGACCGTATCAGTTCTACTGGTTTCGCCTGCGCCGGGTTTGAGCCCGCGTCCTTGGCCACCGTCTCAAATCTGAACCAGGCCGCGTTGAATGGAGGTTTTCGTTGGCGGAAGAAAGCATTCTGACGGATGATTTTCTTCGCGAACTGATCAACGTCGGCGAAGTGGACATCCTGATTGGAGTGCCCACCTACAATGACGCTGCGACTGTCGGGCAGGTGGTACAAGCGGTCCGGGCCGGCCTGGTGGAGTATTTTCCTCGCGAGCGCGCCGTTATCGTCAACGTCGATGGCGGATCGAGAGACGCGACACGCGATCTGGTCCGCGCGGCCTCGATCAGCGACCTTCAGCGCGTCTCCGATCTACATGCTTTGCGCACCCTGCACTCCATCAGTGCGCGCTACGCGGGCGATCCGGCTCCAGGGACCGCGCTGCATGCCATTCTCACGGCAGCGGACCTGCTGCGCGCCCACGCTTGCGCCGTGATTTCTCCCAGCTCGGCGAACATCCAACCGGAATGGATCAACCAATTGTTGCGGCCAGTCTGCCGTGAAAATGCCGATTTGGTGACGCCGGTCTACTGCCGGAACAAGTTTGATGGCCTCCTGGTGCGCAATCTCCTTTACCCGATGACTCGTGCCCTTTACGGAAGACGGCTGCGTGAACCTCATCCGGCGGAGTTTGCCTTTTCCGGCCGCTTGGGCAACCACTTGCTAGCGCAAGACATCTGGTCGCAAGAAATCGGGCAAATCGGGGCGGAGACCTATCTGGTGATTCAAGCCGTCACCGGCGGATTCCGGCTAGCTCAGTCTTTCTTGGGGCCGAAGTTGCGAATCGATCAGGCTGCTGCTGATCTCGTCAAGGCACTGCGACAATCGGTCGGCGTACTTTTCTGGGCTTTGCAGCAGCATCCGCTGGCGAGTGCGACAAATGGAGAGTCTCAACCCATTCCAACGAACGGACCGGAGCACCAGGTGAGTGTGGAGCCGGTGCGCGTCAACCGGAAACGCCTGTATCAGGGATTTACGCACGGAGTCGCCGAACTCGAGCCGGTGCTGAGTTCCATTCTTTCGGCGCGGACGCTCGCGGAACTGCGCCGTGCTGCCACTTTGGCCGAGGACGATTTCCGTTATTCCGACGAGTTGTGGGCCAGCACGGTTTACGAGTTCGCCGCTTCGTATCACAAGGCTGTAATCAGTCGCGACCACATCGTCCAGGCTTTGGCGCCGCTTTACCGGGGACGGGCTTATACCTTCCTGGTGGAAAATCGCGACGCCAAGGGGGAAGAGGTCGAAGCCAACGTCGAAGCCCTTTGCCAGACTTTCGAGCGTCTGCGGCCTCATCTGCTGGAAGTGTGGGACGGAGGAAAGTGAGGTCAGCATGTGGGAACGATTCGTAAGCGAGCTAAGCAAGGCTATGCAGGAGATCGCCGGCAGCGTGGGCCAGTTCCTTCCCCGTTTGATGGTCATGCTGATCATCGTTGTTCTCGGATGGATCATCGCCTGGGTGGCGAAGGCGATTCTGCGCAGCGTTCTACGGCTGGCGAAATTTGACCGTTTGTCCGAACATACCGGCGCCACACAGCTGCTCAACAAAGTTGCCTTGCCTTCGTCGTCGGAGCTGCTCAGCCGATTGGTTTTCTGGGTAGCGTGGATCGGCTTCATCCTGATCGGTGTGAATGTCCTGGGGATCGTGGGCTTGCAGGAACATGTGACGCGCCTGCTTGGCTTCCTGCCCCGCGTCTTCGTGGCGTTGTTCATTCTTTTTGTCGGCTTGCTGGCCACCAGCTTCTTCTCGCGCGCCGCGTTGCTAGCAGCCGTCAACGCCGACCTCCCCTCTCCCCGGCTGATCAGCTCGACCGTCCGGACATTGTTGATCGTATGCACGGTTTCCATGTCGTTTGAGGAGCTGGGGCTGGCGGAGCACACCATCCTGGTCGCATTTGCCATTGTCTTCGGCGCCTTGATGTTCGGGTTGGCCTTAGCCTTTGGAATGGGGGGGCGCGACTTGGCGCGGCACTTCCTGGAGCGACGCTTCCGTCATGAAGAGCAGGAAAAGGAGCAGGAAGATGAGCTGTCGCCTCTCTAGCGGTGCGATCCCACGCCGGGAATGAGGTAACCCCTTTCGTTTGAGCGGATCGATGACGCCACCAAACTGCGGCGCTCCGCATTTTCGTGGTTACCGAAGGGGTGCTGGTTCGTCGAACCACAGTGCGGAGCGGCGGCATCAAACAAGATATAATTAAACAAGCTTCCGCACAGGGGAGCCACCGTTCCTCTCGAGAAGATCAGAATCCGATGTCGATAAAAACTAAGGCTGCAGTTTTAATCGCTTCCGCTGCGGTATTGCTGTTTGTGCTAGTGGGAGGCCTGAACGGCGTTCGCGCCTCCAGCAATGATGGCTCCTACCGCCAGATCCAGGTCTACAGTGAAGTGCTTTCCCGCGTGCAAAGCGAGTATGTGGAAGAGCCCAACATTTCCGCGGTCACCAACGGGGCCCTGCACGGTCTGCTGGAGTCGCTGGACGCCGATTCCAGCTATCTCACCGCGGATGAATACAAGGAATACAAATCCCACAAGACCGGGGCCGAAGCAGATATCGGCGCCGCAGTTTCCAAGCGCTTTGGTTATGCTTCGGTGGTGGCGGTGGTTCCTGGCGGACCCGCCGACAAAGTGGGGCTGCAAGCTTCGGACATCCTGGAAGCCATCGAAGGCAAGAGCACCCACGAAATGTCGTTGGCTGAAATTCACAATGCACTGATGGGCCAGCGGGGGTCGAATGTCATCGTTTCAGTGGTGCGCCCACGCCGGGCGGAACCGCGGAAGATGGTGATTACACGCGACGTGGTCGTCGTGCCTCCTGTCGCCGACAAGGTGATGGACGACGGTATCGGCTACATCCAGGTGGATGGTTTCACCAAGGGCAAGGCTCAGGAAATTGCAGCCAAGATCAGGTCGCTGCAAAAGTCGGGAGTAAAGAAGCTGATTCTTGACCTGCGCAACTGCGCAGAAGGCGAAGAGTCTGAGGGTATCGCTGCTGCCAACCTGCTGCTGAACCACGGTACGATTGCTTACCTGCAGGGGCAGAAATATCCGCGCGAGGCGTTCAACGCTGATCCCGCCAAGGCCCTTACCACTTTGCCGCTGGTTGTACTGGTGAATAAGGCAACAGCGGGCCCGGCCGAGATCGTGGCTTCCGCGGTGCTCGAAAATGCCCGGGGAGACGTGATCGGGGACAAAACGTTTGGCGAAGGATCAATTCAGAAGGTCATCGAGCTGCCTGACGGCTCGGCCGTGATTCTTTCCGTCGCCAAGTACTATTCCCCGAGCGGCAAGGCCATTCAGGACAGCGCTGTGACACCTAACATCGTGGTTGCCGACAACGACGACGACGGTGCGGCGGTGGATGACGACGGCCAGGATCAAGCTCCTCCTGAGGATATTCAGAAGGCAGCGCCACAGCAGGACGAGCCGCTGCAAAAGGCGGTTCAGGTGTTGAAGAAGCGCACCAGCTAGGCACCGGTTTTGCGTGGTTTCGATCGCGCGCTTGCGGGCGCGCGATTTTTTTGCACGGTCACGGCCTTGCCAACCGGGAGCTCCCTACCTGAGACTGTTATTCATGAATCTCTCTCTATCGGGGAAAGTGGCCCTCATCACGGGTGGCTCTCGCGGCATTGGAGCTGCCACGGTTGGGATGTTCGTCGCTGCCGGGGCACGCGTGTTGTTCAATTACGAGAAAGCTCGCGCACAAGCCGAAAAATTAGTGTCCGAGCTGGGCGCGGAAAACTGCGCCGCTGTCGCATGCAATCTTGCGGGAACCGAGACCGCCAGTGGACTGGTCTCTGCCGTAGTGAAACGCTTTGGCCGCTTGGACATCCTGGTCGCCAATCACGGCATCTGGCCGCCGGAAGACTCCCCTGTGGACCAGATGGACGACGCGCAATGGCGTCAGACGGTCGCGGTGAATCTGGATAGCGTCTTTGCGCTGATCAAACACTCTGTTGCCCAGATGAAGAAGCAAGGAAGCTCCAGCGGTACCGCGGGCCACGTGGTACTGGTGAGTTCCACCTCCGGGCAACGTGGAGAGGCGTTTCACTGCGATTATGCGGCCACGAAAGGCGCGCTGATCAGTATGGTCAAAGGGCTTTCTACGGAACTGGCCCGCAACCGCATCTACGTCAATTGCGTGGCGCCCGGCTGGGTGGATACGGATATGTCGGGGCCGGCACTGAACGATCCCGCTACGGCCGCCAGGGTGCTCGCCACCATTCCTCTGGGCCGGGTGGGCGCGCCCGAGGAAATTGCCGCGCCCATTTTGTTTCTTTGCACGGAACACGCAGGGTTTGTCACAGGAGAGGTCTTCAACGTGAATGGGGGAGCCGTACTGGCCGGGTAGTAGTATGCAGCCAGAACGGCTTCCCTTGGCGTCTAACCTATCAACGGGATGAAATACCTTCTGACCGCCATCTTGCTGGCCGTGGTCGCCCTGAGCCAGGGGCAGACCTCCGACCAGTCTGCGCCATCAATCCCCGTCGACCAGGAAAACGCGCGTAAGGCCAAGGCGGTGCTGGACCAGATGGTCAAAGCCCTGGGTGGCGACGCCTATCTCAACATCCAGGACATCAGCCAGCAGGGCCGCACCTACAGCTTCTATCACGGACGGCCAAACAGCCTGGGCCTGGAGTTCTGGCGCTTCTACAAGTATCCGGACAAAGAGCGCGTGGAGCTAACCAAGAAGCGAGACGTGATTTACATCGAGAATGGCGACAAGGGATACGAGATCACCTACAAAGGAACGAAGGCTCAAGAGGACAAGGACTTGAAGGACTACCTGCGGCGGCGCCAGTATGCGCTTGACTGGGTAATCCGCCACTGGCTCAACGAGCCGGGCGTGGCACTGTTTTACGAAGGAGTAAACGTCGCCGAGGGCAAGCAAGTCGAGCAGGTGACCATCATGAATTCACGGAATCAGGGCGTGACTTTGTCAATCGATTCAGACACTCATCTGCCCGTGAAGAAGACCTACAGTTGGCGCGATCCCACCGACCGGGAGCGCAATGTGGAAAGCGAAGTGTGGGACAACTATCGTCCTATTCAAGGTGTGATGACGCCGCACAGTGTAACCCGCTACTACAACGACGACATGTCGAATCAGCGCTTCCTGAATTCGATCAGCTATAACCAGGGCCTCAGCGACGCGCAGTTTGAAGCCACGGTTTCGAGCGCGCCCGTCCGGAAGTAGTTTCGCTACTCTTCCGGGGGTGTGGTATCCCCGCTTCCGAGCGTGCGCTGCATCAGTACCGTATCCAGCCAGCGGCCAAACTTGAATCCGACCGATTTCAACACTCCCGCGTGACAAAATCCGAAACGTTCGTGCAAACGGATAGAAGGCGCATTGTCAGTCCCTCCAATGACAGCCATCATTTGCCGCGAGCCGTGTTGTACGCAGGCTTCGATCAAGGCTGGGAGCAATACCCGCCCTAGGCCCTGTCCGATGTGCTTGGGGTGAATGTAGATGGAATCTTCAACGGTGAAGTGGTAGGCCTTACGAGGACGGTACGGTGTGGCGTAGGCATAACCCACCAGGATGCCGTCAAGTTCCGCAACCAGGTGAGGAAGATTGCGCTGCCTGATTTCTGCCCGGCGGCGGGCCATCTCCGCCGCATCTGGGGGTTCGGTCTCGAACGTTACCGTGCTGTGGCAAACGTTGTGAGCATAGATCTCGGTGATGGCTGCGATGTCATTGTCATTCGACGGCCTGACCTTGACGCTCGGCATCATCGAAGTCTCGACTTACACCAATATCCGCTACTGTATCAGCGTGCCTGCGTTGCCATTCTCCTCTTCCGGCGGAATGACGACGGCAGCGGCGACGCGGTCGCCGGGCTCAAGCTGTAGCAGGCGTACGCCCTGCGCCGAGCGTCCAGATTCGCGAATCGTCTTCGAATCCATGCGAATGATCTTGCCGTACTGGCTGATCAGCATAACTTCAGAGTCTTCGGTTACCTGTGCGATCGCTGTCACCTTGCCGTTGCGCGCCGTAGTCTTGACGTTGATCACGCCCGAGCCCCCGCGTCCCTGCAGACGATACTCGTCGGCCGCAGTGCGCTTGCCGTAGCCGTTTTCGGTGACGGAGAGAATAAGCGATCCTTTCTCCGGTTCCTCCACGCCAGATTCCGCTGAGGGCTCACCGTCTCCCGGCTTTTCAGCAGCGGCAGGCGCGCCGGGCTTGGGTGTAGTCGCCATGCCAACAACGTAGTCGTCCTTTTCCAGGCGAATGCCCCAGACGCCGTAGGCTTGGCGGCCCATGGGGCGTACGTCGTCTTCGTCGAAGCGGATGGCCTGGCCTTCGTGCGTCGCCAAAAAGACGATCTGTTGGCCGTCGGTGAGAGTGGCCGCGACCAGCTCGTCCCCCTTCTCGATGCTGATGGCATAAATGCCGATGGAGCGCACGTGGCAAAATTCCTTCAGCTCCGATTTCTTCACCAAGCCGTTGCGAGTAGCAAAGAAGATGTATTTGCCCTCTTCTTCCAGGTTGCGTACGGCCAGCATCGTGCGCACCGTCTCGCCCGGCTGCAGCGCCACCAGGTTCCCGATGTGCTTGCCTCTGCCTGCGGCGCTGACATCAGGAATCTCATACACCTTCAGCCAATAGACCCGGCCGGTGTTGGTAAAGATGAGAATGTAGGCGTGGGTCGACGCGATGAACAGATGCTCGACGAAATCCTCGTCGCGCGTCTTCATGCCCGTACGCCCGGTGCCTCCGCGACGCTGCATGCGGTAGGTGGAAATCGGCGTGCGCTTCAGGTAACCGCCGTGGCTGACGGTGACGGCAACCTGTTCGTCGGCGATAAGGTCCTCCAACTGGATCTCCGCAGCTTCGTCTTCAATTCGGGTGCGGCGGTCGTCCCCGTACTGTTTTTTGATCTCCTCGAGTTCCTTGATGATTACGCCGCGCAGTTTCTTCTCCGAAGCCAGAATGGACTCGTATTCGGCGATATTTTCACGCACTTGCTGCAACTCGTTGCTGATCTCGTCGATGGACAACTTGGTCAGGCGGTGCAATTGCAGTTCGAGAATGGCGTCGGCCTGCCGGATGGTGAACGGCTTCGCGGGATCCAGCTTGGGTGCGCGGCCGGTGGTGTTGATGTCGATCTTCTTCCCGCCAAAGTAGGCGACCAGGTTATCCCGCGCATCGGCACGGTTCTCACTGGCACGAATGATGGTGATGACGTTGTCCAGATGGTCCAGCGCCACCAGGTAGCCCTCGAGAATGTGCTCGCGCTCTTGCGCCTTGGCGAGCAGGAAGGCGGTACGGCGGCGGACCACATCCACGCGATGGTCGATAAAGTACTTGATCGCCTGGATCAGACCCATTTCTCTGGGCTGTCCGTTAACGACGGCAAGCAGGATCATGCTGAAGCTTTCCTGCATCTGGGTGTGCTTGAAGAGCTGGTTGAGCACCAACTGAGGCTCGCCGTCACGCTTCAACTCCACCACGATACGCATGCCGTCGCGGTCGCTCTCGTCGCGGATGTCGGAGATGTCGTCGATGACCTTGTCGTTCACCAACTGGGCGATGCGTTCCACCAGCCGGGCTTTGTTTACCTGGTAAGGAATCTCGGTGATGACGATCGCCTGACGATCCTTGGTGATGTTTTCGATGGCAGCATGGGCGCGCATGACGAAGCGCCCACGGCCGGTTTTATAGGCTTCCAGGATTCCGCCCTTGCCATGAATGATGCCGGCGGTGGGGAAGTCCGGCCCTTGCACGAATTTGAGAATCTCCGGCAGGGAACTGGCGGGATTGTTGATCAGCGTGATGGTGGCATCGACAATCTCGGTCAGGTTGTGAGGCGGAATGTTGGTCGCCATGCCGACGGCAATGCCGTTCGAACCATTGATCAGCAGATTGGGAATGCGAGCCGGCAGAACCACGGGCTCAATCGTGACTTCATCGAAATTGGGGACGAAGTCGACAGCATCTTTGTCGATATCGACCAGCATCTCCTCCGCGATGCGGGTCATGCGGCACTCGGTGTATCGGTAAGCGGCGGGCGGATCGCCATCAACGGAACCGAAGTTCCCCTGGCCGTCGATCAACGGATAACGCATGCTCCAGGGCTGCGCCAGGCGTACCAGGGCGTCGTACACCGCGGTATCACCGTGAGGGTGATACTTCTTCAGCAGCTCGCCCACAACGCCAGCGCACTTGCTGAACTTCCGGTTGTGCAGCAAGCCCATGTCGTGCATGGCATAGAGGATGCGCCGATGCACGGGCTTGAGCCCGTCGCGCACGTCGGGCAGCGCGCGCCCGATGATCACCGACATCGAATAGTCGAGATACGAGCGCCGCATCTCCTCTTCGATATTGACGGGTTGGATGTTCGCAGCGCCCGGACTACCGTCACCGGGCGGGGGAGTCAAGGGAAGTTGTGGATTCTGATCGTCAGGCATAAAAGCTCAGCTCCTAGCGTCTAGCTAGTGCGATTCTTTGGTTCATAACCGCGACTTCTCGCCAGCCCCGGGCTGACAAGAAACCCACACGACAAAATGAGTGTAAATAATTGCAAAGTAAGGCATTTAGGTGTGTCATAGCTGTATGTAATTATAGCATGGTTTGGCGAGTGTCAGCGGGCCGCGCAAGCTCCTGGGATGACAAATACGGTACACGCTTGCGGGCTCATAAACGTAGCCGACCACTGACGAAACAGTTCGTCTGCAAAAGAGAAGGGACAGTCTCCAGCAGCGGGGAATATAATCTCCTGCAACGAAGTGGGGGCGTCATGAAGAAACATCTTTTCGCCTGCACGCTGATCTGTCTTTCCCTTAGTACATTCGCCGTCGCACAGACAAGAGATCCCAATGGAGCCTTGACCGGGGTTCCGATGGGATCTACGCCGTCCTCCCAGCCGAGCTCGCCCAGCATTCTGCTGTCCGGGAAGGTGGTAGCGGACGACGGATCGCAGTTGCCGCGCGCTGCCGCCATCCAGACCATCTGCAAGGGTCAAAAACGTACCGTGGCCCACACGGATTCGCGTGGCCGCTTCAGCTTCACACTGGGAGACAATGAAGGAGGTATGGGCGCCGGATTTTCCGACGCTTCCATGTCTGCGAATGGCGGTTTGCCTTATGGCGACACCCCCAACGTCGAACACAATCGCCGGGAATGGCGAGCCTGTGGTCTGCAAGCCGAGCTGCCTGGCTACACTTCGGAAATCGTTGAACTGATCGCCCGCACGGACAATCGGGGCGGCAACATCGGGTCCATCGCGCTGCACCGCATCGGTCCGGTCGAAGGCAATTCAATTAGCGCGACGAGCGCAGCAGCCCCGGCCGAGGCCAGGGAGGCATTGGAAAAGGGCTACGAGCAGGTGGGGAAGAAGAAGTGGGATGCGGCGCGCGAGTCATTTGAGAGGGCGGTGCAGATTTATCCCCAGTATGCAGTCGCGTGGTTTGAACTGGGGCGCGTGCAGATGCAGAAGAAGGACGTTGCCGCGGCCAAGCACTCGTTCCAGCAGTCTTTGGCGTCTGATTCCCACTTCGCCAGTCCCTATCTCGGTCTGACCCAGATTGCAGTCCAGGAACAAAGATGGCAGGACATAGCAGACCTAACCAGCAAATTGATCGCCTTAGGTTCTGTCAACTTCCCCGATGTTTGGTACTTCAGCGGCGTTGCGAACTACAATCTGATGAAGTTCTCGGCCGCCGAGAAAAGCGTGCGCGAGGGATTAAGAGTCGACCCTGACCATCACGTTCCCAAGCTGGAGTATCTTCTTTCCGTCGTGCTGATGGAGCAACACGATTATGCAGGCGCGAGAGAACACATGCAGAATTACCTCCACCTGGCCATAAATCCGCGCGACGTGGAGGGAGCGCAAGCTACACTGGCTGAAATCAACCGGCTTTCGGCTTCGGCCACAGCGTCCGCCGGCAATGGGAAGAACTGAAACCGTAACTGTGTGACTTACACGGCCGGTACATGAGCTTTTGCCCTCGGTCCTCCAGAATTGTTGCCGCGTTAAACCCGCCTCATTGGGTTAGCGGAAATTGATCACCACAGAGGACACAGAGTCCCACAGAGGACTTCCGGTCTGCAGTAATCACGAGGAAACACCATGGAAACGCTGAACGGCAGGATTGCCCTAGTCACGGGCGGCAACCGCGGAATCGGAGCTGCGGTTTCGCTGGCGCTAGCCAAGGGAGGCTGTGACGTCGCGGTGAACTTTCGCGCACGCGCCGAGGACGCGGAAAAGACCTGCGCTGAGATCCGCAAGTTGCGGCAGCACGCGCTAGCTATTCAGGCTGATGTATCAAAGGCAGTAGAGGTAAAGCAAATGGTGGCCAGGATCCAGCAGGAACTTGGAACCGTGAGCATCCTGGTGAACAACGCCGGCATGATGCGGCCGCGCAAGCCGGAGGAGATCACCGAAGCTGATTGGGACGAACACATTGACGTCAATCTGAAGTCGGCATTCCTTGTGACTCAGGAGGTTCTGCCGAGGATGCGGGAACAGCATTGGGGACGGATCATCAACATTTCCTCCGTCGCGGCCCAGATCGGCGGAGTGGTTGGGCCGCACTACGCTGCCGCTAAGGCGGGCATGCTAGGGCTGGCACGCGCCTACGCTCACGTGCTGGCGAAAGAAAGGATCACCGCGAATTCCATTGCGCCGGCATTGATCGATACGGAAATGGTGCGGTCGAATCCGCGGGCCAACCCGGACCTGATTCCGGTGGGACGCTTCGGCACCGCGGAAGAGGTTGCCGCGATTGTGGTCATGCTGGTGCAGAACGGATATATCAGTGGACAGACCATCAACGCGAACGGCGGCTGGTACATGAGCTGACGTCTGCAGTGCTTCCTAATCAGGCATGGAAAATTAGACTGAATCATGGAATGCCGCCCATTCATCTTTTAGGCGTGTAGTTATGGCTGTATTGATCGTGCTATTTGCGTCCTGGCCGGTGCTACGCGGAGCCGGATTGGGAGTCACCGCCCTTGCTACCTGGCGCGGGTCGGCATGTTATGCCCTCGCCGTCATGTTTGTATTCACCGCGATCGCACACTTCAACAAAATGAAGCACGGCTTGGTGCGGATGATTCCGTCCGTCTTTCCGCAGCCTATGTTGCTCGTCTACGTTACCGGCGTTTTCGAATTCATGGGCGCAGTTGGATTATTGTGGCCGCGGTTCCGAGCCCTGGCGGGAGTTTGCCTTGCGGTGCTGCTCGTTGGGATGTTTACCGCCAACGTGAATGCCGCATTGAAGGCCGTGACGCTGCGCGGAAAGCAAGCCACGCCTCTGTGGCTAAGGACGCCAATGCAGGTCCCGTTTATCGGGTTGCTTTGGTGGTCGACGCGCCCTTGACGTGCACTTCAGGGCCGCGTGACAACTTCGTGCGGGCCTGCGGGAAGCACAAATCTCACGCCACGCTCCCCGTTGGCTCTCAGGGTAGCGGGCACGTCGAGCGTGGAAACCTCGATCTTCTTGGTCCAGTAACCGTCGATCCAATAGTTTCCCTGGGCGTAAAGCACACCACCGATGATGGCGTATTCCTTCACTTCATCGCGATGCCCATCGCGATAGACCAGGACAGCAGGAATAAAGGCTGCTTCGCGAACCTTCAGGTCGCCTTTCTGTACCGGAGGAAGAGGTTTGGCCAAAGCCATTTCCGCGTAGTCCGTTTGCGGAGCATCTCTAGCCTGAGTTCCGCCGAAACGGACGAAGTGGTCCCCTCGCCACTCAATGAGCAGCGGATCCCCTGTCTTGGTCTCTTCAGGTTGGGGCTCAGGCGCACGCGCCGGGGTCTCAACAATCACCACCGACGGCGACGTGGGGGCGTCCCAGGCGAAGGTGTAGTCCGGGAACAGATACGCGCCGAACAGGAACGGCCGGCGGGCAAAGTGGTGCTCGCGCGCAAACGATGGAGGTTGCCGAAAGGTGATGACTGGCGTGGCCGGAGGGGCCGCGTGGACGCCGCCTGCGCTAATCACGATCCCACGCTGCGACACGGCAAAAGGAACCAACACTACTTGCACGAGGAGAGTTGCAAGCAGCGCGCGCATGCGATCAGCTACCCTGAGTTCCCGCAGGCAGGCGAAAATCGATGCCACGGTCATCGTTTTGTTTGGAAGTGGCAGCAAGGTCAAGCTCCGCCAGAGGAATCTTGCGTCGATGTCCCGGAGTCAGGTCGAAGAGGGTGTCCCCTACGATGGCGTAATTCGAAATCTCCAACCGGTGGCCATCCTTGAACACCAGAATGGTCGGGGTGGTGTTGGCGACGGGCTCCGCCGCAGCATCCGAATCACCGCTCGCCGCCGGTTGCGGTTCGTGGGCTGGCGGTGGCACATACCGGTTCTCATCCGCTAGCTGCATTCCCGGTCCGCGCCGGTCAAAAATCGTGGGCCCCCCGCGATAGACGTCATCATTCTGATCCTGCGAAGGGTTTTCCCCGGACTGTGATTGCCAGTCCATCGTCGTGTCGGAAGTGTAGGGCACAGGGTAGTAGAGAATCCCGCCCGCATAGCCTCCACGTCTTCCGGGATGACGTGGATGACGCCCGCCCTGTCCACCGGCCGACGGGTTCGGATTCACGGGAAACAGCGGATTGATGCAGCAACCCGGCTGATTGGCTACAGGGGGCCTGGGATGCGGCGGCATGAGTGTGCCGGTGGAAGTCACGCTGGCAGGAATTCCGGGATGGTTCGTGTGACCGCCAAACCCAGTTGAGGTCACCGAAGCTGGTACGCCCGGCGCGGCGCCCGCAGTCTGCGCCGAAATTCGCGGCGAGAAAACGAGAAGAAGAACGGCGATTGTGGAAGCCGAAATCGAGACTAAGAAAACTCGCCGCACCAGCGAATCATATCGCAATTCTGCCGTCATGGGACCTCCTCGGGACGGCAATGGCCCTTCTTATTAGAACCTTCTGAGTGGCCGGAAGTTGCGCCGAATTGCGCGCCGGTCAAGGCTTTCGCGCGGACGTCCGTAAGCTATTGAAAGCAGTGGAGTGCAACTCGGAGTAACCAACAGCCGGTTACTGCGGTTATTTTCCTCCCACGCCTGCCAGCTCTGCCAGATTCCACAGCGCGTTCGCGCTCAGCACTCCCCAAAGGCAAGCAAGGATCACGTTGCGGTGGCGAGTCTCGATCAAGTCGGCGGTGGCTCCTCCGATAAAGACAAACAAGAATGGCAGGGCGATCAGCGGGAACCCCAATCCCGGATAGTGCGGCGAGCCTGCCCCCAAGAGCAAGAATAGAACGCCCATCAGAAGCGGCGCGGTGTTGCCGAAATAACGAGCTCGAGGGGATACAGCATAGGTAGCGAGAGCGGCTGCCAGCGCAACCCACAACGCTGGACTGCTGCTCTGCGCCAGCTCCTGGATTGGCCGCAAATACGCCCCGGGCATAGCCAAGGCTTTCCAGGTAACGCCAGAAAAGTCCGCATGCGCCAACGTCTGGTAGAGCGCGCCCAGCCGGAAGGCGCAGGAAGCAAAGATCAGGAACAACCCTAAGCTGTTCGCCGCCGCCCATATTGCAAGCGCCGCTCCGCGCCGTGTGGGCGCAAGGTAAAGCATCAAGATGAGAGCTACGGGGACAACGATGACCAGCGAGAACTGGGAGCCAATCGCGAGTGCTAGCGACAATCCAAGCAGGACGATGCGCCGCCAGTTCCACAACACAACCTCACGAGGCGCGTATAGGGTGTGAGCGACGGCGATCGCGGTAAAGATCGTGCCGAACGCCCCCCAGGCGGCACCCATTTCCGGCGGGGTGAACCACAGCGAGCCCGAACGGATCATGGCGGGGGAAAAACAAAATAGAGCCAAGGCAACGTAACCGCCAGCATTGCCATAAAGCCGGCGCGAAACATACCAGAGAGAAGCCCCCAGCAGGACAGCGAACGCCAAGGAGGGGATCCGCGCTAGCCAAACCCAGGAAGAGAAGTTCCCCACCTGCAACGGTGGGGACCATAGCAATAGAGGCGCCGAAGCAGCCAGGTACCACAGTGGCGAGTGATTGGGATCGTAGGAGCCCATCGCACTCGTACCGGGCTGCCCGGAAGAAAGGTCAGCCGATTCGCTTAGAGGATCGCCGTGCCACAACCGGAGTCCTCGCTGGAGGCGAAATACTTCCGCCCCCATGGGTTCCCCGCGCCGCGCCGCGCGGTTCACCAGCCAAAGACACTGCCCCAGAAACGCCAGCAGCATCAGCCCCGCAATGAACTGTGGGTGGCCAAAGCGCTCGCGGTTAAGAAATCTTCCCATGGAAGCAAACGGAGTGTTTTACCATGTCCGGGACACATAGGGGGAGATTTCGTGAAGGACGACCAAGCAATGTCAGGATCGGTATCATTGCCGAACGATCCGTCGGTTCCGATTCACAATCAACCTCACGCTGAGATACTGCAGCCACCGCCTCCCTCATGGGTGCGTCACGTCTTCACCGGGCCGGACGGCCTGCGCTCAGGTTGGCGCCTGGCGCTGTACGTGCTCATGGTGGTGGCTTTGGTCATCCTGATGAGCTTGCTCTTACGCTTCGTGCACTTCGGTCCCGGCATGTTGCTTTGGCGTTTCTTAGCCGGCGAGACGGTGATGTTGATCGCTACCTTTGTGCCAGGCTTTGCGATGGCGCGGATCGAGAAACGTTCGTTCGGGACATACGGACTCCCCGTACAACCTGCGTTTGGACGAATGTTCTGGATCGGGGCTATTTGGGGAATCGTCTGCCTCAGCGTTTTACTCCTGGCCATGCGCAGCAACGGAAACTTTTTCTACGGAGGGCTGGCGGTGCGTGGTGTCCGCATCGTCAAGTTTGCGGCCTTCTACGCCTTTCTGTTCTTAATGGTGGGATTTGTCGAAGAGTTCCTCTTGCGCGGGTACAGCTTGTTCACGCTGACCGAAGGAATCGGCTTTTGGCCTGCGGCCCTGTTGCTTTCCTTTTTATTCGGAGCGGCTCACCTGCAGAACAAAGGAGAAGCTTGGATTGGGGCCCTGGCCGCGGCGTTCATCGGATTGTTCTTTTGCCTGACTCTCCAGCGCACCGGGAATCTTTGGTTTGCCGTCGGTCTTCACGCCAGCTGGGACTGGGGCGAGACTTTTGTGTATGCCGTTCCCAACAGTGGGCAAAGTGCGCCAGGGGGATTGCTCAGGTCATCTTTCCATGGTTCACCTTGGATCACTGGAGGAACGGTGGGGCCGGAAGGCAGCGTCTTGGTATTTGTTTTGATCGCTGTGATGTGGCTGATCTTCGACTGGCTGTACCCTGCGGTGAAGTATCCCGAGAAGAAGTCTCTGCCCCCTGCGGGTTCGAACACCTAGTGCGCCGACCGTTTTTGACAGCTTCACCGGGGAACCGCATAATCCGAAACGTGAGTGATTCTTCGGCTCCTGCTACATCATCCCGTCCCGCTCTGTTGCGCCGTTCCTTCTGTAAAGACTATC
>Ga0335070_10003818_pt1 | contig 17550 bp, 9 predicted proteins | sample Lox_Sample_13_FD_206722 | JGI IMG/M metagenome (GOLD analysis project Ga0335070, IMG submission 206722) | Soil microbial communities from Loxahatchee National Wildlife Refuge, Florida, United States - Lox_Sample_1.3 | ecosystem: Environmental > Terrestrial > Soil > Wetlands | place: USA: Florida...
CGCCTCGTCGTAGATGGCCAGCTCGCCGCCGGTCACGTCGAGCAGCGTGATGGCGCGGCGCAGCACCGCCTGGAGCAGCTTGGACAGCTCCAGCTCGCCCGACAGGTCGGCCATGGTGTCCAGCAGTGCCCGCTGCTCGTCGGCGCGCCGGCGCTCCGCCTCCAGCAGCCGGGCGCGGGCGATGGCCACGGCGGCCTGCGGCGCGAACATGTTCAGCAGCCGGAGGTCGTCGGGGCCGAACTTGCGCTCCGGATCGGCGTGCACCGCGGCGAACGCGCCCACCAGCCGGCTGCCCACGAGCAGCGGCGCCACCATCACCGAGTGCACGGTGATGTCCGCGTACTTCCCGGAGCGGCCGAGCCACTCGGCGTACTCGGGGATGAGGAGCGGCTCGTGCGTTTGGGCCACGCGGCCCATCGCGCCTTCGCCCAGGGGGAGCCGCGTGCCGGTGGAGTCCTTGCCGATGTTGTGGCTCGCGACGACCACGAGCTCCCGCTTCGCCTCGTCGAAGATCGCCAGCTCGCCCCCGGTGACGCCCAGCAGCGTGACGGCGCGCCGCAGCGTGGCCTGGAGCAGCGGCGCGAGCTCCAGCTCGGCGGTGAGGTCGGCCATCGTGTCGAGCAGCGCCTTGTGCTCGTCGGCGCGGCGCCGCTCCGCCTCGAGGAGCCGGGCGCGCGCCAGGGCGAGGCCGGCCTGGTTCGCGGCCGCCGTGAGGATCTCGAGGTCGTCGTGGTCGAAGTCGTCCACCTTCCCGCTCTCGACCACCAGGACTCCCACCGTCCGCCCGTCGATGCCGATCGGGACGTCCACCTCCGAGCCGCGGTTGGGGCTCGGAACGTAGCGGGCCTTCCCGCTCACCCGCGGCGTGTAGTGGAGCTGCCCGTTCTGGAGCGGCAGCTCGCTCAAGCCGCGGCCCGGCGGCAGGCGGAAGCGCGGCGGGGCATCGGGCCAGCCGACGCTCGCCTCGAGCACCCGGTCGCCGGTGCGGTCGTCCACGAGGAAGATCCCGAGGAAGCCGTAACCCAGTCCCTCGTGGAGGCCCTGGACGACGCTGCGGCAGATCGCCGCCTCGTCGGGCGCCGCGCCGATCTCGACGCTGAGCCGGAGCAGCGCGGCGAGCCGCCGCGCCAGCTCGCCCGCGGGCTTGCGGCGCGGCGGGGCCGCGCGCCGCCGCTTGCGCGATGCCGCCCGCGCCTTCACGCCGCGCTCACCCGCCGGGACGCCAGGTCGCGCACCTCGCGCACCAGCGCCTCAGGGCTGCGGTGCCGCTTGAGCGCGGCGACCAGCAGGTCCCGGTCCACCGGCTTGGTCAGGTAGTCCGACGCGCCCAGCGCGAACCCCATGTGCCGCTCGTCGAGCACGCTCAGCATGACCACCGGGATCCCGGCCAGCTCCGCGTCGGCCTTGAGCGCGGCGAGGACCGCCCAGCCGTCCATCCCCGGCATCAGCACGTCGAGCGTGATGACGTCGGGCCTGAGGCTCCGGGCCCGCGCCAGCGCCGCTTCGCCGTCGGCCGCCTCCTCGACCCGGAATCCCTCCTTGCCCAGGAACCGGCCGAGCAGGTTCCTCGCCGCCGGATCGTCGTCGACGACGAGCACCGTGCCGGCCTCGCCCGTTCCCGTCGTCGCCGGCTCGGCCGCGGCCTCCGCGCGCGGCTCGCTCGCCGTCGCGGGAAGGCTCACGGTGAACGTCGAGCCGCGGCCCGGCTCGCTCGTCACCGTGATGTCGCCGCCCAGCAGCTGGCAGAACCGCTTCGAGATCGCGAGCCCCAGCCCCGTCCCGCCATAGTTGCGCGACGTCGAGGCCTCGGCCTGCGCGAACGCCTGGAACAGCTTCGCCAGCTGCGCCGCGGTCATCCCGATGCCGGAGTCGGCCACCCGGAACACGATCCGCCCGCGGTCGGCGCCGTCCTCCCGCGACGCGGCCAGCGTGATCGTTCCCTCCCGCGTGAACTTGCATGCGTTGGAGAGGAGGTTGAGGAGCACCTGGCGCAGCTTCGTCAGGTCCGACCGCATGGCACCGAGATCGCCCGCCTCCTCGACCGCCAGCCGGTTGGCGTTCTTCTCCACCAGCGGCCGCACCGTGGTGGCCACGTCCTGGAGCATCTGGCGGACGTCGAACGTCTCGAAGAACAGCTCCGTCTTCCCGGCCTCGATCTTCGACAGGTCCAGGATGTCGTTGATCAGCGCCAGGAGGTGGCGGCCCGCGGTGTGGATCTTCTCGAGGTCGGGGGCCAGCGCGGTCTGGCCCAGCTCCGCGACCTCCTCCTGGAGCATCTCGCTGTAGCCGATGATCGCGTTGAGCGGCGTCCGCAGCTCGTGGCTCATGCTCGCGAGGAAGTGGCTCTTGGCGGTGCTCGCCGCCTCGGCCTGCTGCCGCGCCGCGAGCAGCTCGGTAATGTCGTGGTACAGGGCCATGAGCCCGACCCGCTTGCCGTCCACGATCACCGGCACCCCGAGGACCTCGACGTCCACCAGCGTTCCATCCTTGCGGCGGCGCTGGCTGATCACCTTCACCGGCCGGCGCTCCAGGGCCTGCTCGGTGTACGAGACGGCCTCCGAGCGCGTGGCCTCCGTGGTGATCAGGTCGTCCAGGTTCCGGCCCAGCACCTCCTCGCGCGCGTAGCCGTACAGCTGCTCGAACGCCGGGTTGCAGGAGACCACGTTGTGGCCCACGTCGAGCGTCACGATGGCCACCGGGCTGTTCTGCACCAGGTCCTCGAAGTACTGCGTCTGGTGCCGGGCGGCGGTGAACAGCCGTGCATTCTCGATCGCGATCGCCGCCTGGGAGGCGAACAGGTCCAGGAGCCGCTGGTCGGCGGGGCCGAACCGGCGGGCCGGGTCGCGGTCCATGATGGCGATGGCGCCGAGCAGGCGGCCGCCGATCACCAGCGGCACGGTCAGCACGGCATGGAACTCGACGTGCGCGTACTTCTGCGACTGGCCCGCCCAGCGCTGGTAGTCGTCGATGTTGAGCGGCTGGAGCGTGCGCGCCACCTGGCCCATCGCGCCCTCGCCCAGCGCCATCCGCGTCCCCGTCGTGTCCCGCTTGCCGACGTTGTGGCTCGCGACGATCTCCAGCTCCCGGCGCGCCGCGTCGAAGCTCGCCAGCTCGCCGTGGCTCACGCCCAGCAGCGCCACGGCGCGTTCCAGCACCGCCTGGAGGAGACTGGACAGCTCCAGCTGCGCCGAGAGGTCCGCGACCGTGGCGCGCAGCGCCTCCTGCTCGTCCGCGCGCAGCCGCTCCGCGGCCAGCAGCCGGGCGCGGCCGATGGCGATCCCCGCCTGGTTGGCCGCCGCGGTGAGGATCTCGAGGTCGTCCGGGCTGAACGCATTGGCCCGGTTGCTCTCCACCACCAGGACACCGACCAGCTTCTGGTTGATCTGGAGCGGCACGTCCACCTCGGAGCCGCGGTTGCGCGTGGGGAGGTAGCGCGTGTCGTGCGTGACTTCGGCGGTGTAGTGCAGGCGGCCGTCCAGCAGGGGCCGCTCGCTCAGGCCCTCGCCCGGGCGGACCCTGAGGTCGGCGGGGAGCTGCGCGGCGCCGGCGGTGGCGACGAGCACCCGGTCGCCCGTGGGCTCGTCCACGAGGAGCAGCGCGACGAAGTCGTAGCCCAGCGCCTCGTCGTGCAGGCCCTGGGCCACGGCCCGGCAGATCTCCCGCTCTCCTTCGGCCGCCGTGATGGCCGTGCTGAGGCGCAGCAGCGCGGCCTGGCGCCGCACCTGGTCGCCGGCGGCCGGCCGCCGCTTCGGCGCGGCGCGGCGGGTCCTGCGGCCGTGCCCCGGCTTCATGCGCCCGGGCCCCGCGCCACCACGAGGTCGCGTACCTCGCGCACCAGCGCGTCCGGGCTCCGGTACTTCTTCAGCACGTCGGCGAGCTGCTCGCGGTCGATCGGCTTCATGAGGTACTCGGAGGCGCCGAGCGCGAAGCCGAGCCGCTCCTCGTCCACCACCGTCGCGAGAATGACGGGGATCGCGGCCAGCTCGGGATCGCTCTTGAGCGCGGCCAGCACGGCGTACCCGTCCATGCCCGGCATCAGCACGTCGAGCGTGATGACGTCCGGCCGCTTCTCTCTGGCCAGCGCCAGCCCGGTTTCCCCGTCCGGCGCCTCTTCGACGCGGAACCCTTCGCGGCCGAGGAAGCGGCGCATCAGCACGCGCGCGGCGGGATCGTCGTCGATCACCAGCACCGTGCCCGCGGTTGCCGGCGCGGCGGCGCTCTCCGGCGGCGCGACCGCCTGGGCCGGGGCCTCGCGCCGCGGCTCGGCCACCTGCGCGGGCAGCCGCACCGTGAAGATCGAGCCGCGGCCCGGCTCGCTCTCCACCGTCACGTCGCCGCCCATCATCCGGCAGAAGCGGCGCGTGATCGCGAGCCCCAGACCGGTGCCGCCGTAGTTGCGCGCGGTGGATGCATCGGCCTGCGAGAACGCCTCGAACAGCTTGCCCAGCTGCTCGGCGGTCATCCCGATGCCGGAGTCGGCCACGCGGAACACCAGCCATTCCCCGCCGCCCCCCCCTCGCGCCGCGCGCTCGCGCCCGGCCGCCAGCGTGATCGTCCCCTGCTTGGTGAACTTGCAGGCGTTCGAGAGCAGGTTGAGCAGGACCTGGCGGGTGCGCGTGAGGTCCGCGTGCATCGCGCCCAGGTCGCCGGCGCAGCGGACCTCGAGGCGGTTGGCGTTCTTCTCGACCAGCGGCGCCACGGTCGTCGCCACGTCCTCGATCGCCGCGCGGACGTCGAACCCCTCCAGGTACAGCTCGAGCTTCCCGGCTTCGATCTTCGACAGGTCGAGGATGTCGTTGATGAGCGAGAGGAGGTGCCGGCCCGCGGAGCGGATCTTCTGCAGGTCGGGGACGAAGGTCGCCTGGCCCGATTCCGCGGCCTCCTCCTCCAGCATCTCGCTGTAGCCGATGATGGCGTTCAGCGGTGTCCGCAGCTCGTGGCTCATCGAGGCCAGGAACTGGCTCTTCGCGCTGTTGGCCGCCTCCGCGTCGCGCCGCGCCTCGAGCAGCTCCGTGACGTCGTGGTAGAGGCCCATCAGCCCCACCGGCTCGCCGCCCACGACCACCGGCACCGCGAGCACCTCGACGTCCACCAGCGTGCCGTCCTTGCGGCGGCGCTGCCGCAGCGCCTTGACCGGCCGGTGGTGCAGGGCCTGCCTGGTGTAGCCCACCGCCTCCCGCCGCATCGCCTCGGTCGTGATCAGCTCGTCGAGGTTCCTGTGCACCACCTCCTGCTCGGTATAGCCGAACATCTTCTCGAACGCCGGATTGCAGGAGACGATGTTGTGATCGTTGTCCAGCGCGACGATCGCGACCGGGCTGTTCTTGACCAGCTCCTCGAAGTAGTGCCGCTGGTGCTGCGCCTCGCTGTAGAGCCGCGCGTTCTCGATCGCGATCGCCGCCTGCGGGGCGAACAGGTTGATCAGCCGGAGGTCGCCGGGGCCGAACTGCCGCTGCGGGTCGGCGTGCCACATGCTCAGGGCGCCGACCAGGCGGCCCCGGATCAGCAGCGGCACCACCGCCACCGCGTAGGCGTCGACCTGCGCGTACTGCGCCGAGCGGCCGGCCCAGGTGTGGTAATCGGGGATGATCAGGGGCTCCAGCGTCTGCGCGACGTGCCCCATCGCGCCTTCGCCCACCGCCAGCCGCGTGCCGGTGGACACCGTGCCCGTGTTGTGGTTGGCGATGACGACGAGCTGCTGCCGCGCCTCGTCGAAGATGGCCAGCTCGCCCGCCGCCACGCCGAGCAGCGCCGCGGCGCGCTCCAGCACCGCCTGGAACAGCTTCGACAGCTCCAGCTCGGCCGACAGATCCGTCAGCGTGTCGAGCAGCGCCTGCTGCTCGTCCGCGCGGCGGCGCTCGTCCTCGAGCAGCCGCGTCCGCGCGTCCAGCAGCCGCGCCCGCGCGATCGCGATGCTCGCCTGGTTCGCGGCCGCCGTGAGAATCTCGAAGTCGTGCGTCCCGAAGGCGTTGGGCTCGGTGCTCTCCACCACCAGAACGCCCGCGGGTGCTCCGTCGATCAGGAGCGGCACGTCCACCTCCGACCCGCTGTTCAGGGCCGGCAGGTAGTGCGCGTCACGCGAGACCTCGGGGGTGTAGTGGAGCTGGCCGTCCAGCAGCGGCCGCTCGCTGATGCCGTGCCCCGGGGGGATCCGCATCAGCGCCGTCACGCCGGCCCATCCGGCGCTCGCGCGGAGCACCCGGTCGCCGCTGGCGGGATCGAGCAGGAAGACGCCGAGGAAGTCGTACCCCAGTGCTTCGTCGCGCAGGCCGTTCACGACCGCGGCGCACACGGCGTCCTCGTCGAACGCTGCTGCGATGCCGGCCGAGAGCCGGAGCAGCGCGGACTGGCGCCGCGCCGTCACGCCGGCAATGCGGGGACGCCCACGCGAACGTGGTCGTGGCTTCCTGGCCATGCCGAGCTCTTCCGATGGAGAGGGGAAAGCGGGACAACATTACTCGGAATCGCGTTGCCGGGCAATGGGTTAGAGCGCGTCCGGAGATCTTAGGACTTCAGGCCTCCAGCCGGGCGAGCGGCTTCCGACGGCGCGGGCTATTGGCGCCGGCGCGCCAGCCTGATTCGTCCCGACCGGTCGATCGCGTACAGGGGGCCGTGGTGGATGTCGTCCCCCAGCAGGACCCGCGTCCCACCGGGTGCCGGCGGGGCCATGAAGGTGTGCGTGTACGGATCGGCGCCGGCGTAGTTGACCGTGTAGCCGAGGTCCTGCATGGTCCCCACGGTGACCACGCTCAGCTGGGGAGTCGTCGGCAGGAACCCCACCATCAGCTCGTTCCCGAACACCGTTTCCCGCCAATGGGAGTTGACCGTCCCGGCGCCGCAGGTGGGGTAGGTGTACGGCGAATTGGCGCAGTTCTCCACCGGGGGAATGTGAAGCGGGCTCCCGAGCGGCTCTCCCGCCCCGGTGTAGCTGGTACCGCCCAACGAGTCGAACTCGGCCGCGGCGAACGTCGTCCCGCCCGCGCATGAGAAGTACGTGTCCGCGAGCGGGCTCGGCAGCGAGGACGGCAGCCGGAGGCAGTCCACCGGCGGGAGGCCCGTGTCCCCCCAGTCAATCACATCCCACAGCGTTCCGAAGCCGAGCACGTGGCCCATCTCGTGCGTGACGACGGCGGCGAGCTGGCCGTGCGCAACCAGCGTGTCCGCGTCGGAGCTGTCGAACAGCATGGTGCCGACCACGGGCAGCACCGTGTTGGGGTCGTCGCCGGTGGCGATCCAGCAGGGAGCCGCTTCCGCCAGGGTTCCTCCCGGCCCGTCAATCTTGTTGAAGGACGCGAAGATCAGGACGTCGGTGATCGCCTGGTTGACGGCGGGCTCACCCGCCCCGCACGTCCCGGCCGTATCGGTGATCTGTACGGGCCCTCCGAAGTGCCGGTAGATGATCTGCTCCCACTTGGTCGCGGCGGTCGAGAACGCGGCCTGCTCGGCGGCACTGGGCGTGGGGCCGTAGAACTGCACGTGGATGGTGAACACGCCCGCTACGCCGGTGTCCGCGAACGTGAACGGTGAGGCCGCGCCGGCGGTCGCGGTCATGGTGTTGACGCCGGGCGTCGCGCCGAGCGTCCAGGAGCCGACCTGCGCCACGCCGCTGGTTGATGTCGTGTCCACTAGGCGCGTGGCGCTCCCGCCTCCGGATGCGACGGCGAAGGTGACGACCGCGTTCGGCACGGGATTGTTCAGCGCATCCGTCACGAGGAGCGCGGGCCGGAGGTTGGCCTTGTACCCGACGAGGCCGGGCTGGTTGTTCGTCCCCGCGTAAGCGACCAGGTTGGCCGGGGCGCCCGGCACGTAGGCCGTGTCGGTGAAGGTGGCCGGGTTGCCCGCGAGGCCGCTCCCCGCCGCCGTCGCCGTCAGCGTGTTGACGCCGGCGGACGCTCCGACCGTCCAGCTCCCGACGGCGGCGGTCCCGGCCGCGCTCGTGACCTGGCTGCCGCCGGTGACGCTGCCGCCGCCCGAGGCGGCCGCGAAGGTCACCTGGACGCCCGGCACGCCGTTGCCATACTGGTCCCTGACGGCGACGGCCGGCGGCACCGCGACCGCGGCGCCCGCCAGGGTCTTCTGGAGATCACCCGCCGTCTTGGCGACCTGCGTGGCCGGACCGGGGCTCACCGATGCGGTGAAGCGGGCCATGACGGCGCCGGTCTGCGCGACCAGGGTGTCGCGGCTCGCTCCCGCGACGGTGCCGAGGGTCCAGGCGGCCTGCGCCTGCCCGCCGGCATTCGTCGTCGCGCTGGTCGGAGTGACCGATCCGGAGCCCGCGGGCGCGGTGAACGAAACGCTGCCCCCCGGCACGGGATGCCCGGTGGCGTCGCCGACCTGGACGACCACGGGGTTGGCGAGCGCCTGGCCGACCGCGCCGGACTGGCCGTCGCCGGAGTTCTTGATGATCTGCACCGCGACCTGCGCCACGGTGACCGTGGCCTGGCCCAACGCGCTCCCGCTGGTGGCGACGACCTGCGCCGTGCCGTTGGCCACCGCCGTGGCGACGCCGGTCGCGCTGACGGCCACCACGGCGCTCGCGCTGGAGGACCAGGTGACGGCGGCGGTCTTCATCGTGTCGCTCCGCTGATCGAGCACGAGCGCCGAGAACTGCTGCGTGAAGCCGACCGCGGTCAGCGTCGCCGTGCCCGGGGACACGGCGATGGTCGTCGCGACCGCCGCCGGCTCAGTCGAGCCCTTGCAGGTGGCCAGCAGAAGCGGGACGGCGAGCGCGGCGACGAAGGTGCCGGGCCGGCGGCGGACGGTGTTCATTGCCACTCCGGGAGCGCGAGCGCTGGGCGTATCGTAGGAGCAAGCGGGAGGCGTCGCAAGGCACCGGCCGGCCGGCGACAGCGGTCAGTCCGCGAAGTCGTCGGGCAGGACGTACCTCAGCGGATCCACCGGGCGCCCGTTGACCCGCACCTCGTAGTGGAGGTGCGGCCCGGTCGAGAGGCCGGTCGAGCCGACGTAGCCGAGCAGGTCACCGCGCTTCACCACCTGGCCCACCTGAGCGGCGGTGCGCGCCATGTGAGCGTAACGCGTCTCGAGGCCGTGCCCGTGGTCCAGCACGACCATGAGCCCATATCCGCTCTCCCGGCCCACCTGCATGACGCGGCCCTCGGCCGGCGCGATGATCCGCGTGCCGTACGCCGCAGTGATGTCGATGCCCTCGTGCGGGAGATTCTTGTGCAGGATCGGATGGTAGCGGAGGGACGCGAACCTGCTGCTCAGGAAGCCCGGCGTGGGCATGATGGTGGGCGTCGCCTCCATCTGCGCGACGTGCGCGGCCAGGCTGTCGGCGGCCTCCTTGAAGGAGACCGCGATGATGGTGGCCCGGCGGATCAGCGCATCGAGGTCCATGTGGAGCCCAAACGCCTCCCGGCCGGCGGTCCCGCCATCAGCCAACAGGCGATCGCGCTCGGGCCAGGGGCCCACGGGTCCCCCGATTCCTGCGCGCTGAACGTCGGGGCTCAGCGGATCGAGCCCCGCAACCAGGCGCACCTCATCGTCGTGGCGCGACAGGACGGCCAGCGTGTCGGACAGGGCGTTCGCGCGCCTTCCGAGGCGTTCGACCTCGCCCGCGAGGGCGCGGTTGGTGTGGCGCAGCAGTTGACTGCGCGACAGATCCACGGAGCGGGACACGACGCCGAGCGCCGCCGCCAGCATGGCTGCCGCCACGACCGTCATGATGCCGGCGCCGAGCCGCAGCGCGGTCGCGGATAGCGCGAAGGTCCGCGTGCGGCTCGTGCCGTGAGGTATCAGGAGGACCGTCCAGCGGTGCTTCGCCACTTACACTCCCACGTTGACCCTGAACTGGAAGGTGCGCGGCTTCCCGACCTGGGCGCCGGCGAAGAACGCGCCCTTCAGCGTGTACCTCAGATCGAAGAGGTTGTCCACGAAGAGCTGGGGCCGGACCTCGACGGTGCCGAGCAGGAACGTGTAACCGGCGCTGGCGTTCACGATGAAGCTGGGCGCTACGTGGAACTCCTTGTCGAAATCGAACAAGCCGGTCCCCAGCGGAGGGGTGCTCGGCAGGGTGGGGTCATAGTTCGCCAGATTGGGGCTGTTGGGAACGAGGCCGCCATTGAGCCCCGATCCGTAGATGCCCGTGGCGGTGATCAGCAGTGCCTTCTGGCTGAAGGTCAGGCCCACCGTGGCGGACAGGCGCTGGTCGTGGTCCAGGTCGAACGGCTGGCCGGGCGGGGTCGCGGTGAAGAACCCGCCCGTGACGGCGCCGGAGCCGTAGGCGTGGGCGACCGCGACGTTGAGGAACCCGCTCAGCGGGCCGGCGGGTCGCACCTCCACCACGCCCTCGATGCCCGTGACCCGGATCTGCTCGATGTTCACGTCGGTCGTGATCGCCGTGCCCGGCACCTGGGTGTCGTCGGTCCCCGGGCTGCTCTTCTTGTGATAGCCGGACAGCTTCAGCACGAGGCCGATGGGGAACCGGTGCGTGACTCCTACCTCGTAGAAATCGTCCCGCTCGGGCAACGTGGGGGCGCTGACGACGCCGCCCTGAGAGGCGCTGGTGATCGCGCGCAGGTCCTCGATGTTGGTGGGGATGAACTGCCGCCCGTAATACACCCACATCGTGGTGGCGGGGTCGGGGAACCAGCTCAGCCGCACCCGCGGACTCAGCTGGTCGGCCGTGGCGTGGTCGGTCGCGGAGGTCGGGTAGTAGTGCGAGTCGTAGCGCAGCCCCACCCGGAGCTGCCACTGGTCGACGGGCTGGATCACGGTCTCCCCGTACACGCCGAGGTCGCTGCCGTTGAGCGGCGACGCGGAGGTGGGGCCGTTCGGATTGGTCGCGTTGAACGCCTGGAAGTTCTCGTTCCCGCGCGTCACCGATGAGAGCGTCCCGAACTTGAACGTCAGCGGCTCGGAGAGGTGGATGGTGTAGTCCAGCTTGACGCCGTAGATGTCGAAGCTCCGGTTCTCGCTGATGTTGTAGAGCGTCGTGTCCGGCGCGAAGGTGAAGCTGGGCTGGTCCTGGGCTCCCGGCGTGTAGCCGAGGCTGCCGTGCCGGTAGAACGCGGAGGCGAAGAGCTCCGTGCCCCGATCCGGGGTGCTCATGTTCGAGTGCTGCCAGCCGAGGTTCACGAAGTCGTTGATGTCCTGCTCCCAGTCGTGGATGACACCCGCGGCGGAGTCGAACGGGGTCTGGAAGTGGCTGCGCGACCAGTTGGCGTCGAGGCTCACGACGTCGTGGTCGCTCGCCGAGTACTGCATCTTCCCGAAGAAGTACGCGTCCTGGCCGTAGTTACTGTAATTCTTGAAGCCCGTGACGTGGGTGATCTCCCCGGCGGCGTTCGTGTCGCCGAGGGCCACCACCGGCTCGCGGCGCAAGTCGGTTTCGGTCCGCGTACCGGAGAAGAAGAAGCCCAGCTTGCCGGTGTTGGTGCTGGCGGTGAACGTCTGGCCGTCGGCGCCGTAGTTGCCCACGTAGCTCGAAACGCTCCCGTGGAAGCCGCCAGAGGGGATCCTGGTCGTCACGTTGATCACGGCCACGTTCCGGCCGCCGTACTCGGCGTCCCAGCTGCCGGTCTGGAAGTTGATCTGGTTCGCGATCGTGGGATCGAACAGCTCGTTGAGGCTGCCGGAGATGCCCGGCGGCACGGGCACGCCGTCAATGTAGTAGGTGTATTCGGCGTGCTGCCCCCGGATGTGCACCTCGCCGGTCGGCGCCCGCGCGGCGCCGGCGATGGCCTGCTGCACGATCTGCGACGTGGTCAGCGTCGGGCTGCCCTGGAACTCGTCCTCCTTGAAGACCTGGTCGCCGGTGCGCGTGTCAACGGTGAGCGGCGTGGCCGCGACCTCGATCGCACTCAGCTCGATCGTGGCCGGTACCATGTGGAAGGACGCATTCACCACATCCTCCGTCCCGCGTATCGCAATGCGCGTGGAGTCGGCTTTGAAGCCGACGAAGCGCGCCTCGACGGTGTAGCCGCCGGCCCGGATGCCGTGGATCCGATAGCTTCCCAGGCCGTCCGTGGACGCGCGCGCCACGATCCGTCCGGCCCGCTTGATGAGGATCTCTGCGCTGGCCAGCGGGCCGCCGGTGGTGCTGTCGGTCACCTTGCCGGCCACGTCGGCCGTGAGAGTGTCCGCGGTCGCGGTGTCCGGGGTGAGCGCGCGCATCACCGGCTTGGGCACGGAGTTGTCAGCCGCGCGGGACCCCTGGGCCGCCACCGGCCCGGTCAACGCTGTCGTTGCGAGCAAGGCCAGCGCCCAAGGGGCCCGGCCGAAGAAAGGGTGCTGCATGTCGTTCTCCTCGTTGGTGCGCGCGGGGACCTTCACGTTTGGTCTCCGGCGTCGCCGTATTGAACTCGCGCCCCGCTCCGTGCGCGGGGCACGAGAGCCGGGCTATAGAACGCGTGGGAAGCGGCTAGCTAGGCGAGGAAGCCGGGCGGCGCGCGAGACTGCCGGTGCCGGCCGGGGAAGAAGCGAAGAGGCTCCGCCGCGGGGCGGGCCGGCACGGCGATGAGCGGCATGCCCTCGACGCGGACCGGCACCGCCAGCGCGTGCGCGACGCGCCCGTTGGCGAGCCGCAGGGCCAGCACGCACCGTTCGGTATGGCAGTTGGGGTTGCCGGCCGTCTCGATGTGCGGCACGCCGGCCGCCACGGAGTTGCCGGCCGGGTGGAACAGAAAGGCGTCCAGGTCCGATGCGCCGCCTGCGCCGCCAAGGAACAGGGCGGCGAGGATGAGCGCCGTGGCGCGGGACCTGAAGCCGTGTCGCATTGGTGCGGACAGTATAACCGGTACACGCCGCGAGGTTCCAGCCTGGCGTCCCCGGCCAGGTGGAACCTGATCACGCGTCAAGGGTAGGGGCCGGATTATACCTCGAGTCGTCTTGCCGTCGTTGTGGGGCCGGCGCCTGGGTCCGATCGCCGTCGCCGCCAGCGTGTTGTGCGCCGGCGGCGCCGGCGTTCCGGCCGGACTGCGCGCCCAGAACCCGCCCGCCGGCCAGGGCCAGCCGCTGCGGGACTGGGAGCCGCGGGGCTTCGACTTCACCCCGGACGGCGTCTGGCGCACGAAGGCGCGGGCGGTGGCCCGGGCGCGCGCCGACGCCATGGCACGGGGCGACTTCACCTCGCTCAACCGCCACCTGAGGGCCCTGAGCCTGGCGCCAGGCACCCCGCTCCGCACCACGATGGCCGTGTCGGACACGCTGCGCATCCCTGTGCTGCTCGTCCGGTTCAAGGACGCCGACACGACGTCGCTCTATTCGCCCAGCGCCTACGACAGCGTGCTCCTCGGGACCACGCCGCCCTACGGACGACCGTACACCGTGCGGACCTTCTACTCGGAGATGTCGCACGGCCTCATGACCGTGAAGGGCGTGATCATCGGGTGGATCACGCTCGATTCGGCCAATGCCTGGTACGCCGGTACGGGGACGTGCGACGGGCTGGGCGTCTGCGGCCATGTCGCGCAGCTGATCTCCCGGGCGGTGATGCACGCGGACTCGACGGGCATCGACTGGGGCCAGTTCGACAGCGACGGGCCCGACGGCATCCCGAATTCCGGGGACGACGACGGCGTCGTCGACCTGGTCTGGCTGATTCATCCCAAGCCGGGCGCCGAATGCAACATCAACGGGGATATCTGGTCCCATCGGTGGTACTACAGCGCCTGGCCCAACGGCGCCGGGGTCCCCATCCCGACCAGCTCCAATCGGTTCGGCGGCGGCAAGATCGTCGTGGACAACTACACGATTCAGAGCGGGGTCGGCGGCATCACGGGCTGCGACCCGCGCTTCATCATGGCGCCCGGGACCATCGGCCATGAGACCGGGCATGGCCTCGCCCTGCCGGATCTCTACGACACCGGCTTAAGCACCGAGGGGATCGGGGAGTGGGGCTTGATGGGGTCGGGAAACTGGTCCCGGCCGCTCAGCCCCTCGCACATGGAGGCATTCTCGCTGGCGCGGCTGGGGTGGATCACCGTGCTGCCGCTCACCGCGTCCGGCACGTACCAGCTGGGGCCGATCGAGCTCGGCGACACCGCCTTCGTGGTGAGACCGACCGTGCCGAATCCGCGCGGCGAGTACTTCATGCTCGAGAACCGCCAGGCGCTCCGTGCGGACACTGCACTGATCGCCGATCACGGCGGCGGCGGACTCCTCATCTGGCACGTGGATTCGGCGCAGTACGAGCAGGCGACTCTGCCCTGGAACCAGGTCAACGACGGGCCCATCCACGGGGTGGCGCTCATGCAGGCGGACGGGCTGGGCAACCTGGACTGCACCTATCCCTCCCCGTGCAACAACCGGGGCGACGCCGGCGATCCGTATCCGGGTTCCACCAACAACATGATGTTTGGCCCGCTCTCCAATCCAACGCCGAAGCTGAACAGCAACGGCAGCTTCGCCGGATTCACGGTGGACTCCATCAGGCAGCTGGTGCCCAACGGCGCGATGGCGTTCCGGCTCACCATCGGAGCCCTGACCATAGTCGATGCATCGGACACGACGGCTCTGGTAAGCGTCGACGGGGCGAAGGTCGGCGTGTACCGGAACTTCCTTGCGGCAGGCTCGACGCATACGATCGCGGTCGATTCGACGCAGCTCAGCGCGGACGGGAGGTCACAGTACCAGTACGACAGCTGGTCCGACGGCGGCGCCCGCTCGCACAGCATCACCGCCACCGCGACCGGCGCGACGTACGTGGCACAGGTGACTGCCCAATACCGGGCCAACGTCGCGGTCGCCGGCGGCGGCACGGTCGGCGCGAGCCGCGCGATCGATCCGACCAACGGCACCTTCTTCAGCGCCGGCGACACTGTGACGCTGACCGCCACGCCGGCCGCCGGCCAGAGCTTCCTCGGCTGGTCGGGCGACACGACGGCCGGCGGTGCGGCGCTCAAGCTCCGGATAGGGCACCCGTTCACGGTCACCGCGAACTTCGCGTCGCCAAACGACGTGGTGAATCAGCTCCTGACCGGGTCTTCGCCCATCACCACAGCCACGCTCCAGCTCCTGGATCAGCTCGGCAACAACAACGGGCGCTTCGACCTCGGCGATCTGGTGGCCTGGCTCGACCGGAACCCGGGGCTCGCGGCGTCCCCCGCGATGCAAAAACTGCTGCGGAGGATCCACCAGTGAGTCGGGGAGTGGGGGTCCTGCTGCTCGCCGCCGCCGCTGTGTTCGGCTGCAGCGGCGATCAGGGGCCGATCGCTGGGGAGCTGTCGGTGCGGCTCGCGACGCCCCGCAGCAGCGACCGCGCCGTTCTGTTTCGCGTGGTCGGGGCGCAGCACGGCGTGACTGCGGGGACCGGGGCGGCCTACCGAGTTCTCGTCGACACGTCCGCGGTCGGAGATACCTCTTGGATCGCGGTGATCGCCCCGCAGGCCAGTGGCCTCGCCGCCGGCGAGATCGCGCGCCTCGCCGTGGCCGATGTCCGCAAGGCCGGTGACTACCGGGTTGCCTTGTCCGACGTGGCGGCCGCCGACTACTCCGTCGGCGACACCGCCGGCGTGTCCCTGACGGTCGTCCGGCCGTAGCGTCCCGTTTCCCGACCGTGACGCCCGGATCCCGGCCGGAGGCCGTGTGGTCTGCCGTGCAGCGACTCCGTGGCGCCGTGGTGCGGTGGCGGGGACCCGGATGCGTCGCTTGCTGCGTCGTCGCCCTTGGCGGGTGCGAGAAGAGTCCGGCGGCCCCATCGCGATCCGGGCTCGATCCCGCCGCGCTCGAGTCGGCGCTGGCGACGGTCAGCGGCCTCCTCGCCACGCCCGCGATGCAGAGCCTGACGGCGCTCAGTCCGCAGCTGATCGTGGCTGCGGCGCCTCCCGCCGCACCGCCCGCGTTCCAGACCGTCGCGTGCAGCGCGCCGGCTCGGACGCCGGTGATCCCGCGCCCGGTCGCGCTCCAGGCGACCAGCTTGATCGCCGACTCCCTGTTCCGGCACGTCATCGTGTACGACACGACGGCGCGGGGCTATCGGGTGAGCGCCGACACGAGCGGCCCTGCCGGCGGAATCCGCTTCGTGCTCTACCAGGTGAACAGCTACGGACTGCCGACGGTGCCGCTGGCTCCCGACGGATGGCTCGACCTCATTGACAAGAGCGGGGGCGGGACGCTGCAGGTCCAGTCGCAGGTCAGCAACGGCGCGTCCGGGATCGCGACCTATCTGATCGGACTGTCCGGCACCCGGGCGGCGGACACCGCGGGGCTCAGCGGAACCGTCACGGACGGGGCCCACACGCTCAGTTTCCGTGATTCGACTGCGGGCGCCCGGGTCCCGGGCACACTCGCAACCCAGACCACCGTCTCCGCCCGGATTGCCGACTCGCTCGACGGTTTCAGTCTGGACATGTATGCCGCTCGAACCACCTTCGATCCGTTTGACTACAACGACACCCTGGACTTCACCTTCACGAGTGCGGCGCAGACGGTCCGTTTGGTGGGAGCCATCAGCACCTACTGTCTCCTGCCATCGATCGGCCTGACCATCGCCCTGAACGGCACCGAATACGCGAGGGTCACCAACGGCGGCGCCATACCGTATGTCACGCTCGTCGGAGGGCAGCTGGCCGCGGCGGACGTGTCACAGGCGCTCCTCGACCTGAAGGACAGCCAGCGCCAGCTCTTCCTCTGGCTCGGCGCGCTGTTCGCCCCCGAGAAGGCGCTCCTGCCGTGAGTCCGCGTCCCGCACGATCCGCGGACCGTAGGGTGCGGCGGGGCCGCCTGCCGGTCGCTCTCGCGGCGTTGGCCCTGATGCCGGGCCCGCTCGCCGCGCAAGCGATGTTCAGCGCGCAGCTCACGCCCGTGCTCACGCGCGCCGATCCGGTGCCCGGAGGCTCCTCGCTCACCCAGTTGCGCTTTACGATGCCGGTCCTGATGGGGACCGCGGATCTCCTCGGCGGCCGCCTGCGGCTCCACGCGACGCTCGACGGGGAGGGGTGGACCATGCCCGGCGGCGTGCTCGCGACCGGGGATTTCGGAGAAGGGTGGGAGGACCGCCGGCACCCCCACACCTGGGCCCATGAGCTGCTCGTCTCGGTGATGGATCTCGCCGCGCTTCCTGCCGGCGTCCACTGGTCCCTCACCGCCGGCAAGGGCTTCGCACCGTACGGCACGGACGACCCGATGATGCGGCCGGCACTGGCCTTCCCGGTCAACCACCACTGGTCGCAGATCCTGGAGCGCGCCCTCGCCATCTTCGGGGTGCGCCGCGGGCCGGTCACGATCGAGGGCGCGATCTTCAACGGCGACGAACCGGAGCGGTGGGACCAGTGGCCCAACTGGAGCCGCTTCGGCGATTCCTGGTCGGCGCGGGCGCTGGTGGACCCTTCCGCCGCGCTGGAGCTGCAGGCGTCGGTCGCGCACGTGCGGTCGCCCGAGAACCGCGCCGGTGCCGGGCCCGACCAGGACAAGGTCAGCGTTTCCGCGCGGGTGGAGCGGCCCCTCGGCGCCGGACGGATCTACGGCCTCGCGGAGTGGGCATACAACTCCGAGGCCGCCGGCTTCTTCACGTTCTACTCGGGGCTCGCGGAGGCCCAGTGGTCGGGCGGGATCCATCGCGTCTATCTGCGCCTCGAGCGCACCGACCGG
>Ga0335070_10003819_pt1 | contig 17550 bp, 17 predicted proteins | sample Lox_Sample_13_FD_206722 | JGI IMG/M metagenome (GOLD analysis project Ga0335070, IMG submission 206722) | Soil microbial communities from Loxahatchee National Wildlife Refuge, Florida, United States - Lox_Sample_1.3 | ecosystem: Environmental > Terrestrial > Soil > Wetlands | place: USA...
ATATTATTTATCATGGTAATTAATATGCGTGGCGTGAAAGAATCAGGAGCCACCTTCGCAATCCCCACCTATTTGTTCGTGGTCAGCATGTTTCTTACAGTTGGTTTTGGGCTTTTCCGCTACTTTTCCGGAACTCTAGGGGTAGTAGAAAACCCTCCAACAGTCACCCTACCCGAAACAATCCAGATGATTACGCCTTTTCTAATCTTGCATGCCTTTGCCAGCGGCACATCAGCCTTAACTGGAATTGAAGCAATTTCAAATGGCATCACTGCTTTTAAAGAACCGCGCAGTCGCAATGCCGGTATAACCCTACTTTGGATGTCGGGTATTCTGGCAACATTATTCTTAGGAATCTCTTTTTTGGTAGTGCCAATTGGTGCGGTGCCTTCCGAAGATGAGACGATCATTTCGCAGATTGCTCGAACCGTCTATGGAGGTCAGGGGGTGTTTTATCTGGCAGTTATTGTTGCCACAGCCGTAATATTGATCATGGCAGCGAATACCGCCTTCGCAGATTTTCCTCGGCTGAGCGCCTTACAAGCACGAGATGGATTTTTACCACGTCAATTGACCTATCGGGGCAGCAGGCTGGTTTTTTCGCGTGGAATTATGGCTCTCGCTATATTGGCGTCTATTCTAATCATTATATTTCAGGCAAGTGTTACGCGACTGATTCCATTATATGCCATTGGAGTATTTCTATCATTTACACTTTCCCAGGCAGGGATGGCGGTCAGGTGGAGGAAGTCAGGCAAGCTGCGTGAGGGCGAAAAAATTGTTGAGCCTGGATCGGTGAACGTTTATGACCGCCGTTGGAAGTTGAAAATGATGATCAATGGTTTTGGAGGCGTTTGCACTTTTATCGTTATGCTCGTATTTGCGGCAACGAAATTTAATGATGGTGCCTGGATTATTGTTATTTTGATTCCATCTTTGATTGCGATGTTCTTCTTAATTCACCATCATTATCAAAGCATAGCACACAAATTATCCCTGGAAAATTATAGTTCACGTCCTGGGACCATCCGGCATCGGGTCATTTTATTGGTCGCTGGCGTTCATCGAGGTTCATTGGCGGCATTGAAATATGCGCGGATGCTTTCTTCTGATGTTACAGCCGTCTATGTCTCAATTGACCCAGAAGAAGTGCCCAAATTTAGTGAAAAGTGGGCAATATACGGAGAAGGCACGAGATTAGTGATTCTAAATTCACCATTTCGTTTGCTGATAGAACCCATCATGGCATATATAGAGACAATTATTAAAATCCGCCAACCGAACGAGATGCTGACAATCGTAGTGCCCCAATTTATACCCGGGCGTTGGTGGGAAAACCTGCTTCATAGTCAAACTGCGCTTTTGTTACGATTTGGTTTACTTTTTAAACCTGGAATTGTGATTGTTGAAGTCCCCTACCAGGTATAATTTCAGGTTATTTTTGCCATGAAAATCATCTTAAACCGTGCACTCTTTATCTCATGCAGTAATATTAAATTAACCAGAGCGGCCATCAAAGGATATTGAGGCTGGTAGCCAGGACTAACCGGCCAATTTTTAGTTCAACGCTTATAGCCGTAACCATACAAATGGTTATTAGCAGCAAATGTTCTTGGAGACTGCCTATAGTTTCGACGATTTTTCCATAAGCTGATTGAACATAGAAAGCCCAAGGAGGAAAAGGGCGTTTTGAATTACTTTTTCTATGAGGGCGCATGAACAATCCCGACTCGTCGATTGCATCTCATACATTGTAATCAGTGTAGGCCTTATCTGCAGTCCGCCAGGATTGTGATTGAGCAGATTTTCATGCCCCAGAGCGAACCCAGTTCATGTTTACTTGAGTAAATTGCATGAAATATGGGTATAATTGATTTCGCCAAAACGTTTTGGGATTATGCTGGACGGGAGATTGGCGATGAGAACAGATTTGGACATCCATAGATTTAAGCTTATTCTGCTGGCTGAAAGAGATTCCCTCCAATACAGATTGGAAAAAGAGTTGAAGTCTTTTCAATTGTCCACAGATCCAGAACCCGATGTCCTGGATAATGCAACGCAGGACATTGAAAAGAATGAGCAATTGAGATGGGCCAGGCATTTACGGAACAAGCAGGTGGAAGTAGACGAAGCCCTGCACCGGATTGAAACCGGACAGTTTGGTATTTGCACCAATTGCGGGAAGAATATTCAAATTGAACGGTTAGAAGCAAAACCTTATGCCAGTTTATGCATTCATTGTAGATCAAAGAATGAGCGCGATTCATTGTTCGATGACCTGTAATCAGATACACCATTGCTCAATACTGCACTGGCAAAGGTATAGAAACATCCATCAATGACCTTTGTCATCTGTATCCAACATCATGACCCACAGGTATAATAAAAAAATGTTCTGCTGTATTAGAGGATTTAAATGCCTGTTACGATCCGCGATCTCGCCAGCAAATTAAATCTATCCATCACCCAGGTGTCCCGCGCCCTGGGTGGATATAGCGACGTATCTGAATCGACGCGTGAAAAGGTGATCCAGACTGCACGAGAGATGGGCTATGAACCCTCTTACGCTGCCCGCCAGCTGCGCCGGAAACGCGCAGATGCGATTGGATATATCCTCCCCACAAGCTCGCCGCGTTTCTCCGATCCATTTTACGCAAATTTTCTAACAGGTTTGTGCGATGAAGCAGCCGAGCACCAAATTGATTTGGTGGTCTCTTCCTGCGCCCCTGAAAGTGAGGCGGAAGAAGCCATGTACCAACGCTGGTTCCAAAGCACACGCGTCGATGGCATGGTGGTTAACCGCGTTCGCAGCCAGGATTGGCGCATCCAATATCTTGCAGAAAATCAAATGCCATTTGTTTCATTGGGCATTCCAGAAAGCTATGGTGAAATCCCTGGGGTCAAGGTAAATGAGCGCGGCGGTTTTGAGCGCCTGGTCCTCCACTTAAAAGATAAGGCGCATAAACGCATTGCATTCATTAATGGGCCAACTGAATTAGTCGTTATACAGGAACGTTTCGCAGGCTATCGACAGGGTCTTTCCAGGGCTGGCCTTGAATATGAGAACGAGCTGGTTGTCGAAGGCAACCTTAATCAAGATGGCGGCTACCATGCAGCAACCAGATTATTGCAAAACGTAAATCCACCCACCGCGATCCTGGCTTGTAACGACCAAAGCGCCCTTGGCGCGATGCGAGCAGTAAAAGAGGCAGGGATCAAAATAGGTGCACACTTTTCGATTGCAGGATATGATGGGATTCGCGAGGCGGAATATTCCGACCCTCCCCTGACAACCCTGTATCAGCCGACATACGAAATTGCCCGGCAGCTTATAGCCATGCTGGTGAAGTTAATCAATCACCAGCCAATCAGTATGCCACATCCCATAATTGAGCCAGAATTGATTTTGCGTGCTTCTACTGAGGCGTAACGGAGTTTTCATTCGCGCCGTTAGGCCCCGAACACCCGCTACGAAGAATTTCCAATCCGCTCTCTGCGTCAGGGGATATTAGCGCTGTGATGCGCATATGAGCATCCAGGTGAGAATTGGCCTTCGGCACCCACTCACGTTTGCCATCTGAACAGCGGACCAGGATACATCCAGCAGGCAGCCCTAAGGACCGTATGGGAAGGCCGGCGAAAGGTGCGCCTTCATGGACAATATATTCCACAACGACCGGCTCCTTAATTGGCATTGTGTTTCCATTTTTTTTCAGGTCACGTTCAAGCAGCGCTTCATACACGGGTAAGTCTTTTAGGAATTCGGCGACTGCATAAGCGCAGAAACAACTTACCAACAAAGGCAACATTTGAGAGTAATTTCCAGTCATTTCAACGATCAACATAATCCCTGTCAAAGGCGCACGGACAATAGCTGTGAAATAAGCCGCCATACCGACGACCGCGAAAATAGCCGGAATTGGGACAATCGTTGGATCAAGGCTGTTGGCAATTCTTCCAACTGCAAGACCGATCATCGCTCCCAGGACGAGCAAAGGCGCAAAAATACCACCCGGCGCGCCAGAACCGTAGCTGGTCGTAGTCATCAAGAAGCGTAATACGAAGAAAACCGGGATAATTGAAAGAATTAAATCGCCTTTCAAGGCTGATTCTGCCAGGGAATTGCCGCTGCCTGTTAAAGATGGTGCGAACCAGCCGACGAGCCCAATCGCTCCACCTGTAATTGCAGCCGCTGGCAGCACATAATTTTTGGGCAATCGGGCATAAAGGTTAACCGAAGCCAGCAAGCTCTTATTGAAAAGCACGCCTAATAGCCCAGCAATGATCCCCAAGAGAGCAAATATTGGGAGGGAAGTTAAAGGTGGAACAGGATAGCTGGGAACGGAAAAAACAGGGAATTGGCTCGAGCCTATTCTGGTGACAATGTCTGCGATTACCGCAGCAATAAACGCCGCGCCAAACACAATTGGCTGAAAATCGCGGCGGATTTCTTCAAGGACAAAAACCAGGCCGGATAAAGGCGCATTAAAGGCTGCAGCCAGCCCCGCGCCGCCTCCAGCAGAAATGAGAATAAGGCGTTCCCGTTCCGTCACTTTTAATAATCGAGAAATTGCATCACCGATTGCACCGCCCATCTGAACGGTTGGGCCTTCACGTCCCAGGGCTAAGCCGGCTCCAATGCCGATAATGCCCCCAAAGAATTTCACCGGTAACACTCGTTTCCAATCAAGCTGCCGAAATCGCATCAACACTGCTTCAATATGGGGGATACCACTTCCACTTGCCTCAGGCGCGTAGCGTCGGGTCATAGCGACCGCGATGGTCGCGCCAATAGCAGCAAAAAGCACCGGTACCAACCATCCAAACAGGGGATAATTCTGAGCCCAGGCAATGAGTCCATTGCGAAACGCATCCGCGCCGGTCAGTGCTGCCCGGAAAAGCAAGGCAACAGCCCCAGCGCCAGCACCGACAAGAGCTGCCCGTGGGAAAACCCAACGTCGCTGTTGCCTTAGACTTAAATATTCCTGGATTTCAGAACTCGCCGTACCGTTACCATTACCGTTTGTTATCGATGAATCATTCTCAGTTTCAATACTCATTGCTCGTAAGACCATAATCTGTAATATTACTCCAAAACGATTTGGATTATAATCTATTTGAGCCTTAAATTGCTACTGATTTTGAAAGGATGAGAGATTGCTCTTTCAATCAATTCGGTAGGGTGATAATCGAGCAAATATCTTGGAAAAAGGCATGCCTATATCAAATTCTCCACAGCCAGAATTCATCCACAATAATGGGGCAAATCCGCACTCCAACAGACAGTTAATCGAGATATTATCTTACTTTTGGAAACCGGATACATGGCTGATTGAGTTCGCGGCTTTATTTTGCGCTCTATTTAACCGCTGGATGGATTTCTATCTAATCCTTATTTTATTATTTGGATACGTCGGACTTAAAGCCTGGAAAAAATTCAATATTGGCAAAAAAATACTTCTTTCCATAAAAAAGCTGGCCGGCCCCGCGTAGCGGGCGGCCACGCAAAACGAACGAGCGGGTTATTTTGAAAGTGCGAAGCACTTTCAAAATAACCCACCCCCTCGTATCAAATAAGGAACATGGAGGAAAAAGTAATTAAAACCAACGAGTGTCGGTTTTCAAAATTTTTCGTAAAGCATTTCTGCCGCCATTTTTGGCCCGTCCCAATGGGAAACAACCTTAGAGAATTCCATCGCTTTCCGTTTTGCATCTTCGTCATTTAGCATCTTATATATCGCAGCCTGTACCTTAGAACCTGGCCGGCGCGATTTCGGCACCCGGATGGCAATTCCTTTACGCACCAAACAGGCCAGGTTTGCCACCTGCTCAGGCTGCATTCCTATCCCAACCACAGGTTTACCGGAGATTGCTGCTGTCATAACGGTACCGATTCCACCGTGAATCAAGGAAAGGTCAGCCATCGGATTGACTAAGTGCGCCGGCAGCCAGTCGGTGACGATAACATTGGGCGGTATTTTGACTCCGGGCACTTTCGCCAGGTGTTGTTTGATCGGCGCGATGACCCGGTATGGCTTCCCGGCAAAGCTTTCAACGATGTTTGCCATAATTTTGGGTGTGCCTGAGCTACCCATGGCAAAATAGATGACCGGCAGGTCGTGTGGCAGAGTCTGGATTTCCTCCGGAACAGGAAAATCCTGCCGCGCGATCAATGGCCCGGTATAGAAATAGCCAGGGGGAAGTGAAACTCCCGTAAATTCAGCCGGCTCAGCCACCAGTGTAATATCTCCTTTCCAGTAATCGAAGATCGAACGGTAGCCTTCAACGTGATAGTGTCTGGCGGCCCGGTTGACCGGGTTCAAGAATCCATAGCGAATCCAGAAATTGATAAACAGCAATACAAACCAGTCAGCCAGTTTCTTCAATGGCTCGAATTGAATTCCATCCGTCATGCCGGCGCCTTGGGCGAAAAATTCGGGCAGCCAGGTCGACTGAATGACCCAAACCAGCGGGATATGCAAAACGCGGCAGGTGATGGGAATGGTCATATACGAGCCGGTGACCACAGCAACTGGTTTTAGTTTCCGTAAATAAGCGATTTCGTTGTCGATTAAGGCCACCATTTCCTGCTGGCTAAGCGCCGGGGCAAACACCTCGCCTTTATCCACTTTCCCGAAAAATTCAATCTTTTCAGGCGTGAAGCGTGGCTCCAATCTTTGAAGATGAAAACCCTCTTCTTCAATTAGATGCTCCAGGTCTCCCCCGTTTGAAATGAACTGGATATCAAAGACCTGGCTGGCAGCGGGATGGTTCCTGATCCCCCTGGCGATTTCGATCATGCGGGTGGTCTCAGCCAGGTCAAACGTGACGGGAGCAAACAATAAGATTTTCTTATTCATGCAAATTCTCATGTGCTACTGGAAGAAAAGGCATTTCCTTGATCAGATGGCTGACCAACAGCTTCATAAAGAAAACCGGCACGAACCATTCCAATCCGGGGGACGGAATGAAAACATACGTATTCATCAGCAATACCCCAACGAAAAGTAGAAGCGCTACTGGTCTTTGGAGATACAAATGCACGCAAGTTATGATCACGCTGGCGGTCAGCAGATAAGCGTAATAAACTAGGAAATAAGTCCAATCGCCGCCTCGAAATAACCAGGCGACAAGGAAGATGTGCAGGGCATGGACTGATACGAACTCCAGGTGTTGTATCCAGCCCTGCCCGGGGCGATGGTACCAGCGTTTAGCGGTCGAGGTGGCGTTGGTCATCACGCCACCCACCAGGTCGAAAGCTATCACTCCAGCCATAATAAGCTGAACGGTCGTCCAGCTCAACCCGGCATGTAGAGAATACAGTGGCACAGCCAGGCCAGCCAACAGTGAAGGGATCAATTTTAGCCTGAACTCAGCTTGCGTTTGCCCTGGGCCAACGAATTTATCCCATTCGCCGGCCAGGCCGGATCTCGGTTTGGGAGGAGACCAAAGCGTATTCATTCCTGCTCCGAAACCGGTTGAAAGAGAAACATAGGGAGGGTCCGTCCTACCTCGCGAATGTCTTCCTCGCTTCCGTCTACACGGTAGCCCATGAAGCGCGCCAGTTCGCGGAAAGCCAGCGGGTAGTGGCGGGCATACGCAAATAGCTCTTGCGCCCCTTCCTCTGGAGCCAGCCGTTCTGCGATCCCTGCCACACGCTTGTTTTGGACCTGAAACACAATCTTTGGATTGGCCGTGATATTTTGAAACCAATCCGACTTCACGCCCCAGCCAGATGCAACGACACAGGCGCCTGTTTTTTTGTCGTAGCGGACGATTTCAAGGACATTCTGGCGCGGCAGACCGCTCTTCCGCCCGGTATGGGTAAGCAATAAAAAGCGGTGGCCCATGATCCAACCCAAATGGGCATGGAACAGCCAGATCGGTAAGCGAAAGGCCAGGCGAGACAGGCCGCGCGGCAGTTTGGGTCCAGATATTTTTTCTGGCATAGATCACCTCTATTCGATTGCTTTTCTGGGCATTGCAGCATGCAAGCGCCCCAATATGTACTGGAACATGTAAGATCGCCTTGTGCTATTTCAGCCATCCTTTGCCGGCGGCGATTCCCACTACGCCTAAGGCCGCCAGACTTCCGCCGGCCAGCTTCCGCTTTTGGAATATTTCCAACAGGACACCAAGACCGAGAAAAACTGCACCTAAACCCAGGCTGATCTTGTGAACCGTTCGATCTGCCTGCTCCGGAGATTGGCCGCCCTCTACCAGTTTCCATTTCAAAATCGTCCCACCATCGACCACCGGCACGGGAGCAACGCTGCCGAAAAGTATCATGCCATGGCCAGCCAGGGAGACCTCAGCAAGATCATGGCTGAGCAATCCAAGCCGCGAAAATCGCCACCAAACCAGGCTAAGCATGGAACCGATGAGACTGAATATTGGCCCGCCCAGCGAGCGAAGGATATGAGTCCGTGGTGGAACCTCATTATTTTGATAGAGCGTACGTGGCATCCCGGAAGAGAGCAAAATTTCATCCATAGGCGCTCCGGCCAGACGTGCGCTGATTGTATGCGCCATCGCGTGGCCGATATCGGCGGGTAATGCGATCAGCATCGCCAACAGGCCTACTCCCAGGCGTTGCAGCCAGGTGAGTCTTGGATGGCGCACCCCAGCGACCCAGGCCATCAAACCTGTTAGCATGATTGGCGCAGGCCAGAAACTGGCCTGTGCAACAACAGGGACACCGTTGAAGCGGCATAGAGTGGTTCCTGTAGGAAGAGAGGGAAGTTCTTGGTTTTGGTTTCTCATTATTCATTCGCTTGAAAGTGTAGATTGGATGGGTTCATGGTAAAAATTCAACGTTTCAGACTGTTAAGGTTTTATACATTATTTCCGCTTATAAGGCCAGAAGGCGCCGGTATATTTGCAGTACTCAGCGTAAGCGTCCCCATACCGCAGCAGCAGGTCTTGCTCCTCGGCGTAACACATCACAACGAAAATAGGGAAATAGATGAGCGAGTAGAGGGCCAGGAAGGGCGAATTTAGTAAAAGAGCGATAACCAGAAACAGGAAAACCTCGCCGGTAGCCTGCGGGTGGCGCAGCCTGGAATAGATGCCGCCATACATAATGTGCTCTCTCTTCGGGCGCATGGCCTCTTCCCCGGCATCGCGCACCCCGATCACTAAAAGAGTTGTAGCCGGGATGCCAATAAACAAGGCAATTACCAACGAAATCCACCAGTCCCAAGGGAACCTTTCTGGGAGGGGCGTCGATAATGGGAAAAAGTAGTAGAGAATGTAATTAGCGGTTATGACAGCCTCAAGCACGCCAGAAACCAGTCGATCGTAAAAACACAACTGGTAAGCTTTCGGCCCAATGACCTTCTCCCGCCCTGCCGGGGCAGCGCTACGAACGTAGAACAGCAGGTAGAGGATGGACGTGAGAAGTAAAACGGCAAAATTGATCCAGGCGATCATAAATGATATCCTCCCTCTTCCCAGTCCTGCTGCATCACCGGGTTCCGTTTCAGGTAAGCAACGACCATTTCCTTAGGTGCATGATTGAGCGGGCAGGAGAAATTGACGCAGCGGTTGCAAATGTTCCGGTAAAGTAGATACCCGAAGCTGGTAGCCGAAGCCAGACCGATAGCAGCCAGAAAGTATTCCTGGCCGATTACCAGAAAAACCAGTGGATAAATGACAAACAATAAAGCTCCCACCAGGAATTGAAGCTGCTCCGAGCGGCTCATCGGCCCTGGCCGATAATGCCAAAGCTTAATTATGCCGTAGTTGGCGTGGCAGTGCAGCACGCGGCTTTTCTCAGACCAGTAGGGGCAATGACTGCATAACACCCTACCCTCCCATACGATGAAGAAGAAGAGCATATAAGCCAGCCAGCCCAGCAACCACCATCCGTACCCGCTGGCGATCACACCGCCGATGGCAGTTACAAAGAATGGCAAAACAATCATGAGGAAATGAGTTGTATCCCGTGCATCATAGCGACACATCAACGAGGTTTTTAGTGTGCATCTTCCACAGGTTCTATCGGGTTGCGTTGTGCAAATCTCTTCGTTCAATTTTTACTCCTCTCTAAGATAACTGACCAGTCAGTTATTATTTCGAAAAAAAATTTTTATTGCCTTACTGGTACCTGGATTCCTTCCAACAGAAGCTGGATGCTGGTACGGATATGTTTCTCAAAATCTACCAGGTCACGATCATAGACCCAGAGCAGCACGGTCCCCTCATAAATAGCACCAGCCGCAATGGCAACTTCCTGTGCATCTACCGGTCGAAATTCGCCCGAATCAATTCCTTGTTGAATAATCGGTACGAGGACGCTCATATAGACCCGGAAATATTCTTTTAAGGCTTTTTGGACTGTTTTATTCCGGAAGGCAAGCGCCAGGAATTCATAAGCGATGGGTAGGATGCGCAGCATGTATTTATAGTCGCGAATAGCTTCCTCTGTGAACTGGAAAATAGCTTCAGTTGCACTCATTTGTTTATTTTTGCGCGCATCCAATTGCTTGAAAACGCCCTGAAAAATGCGGTCAAGAATGGCAATAATCAAATCATCTTTGCTTTTGAAATATAGATATAAGGTTCCTTTACTCAGTCCAGTTTCATCTGCAATATCATCCATTCGGGTTTGGTCAAGGCCTTTTTTAGTAAAGACCTGCTCAGCAGCATTGAGTATTTGATCTTTCCGTTCATCGCTAACATCAGGTCGAGGGGACATAGATTCTCCTTATAAATAACTGACCGGTCAGTTATTATTATATCAATTCGTTTGCCCAATTTCAATACTTATTCCAAAACGATTTGGCATATAATGAATATTGGCATAACCATTATCGTTTAGGGAGAACTCGAAATGAAAAAGGGAGAACAAAGCAGGCTAATAAAAGGGGGCATAGCTTCAATCAAAAGAAGCTTCTGGTCCTCAGAGATGGCTGTTATGGCTACCCTTGCCCTACTGGTTGGCCTGGGGGCAGGCCTTGGCACAGTCATTTTTATTCGCATGATCTCTTTTTTCAACGACCTGTTCTTCGGATCTGGAAAAGCAATCCCACTTCCATTTGGCACGTACGTGATCCTCATGCCTGTTCTTGGAGGTTTGATCGTCGGCCCAATCATCCATTTTGTCGCTCCAGAAGCAAAGGGGCATGGCGTACCTGAAGTGCTGACTGCAATCGCGACCAAGGGCGGGCATATCCGGCCGGTTGTGGTATTGGCTAAAGCACTTGGTTCTGCAATAACGATCGGTTCGGGAGGTTCTGTTGGGCGTGAAGGGCCAATCGTCCAGATCGGCGCAGCCCTCGGCTCTACATTTGGACAGATATTTAGACTTAATGAACGCCGGGTGGTCAACCTGGTAGCTTCAGGCGCTGCTGCCGGAATTGCGGCCACCTTCAATGCGCCGATTGCCGGGGTGATGTTTGCGATTGAGGTGATCCTGGGAGGTTTCGAATTACGCAACCTGAGCACGCTGGTTATTTCAGCCGTCACCGCCAGTGTGGTCAGCCGGGCTGCCCTGGGCGACTCACCGGCATTCAGCGTGCCGGTTTACAGCCTGAACAGCCCTTTGGAACTGCCGCTTTACCTGATTTTGGGCATTTTTGCAGCATTAGGAGCGATATTATTTGTAAGGCTTCTATATTTTATGGAGGATGTCTTTGATAAATGGAAGTTCCCACCATACCTCAAGCCAATGGTCGGGGGGCTTGGATTGGGTATTTTAGGCTATTTCATTCCCCAGGTTTTTGGAACCGGATTTACGACCATCAGCCTTGCCTTGACAGGAAACCTTGGCTTGGGAATATTGTTGTTATTGATCATCGGGAAGCTCCTGGCTACTACACTGACTCTCGGATCTGGAGCTTCTGGAGGTGTTTTTGCGCCGGCATTATTCATAGGCGCAGTTCTTGGTGGAGCGTATGGAGAAATCGTCCATCTAATTTTTCCCAATCTAGTAGCTCCAAGCGGCGCGTATGCCATGGTGGGGATGGCAGCGGTCTTTGCAGGGGCAGCGCGTGCCCCAATCACAGCAATCGTCATCCTTTTTGAAATGACCCAGGATTACCGGATCATCCTTCCGTTGATGTTTGCGACGGTTGTCAGCACCCTGATCGCGCAGCAATTCGAACCGGAGAGTATCTATACCCTGAAGCTAAAATTACGCGGGATTGATATGCGCGCTCAAAAACAAGAAAACCCACTGCGCGAATTGCTCGTCAAAGACGCGATGACCCCGATCGCAGATGTCGAGACCGTCACCCCATCCACCTCGCAGGCCCAATTAGCCCATTTATTTCAGGGAACAGGCCATCATGGGTTTTTAGTAATTGAAAATGGTGAGCTGTACGGGGTTGTTACCCTCGCTGACATGGAACGGGCATTGGCCAGCAAAAAAGCAGGTGCAACTGTCAAAGATATTTGCACGCGAAACGTCATCACCGTTTTCCCCGATGAGACCCTCGACGATGCATTGAGGCATTTTGGTGTTCTGGATGTAGGAAGGATTCCGGTTGTCGATCGTGGAAATCCTCATCTTGTGGTCGGCATCCTGCGCCGGACCGACATAGTCCATTCTTTATCCGCCTCATTAATAGACAAACAACAACGCGCCCAAAGAATGACCATGATCCAATTGGAATCTCAGATTGGATCCGGTTTACTCGAGATGAATATCACTCCCGCCGATGCTGCAAACGGCAAGACATTGGGTGAAATCAATCTTCCGAACAATTGCGTTATCGTTTCCATCCAACGGGGCGGACACGTGGTGGTGCCGCGTGGTAACACCCAATTATTGGCTGGAGACCGGATCATTGCACTGGTAGGTGATGGAAATTCCGAAGAACTGCGAAAAGCAATCAGTGACGGGAAAATAGACTCTTAAAATCTGCCAAGTAACCCAGCTTATTATTCCCTATCAGAAAATTCGAGATGCCGGCTGCGACTCTGGATTCATGGCCAGCATTCCTATTAGGGGCTGAATTCTGGCCTTTTCAGAATGTTTTTGCGATCCACGCCAACGACGATTTGTCTCTCTTCCCAAACAACAGAATTTATTGTTTCCGGTGAAATGACAACCTTCTTGCCAAACCACCAATTAGAAGTGTCCAAAAGTATGGATTTAATTTGCCAGGATTTCTCGTCAAATAGTATGTCTTCAGCATGCCCGATCTCACCATCCTCTGCATGAATGTGATAACCAATTACTTCGTTTGCACTGCGAAGGTGCGGATCCTGCGTTTTATCTTCTTTGTACCGATATTCCCAAATACCAGGACTTGACCAATAATAATCCCAACCATAATACTGATAAAGTTGGATTTCATGCTGGCGCGAGACTGGCTTGGCAGTATCGATATCAGGGCTGTCTCTTACCTGGATCCGGGTTAGTGACATGAATATTTGCCGATCATGCCAATCAGTTTTAAGCACAGAGATTGGTGAGACCAGGACGCGACGATCCGAGAGCCAGTTGCCAGTTTGCACCACCATGTAACGAATTGTCCACGTCGCGTCCTCAAAATAGAAATTATCTACTTTTCCAATCTCACCATCTGTGGCGCGAATAGTAAAGCCTTTTAAGCTGAGTATGCTTCGATCCATAATGTCATCCTCCTTCAAATAAATACGATGCCCAATTTACCGAACCACCAATACAGGGCAATGGGCATGATTGATCACCTTCTGGACCTGGCTGCCAACCAAAGCACCTTCTAGAGGGCTTATTCCATGTGTTCCCATCACGATCAGATCGCATTCACGGGTTTCTGCCGCTCGGAGGATACTTTCTGCGGGTGTTCCAAAGAGCAATTCCCGCTGTATTTGGACTCTGCCAGGGATGAGCGCCACAGCCTCTTCAATTAACTTCTGACCTGCAATAGTCCGTGTCTCAATAGTTTGACTAAAATAAGGTTCACCGAATTCTCTTGGAATTGGGTCCATGACCGTCGCAACCCACAATCTAGCGCCTTCTTCTTGATGAAGAGCGATGTCACCGGCTATTCTGGCTGCCGCCTTTGAATGTTCGGAACCATCGTAAGCAATTAAGATATTCTTGAACATAAAGCGTTCCTCCTCACGTCCTCAAAATAACATCATGAAAAGAGACTCGATTATTACCAATGAGTCAACTCGCATGAAAGGCACTCAGATACAGTTCCTTTTAGAATAGGGTCGTTCTCAATCAAATTAGAAGGAAAGGTATTAGGCTCAGCAATATTACCCATTTGTTTGACGGCATCGACAATCCAAGCCACCGCCATATCAGGAGATACCTTATTTGTGTTAATAACCAGATCAAAGGCACGGACTGCATCCCACGGAATTTCATAATATTCTTGAATAAACGCTTTATGCAATTTGTCGTTTTCTTCGATGATTGTTTTAGCTTGTTCCAATGGAATATGCCTTTCCTCCATTATCCTGGCTATCCGGATATTACGGGGAGCTTGAAGTCGCACATGAAAAATACCACTAAATTCCTTTAATACTTCATAGCCACTTCTTCCAAGGATTACAGAATTTCCATGTTGAGCTATCGCTCGGATTACCCGGTTAAGCATCACTACTTCTTCATCACGTTTCTGGGCGCGTTTAGCATCGAATTGGTCCCAAAATCCGGGCAATTCATCGTACTCTCTATCAAATTCGACCAACCCATACTGACTGAGAACTTTATAGAAGAAATTCTTTTCAATGAGATGGTATCCCAATTTCTGGGCCACGCTATCAGCAATGTAATCTCCTTCACTACCAAGATCTCTAGAGATCGTAATTACACTCATCGCTTTGCCTCCTTAAAAAATTCATCACTGGTCATTGCATTATCGTCATGGTTTCATCCGATCGTACAATCACCACCTCAATTCCCAGCCCTGTTTGCGAAATGAGGTTGTGTTCCATTACCGTAAAACCAGCTTCCTCCAGACATTGGCGTGCATAGATAGGTCGACAATCTACTGAAACTGGATAATGGGCATGAGCCCATTCGTAGACCGCTTTCATGGCGCCAATCCCACCGAGCTTTGAAAGCGATACAACGCCCAAACGGCCACCGGGTTGGAGGACCCGGTAAATTTCACCAATAACAGATGATATTTCGGGCGTATCCATCAATTCAAGGGTAAAAGCCATGAAAACGGCGCTGAACGAATTTGCCTGAAATGGCAAGCACAGGGCATCACCTTGAACGAGAGTGACAGCCAGATGGGATTTTTGCAGGCGCATCCCAGTTTGTGACAACATCCCTATGGATAGATCCAAACCAACCGCGCTCGCCTTTCTCGAGATTTCAACAAATGAATGGCCTGTGCCACAGCCAATTTCGAGTACATGGTCATCAGCCGTGATGTGTAGCGCATTTAGCCCCAAATGGCGCGCGTGATTTTCCCATCCCCCTTCGAGCAAGTCATACCAACGGCTCAAATGGTCATAATTGGCTCGGCACGCATCATGGGATCGACTGACGCGGCTGATTTCAGACATTTCTTTACCCCTTTCCGTTCTCCATGTATCCATCATCCTTCAATTTCGCGAGTGCAATGGAGGCAGCATTGATCAACTCTTTGGTAGGAAATGGATCTTGAAGTATATCCAACACTTTCTCCTCTTCGCGAGTCAGATCATGGTATTGTGATAATTCACTCATGATTTCACGGGCAGCAACCGAAAGCCAGATGGAACTCTCGCCTGATGCCAGAGCTTCTAATAATGCTACAACAGCCCCTCGCCCAAGTTCTTTCAGGTTCCTGGTAGCCTCCCAACCTACGATGGGATTCTCATTCTGGAGTGCTGCAACCATCGCTCGGGGACTTTTCGGGCTGTCGATTCTACCAAGGATCAATTCCGCTTCACGTGCGAGATTGCGATCAGGTTGATGCAATAAAGCTAATAGAGGTTGGATTGCATCGTCTCCTTCCTTTACAAGGTACTCACGCGCCTTGCGCCGCACTTCAATATGCGGACTGCTGAGTTCCAGAATTTGAAAGTGGATATCCTTTTCTTGCAAATAATGTTTTAATTCAGAAATGTGATCCATATTTAACCTCAATTATTTTCAGCGACAGCAACCTGTCGGCGTGATCTTCCAATTATTTTATATGCCAACAATTTCACCCGGTCGTTTACCAGGAACCAGGCAAGCGCATACAGCCAGACAACCAGCGCCCATCCCCATCCAATCGGGGACATGAATACACCGTAGACTGTTATCAATGTGGCTATCGCCTGAGTTCCGATCACTGCCCCTAGCAGAATGGGGGCAGGGCGTATTGACCAGAAAGGTTTTCGCGTTCGTGTGACAAAGATTGTCAGGTGACCAGCCACAGATAATTTTAGATAGATTAACGATTGAATGACGTCGCGGCTGAGATGAAATACTGTCTCACCCAGGTAGAACAGGCCAAAAGAAGCTATGACGCCAATGATACCAAGGATGGATGCAACCAACAGCACCTCGCGCATGTTCCATCTCTCAGGCCTATCAGACTCGTGCACATTGTCGTAGGCAATCGTAAGAATAGCCCCATCATTGAGAAGAGCCAGCAGCACGATCATGATTGCAGTGACTGGATAAAAGTTGAACACCAGGATGGATAAAGTCATGAAAAGCAATACACGGACGGTCTCGGCAATCCTGTAAATGGCGTAATTATTCATCCTCTGAAAAATCTTTCGACTTTCACGGATTGCTTCAGTGATGATGGATAGACCTGGGGTTGTCAGTACAATATCAGCCGCCTCACGCGCCGCATCGGTTGCGCCTGCCACGGCAATTCCTGCATCGGCTTTCTTTAAGGCTGGGGCGTCGTTTACGCCATCGCCTGTCATGCCGACGATATGATCGTTATTCTGTAAGGCCTCCACAATCAGGTACTTGTGTTCCGGGAATACCTGGGCAAAACCATCAGCCGTTTCAATCGACTCCGCAAGTTGCTCCCCATGATGGTCGTTGCCAGCCCCCAAAGTTGCAGCATCCAGGATGTTTGTCCCCAAGCTCAATTGTCTGGAAACCTCCCTGGCGATGGCAATCTGGTCTCCTGTAACCATTTTGACATTGACACCCATTTGCTCCGTTTTTTGGATGGTCTCTTTTGTGTCGTCACGAGGGGGATCATAAAGTGGAAGCACGCCTTCGAAAGTCCATTGGCCTGGGGCTTTACTGATTGCCACACCCAGGGCTCGGTAACCCCGCGCAGCATATTCATTAACCACCTTTTCGACCCGCTCCTTCACCTCGTCGCGATCTGCGACCAGGGATAGAATAACCTGGGGAGCGCCTTTAGTTACAGTGAAGGAATTGCCTTCAGAGTCCTCGACAGTAGCTTCTGTGCGTTTATGAACAGGGTCAAAAGGCTGAAAATGGGTGATCTCAAACTGATTCAGTTGGCTTTTATCCTTCACGCTGCTGAGAACCGCCAGGTCGATTGGATCCTGGTCTTCGGCACGCGAGGCAAGCGCAGCATAAAGGATTAACCCCTGGCGGTCTGTTTGATTCAACGGAATTGGGTCACCCAGGGTTAACTGGTTTTTCGTAAGTGTGCCGGTTTTATCCGAACACAGCACATCCATGCC